>Ga0207797_1001456_pt1 | contig 17069 bp, 18 predicted proteins | sample PRCRCaboRojoPR_6_FD_187275 | JGI IMG/M metagenome (GOLD analysis project Ga0207797, IMG submission 187275) | Marine sediment microbial community from Cabo Rojo, Puerto Rico - PR CR 10% Liquid 1 (SPAdes) | ecosystem: Environmental > Aquatic > Marine > Coastal > Sediment | place: Cabo Rojo, Puerto...
TCTGGCGGCGCGCCGGGGCCGCCGATGGAGACGGAGCCGGCCCGCTCGCCCACCGTCGCCGCCCGCTCCGCGGCGTAGGCCTTCGATCCCAGGTCCGGCACGTCCTCGAAGGCGGGGTCGGTGATGTAGTAGTGGCCGTCGTGGAAGGCGCGTTTGAGCGACTCCGCGAAGTAGTGGACGCGTTCGGCGGAGTCGTAGTCGTAGCCGCCGGCGTCGAGTTCCTCCGCGATGTTCAGAGCCTCCAGCGCCACCAGCCCCTGGTTGTTCGGCGGGAGTTCGTACACCTCGGCGCCGCGGTAGGTGGTCGAAACGGGCTCGACGTACTCCGGTTCGAAGCCGGCGAGGTCGTCGGCCGCGAGGAGGCCACCCCGCTCCTGCACCGCCTCGGCGATGCGGTCGGCCAGCGGCCCCTCGTAGAACGCGTCGGCGCCCTCACTCGCGATGATGTCGAGCGTCCCGCCGAGGTCCGGCAGGGTCGTCACTTCGCCGGGTTCGGGCGAGCGCCCGTCGAGCAGGTACTCCTCGCGGGCGTCCGCCTCGGTGAACAGCGCCTCGCCCGCCGTCCACATGTCGGCGATCACCTCGCTGACCGGGAACCCCTCCGTCGCGTACTCGACGGCAGGCTCGAGCGCGGCCGCGAGCGACCGGTTCCCGTAGTCCTCGACGAGGCGCTCCCACCCGCGGGCGGTGCCGGGGACGGTCACGGCGAGCGGGCCGGCGCCGGGCATCGACGCCGACGCCGGATCGACGCCCGAGCGTTCGGCCACCCGTTCGCGGACGGCGCCGACCGTCGCGTCGGCCGGGGCGCCGCCACAGCTCCGGAACGCGCCCACGTCGCCCTCGGCGGTGCGATAGAGCGCGAAGGCGTCGCCGCCGATGCCGGTGCTCATCGGTTCGACGACGTTCAGGACGGCCGCCGTCGTCACCGCCGCGTCGAAGGCGTTGCCGCCGTCGCGGAGCGCCGCGACGCCCGCCTGCGCCGCGAGTGGCTGACTCGTCGCCACCATCCCGTGCTGTGCGTAGGCCGTCGACCGCCGCGAATCGAAGCGGTCGAGGTCCGGGTTCGGGTCCATGTCACACACAACCCGACAACGACACAAAGTCGTTGGGTATTGGGCCAATCTAACCGTCTGTATGATCGATTATTCTGGACTTAGAACGACGTACGTTTGGTTAATTCGGGTCATCTGTCGTCTGTATGGGCCGATTTCGGCAGAAGACGGCCGTTCGGTCGATACCCGGACCCGTCGGTCATCGGGGGGAACATTCCGCAGAAGTCGTCGCAATCGTACGGGCTGTCGTCCGTCGGTTCCGGCCGTCGGCGACCGGGACCCGGTTCCGACGCTCCGTCTCAGTCGATGTGGCCTTCGCGGCGCAACTGGTCGGCGTCCTGGCCCGAGTACCGCCACTCGATGTTGGCCTTCTCGTCCTGCCAGTCCCACGGTTCGACGAGGACCACGTCGCCCTCGTTGATCCAGGTTCGGTACTTCATGCGGCCGGGGATGCGGCCCATCCGTTCTTCGCCGTCCTCACAGCGGACGCGGACGTGGTTCCCACCGTTGTGCTGTGTTACGACCGCGAACAGTTCGTCGTCGTCGGGCATCCGGAGGTTCCGGCGCCCCGTTTCTTCGCTCATACCGGGAATAGGTGGCCCACACGGATAAATAATCGGAGACGCCCGGTAACGTTTCGCACGGCGTCGTGCGGTTCTGCGAGGAGTGTCGCGTCGGGGGTGGCTCCGTCGAACCCCCCGGGCACGGATACCCGCGACGTGCTGAATAGAGAGGACGTATTCGTCACGCCGGCCCAGGTAGTGTGCGCTCACACTATAATTTATCAGGTACGGTCCCTTCCTCCCGGATATGAGTAGTGAGCGCGTCGACTCCGAGAGCAAGGTGTCCGGGAATCAGGCGAACATTCCCGCTCACATCCGCCGTGAGCTCGACATCGACGACGGCGACAAACTCCGCTGGCACATCGAGGACGATGGGACGCTCCGCGTCCAGGTCGTCCAGCAGCGCCGCGGCACGTTCGGTGACTTCGACGGCTACGACGGTGATCGAGAAACGGCGGTCACAGCCGAACACGACGCGTGGGGCGTAGACGTCGAATAGATGCCGCGGGCACTCGTAGATACGACAGTTCTCTTCGCAGCGGCGTATCGGCGCGACGGCGCGCACGACGACGCGTTCCCGATTCTCCGGGGCATCGATACTGCCGACCTCCCCGAGGCGGTGGTCCTCGATTACGTCCTCGCGGAGACGTTAAACGGCTTGACGACGCACGCAAGTCACGATGCCGCGACCGACTTCCTCGACCGAATCGAGGAGAACGCCCGGTTCCACATCGACTCGCTGACCGGGGACGCCTTCGCGACGGGAAAATCGCTCTTCCGGCAGTACGAGCAGTTCTCCTTCGTCGATGCCTGCATCGTCGCCTACATGCAGACCGACGGGGTCGGTTACCTCTACGCGTTCGACGACGACTTCGACGTTGCGGAGGATGTTCACCGTCTCGACACCGCGACCAACCCCTACCAACCAGAGTGACCGACTCGCGTCCGCTATTCAGCACGGCCGCTGAAACGCGTCGCTCGCTGAGGACGTCGTCGAGGCCATCACGGTCGGCCGCGACGACTCCACTCCGCTGGCGCCCCGAACCGATAGTACCCGTCGAACCTGTTCGCACACCTGATCGCAAGACTGCGTGCGATGACTTTCGACGGTCCCTATATGGGCCCACGCCCCAAACGGGCGGTCGATGCGTGCCGCAGCATTCACCGACCTGATCGGACCGGACGGCGTAGATGTCATCGACGTTGACAGCCCCGACCCCGGGCCCGGCGAGGCCGTCGTCGACGTCGAGGCCTGCTCCATCAACCACCACGACCTCTGGATTCTGAACGGCGCGTCGGCGATGGTCGACCCGACTGACCTGCCCTTCGTCACGGGTCTCGACGTCACCGGCGTCGTGAAATCCGTCGGCGAGGGCGTCACCGGCGTCGACCCCGGCGACCGCGTCGTCCTCTGTCCGAACGAGACGTGTGGCACCTGCCGGTTCTGCCGCGAAGGCCCGGAGAACCTCTGTGAATCCTACTCGCTGTACCACGGCGGCCTCGCCGAGGAAGCGCTCGTCGCGGCCGACCGACTGATCCCCCTCCCCGATCACGTCGACGCCACGACGGCCGCGGCGCTCCCGACGGCCTACCTCACCGCCTACCACATGCTCCGCCGGGCCGAGGTCGAACCCGGTGATCTCGTCTTCGTCCCCGGCGCGACCGGCGGCGTCGGCGTCGCCACGATCCAACTCGCCGACCTCCGTGGCGTCCGCACCATCGGCACCTCGTCGTCGGCGTCGAAACTCGACACCGTCGCCGACCTCGGCGCGGATCACACCATCCGGGGCACCGATCCCGACGACCTGCGCGAGGCCGTCGCCGACGTCGGGACGCCCGACGCCGTCATCAACCACCTCGGCGGCGCCTACACCGGTCTCGGCCTCGACGTAATGGCTCGCGGCGGGCGGATGGTCGTCTGCGGGCGCACCGCGGGACCGACCTCCGAAATCGACATCGCCGATCTGTTCCGGGGCCACAAGCGCGTCATCGGGAGTACGATGGGGACACAGACCGATCTGGAACGCCTCGTCGACCTCGTCGCCGCCGACGACCTCGACCCGCTGATCGACCGGACGTTCCCACTGGCGGAGACGGCCGCGGCGTTCGAGACGATGCAGGATCGGGAGACGCTCGGGAAACTGGTCGTGACGACGAGCTAAGCCACCGTCTCCATGAACCGGTTCGTCCCCTCGTCGGTGCCGGCGATGACGAGTTCGTCGCCCTCCCGGATGCGGAAGTCGGCGCCGAGGTCGGTGATCACGTCGCCGTCGCGTTCGACGCCGACGACGGTACAGCCCGTCCGCGCCCGCACGTCCGCCTCGCCGAGCGTCCGGCCGACGAGTCGCGGGGCGTGGGTGCGGATGACTTCCACCTGCTTGTCCAGCGACATCACCTCCTCGTCTTCCAGAATCGTGGAGGCGAGCATCCGTCCGCTGACCGTCGCGAGCGAGAGGACGTAGTCCGCTCCCGCGCGGTACATCTTCTGGACGTTCTCGGTCTCTTCGGCCCGTGCGATCAGTTCTATCGACGGGTTCAGATCCCGGATGACGAGGATGGCGAACTCGGTGAGCGTGTCGTCCGGAATCGCGAGGATCGCGGTGCGTGCGTCTTCGATACCGGCCCGCGAGAGGGCGTCAGGGTCGGTACCGTCGCCGACCACGTCGACGCCGGGGTCCTCGACCAGATCCATCACGGCGGTCGAGACGCCGGCCCTGGTGAGTTCGTCCGTGACGGTGGTGCCGACCTCGCCGTGGCCGATGACGACGGTCCGCCCCCGACGAAACCGGCGCACGTCGGACATCGTCAGGTCCTTGAGTCGTTCGAGCTGTGCCTCCCGCCCCGTGACCAGCAGGACGGTGCCGTTGTCGAGCGTGGCGTCCGGCGAGGGCGGACTCTCGAACTGCCCTCGGAACCACGCGCCGATGATGTTCACGCCGGCGCGCTCGCGAACCCCGCTGTCCGCGATGGTTCGGCCGACGAGGTCGCTCCCCCGCTGGATCGGCAGTTCGGCCACCTCGAAGTCCTCGCCGATTTCGATGGCCTCGCCCAGTTCGGCCGAGATGCCCGTCGTCACCTTCGACGCCAACCCCTCTCCGAGGAGCGCGCGTGGCGAGAGGACGCTGTCGGCACCGGCGAGACGGTGGTAGCGTTCGCGTGCCGGATCGTCGACGACGCTCACCGTCCGCACGTCCTCGGCGACTTCCTTCGCGGTGAGGACCGTACTCGTGTTGACGGGGTCGGACCCGTCGGCGACGAGACAGCGGGCCGCGGAGAGTCTGGCCGCTTCCAGCCCGTCGACCGACTGCGGGTCGGCGTGGATCACCTCGTACCCTTCCTCGTAGCGGTCCTTCGCCCGGTCGCGGTCGGGTTCGAGGATCAGGTGGTCCACGTCCCAGGAGTCGAGTTCGTCCACGAGCGTCTCGCCCCGCGGCGTCAGCGTACAGATGACGACGTGGTTCTCGAGGTCCTCCGGCGCCGCGGTCGGCACCGTCGTCGAGATGGCCTCCTCGAAGAGCGGGAAGACGAGGACCGGGAGCGCGAGAAAGATGAGGACGACGCCCGTCAGGTCCATCACGATGACGAGGACGTTCATCTCCGCGCTCGTCCACGGCGCGTCGGAGCCGAAGCCGGTGGTGGTGAACGTCTCGACGACGACCTGGAGCGCGTGGAGGAAGCTGATCGGCGTCCGCTCGAAGGCACTCATCCCGGCGTCGTACACCGCCGCGTAGCCGAGCATCACCCCGACGAGGACGACGACGTACTGTGAGGTCCGGCGCTGCCAGGTGTCCATACCTCACTCTGTGCGGTCGGCGGAATAAACCGTCCGCTCCGCGCTGGCCGCGCCGTCGACGACGCGCCACCGAAGCACGAGGACGACGCCCACGCCTGCGAAGATCAACCCGCCGGCGACGGCGAACGCCCGGGCGTACCCCGCCGAGGCGAGCCACCCGCCCACGACGCTCCCGGCCCCACTCGCCACCGTCGAGAGTGCGCTGTAGACGCCGAGCGCCTCGCCGCGGACGATGGGCGGCGACAGACGCGTCACGAGCGTGGCCGCCGAGACGGCGATGACCGCCCACGTGACCCCGACGACGACGAACAGCGGGACGGCCGCCGCCAGCGCTCCCCCGACGACCACGACGGCCGGGAGCGCGACGCCCCGGACGGCGAGGCTCCCCGCGTGAACCAGCGCCACTTCGTACCGTTCGACGAGCGTCGCGGCGCCGCCGAAAAAGACCGCCGCACCGACGTTCAAGGCGAGATAGAGGCCGAAGACGGCGTCAGAGCCGAAGCCGGCGCCCGCGAGGTACGCGGGAAGCGGGGCGAAGAAGGTGCCAAACCCCGCGAACACCAGGACGACGGCGGCGAAGTAGAGCGCGAGGGCGGGCGTGAACCGGCGGACGAACCGTCGCGGGTTGAGGCCGCGAGCGTCGACCCGACTGGGCGTGAACGGGAAGCCGGCACCCCGGACGCCGAAGCGGGCGGCCCCCCGGAGCGCTCGTCTGAGTCGGCGTGGCGCCGGTCCGCCTCCCGGGCCCGGATCGGCCGGGAGCGTTCGGGCGGCGACGACCCAGCCGGCGCCCGCGCTCGCGGCACAGACGAGACAGACGACGCGGAGCGCCGTCGTCGCGTTCAGGCCCGCGAGCCGCTCGGCCCCGACGATCACGAGGAAGCCGACGAGCAAGCCGAGCGCCCAGCCGACCCCTTGCCACTCGTTGAGGCGGGCGATGCGGTCGCTCCACTCGGATTCCGGCGCGCCGACGACGGCGAGGAGCGTGAGGACGGGCGTGGCCGCGGCGAAGGCGAACCAGATGGCGGCGTTGGCGACGACGACGACGGGGATGGACTCGACGCCGGCGACGAGCGCCAGTCCGCCGGCCACGACGGCGACGGTGCCGAGGACGTATCCGCGGCGGTTGCCCGTGCGGTCGGCGAGGCGGCCGACGACGAGCGCGCCCGGCGCACCCGCGGCGGCCGCCGCGGCGGCGAGAATCCCGAGCGTGACCGGCCCGCCGCCGAGTTCGACGGCGTACAGCGGGACGACGAGCGACGCGCCGCCGAGGCCGATGGCGGCGAGTCCCCAGCCGTAGAGCCAGCGGTCGGACACGCCGTACCCCTCTCGCCCCCGACACTTAGTATACCCCTCCGGCCGGCGTCCGCCGCTCCGGTCGAGCCGCCGGGTCGCTCGTTCGACCGCCGTCGTGGATCACTCGCCCCGCACGGAACCGAACTCGGTCGTTTAGTTGGCGTACGCGTGCCGCTGTAACCACTCGAGCGTCTGCTCGGAGAAGAACGTATCCTGCCGATACGACAGGTAGCCCTCGCAGGTGTGAGCGCGGCCGTGACAGTCCTGCCCGAACGCGGTCGTACTGACGATGGTGTGGAGCAGTTCGTGTATCAGGATGTGGTGGTTTCGTCTCCAGTCGTCCCCCTGTCCGCCGACCTTCGCGATTTTCCCGTGCGCCTCCCCGCCACCGCCTACCCCGGGCGTCACGAGCACCAAGTGGTAGATGCCCTTCCGTTTGCCCATCCGTTCCGACGTATAGACGTGCTCGTCGATCGTCGCCATCTCGACTCTCGGTCCTCTCGTCTCCGTCACTGCGTTCCGCTCCGGTTCACGCGCGTCCAGTTCCCGCTCGGTGAGATTCATCCGACGTGGTCCGTGGAGGTGGACCCTGATTCCCCGATTGCCGTCCGGATTCTCGAGCGGCATGCGCTGGAAGGTCCGCTGGAGTCGCACCTGCTCCTCCGGCGACACCGTCGGAGCATCTTCGAGCAACACGATGTCCACGTACAGGTCCCGGTGGAGCGGGTCCGCCCCGGGGAGGGCGAGTCCGTTCGGCGCCCGTTTCTCGACTTCCCAGCCGTCTTTGAGCCTGTCACCGTCGGTGTCGGGGTCGGTCGCGGACGTTTCGCCGGTGACTTCCCGCCGGTCGGACAGCCCGTCGTCGTCGGTGTCGGCCTCGGCGGGATCCGTTCGAAGTTCCAACTCCCGCTCGTCTCCGAGTCCGTCGCCGTCGGTGTCGGAACGCCGCGGATCGATGCCGAGCCTGGCCTCCCGCCCGTCCCGTAGCCCGTCACCGTCCGTGTCCGCCACGAGCGGATCCGTCCCCGTCTCGACGACTTCCTCGAACGTCGAGAGGCCGTCCCGATCCGCGGAGACGGCGACCGTATCTATCCCGACCACTGCGACACAGAGTACCAACAGTCCGACGAACAGCGTTTTCCACACGTTTCGGTACGCCTCGCCGGTCTCACATAGTATTTTCCGCGCGGCCAATAGAGCTGTCGGGAGGAACACGCCTTTATCCACTGGGCGTGACCATCGCCTGTGTCCGGATTCGGCCTCCTCGTACCGGCCGTCCTCGCCCTCGTCTCGACGGGTGTCATCTGGGTCGGCGCCGAACACCTCGAACGCGGCGCGGGGCGACTCAGTCGTTACTACGGCCTCCCCGTCGCCGTCCACGGCGCCGTCGTCGTCGCCGTCGGCTCCAGCTTCCCCGAACTCAGCTCCGTCGTCATCAGCACCCTACTCCACGGCGAGTTCTCGCTCGGCGTCGGCGCCATCGTCGGCTCGGCCATCTTCAACCTGCTCGTCATCCCCGCCGTCTCGGCGCTCGCCAGCGAGGAACTCGAAGCTACCCGCGACATCGTCCACAAGGACGCCCAGTTCTACATCATCAGCGTCCTCGTCCTCTTTCTCACCTTCGCCCTCGGCGCGACGTACGTCCCCGGCGGGACGAACGAGGCGGCGATCCTCACCCCCGCACTCGCACTCCTCCCACTCGCCACCTACGGCGTCTACGTCTTCCTCCAGTATCAGGACACGCGCGACCACACGGCCCGTCCGCCGCCGGACATCGATCTGGGCCGCGAGTGGGGACGGCTCGTCGTCTCGCTCGCCGTCATCGCCGTCGGCGTCGAGGGCATCGTCAGCGCCGCCCTCGACTTCGGCGCCGCCTTCGGCACCCCATCGTTCATCTGGGGGCTGACGGTCATCGCCGCGGCGACGAGCCTCCCCGACACCTTCGTCAGCGTCCGCGCCGCCGCGGACGACGACGACGTGACCAGTCTCACCAACGTCCTCGGGAGCAACACGTTCAACCTCCTCGTGGCCATCCCCGTCGGCGTCATCCTCGCGGGGTCGGCCACCGTCGACTTCCTGCTCGCGATCCCCCTGATGGGTTTTCTCGCCTTCGCCACCATCGTCTTCGTCGTCGCCACGCGCACCCACCTCGAACTCACGAACCCCGAAGCCTACGCCCTCCTCGGCCTCTACGCCTGCTTTCTGGCGTGGATGATCCTCGAAACGGTGGGGACCGTCGACACCGTCCGCGGCATCTGATCGGGAGTCTCGGACGTCGTCAGCGATACCCGGCGAACCGTCCCGGCGAGCATCTGTGAACGGGGTCGATCCCCTTCCGAGCCGAGCGAGCCGACGCGCCCTCGGTCACAGCGATCCGGTGATGAACAGTTCGAACAGGATGAACAGCACCGGGAGCAGGATCGAACTGACCAGCCGGGTGATGATGCCGATAGAGAGCGGGTAGAGCTGAACGCTCTGGTAGTCGTCGAACTCCCGTCTGGCACGGCGAATCTCGAGTTCGAGGAGTTCGTCGTCGATCTCGGCGAGGTCATCGTTCGGCAGGTCCGTCCCGTTCTCGGTCGCCCGCAACGCGAGGCGGTCTTCGAGTTTCCGGATGCGCTCCCGATGGGCGTCGAGCATCTCCTCGCGGAGCTCCTGTGCCCGACGGTTCACCTTGTACGTCGGGTAGAGGAAGTTGAGCGCGACCAGCAGGACGAAGAGTCCGACGCCGACGTAGACGACCTCCGCGTACGCGATGTGGTTGGCGATCTGAAAGGAGAGCGGGAGCGCGAGCGAGCCGAGCGAGGTGATGACCGTCATGCGGATGGCGAAGGTCCCGACGGTGCTGAGGCCGCCGAGGCCGTCGGGGTGGAGCGGATCCACGTCGAGTTCGACCCCCTCCGCGAACGCGTAGATCACGAAGACCGTGATCAGGCCGCCGTGGGAACGCAGGCCGGCGAACAGCAGCCAGTAACAGAAAAAGCCGAGGTACGCGCCGCGTTCGACGAGGGTGGTGATTCCCTGCGCCTGGAAGTAGTCTTGGCCGACGACGAACACGGTGAGGACGAGCACGACCCAGACCAGCGTACTCGCCCACCAGTACGTGGAGTAGTACGTGTCGTACCGGGTCGCCAGTCGCTCCAGTTTGTCGTAGTCGCTCTCGGCCGTGATCAGTTGGATGTCCTCGAAGAACTGCGGCAGGAGCCGCTCGTCGTAGTACCACACGTCGAACGGCGCGGGCACCACCATCAGACAGGCGAGCGCCTGACCGACGAGAAACGCCGTCGACGCCTCCGACGGATCGAGCGCGACGACCGAACACGCAATCGGGATCCACCCCATCGTCACGAAGGCGGCGATGGAGGGTCGGCCGACGTACCGACGCGTTCTATCGACGATCCGACTCACCCACAGCGACGTCGCGTTGTACTCCATCCTTCGACCTGTCCCTCTCGACTCGACGGCTTTGATTTTGGGGTGAATCGACCGCCGGCGCCCGAAGAGCTAACCGTCAGAAACCGTATGCCCGACACATGGTCGAGCAGGTGCCATCCGAGCGCGCCGGAGCCGACGAGACGGCCGACCCCGGATCGGCGGAGCCACCGCTCCCGCCCTATCCACCGAACGTGGGGCACCCGTTGCTCCACACCGTCCACTCGATGCGCGACGTGTTCGGGTTCCGCGAGCGAGCGATGGCGGAGCGTGACCTCGTTCGGATCAAACTTCTCGGGCCGGGTGACGTCTATCACCTCGGTCACCCCGACTACTTCGAACGCGTCCTCCTGAACGACCGCGAACGCTTCCGCAAATCCGAGGACTTCCGGATCGCGTTCGAGGGCGGCCTCGTCGCCGTCGAGGGGGAGACCTGGCGTCGACAGCGGGAGGTGCTCCAGCCGCTGTTCACCCGCGACAGCCTCCTCGACTACGCCGACGGCATGGTCGGTCAGATTCGTCGTCGGTGTCGGCGCTGGGAGCCGGGCACGCGCATCGACCTCGCGGCCGAGGCGAGCGACCTGACTCTCGACGTGCTCTTCGCGACGCTGTTCGGGCGGGAACTCGCCGTCGACGGCGACGAGGACATCCGGACGGCCGCGGACCGTCTCCAGCACTGGTTCGCGCCCACGTCCTACCCCCTCCCGAACTGGGTACCGACGCCGGCACGCCGGCGGTTCAAACGCGGCAAGCGACGACTCCAGCGGGTCGCGGGGGGCCTCCTCGACGAGGCGGCGGACGATCCACCCGCCGATCCGTCCGACGCCGACGACCTCCTCTCCCTCCTCGTCGGCCTCCGCGAGTCGGGCGTCGAGAGCGAGGCCCTGTCCGACGAACGCCTCCGCGATCAGGTGGTGACGATGATCTTCGCCGGCCACGACACCACCGCGACGACCATCGCCTTCGCGTTCTACACGCTGGCGACGAATCCCGCGGTCCGGGAGCGCTTCCACGCGGAGGTCGACGCCCTCGACGGCCAGCCGACGGTCGAGGACCTTGACCAACTCGACGTGACCGAACGCGTCGTCACCGAGACCCTTCGCCTCTTCCCGCCGGTGTACACCATCCCCCGCGAGACGACGACCGACGTGGTCGTCGACGGCTACCGGATCCCCGAGGGAGTGCCGACGTGGCTCACCGTCGACCGGGTGCATCGGGACTCGCGGTTCTACGACGACCCCTCGGCGTTCCGCCCCGAACGGTGGGCGACCGACCTCCGCGAACGCCTCCCCGACTTCGCGTACGCCCCCTTCGGTGGCGGTCCACGCGCCTGCATCGGGCGGCAGTTCGCGCTGATGGAGGCGCAACTCGCCCTCGCGACGGTCGGCCGTGACTACCGCCTCGCGTGGCCCGGCGACGACGGCGACCCGCCGCGCCGGATGGGCATGACCACCCGGATGGAACCCGGAACGGAGTTCCGCGTCGTCGAGCGCTGAGACGGACGCTCACTTTTAACCCCGTCCCGCGGTACCATCGCGTATGGCACCGAGTCTCCGACGATCCGTCACCGACGCCGTTCGCAACGCCGTCCCGTTTCTCGCCATCACCGTCGTCTGGGTCGTCATTATGCTGGCCATCTACGGCGTCTTCCTCGTGACGAAACCGTCCGGCGTGACCTACGAGCCGTGGGTCCACGTCTCGGTCTTCGCCATCCCGGGCGTCGGCTTCCTCGGCCACGTCCTCCAGCAAGCGCTCGTCGGCGGACGGGCGTGAGCGACGACACGACCCGTAGCGACGCCGCCGTCACCCGGTGACACGCACGTCAGCGCGGACTCAAGTTCCTCCAGCGCGTACGTCTTCTATGGCCGATCCGACGCCCACGCCGGGCATCCACCACGTCACCTGTATCGCCGGCGACCCGCAACGAAACCTGGATTTCTGGGTCGAGACGCTCGGCCTCCGCCTCGTCAAGCGCTCGATCAACCAGGACGACCCCGGCACGTACCACTTCTTCTTCGCGGACGCCGAGGGGACGCCCGGGACGAGCATGACCTTCTTCCCGTGGTCGGATCTCCCGCAGGGGAAAGTCGGGAGCGGGCAGGTCTCCCGCACCGCCTTCCGCGTACCCGAGGGGAGTCTCGACTACTGGGAGGATCGTTTCGACGAGTACGGCGTCTCCTACGGCGACCGAATCGAGCGATTTGGCGAGACGGTGCTGCCGTTCACTGACCCCGACAACCTCCCGGTCGAACTCGTCGAGGTCGAGATTCCGGACGACGACCCGACCGTCCCGTGGACCGAGTTCGTCCCCGAGGAGGCGGCGATCCGCGGGTTCCACTCCGTGACGCTCTGGTTGGCCGACCCCGAACCCACGATGGAGTTGCTTCGGACGATGGGGTTCGAGGAAGTGGGAACGGAGCAGTCGCCGGGCGATACGCCCGGTGACGAGCGAACCCGCTTCGCCGCCGCGGGTCCCGTGGGGACGTACGTCGACGTGCTCCCGACCGTCGAGGGCGGACGGCAGGGCCACGGGACGGTCCACCACGTCGCCTTCCAGACGCCGACCGACGAGGACCAGGCGTCGATGCGGAGCGCCGTCCGGGCGCGCGGACTGACCCCGACTCAGCAGATCGACCGCCACTGGTTCCGCTCGGTCTACGTCCGGGAACACGGCGGCGTGCTGTTCGAATTCGCCACGAGCGATCCGGGGTACACGAGCGACGAACCACTCGACGACCTGGGCGGCCGTCTCGTCCTTCCCGGGAGCTTCGAGGATCGACGCGAGGAAATCGAGGCCGGACTAGCCGACGTGACGATTCCCGGGGCGGCGACGGTCGACGCGGACGATTGAGTCGCCGTCACTGCCCTCGTTCTCACTCGACGACACTCACCAAAAGTTAGATGTCTAACACTAACGACGTTTCGAGCGCCGCCATCGACGAGTGACACACTATGACAGACGACACGCTTGCGCGGATCGCCGAACAGATAGACGAGTTCTGGAACGAACGGGACGTGGCCCTCGCCGACGAGTTCGTGGCCGAGGAGTTCGTCGGGCACATGCTCGGAGACGAGGACCTGCACGGGCGGGAGGAGTACAAGGCCTGGGCCGAGTCGGTCGCCGAGATGTTTCCCGACTTCGAACTCACGTTCGAGCCGGTGTTCATGGGCGGCGGCGTCCTCTGTGGACACTGGACGCTCACCGGAACCCACGAGGGCGAGATTCCCTCTCTCGGTGTCGAACCCACCGGCGAGTCGGTCGAGTTCTCCGGCCTCTTCATCGACCGCGTCGAAGACGGGCACGTCGTCGAGATGTGGCACGTGAGCGACGTCGCCACGCTGATGGAACAGATCGGTCAGGCCCCTGCGTAGCCCGCGGGTTTAGCCCTCGCCGCCGTCCGTTCGGCGGTCGATCACCCCGTCCCGCGTCTTCCTGGCGTCGATGCCGAACAGGACCCCCGCGAGACAGAGGAGTTCGTTGCCGTCACAGTACCGCCGGAGGTCGGCCTCTCCCCGTTCGTCGCCAGCACTGTGGCGACCGTCCTCGCGTCGAGCATCCCGGTCGGCTTCGTCCTGCTGGACGTGGATCCGGCACTCGGCAGTGGGCCACTCGCGACTGCCGCTCGGGACGTGTTCAGGATCGTGATCTACGTTCTGTTCGCCGTCGCCCGCCTCCGAGACTGGCACGACTGGGCGGCCGAACGGCTGTGCAACGACACCGTACGGGTGACCAGCGCGGACCGGTCAGTCCAGCTTCGAAATCGCCTCGTCGATGTCGAAATCCAGCGTGGTTTCGGACCCTTCCTCGCTTCGCTCGACCGCCTCTTGATCCTCGTCGATCTCTACTTCCGGCCCCTCCTCCTCGGTGAACTCCGTGTTGACGCCCCACGGCACGTTACGCGTCCTCCGTCCGAGCGTACTCGCTCGTTCGACCCACTGTATCGCTCCGGTTCGGTCTCTCGTCGACGGTCCGATGAGCCATTGGTGGTTTCCGTACCGGGTGTAACGGTATATTCGTTGGGTCCCGTGGGCGACGATCAGCGAGCGTCGCGAGCGCTGGAAACGGTCGACGCGTCGCCCGAACCTACCTATCGACGACCTACCAGTGGCTCCAAAACGTTGGATGGGCGCGACTATTTGTCCCGTGGTATGGGTGTTCCTCGTAATGGCTGACTACAGGTTCGAGTACGAGGTTTCCGTTCCACAGACAGTCCGGGGAATGCTCTCCCCGTTCAAAGGGAAGTCCCCCGTCTGAAACGTCGCCAGTGTCCTCGTTGCAGGTGCCGGATGGACGTTCGGCTACGCTCTAAGCGGTGGTGGTGGAACGCTACGCGCGATTATCGTCGGAAGTACCGCTGTGGTCTCGTTCTTGGTGTCTCGTACACCCGAGCGCTGGGCGGACCGGCACTCAATTTACCGATGTGTTTCGTCTGGCCGCCGCTGTTCGGAGGCGTCCTTGTGCTCCGAGGTGCGCTCCCGTTCGAACAGTCGTTCGAACTGGACGTGGGATTGGCGCTGGTCTTCCCCGCGTTTTTCACTACCGTCGGCTGTATGCTGGGCTGGTTCTCCTTGCTCGGAACGGACCGAATCGACCGCTGGACTCGCGACACACATCCTGACGCGTTCTTCGACGACACCTGAAGATCAGCGGTCGAATATCGTTGGTCGGCTTCGTCCCCGTCCTCGAAAAGCGGAGCTTTTCGGTTGCAGCGAGAGCTTCGCTCTCGCCATGCCCCTGAACGGCGAGGCTTACCCCTCGAATGTTCCGCAACTGAGACGAATCCTCGATGACCGTAGAATATGCGCCCGGAACACTAACGTCCAGCCTCATCCCTGGCGGCGTGCCGTGTCGGCTGGCTAACCCTCGTGCCGGGCGGCCGTCGAAGGCGTGCGACGGCGGCACGTGTTTCGGGCTCTCGTCGGTCAGTTGGTCCGTCGAGCGCCCATGTTACGTGCCCGGGTTCTCCGCGCTGTCATCGCGCCCTGACGGGCGTGCTCGGGCGGGGACTAGAGGCACGCAGACGGTCGTACGCTCCAGAGGGGTTAACGCCTTGCGGACGGCGACCGTGGCGTCGCGGTCAGTACGCGTAGTCCGACTCGTGGATGCTCACGAAGTCGCGGTTGCGGCGCTTGTTCCACCGGTAGCTGAGGAGGAGTTTGGCGGCGTCCCAGCCGGCGGCGAACTTCCGCTCGAACATCCGGTAGCCCTCCTCGTCGGCGAGCATCTTCCGCGCGGTGCGGAAGATGCGGTCCCAGTCCTCGGGTCGGTAGTCACGAACCATGTCGGCCATCGTGACGTTGCGCAGAATCTCGTCCCCGATGGCGTCCTTCCACGCGGGGTTGTAGCCGGAGAGGTCGCCGGACCCGGCCAACTCGCCCGCGATGGCGCCCGTGCGGACGGCGACGTGGTCGCCCCCCTCGTGGAACGCCGAGGTGGTGCCCATCGCGCCGCCGACGACGGCGATGCCCGCCTCGACCGGCGAGTCGACGGGTCGCGTCGAGGAGATGGGGTAGGTTTCCGTTCCCGTCGACTTGCCCCGGTCCTCGACGAGGGGGAAGTCGTCGGGGACGTCGTACGCGTCGCCGTACTCGTGTTCGAGGAGGCGGCGGAGATACTCGCTCCCGCTCGGAATCGTCTCGTCCTCGGGACGGAGGAGGGCGTACGAATCATGGTCGGCCACGGCGTCGATGTCGAGGCCGATGGGCATCGTCAGCCCGATTCGGGCCACGTCGTCGTCGTTCGGGAAGATCCACGGGTAGGCGGTGTGACCGGGGATGTACCCCCACCAGAACGTGATGGCGCCGCGGAGTTCGTCGGCCACCTCGCTGGGGAGGCGACGGTGTTCCTGATAGGCGATGTGGTTGGCCGTCGTCGTCCCGAGGTGGTCGGTGACGGGAAAGGGGAGCAAGCGGTCGAGGACGCGGTTGGTGACGGTGCGCTGGGGGCCGTCGGCGAGGATCAGGAAGTCGGCGCTCACGGCGTCGCCGCTCGCCAGTCGGAGGGTGTGTCGAGGGTCGCCGTCGGGGTCCGTCTCCACGTCCTTGACGCTCACGCCGACGCGGTAGTCGGCGCCGGCGTCCTCGGCGCGTTCGCGGAGCCAGTCGTCGAACTTCGCCCGGTTGAAGGTGTAGCCGAAGGTGTCGTACGACGACTCGATGCCCGTGCTCCGGAGGACACAGCGCTCGGTCGGCCCGACGAACGCCGCCCGGTCGAGTTCCGACAGCAGGACGCCGTCGGGGAACTCGTCGGGGTGGATGTCCATGATGTCGACCCAGTAGTCGAGGATGCCCGCCGCGTCGGTGGAGTCGGGGCCGAGGCCCTCGCGGTCCGCGCGGGGGACGCCCTTCTCGAAGACGAGTGCGGACGCCCCGGCTTCGGCGGCCGCGTGGGCCGCCGACGCGCCGGCCGGCCCGCCGCCGACGACGGCCACGTCCACGTGTTCCATATCCTATCCCCACACCGGGGATGGTATTAATGACCCGGAATGGCCCGCCCCCTCGTAGCCTCTTTAACGGTGGCGGCTGCATCGCCTCGCATGACCGATCCGGACGTCGCCGTCTTGCGCCAGAAAGTACACGGGATGGCACCGTCGTCGTACGGGGCGAAACTCCGCGACCGCCTGCCCGACCACGAGGTGGCCGTCGCCACCACGCCCGCCGAGGAGCGCGACCTGATCGAACGCGCCCGCGTCGTGACCGGCATCCACTTCGAGACGGAGTGGCTGGAGTCGGCCGCGAACCTCGACCTCTTCGCCTGCGCGTACGCGGGCACCGGCCACCTCGACGTCGACGCGTTCGCGGACGCCGGCGTCGCCGTCACCAACGCCGCGGGCGTCCACGGCCCCAACATCTCCGAGTACGTGATCGGTGCGCTCGTCGCCCACGAACGCCAGTTCGGGCAGGCGTGGGAGAACCAAGAGCGAAATCACTGGG
>Ga0207797_1001457_pt1 | contig 17066 bp, 16 predicted proteins | sample PRCRCaboRojoPR_6_FD_187275 | JGI IMG/M metagenome (GOLD analysis project Ga0207797, IMG submission 187275) | Marine sediment microbial community from Cabo Rojo, Puerto Rico - PR CR 10% Liquid 1 (SPAdes) | ecosystem: Environmental > Aquatic > Marine > Coastal > Sediment | place: Cabo Rojo, Puerto...
TTATCCGCCGAAGAATGGTCTTTCCACCAGTGGTTCCAGATCTGAACAACCTCCACACCCCCTTCAAGGGCCTGCTTTAGCTTGTCAATCACCACAGAAAGGTCTTTAGCCGGATCCAGTACCAGGTAAAGACCACCTTTTATCGTTTTCTTTCCCGATTGCATAATACCTCCTATTTTAATCCATCGTTCATCGCCTTGAAAAAGGCCTCCCAATAAGGATCCTGTCCGTCAAAAGCCAGCTCCGATAATTGTCCGTTCGTCATCTGCTGGTATACTCCCTTATCAGCGGTAAATTCACCAATTGCTGTTGCCGGTATATCATGTTGTCGCAGATGACGGATCAAGGCTTCTTCTTTCCCATTTTTCACGGCCATGATCATAGAGCCCGCCCCAATGCTGAACCGGTGGTCGATTTCAAAAAGGTCGCAGATCTGTTTCTGGACGGTATCGGCTGGTATCTTATCGTTGTCGACCACAACACCGCAGCCTGAAGCCCCGGCCATCTCGATCACGGCTCCCAGAATGCCACCTTCGGTTACATCATGCATGGCCAGCAGCTCATCATTCTGCTTAAGACATCCGGCAGCTTTTATGCCATCCTCCAGGACCGAAGTACGGTAAAAATTGTTGCTCCCTGCCCGTTGGGCTTCACGGCCCAGCTTGCCGGCGACGGTTTCCGGGAAGCTTTTGGCCAGTATCGCCGAAGAGCTGATGGCAGTCTCCTTGGTCATCACAATAACACTGCCCGGGGTGGCATTGCTGGATACGACCATCCGGTCGTGGGGCGCGGACAGAAACATGGTACATCCCCCGGGCATGGGTGAATTCTGACCTTCGATATGTCCTGTATGGCCTCCCGTAATCGATACCCCGATATCCTCACAAAAGGTATGGATATATTCCCAGTAGGTTTTAAACTGGTCCCGGGGCAATGAAGTGGGCAGGTTCAAAACAAACTGCGCATACTGCGGGGCAAAACCGGTTGTTGCCATATCGTTGGCTGTAAGGTGTACCGAAAGCCAGGCCGATTCTTTGAGCCCCAGGGTCGGAATCAAACTGAGGGGATCGCTGGATATGGCCAGGCCTTTATTATCTCCCAGGTCAATGACAGAAGCATCCACGCCAAAGGCCGGGCCTACGCTGACCTCTTCGCGATACCTGCCACTATTGGGTATCAGTATATCATTTAAAAAAGCATCGTCTATTTTTCCCATAGTCTTATCAAGCTTTCTTATTCCACATCCGTTAGTTTAACATGCATGCCGAAGAAATCCCCCAGGGGGGCATTCCACTCCTGTATGGGGAACCATTTGGGCAGCCCGGTGGTTTTCCATTTGATGGTGTATTCCCTGTCCGGCAACGCCTCTTCAATGGTAGCTTTCAGCTTTTCGGGTGTATAGAAACTGGCCGTAACGTAATAGGGGTTCCTGCCGAATTTCTGCTGTACCCGCCGGCGGAGCACTTTGGGTGTGTTTCGGTTCATCACGCCAAAGACAATACCGTATTTTCCTACACGCACTGCTTCACGGATCACACGTAGCGGGTCGTGGTAATAGGCGAAGGTGGCAATAAAGGCCAATGCATCAAAAGTATGATCCTTAAAAGGCATATAATGGGAATCGGCCAGCACCAGGTCGCCGTCAAACAGGTGAACGCCCTGTCCGAGCATGAATGGAGAGATGTCCCCGCCGCTGGCCTCTATGCCGATATTCTCCCACCAGCGGGTAAAACGAGTAGTGCCGCATCCAAATTCCAGCAGGGTTTTAACCCGCTTGTCTTTCTTGATCAGATCGGCCAGTACCTTCTTTTGCCATATCTCGGCGCGCTTGTACCGTCCCTCGTAATACGATTCGTACTTGTCGGTGTATTCACGGTTGAAAAACCATTCCTCACGTCCCTGCCACTTCTGAAGGTTTTTAACTGCCAGGTCAAAACTCTGTTTTTTCAGCTTGCTCATTGCTTCATCTCCTTTTCTTTTGATGACCTGGAGATGCTAAAACGGAGGGAATTGGTTCGTAAGAATATCAGGAAGATCTATTCCCTACGCTGGCATTATCCAGATCAGGTGTTTGGGTTTGTTCTCAGCCTAACGTTCGTTAAGCACCCCAATGGATTTCAAATATATGAAAAACCATATTATATTTCAAATAAACATGAAATCCTAAAAGGTTACACCAAAGAGGGCATGATTGTTCAATGAAAACGACATGATTAACAGGGGCTATAATAATTGAAATGCCAATCTTGTAAATCATGTTAATCATGTCGTATAAGCTCAACCATGCCGAGTTATAGAGGACTTCCTCCTCCAGGGCGGGATTCCGAAGCATTAATCATCAAGTTCAGGTTCCTGCTCCTCTTCCTCTTCGGACCGGCTTCTAGGTCCCATCTCGACAATCCGGCGTCAAAAATGATTCAGTATGTTCGCAAGAAATCTCAATCAATACAATAAAAAATAAAATCTTTATCACCCATTATTATTATCTGTAAAAAATTGACTTTCATTTTATTTTTTCAGAACTTGCCCATTATATTCTTGAAGTAAAAGTATCCTTTTTGGTCTGTTTTAACCCATAAAACTTTCAACTAATGAAAAACAAAATTTTGAGCCAGTTTACATCAATCCCTCGTTTTATCAGGGGTGTGTTGTTATTTATTGTTTCAGGGTCATTGATCATGATTTTGGTATTTTCCTGTAGTAAAGAAATTGACCCCATGGAACGTATCGGAAAGTTATCAGACTTTGTATCAGCTATGGATTATGATCCAAATTCCATGCTAAACGTTCAAAACATTGATGGAGGGTCAAAGAGAACAATAAAAGATTCCATTACCGATAAACAAATGGAGAATAACAATCTGATGGTATGCGAGCAGGTAGAATACAATCTTCAGCAAAATGCCGAACAGGTAGCCATTATCCGGCCGACCCACGGCATTATCTGGCCGGGAGCCCTGGTAAAGATCAACCAGGGGTTGTTAGATGGTTTGCCTGAACCGGTTACATTGGAACCGGCCCCAACTACCCTGAGGCTTGATCTTCCAGGCCTGGGGGATAAGGGTACATTTGTAGTTGATGAACCATCACACTCCAATACACAGTCGGAAATTGACAACGTGCTGGACTGGTGGAACAATAACCAGTACCAGGAAGGTTATGTAAATCCATCCAATTCAAGTTACAGTGCGGCCACCTCCTTTTCGTCTGAACAGCTTGCCATGGACCTGGGTTTGAATGTTAAATGGGGATCAGGGGAGGTCTCTACACAATTTAAGTATACCAGTTCATCGACTTCAAAAGTAGCGATGATGACCTTCAAGCAGGTTTTTTATACTGTGACAATGGATACACCCTCTGAGCCGGGTAGTGTTTTTGATAAATCCGTGGATCTTGGTAAGCTGGGCTCCACGTTTGATGCTGGCACCGTTCCGGGATATGTACATTCTGTGAGTTATGGAAGGATCATCATGTTCCGGATGTCCACCTCTGAATCTGCAAGAAGTGCAGAAGTGGAAGGTGCAATGAAATACAGTGCAGGACTAACTAAGGTATCAGCAGAACTTGAAACAAAATACAAGGCAATCCTGAAAAATTCCTCCATTGAAATAATCACCATTGGAGGCAATGCTGAGGTTGCCTCACATGCGGTGACCGCTGAGACCTTTGGAGACCTGGAACCAATACTGACAGGAGAAAACGCGGTTTATTCGAAAGAAAATCCCGGTATACCCATAGCATATACAGTAAGGTTTTTAAAAGATAACAAAGTAGCCAAGATGGGTTATACAACCGATTATACTGCAACGGAGTGCACGGTCAGCAAGAAAGGCAGGATAAGGGTAAAGTGCTCCGGTGCATATGTTCTGAGGTTTTATGTATCATACATAGATTGGCAGGGGGTTCAAAGATCATGGAGCAGCGGGGATATAACGGCAGGCAACTATAAGATTTGTGAAATACCAGGTGGCTCAACCAATATTAAAGTAACCGCAAAGGCCGTTTGGGGAGGGAACATTTTCACAAAATATTATGATTACCCTGTAGATGCATGTTTTGTAACCAAAGGCACGACATTTATCAATAGTTATGACGAAGTAGATTGTAATTTTTAGTGAAATGGTTTGTTTAAACATTCCCGTTCATATAAAGCTCATATATGACGGGAAAAATCTTGGGAATAGTAATCAGCTGAAGATGCGTGTTATTTTCCAATAAGTTAACAACCAAACGACGTTTGATTCTTTAATGTAAAAAAGGCAATTGACGGCTAATGCCGTCAATTGCCTTTTTTATTGAGGTCGTGGGCGGATTCGAACCGCCGTGACCGGTTTTGCAGACCGGCGCCTAAGCCCCTCGGCCACACGACCCTGTTTTGATGGTTTTACCATCTATTTGTAGTAGCGCAAATGTAATAAATTATTGCACAAATGCAACAGACCCGTTTACAATTTTTGCCTGTCCATTGCCATAACGAGAGGAAAGGTGTTTTATTGAGCGAAGGAGAAGCAATGATAAAATGATTGAATGGAAAGACGAAAAAATGAGTGGATGGTTATATGAGATATATTGTTAAATGGTTACCAGATATTCCATTTTTCAAGGAATTAGATTAAAGATTCCGCTTGCGCATGATACAGCTCAGAATTTTTGTTAATTTGCCGGTTCAAAATACCAATATGATGATCAAAACAACCAGGTACCATATACCGCTGTGGCAGTTTGAGCTTTTGAAGGAGGAAAAGGAGATTCTACATTATGTTACCTCCCGGCAGGGCGGCGTAAGTGAGGGGATCTATGCCACCTTCAACCAGAGCTATACTGCCGGCGACCGCAAGGAACACGTTTTGGAAAACCGCAGAAAACTGGCCCAGGAACTGGAAATAACCTCCGGCATGATGCTATTCCCGGGGCAAACGCATACAGCAAATGTCAGGGTGATCAGCAGCTACGAAGATCTGAAAGCACGCATCACCGAGACGGATGCCCTGGTGACCGCCCTGCCTGAAATTTGTCTCTCGGTTCTTACAGCCGATTGTGTCCCTTTGTTGCTATTTGATCCCGTTAATAAAATAGCAGCCGCAGTTCATTCCGGATGGCGCGGAACGGTGCAGTCCATTGCCCTGGAAACGGTAGATGTGATGAAAGAACAATTCGGCTGCCAGCCGCAGAACATTCTGGCCGGCATCGGACCATCCATAGGACCGGAAAATTACCAGGTAGGGACCAACGTGGTAAAGGCAGTACAGGATAATACTTATATCCACGACGATTCTGTACTTCAGATGCAGAATCATGGCAAGGCCTTGCTTGATCTATGGGAAGCCAACCGTCAACAGCTTCTCATCGCCGGCTTGAAGGAAGATCACATCGAACAGGCCCGAATCTGTACCTACCAAAGCCATGAAACGTTCTTCTCAGCCCGCCGGTTGGGCAATCCTTGCGGCAGGTTTGCGGCGGGGGTGATGGTTCTGAGTAAATGAGTGAATGCATGAATGAATGCTTGAATGCTAAAATGATTAAATGCTTAAATGGATATCCGGAGGCAGGCGAGATTGGATGGGAGCAATGATTGAATGAATGAGAGAATGATTGAATGCGTTAATGCTTAAATGGCTGTATGCAGGCGAGAGGATGATTGAGTGATTGAATGGGGGAATGGGAGAAAATGATTGAATGCTTAAATGGATGTTCGGAGGCAGGCGAGATTGGATGGGAGCAATGATTGAATGAGTGAATGAGAGAATGTTTGAATGGGGGCAGATGTCTGAATTTCACCATTACAACATATCTGAACCAGATTTAATAACTTGAACAATGATCTTTTTTTTCAAACCTCAAACTTCAAACCTTAAACTTTAAACATTTAAGCCACCTGCCCCATTCAATTATTTAAGCATTCATGCATTCAAGCTTTTATTAGATAGATCTACTCTCCGGAAAGCATGGACTTCACCTTATCGGCGATAACCTTGCCTTCAGCCTTTCCGGCAAGCTGCCGGTTGGCAATGCCCATCACCTTTCCCATATCCTTCATGGAGGTAGCTCCTACTTCCTCAATGATCCCTTTAATTGCTTCGGTAAGCTCCTCATCACTCATGGGCTGAGGCAGAAACTCCTGTATCACCTCCGCTTCCTTGCGCTCGGCTTCCGCGAGCTCGAAGCGGTGCTGCTGTTCATAAATCTCAGCCGACTCCTTGCGCTGTTTTAACTGTTTCTGCAATACCTGAACCTCTTCTTCCCTGGGAAGCTGCTGGTCGGCTGCTTTCTCCGTTTTTGCCTTCCAAATCGCTGTTTTAATGGACCGCAATGCTTCCAGACGCTCTTTTTGTTTGTTCCTGAGCGCTTCTTTGATTTCTGATTCTATTTGTTGAAGTATGGTCATAATTTTACACGTTTAATTAAAGATTTTGTATTAATGAACTATTCTACAAACGATCAGAACATAGATAGAAATATAAAGTAAATCTCAAATTTCAAGCATTGGTTAATCCTTCTCTTTCAATTTCACTGCTGTTCCAAACGCCAGTATTTCACTCACTCCCTGGGCCACATTGGCCGTATTGAACCGCACGTTAATCACTGCATCTGCACCCAGCTTTTGGGCTTCTTCCATCATCCGGTCAATAGCGGCATTCCTGGTGCTCGTTAGCAGATCGGAATATTCCGATATCTCTCCGCCGGCGATGTTCTTGAAAAAAGCAATGATATCCCGCCCGAAAAAACGCGCCCTGGTGCTGTTGCCCCGCACCAGACCCAGAATTTCCGTGATCTCTTTTCCATCAATTCTTTCTGTGTTGGTTATAAGCATGACTTATTTTCTTTAATCAACGTTGTCGTGTAGATATGAATTGTTTTCCCTTAAGCGAGTCTTTTTCTTTCCTTCCTCGTCTGTTTCGTCGTCAGAAAGGGTATAACGTGATACTTTAGAGTCTCTGCTATGTTTTGGCTGATCGATTTTAATTTTCTTTCTTTTATAAGCCGGTTCATTTTCAAGGGCTTCAATGTTTTTCAGATCCCGAAGCACATTTTTGCTTTCACCGGACGAATTTTCCCGGTTTTCCCTGAGTTTTTCCAGCATCTCGTCCTTTCCCATAGGAGCCTGCTTCTCACTATCAGAATCCTTGTCTTTCTTGTGTTTCACAATAAACTGTTCTTCATCTTGCTCATTATGGATATCGAAATCAAAAGTTCTCTGTTTGTTTTCCGAATCCTCGGTGCGGTCTTCTTCATTCTTGCTGTACTGAGGATATTCAACGGTTTCTCCAACCTGGCTTCCATCGCCCAGGGTAACCTTCCTTTTATAGGTTTTCTTGGCATACAACTCTGGGATGCTGTTGTCCTCATAACCTGTAGCGATGATGGTCACACTGATATTGTTCTCAAGGGTTTCATCGGTACCGGTACCCCAGATGATGTTCGGGTTGGCCCCTACCTCGGCATTGATGTAATCAGTGATCTCCCCGATCTCATCCATGGTAATCTCCTCGTTCCCCGAGTTGATGTTAAGCAGGATATTTTCCGTTCCGGTTATGTCATTGTCATTGAGCAAAGGTGAAGTCAGGGCTTCCTCTATGGCCTTTGTGGCCCTTTTTTCTCCTTCGGCCATGCCGGTCCCCATCAGTGCAACACCGCTGTCAGCGAGCACAGTGTTCACATCTGCAAAATCCACATTCACATAGCCCGGCACGGTGATGATCTCAGCTATGCCTTTGGCGGCAGCCGCAAGGATGTTATCGGCATGTGAAAAGGCTTCGGAGAGCTTCATATTCCCGGCTACTTCCCGCAGCTTCTCATTGTTGATCACCAGCAGGGAATCCACATGCTGGCCGAGTTCGTGGATGCCTTCAATGGCCTGGTTAATCCTCCGCTGACCTTCAAAACGAAATGGAATGGTCACAATGGCCACGGTTAGTATACCCTGTTCTTTGGCAGCTTTGGCTATAATGGGAATGGCGCCGGTACCTGTACCACCCCCCATGCCAGCAGTGAGGAAGACCATTTTGGTATTGCTGCTCAGCGCTTCCATCACATCATCGAGGTTTTCTATGGCGGCCTGTCTGCCGATCTCAGGCTTGTTGCCAGCACCACGGCCTTCGGTGAGGGATTCTCCAAGCTGTATCTTCACAGAAACGGGGCTCCTGGAAAGAGCCTGGGCATCCGTATTGCATACAATAAAATTGACATCCTTTATGCCCTGGTTGTACATGTGATTGATGGCATTGCCACCACCCCCGCCAATTCCAACAACCTTAATGATGGAAGAACCATCTACCGGCAAATCAAAATTCATAAGTCTGTCTTCAGCCATAATATAATATTTGCAGATTTTACAATATCGTTCTAATCAAAATGAGTCTTGAATTTATATTTTACATTTCTGTGTCGTTCTCTTCAAATATATCATTAAAGGCATCTTTAATTTTGGAGAAGAAATTCCTTTTTCCCCTTTCCTGCTCTACCGGTTCGTTTTCCTCTTCCGGCTCCGTCTCCTGCTCTTTCTGTTCCTCGTATTTCTCCTGGTTCTGCCTGTATATTTCATATCCCTCCAATACAAGTCCTACGCTGGTAGAAAAAATGGGATCATTGACTTCCTGCACGCTCTCTGAGGCCAGTTTTACTGTGGGATACCCCAACCGAACATCCATACCGGTAACAAATTTCACCAATTGAGGAAGATCTTTCATCAGGGCGCCTCCACCTGTAACGACAATACCGGCACTTAAACGATCGTAATACCCGGAATTTTCAATTTCATAAAGCACGGCATTGAGTATCTCTTCCAACCTTGACTGAATGATATAGGCCAGGCTTTTCAGAGATATCTCTTTGGGTTCCCGTCCGCTGATACCGGGTATGGAAACCACTTCATCCTCCCTGGCCAGATCTCCCAGGGCTGAACCATACTGTACTTTCAGCAATTCAGCCTGTCGCTGGAGTATGGAACATCCCTCCTTGATGTCTTTTGTCACCACATCTCCACCGAAAGGAATCACAGCCGTATGACGGATGATGTCGTCATAGTAGACAGCCACATCGGTAGTTCCTCCTCCGATGTCCACCAGGGTCACTCCGGCTTCCTTCTCATCGGCTGTCAGTATGGCCGTGGAGGAAGCCAGAGGTTGGAGGATCAGTTCATTCAGAGTAAGTCCTGCTTTGTTAATACACTTGCCAATGTTCCTGGCCGAGGTAATCTGGCCGATGACAATATGGAAATTGGCTTCTACACGCCGGCCCAACATACCAACCGGATTTTTTATACCGGTTTCATTGTCCACAATAAAATTCTGAGGCAACACATGGATGATCTCCTCTCCAACATCAATGGAAATGTTGTACATCTCCTTAATGAGGGCTTCAATATCTTCCCGGGTTATCTCATCCTCGGAGGAATTCCTATTGATGTACCCCCTGTTCCGGATGGTTTTGATATGCTGTCCCGCGATACCAACGAAAACATTGGTAAACGTTACGCCTGAAGTAGACTGAACTTCATTCACGGTCTTTTTAATGGCGCTCACTGTTTCATCGATATTCTGGACAACTCCGCGTTTGATTCCGGTAGAAGGAGTTTTGCTCACTCCCATGATTTCAACCTTGCCGTTGTCCTTCATTTTACCAATGATTGAAGCAACTTTGGTTGTTCCTATGTCTACCGCAGCAACAAGATGTTCGTTATGACTCATTTTGATTATCGTTTTGTGCAGATTATTTGATTATCATATTTCAAGTTGATCTTCAGGTATTGATTCCATCCCACATTGTTGAGCCCTTTCCTGTAAAAGGCTCGCAGATTTCGAAATTTCTCCCTGTAATTCTCATGGTTTCCAAGCAGTATCAGGTGACCACCAACCCGGGGTATCAGCTCATATTCCCCTTTATCATTCCGGTATATCTGCTCAATTTGCGATTCCCAGAATGGATCATTGTGTATGAACTTCGCCAGCTCATAGATTTCACAGATGGAATAATTCTTGTCGTTCTCTTTATTCTCCGGGCATTTCAACCAATCTTTCCTGGCCACCTCAAAAAACTCATCAATCACACCGGAGGCTACCAGCACGTGAGAAGAATAATTACCGGAAAATGGCACAATGGCGCCTTCGTCGTCGATATAATAACTCTGTCCCCGTTCATTAATAACCCTCAGAATGGGATTGCGCTGGTCGATCTCCAGATGGAGATTGCCATCAGCCGTGAAGTAGACTTCTGTTTCCTTTATGTTATCCCTTTCATTTAAATAGGTTTCCAGCTCACGGGTATTGATATTCTTTACAGGCTCACCCAGTACCTTCATATCCAGGTCATGCAGATAATCCCTGATGTTATCAGGAGTGACAAACTGATCCCTGAGGCTGTCCACCACCCTTACCTGGATTTTACTGCAAATGGTATTCTTCCTTTTCTTCCCGGTAAATGAGAGAGAAAGGACCAGGTAGAGCAAAATACCCAACCAGAGTGCTATGTGTTTTATTTTATTCAATGATCCTGCATATGGTTTATATTGAACAATATATCTTCATTCTTCCTCTTCCCCGTACCTTTCTTTCAGTTGATCATTAATGGGCTTCACCATCCTGTCAATATCTCCTGCACCCATCGTGATCAATACTTCTATATCCTTCTTCCGCAACATATCCGGCAAATCACTTTTGGAACATACTGTAGCCGGGGTTTTCTCAATTTTTTCCAGAATAATTCCAGAAGTAACTCCTTCAATTGGCTCTTCACGGGCCGGGTAGATATCCAGTAAAATAACCTCATCGAGCTCTTCCAGGCTTTCAGCAAACTCGCCGGCGAAATCCCGGGTCCTTGAATAAAGATGAGGTTGAAAGACACCGAGGATCTTTTTCCCGGGATAAAAATCCCTTACGGATTGTACTGTATAGCTGATCTCCCTGGGATGATGGGCATAATCGTCAATATACACCACTCCCTTGCGGTTGAACTGCACGTCGAATCTTCTTTGTATCCCCTGGAAACCGGACAGGTTTTTGAAAAGGCTTTCCTTATCCATCTTTTGGAGATAGGCCATGGCAAGAGCTGCCACGGCATTTTCAACATTCACCAGCCCGGGGATAGACAGGGTAAAGTTCTTCAGTGTTTCCCGCGGCGTTACCAGGTCAAACCGGTATTTTGAATCGGTAATCTCGAGGTTCGCGGCATAAAAATCGGCACCGGCTTTCAATGAATAAGTATAAGTTTGTAAATTCTTATCTTCAGGAATTTCAAGGGCCAGGCCCTTGTGATACACAAGTGTACTGTTCTGTGGCAATTTGGATGCAAATTCATCAAAAGCTTGCTGTAAGGTGGCTTTATCATTGTATATATCCAGATGATCTGCATCAATGGAAGTGATCAAAGCCATATTAGGGCTCAGGTTCAGGAAGGAGCGGTCAAACTCATCCGCTTCCACCACCATCAGGTTGCTCTTTTTATTGACAATGAGGTTGGAATCGTAATTTTTCACAATTCCGCCCAAAAAAGCATTGCAGCCCAAAGAGCTGTTGTTAAGTAAGTGAGCCAACATGGATGAAACGGTAGTTTTGCCGTGTGTACCGGCAACAGCAAGGCAGGTTTTGGTTTTTGAAATCTCGCCCAGTACTTCCGAGCGTTTAAGCACGGCATAACCGTTCTCCCTGAAAAAATTCAGCTCACTGTGGTCTTTTGAAACTGCCGGAGTATAGATAATCAGGGTTCGTTTTTTATTCTGGGTGAAAGCTGAAGGGATCAACCCGGGTTCATCCTCGTAATGAATGATAACTCCCTCCTTTTCCAGTTGCTGTGTTAGCGGCTTGGATACCCTGTCATAACCGGCAACCTCCTTGCCCAGCCCGTTAAAATACCTGGCCAGGGCGCTCATTCCAATGCCTCCCACACCTATAAGATAGACTCTATTTATTCTTTCCAGATTCATGTGCTTATCGTTTATCAGCCATTTTGATCACTTCCTCCGCGATTCTTTTTGCAGAATCGGGTTTGGCAATATTAGCAATGTTTTCCGATAATTCCTTCATTTTATTGTCATCCTCCAGAATCGTCAATGCTTTATTGACGAGCAGATCATTTGCTTCATCATCTTTTACAAGAACAGCCGCATTTTTATCAACCAACGACCTGGCATTTCGTGTTTGATGGTCTTCAGCCACATTGGGAGATGGCACCAATATCACGGGTTTCTTGATCAGTGCCAGCTCGGAGATCGTTCCTGCCCCTGCCCGTGAAACAATAAGATCAGCTGCTGCATAAGCAAGATCCATCCGGTTAATGAAATCTACAATTCTTACATGTGGAAGGTTGAAATTTTTGGCCTCCTCAATAGCACGGCGGTGATAATTGCGGCCGCACTGCCAGATGAGCTGAACGCGATTCTTCTCAAATTCACCAAGGCGCCGGATGATGCTTTCGTTAATCGACCGGGCGCCCTGGCTGCCTCCAAGCACAAGTATGGTCTTCATCTCCATGGAAAGTTCAAAATGTTTCAATGCTTCCACCTTTTTATCTGCCACTGCAAGCAGGTTGTTCCTCACCGGATTTCCGGTTAACTCAATTTTCTCTGCAGGAAAATATTTTTCCATTCCTTGGTATGCTACACAAATCTTCTGGGCCTTGTTTGCAAGCAACCTATTGGTAATGCCTGCATAGGAGTTTTGTTCCTGTATAATCACCGGGATGCCTTTTTTACCTGCCACTCTCAAAACAGGTCCACTGGCATAGCCACCCACACCTACCACTACATCTGGCTTAAATTCTTTAATGATCTTCCTTGAACGGTTCAGGCTTCTGGCCAGTTTAAAAGGTACCAGGAGGTTTTTCCAGGTGAGCCGTCGTTGTATCCCGGCAATAGGCAAACCTTTAATATGATAGCCCGCCTCAGGGACTTTCTGCATCTCCAGCCTGCCCCTGGCACCCACAAACAGGATATTTACATGTGAATCCATCTGTTTTAATGCATCCGCAATGGCCAGGGCAGGAAAAACATGACCGCCTGTTCCTCCTCCGCTTATAATGATATTTAAAGTTTTGTCAGTCATCTTCTGCAACTACCTTTTCTTCTACCTCCTCATTTTCTTCTTCAGTATGATTATCCCGAACTTCCACATTTCTGCTTACATTCAATATAATGCCAATGGCAATGCTTGTAAAAATCAGTGATGAACCGCCCATGCTAACGAACGGAAGGGTTTGACCGGTTACGGGAAACAGATGCACCGTCACACCCATGTTGATGATGGCCTGGAGTACCAGCAACAATGCCAGGCCAATGGAGAGGAAGGCTCCAAAGGTTCGCGTGCTTTTTTTCACGATCACGCCCGCCCTGTATAGCAAAAACATATAAAGGAACAGTACCAAAAGTCCGCCGATAAAGCCATACTCCTCAACGATCAGGGCATAGATAAAATCGGAATAGGCATAGGGGAGAAAGTCGCGCTGGGTACTGTTACCCGGACCTTTTCCGAATATACCTCCCGTGGCTATGGCTATCTTTGACTGTTCTACCTGGTAATTGTCTTCCTCTCCTCCATTTATAAAACTTTCGATACGGTTTTCCCAGGTTGCCACACGGGCTTTACCACCGGAAAGCATGATCCCCCCGATCAGCATTGATAACAGGAAGATACCCGTCAACACCAGTGTCATTAAATATTTTATTTTCACCCTGCCTATAAACATCAGTATCATCACTGTAGCAAAGAGAATGACAGCCGTCGAGAGGTTGGCGGGTAATATCAATCCACATATCAATACGGTGGGAATAAACAGGAATCCCAATACTTCCCTGGAACCCCGGATGCTATATTGCTTAACCGATAAAATGCGGGCAATATACATTACGAGGGCAAGTTTGGCAAAATCGGAAGTCTGTACGGTCAGACCTATTCCGGGCAGTGTAAGCCACCTTTTGGCCTGGTTGTAAGTGGTTCCCATTGATAGTGTGAGCAGGAGAAGGATGAGCGCAATAAGCAGGAATACCTGGGAAAGGCGGGAATAATACTTAAAATGAATGTTGTGTACCACAAAAATGATCACCAGGCTCAATACGAGCAGGGAAAAGTGTTTTAAAATATAGTTGGCCGTACTGGCATCCTGCGACTGATAAGCCAGTGTGCCAGTAGAACTGTAAACTGCCAGCAAGGAGAATAGGGAAAGTATGATGACAACCCCCCAGATTACGCCATCTCCTTTAAAATATTTTGCCAGTATCTCCCTCATAGGAAAACATCTTTTAATAGATTTTACAGGTTACGCACAGCCTGTTTAAACTGATCACCCCGGTCTTCGTAATTCTCAAAGAGATCGAAGCTGGCACAGGCAGGCGACAGCAATACAGTGTCTCCTTTCTTGCCCAGGTAATATGCAGTTCGAACAGCTTCCTCAGCCGATTGGGTATCCACAATGGTTCCGACTATATCCTGAAAAGCATCGTGGATTTTGGTATTATCCACGCCAAGGCAGACAATGGCTTTGACCTTCCTTGCGACAAGGTCCCGAAGGGTTGAATAATCATTTCCTTTATCCAGCCCACCGGCGATCCAGATAAGATTGGTGCGCATGCTTTCCAGGGCATACCAGGTGGAATTGACATTTGTGGCCTTCGAATCATTGATGAATTCAATTCCATGTACTTGCAGCACATGTTCCAGGCGATGTTCCACGCCCTGGAAATTCGCAAGGCTTTTGCGTATCGAATCTTTACGTATGTTCAATGCTTGTGCCGTAATGGCAGCGGCCATCGAATTGTACGCGTTGTGTTTCCCTTTCAATGCTAAATCATGTATTGACATAGTAAGTTCATTCTTTTTATAGGTTACATGCATGGTTTCATTTTTAATAAAAGCGCCGTACTCCACAGCCAGGTTATGTGAAAACGGGACCTGCTCAGCCGCAACATCCCTCTTGTCCAGTTCTTTCTGAATAATCTCATCATCCGCATTATATATAAACAGGTTTTCAGATCCCAGATTCATAGTGATTCGGAATTTGGAATCCACATAATTTTGTAACTGATGCCCGTAGCGGTCAAGGTGATCCGGAGTAATATTCAGGAGTACAGCAATATCCGGGCAGAAATGAAAAATTCCGTCCAGCTGGAAGGAGCTAAGTTCAACCACATAATAGTCATAATCAGCATTAGCCACCTGATAAGCAAAACTGTTCCCCACATTACCTGCCAGGCCGACATTCAATCCTGCATTCTTAAGAATAAAATGGGCAAGCTTAGTGGTGGTGGTCTTTCCATTGCTTCCAGTGATACAAATGGTATAGGCGCCGGTAAAACGTGAAGCAAATTCAATTTCAGAAATAACTGGAATACCCTGATTCCGGGCCTTTACCACAATTTCAGCATCTTCGGGAATACCAGGACTCTTGATGATCTCCCCGGCATTTAAAATCTCGTTCTCGGTGTGGGCTCCTTCTTCATAGGTTATATGATGATTTTCCAACATATCCTTATAAGTGGATTTCACAAATCCCTGATCCGTAACAAACACATCAAACCCCTGTTTTTTTGCCAAAACAGCAGAACCTGTTCCGCTTTCGCCTGCGCCCAATATGACCACTCTGTTATTCATTCACCTTATTGAATTCTATCTGATTTTCAATGTAACAATTGAAATTACCGCCAGCAATATGCCTACAATCAAAAACCTGGTAACGATCTTGGGTTCCGGATAGCCTTTCATCTGAAAATGGTGATGAATGGGAGCCATTCGGAATATCCTCCTACCTACACCGTACTTGCGCTTTGTATATTTGTAATAGGAAACCTGGAGCAGCACAGAGATGCTTTCAATAAAAAACACACCGCATAAAATCGGGATGAGCAGTTCTTTCCGGATTACTATGGCATATACAGCGATTATTCCCCCAAGTGCAAGGCTACCGGTATCGCCCATGAAAACCTGTGCAGGATAGGAGTTGTACCACATAAACCCAATGGTAGCTCCTATAAAGGCGCTGATATAAATTACCAGTTCATGGGAATATGGAATAAACATAATGTTCAGGTAATTGGCATAAACCATGTTACTGGAAACATAAGCCAATATGCCCAGGGTTGCCCCGATAATGGCCGAGGTTCCGGTGGCCAGGCCATCAAGTCCATCGGTAAGATTGGCACCATTTGAAACAGCCGTGACAATTAATATGGTAACGATCACAAACGCCACCCAGGCAAGCATATCCTGGTATTTACCGGCAAATGCCACGAGGTATTTATAGTCAAATTCATTATTTTTAACAAAAGGAATGGTGGTGATGGTAGATTTGACATCTTTGGTATATTGTTTTTCCCCGTCATCAATCCTTTCATAACCTTCCATCACTTCTACAGCAGTTTTATCCTTAACCTCTTCTTCGCTGAGTTGCTTCCTGACCATTACATCCTCACTCATATACAAGGTTAAGCCAACAATAAGGCCAAGGATCACCTGTCCTGCTATTTTGAATTTTCCGGCGAGTCCTGCCTTATTCTTCTTGAATATCTTGATATAATCATCCACGAAACCCACAAAACCAAGCCAAACGGTGGTAATAAGCATCAGTATCACGTAGATGTTGGTAAGGTTGGCGAAAAGCAGGGTTGGAATCAAAATGGAGGCCAGAATGATGATACCTCCCATACTGGGTGTGCCTGCCTTTTTCTTTTCCCCTTTTAGCCCGAGGTCTCTTACTTTTTCACCAATCTGTAGCTTACTCAGATAGTTGATGATCATGCGCCCAAAAATCATGGAAATGACCAGTGAAGCAATGATCGTCATGGCTGAGCGGAACGATATGTACTGAAAAAGCCCCGCACCGGGAACATCAAATTGATTTAGGTATTTGAATAAATGGTAAAACATATTATTATCTCGATCAAAGCATTAAACCCATTTTATTTGCAAAGTTTATTGTTCAAACAATTATTTATCCTTTCATCCCCGGGAGAATGAAGGTTTTCCTCCTATTCGTTATTAAAAATTTCTTTTATCACTTCTCTGTCATCAAAATGATAACGTATTCCGCTTACCTCCTGGTAAGTTTCATGACCTTTTCCTGCCACAAAAATTATGTCGCCGCTT
>Ga0207797_1001458_pt1 | contig 17065 bp, 14 predicted proteins | sample PRCRCaboRojoPR_6_FD_187275 | JGI IMG/M metagenome (GOLD analysis project Ga0207797, IMG submission 187275) | Marine sediment microbial community from Cabo Rojo, Puerto Rico - PR CR 10% Liquid 1 (SPAdes) | ecosystem: Environmental > Aquatic > Marine > Coastal > Sediment | place: Cabo Rojo, Puerto...
GGCGGGAATGGCGGCCTATAGCCTTCTCCACAGAACCGGAAGCGGGATCAGGGACACCCCAAACCCAGGCACGATATTCCTTTTCAACCGTTCGTTGCTCAAACTGGGCAGCCAGTTCCCGGTGAGTTTTCTCATCCTTGGCTACCAGCACAACACCGGAAGTATCTTTATCAAGGCGGTGTATCAGTCCCGGTCGGATTTCGTTCTCAGTGTCAGCCAGTTGCTCCGTATGGTGGAGCAGCGCGTTTACCAGTGTTCCTGTCCGGTTTCCCACCCCGGGGTGCACAACCATACCCGCCGGTTTATTCACCGCAATCATCCTGGCATCTTCATACAGGATATCCAGCGGGATGGGTTCCGGATCCGGTGTCAGGGTGGGTTTGGATGGAACAGTAACGTTAATCACATCTCCCGGACTGATTCCGGTGCTCGCTTTCACCGGCCGGTCATTGACTAATACCTGTTCTTCTTCAATCAGCGACTGAATCCGCGACCGGGAGATACGGGGGATAGCTTTGGCAAGATACTTGTCAACGCGCTCACCATCATTTCGTTTCCGGGGTACGGTAATACGATAATGATCCTGTTCCGTGTGTTGGTCGGGAAATTTCATGCGGACTTCAGATGGTATCCTCGCTACTCACTGTTTTTTTACCTGAATTACTCCGTCACATTCCACTCATATGATACAACCCTGGCAGGAATGTATAAAGAACTAATCAGCTGAGGATCCTTAACCGTAATCAAAATACAATGCAATCCAAAGGAAGGCAATTTAGAATTGCCCGGGAACCTGAGCGATAATCCCTGCTATGAAGAGAAACCTTCCCTTTTCCCTTCTTGATAGCAGGCGATGGTTATTCCATTCAAATCCTCGCCGGTACTATGGATACAAAGTAGTCCGTAGAATAAAATCAGGACAAGGTCCGTTTCGTGATGAAACTGAAATCTTCTGTTGCTGGCGTACTATACCTCTATTTAGTGAATCACGTATAATGCAAATGGGGATATTCTCTGGTTACCGTTTGTTCTCTTTGTTTTTGCATGCAACACAATGTGTGGTATGTGGCACTTCCTCCAGCCGGGCCTTGGCAATTGGCTCACCGCAGGAAACACAATCACCGTAATCTCCCTCTTCAATCCGCTCAAGGGCGGCGTTCAGGTGTGCCAGATACTTATTTTCCCGCGCCAGCCAGAGAAAAGCTTTCTCCCGCTCCTGTGCATCTGTTCCAACATCAGCCATATGATACGCATAGGTCGAATCAGAAGAGCCTTCTGAGACTTCATGGGTGGCATTATCACGAATCGATTCCAGCTCTTCCAGGAGTTTCTTCCGCTTTTCCAGAATAATCTCCTTAAAGTGTTCCATTTCCTTGCGATCCATTGTCATCAGCTCCTTTATGTCAGTCACATTCGTACAATTGTCACTTGAATTTCGTCTCCCCGGATCGTGAAAGAATCACTGTATTCCCCGGAGATATTATTTGACGAAAGTTCATCCGCCAACACCTCATTGCTTAAGTAGTCCCGATGCTCCTGGACTGCCTGTGCCAGTCGGCCTTCTGTGGAAAGTCCCACTGCAATATGATCCTCTACCTGATATCCGGCCTCTTTCCGCATATTCTGAATATACCTCACCAGATCACGGATCATGCCTTCCTTCAGGAGTTCCTCATTGATTTCAGTCCGAATACCGATAACATAACCGGTATCTTCAACTACAGCAAGTTCTTCCGGCTCAATCATCTCAACTTCAATTTCATCCGGTAACAATTCCACTGTCTGGCTGTCCAGCGTCAACTCAACTGCCTCTCCTGCCTGCACCTGCGATGCGATAGCTTCATCATCAGCTCGTTCCAGTGCCTGCTTGATCTGCGGCACCAGTTCACCGTATTTACTGCCGATGGCACTGAATACCGGAGATACCCGGTATTTCAAAATATTATCGGCATCTTCAATGAATTCTAAAGTTTTTATATTCAGTTCTTGTAAAATCTGTTCTTCAAGATTCCGAATGGCTTCTTTTTCATAACCGTATCTTGGTTTGATCATCATAGACGGCAGAGGTTGCCTGATTTTAATATCCGCTTTATTGCGGGCGGCCCGCCCCAAACTCACCACTTTGATCACCGTATCAATCTGCCGGATCAGATCGGTGTCAATTAACTCCTCGTTCGCCTCCGGGAATGCAGTGAGATGAACACTCTCTCTGGCATTCGGCAGCTTTCCGGTTGCCAGATTTCTATACATCTCCTCGGTCATGAACGGCATCACCGGCGCAAGCAAACGGGTCAGAGTAACCAGCGCTTCATAGAGTGTATGATAGGCGTTTAACTTATCCTGATCATTTTCACTTCTCCAGAACCGGCGTCTTGAACGGCGTACATACCAGTTGCTCAGATCATTAATAAACTGGTCGGCCGAACGAATAAACCGGGCGACATCATAGTTCGAATATGCCTCATTGGCCGTTTGGATTAACTCGTGGAGCTTGGCAATGACCCAGCGATCCAGATCGGAACGTTCCTCCACCGGTGTTGACGTTGCGGCCGGATTGAATTCGTCAATATTGGCATAGGTAACGAAGAAGGAATACGTGTTCCAGAGTGTCAGGATCTTTTTCCGGACTTCGTCCGCAATATGGTAGCCGAAGTTTAAGTTTTGCACCGGATTCTGGACGGCATAAATCCACCGCATCACATCCACGCCCATGTTATCCGCCGCTTCATTGAAGGGTATGGCATTGCCCAGACTCTTATGCATCTCGTTGCCCTGCTCATCCCGAACCAGCGCATGGCCGAGCAGCGTTTTGAACGGCCGCTCATTTTCCAGAACTGTGCTCATCGCCAATAATGAATAGAACCAGTTTCGGAACTGGCCGGGAAGGCTCTCTGTCACGAAATCCGCGGGGAACCACTGTTGCCAGTATTCCGGATCGGTCAGATAGTGTAGTGTGGAATACGGCACGATCCCTGCATCCAGCCAAGGATTGCCCACATCAGGGACCCGGGTCAGTGGTTTGCCGCAGGAGTCACACTCGATCTTTACCTTATCGATATGCGGACGGTGAGGGGTGTGGCCGTCAAATTCTTCCCACCCTTCGACAGCTTTTTCCCGCAGCTCTTCCCTGCTGCCCACAACCGTAAAGGTCTCGCAATCCCCGCATTCCCAGATCGGCAGCGCCAGTCCCCAGTAGCGTTTCTTCGAAATGTTCCAGTCATCCATATTCCGCAACCAGTCCAGCTCATGATCCAGACCATAGGAAGGGATCCAGGTGATCTGTTTGGCCACTTCCATAATGTCTTCCCGGAGCTCATCCATACTGATAAACCACTCATCCACCAACCTGAACACCACTTCCGTTCCACACCGCCAGCAAACCGGATACCGGTGCGTAATCTGCTCCCGTTGAAACAACCGTCCTTTTTCCTTCAGAGAAGCAAAGATCTTCTTTGCCGCATCCGTAGCGGATATGCCGGTGAGCCAGTCAAAACCTTCTGTAAACACACCAAATTCATCCAGCGGGGCGATTACCGCCAGATCAAATTCTTTTCCGAGCTCATAATCCTCACGCCCACATCCGGGCGCTATATGCACGATTCCGGAACCGTCTTCACCACTGACATCTTCCCAGGGGATAACTCTGTGCTGAGCACCCTCCTGAGCCGGCAGTTCGTCAAACGGTCCCTCATACGTCAGCCCGATCAGATCTTCACCTTTCAGCTCTTCCTGAATTTCGTAATCATCGGGGAGCACGTCTTTTCGCTCTTTGGCAAGGTAGAGGACCTCCTCATCGTTGGAGGCCTGAATGTATTCCATTTCCGGTTTGACTGCCGCGGCAACGTTGGAAGAAAGTGTCCAGGGAGTGGTGGTCCACACCAGGAGGGATTCGTCGTCCCGGTCCGTGAGCGGGAAACGCACGTAGATACTGGGATGGGTAATCTCTTTATACCCTTCAGTGGCAATTTCATGTTCGGAAAGCGCCGTTCCACACCGGGGACACCACGGCATCACATCATCCCCTCTGTACAGGAGACCGCGATCATGCACCTGTTTTAGGAAGTGCCAGATGGTGTAATTATTCTCCTCGGACATCGTATAATAGGAATTTTCCCAATCCATCCAATACCCGAGGCGGATTGACTGCTGTGTTTGAATATCGGAATACTTCAGAACCCGGTCTTTGCATTGCTGGACGAACTTGTCAATACCGTATTCTTCAATATCCTGCTTATTTTCGAAACCGAGTTCCTTTTCCACCTCCACTTCAACCCAGAGTCCCTGACAATCGAATCCATTCTGATAGCGAAGCTCATGACCGGTCATCGCCTTGTATCGCTGATAGAGATCTTTATACGTCCGTCCCCAGGCGTGGTGTACCCCCATAGGATTATTCGCGGTAATAGGCCCGTCCAGGAAGGACCATTTGGGATTTCCCCTGTTCTCCTCACGAAGTTTCGAAAAAATCCGGTTCTCTTCCCAAAAATCCAGCGTTCGATGTTCCAGCTGGATAAAATCCGTGTGGCTGTCAACAGGTGTAAAAGTACTCACAATACTTGTCAAACCTCATTTTCAGCGTTTGAACAACCAGAGTATTACGGTCAATATCAGACTAATTAAAATACTAGTGGTCAGAGGGAAATAAAAGGTAAATTTGTCCTCTTCAATACGAATATCACCCGGCAGACGGCCCAGTTTTTCAAGGATTGGGAGATCCCGGAACAAAAAGAGAAGTGCGCCCACTACGATGAGCACACCGCCGAGTTTCATGATAAATTTCCCAAGATAACCGAGCCAATCTTCCATGCCGCTTACCGGTACTTCTCAAGCAGTATCCCGAACTGCTCACGAACAGATTCATCCAGAGAGCCGATGTCTGTCAGCAATGCGTCTTCCAATGCGTCCCTGCATCCACATTGTCTGGACAGACTAAAATTATCCAGTGCGTTTGCCACAACGTTCCGTGCCTGCGCAACTGCCTTCTGAAAGTTCTCGATTACGGCCGAGGTGGAGACGACCTCCAGTTCCTCGTGCCAGCTGTCATAATCGGTAACGATCGCCAGGGTGGAAAAACAGAGTTCCGCTTCTCTGGCGAGCTTTGCCTCGGCCAGTCCGGTCATACCGATCACATCCATCCCCCAGCTTTTATACAGATTCGACTCCGCCCTGGAAGAGAATGCCGGACCTTCGATGTTTAAGTAACTTCCCCCCATTTGGATGGAATCTGTAATCTGACTGCCTCCCGAGTACAGTAGTTCGCTCAGTTCACCGCAGACGGGATGGGAAAACCCGATATGCGCAACAACTCCGTTTCCAAAGAACGTATGCCGGCCTCCGTCCTTTGTTCGGTCCACAAACTGGTCGACGACCACCATATGCTGTGGAGGCAGATCTTCACGGAAGCTGCCGACCGCCGAGGTGGAAATAATCCACTCCGCCCCCAGGGATTTCATCCCATAGATATTCGCCCGGTAATTAATTTCGGAGGGAAGTAGTGAGTGGCTCCGGCCATGGCGGGGGAGGAATAAAATCTGCAAATTATTGTAATTCCCTATTCTGTAGGAGTCGGATGGTTTTCCGAACGGGGTTTCCAATTGTACTTCATCTTCCCAGCTGATACCGGGGATATCATAGAAACCCGTACCACCGATTATTCCGACCGTCTTCCAGTCCTTTGAAGACATGGTATATTCTCCCCTGCACTTAGAATTGTCCGGATTTATGAATGAAAAAGTTAGAGTCGCATAAGAAGGAAGTCAAGAAGAGGGGGGATTGGCGGGATCTTCTGCGTCAGTGATATCGCGCTGAAATGGTCTCCGGGATTGTCCCGGTGTCCTGTGCAGGGAACGGTAAGAATCTGCCTGTAACGGTAATACTAGTTGCCGCAATGGAAGCGGGAATGAGCTCAAATAGTGCATTGCTGAGTGCCGGAGTCGGTTTTCAAACCAATGTGATAGCGACCCGATAATCATGCCGGCCATGTCTAAATAAAAACGCCCCGGTATCTCTCAACCGGGGCGTTGGCAGACTTTGAGCTGCACTGGAGTATTATTCTTCTTCCCCGGGGATAGTCAGTCCGACAAAGAAGTTGTTTTCACCACGTCTGAGCCGCAACAGAATGGAATCACCGGGATCGTATTTTCCAATGGCCTCCCGAAACTCCTGCACACTCTCAACCGGGCTGTTGGGACCGACGTGGGTAATGATATCGCCGGGCTGGATTCGTTTTTCAGCTGCCTGGGATCCGCTTCGTACTTCCGTCACAAGTACACCGGAAGTTGTTCCCAGATCAAACCGTTCCGCCAGTTCCTGCGTAATATTCCGCAGTGTCATGCCAAAATCCTCGGCCTCACCGGACTCACCGGTCTGCTGGGCCATATCCTCCGGCATTTCACCAATGGTGACATCCAATGACTGTTCATCACCGCCCCGGATCACCGTCAGTTCATGCTCGGTTCCAGGATCCAGCGTGGTGATTTTTCTCTGGAGATCGCTGGGATTTTGTACGGTTTCACCATTCACTTCAATAATCACATCCTGGACCTCGACACCTGCTTCATCAGCGGGACTCCCGTCAACAACCCGCTGTACCAGTGCTCCATACGGACGGTCCATTTCCATGGCGTTCGCAATATCGCTGTCAACGGACTGCATATACACTCCGAGATAACCCCGGATCACCCGACCTTCTTCGATGAGATCATTCATTACTTTGGTAGCCATATTGATCGGAATGGCAAAGCCGATCCCCTGGTATCCGCCGCTTCTGGTGGCAATTGCCGTATTAATCCCTACCAGCTGACCATACAGATTTACAAGAGCACCACCGGAGTTGCCGGGATTAATTGCGGCATCCGTCTGGATAAAATCCTCGATCAGATTGGGATTATTCTGGAAGATGTCAGTCCGGCCTTTAGCCGAGACAATACCGGCGGTGACGGAATGCTGCAGATTTTCGGAGAAGGGATTCCCCAGTGCTAACACCCACTCACCCACCTGCAGTTCGTCAGAATCGCCGGTCTGAATGGCGTTAAGATCTTCAGCAGCAATTTTCACCACGGCTATATCTGTTCGCGGATCCGTCAGGACCTCTTCCGCAGCATATTCCGTCCCATCATATAGTTTGACCGTAATCTCTTCTCCCTGGGCAACCACATGATTATTGGTAAGAATATAGCCGTTTTCTTTGACAATGACCCCGGAACCTAACACTGTGCTCCGCATATCCTCCTGCTGTCGGAACCGGTCGAAAAAATCTTCACCGAAAAACTCCTCCCATGGTCCCCGAGGAAGCTGCGGATGCTCTACAACTTTTTCTGTCTTGATAGTGACGATCGATGGAGTGGCCTGTTCGGCAATATCGATGAAGGCCTTATTCAGGGCAAAAATGGAACCATCACCCTCCGGCTGGATATCCGACTGGGCTCTGGGGTTATTCACCACCGGTGTATAATCCTCTGCCGCGTTACTCCTGGCAGTCCAGTCAAAATCCGAAATCAATATAACGGCAATCAGAAAGCCGAAACTGAATACACTGATTCCGAGAAAAACCTTCGCGAGTTTATTCCTCATGAAAAGACCTCCCGTGTTTCTGCAATTTCATCCAATAAATTTTTAATGAAGTGCAAGTTCAGAAGTTTCCCAAAAATCTTCCGCGTTTCTCATTTAATTGATAATGAACCTATGAAGTATTACGGAAAATTCCAAAGTGGTCAGAGGTGTAGGTGGGTTGACAAATCCCGGTTTCGGTCACCGGAACATGGCTTTAATCGAACCCCAGGTATGGTTGGTCCCTGAAATTCTCGGGGCGACTTCCACACTCTTCTCGTAGATAACATCACTCCCGGACTGCCCGTAACTTAGCCCCAGCTTATATGTATAGACCCTGTTATCGATGGTGGGATCAGAATGGGTGCCCGGTTTCGCGAATACATCATCGTCGGTGTATTCGTATTGATGAGGTTTGTTGCGAGCGTGGATAGTATCGATTACGAAGAAATTCGAGCCGTTGGTACTGCGAATAATCTTGAAATATTCCAATGAACCATCTTCACGGCTGGTTTCCCATTTGATAAGCACTTTGTTATCCTCAACCGGGAAGGCATTGAAATTCTGAATAACTGTCTCAGCCAGAAGAATGCCGGCTAATCCGGTGAGTCCGATCAGGAGATAAATGCTATGTCTGAGGCTTTTCTGCATAGGACAGAATTAGTATATGGTGGTTTTGTTTTGAAATCAAGCGCTTTCTGCTATCCGCATCTTATTATCATCCCCGGTTTGACGGTAATTCAGACACATATTATCGGTTGTGCAATCAGATATCTGTATAATTGAGCGACAGAAAAATGGAATTTCAGTCACAATTCACTCCCGCCTCTTTCATCGGCAACCACAATATTCTCCTACCGGATTCACACAGGATGTTCTATCTTATAATTCATACCCCAATCATATATGAGTCTGGTACAAAAACCACGAATAAACGCAAATAAACGCTAATTGTAAAATTTACATAAGGATATCTATAGTACATTACAATGAAATGTTCTGGAATTACGTCACTGTGCAATTGAAGCACATTGCCCCGACTCTTAAATAACTTCGGAGCAGAGAATATGCAGTTTCCCCTGATTTCCTTGCCGGGTACGCTGAGTACATTGATACAGTCCGGTGTCTATGCCGGCGAATGTCATGGCACGGTTCGTGAGGACCTGTTGGCGAAGCGCCGCTGACTGTGGACCATCTTCTAGCGCACAACCCGATTCATCTGCTCCGGGAAGGGGATCACACCTTATCGGCGAAATGCCTTACCTGGCCGTAAGTTCAGATTCGGATATCTTACACCAGGGCCGAACGGAAAATGGGCTTTTATTCCGGCATACGCACCCAGAAGGAGGAATGACTAATGCAGAATGATCAAAATCCTCCTGAATTCCTCAGTATACGGGAACAGGCCGCCTTGATGGCGCAGCCGGATATCCGGAGTCCTGCCGGATTACGCAACTGCTGCGCCCTTCGTTTGTTGCTCCATCTCGGATTACGGCTCTCGGAGCTGCTGTCTCTTCGCTGGGAACAAACAGACATAGAGCATGGTCTCGTAAAGATCGATAAGCATATAGCTGAAAAGCCACGGATGTTATTTCTCACCCAGAATGACAGCAGGTGCTTACGCCAATGGAATAAAATCCAGGAACTGCATACGACGACGGGTAGAGGTTGCGAGTATATTTGTACCACTCTCGCGGGAAACCGGCTCGGTGAACGATATATTCAGAAGTTCGTCACCCGATATGCCGGTGAAGCCGCGCTTGCCAAACAAATCTCCCCGACCACTCTCCGGAACACTTTTGCCGTATTCATTTGCAAACTGCTGAATAACCAGGTTAAGATCGCCCGGGAAGCCCTGGGTTTCTCCACGCTGTCGGCTGTGAAACGGTACGTGATTGAGTCTGAGATTTTCCCTGCCGATCCGGAGCAGGAGACACTTTATCGTGATATCGTTTCCCCTTACCTGGAGTTCGTGAAGCGATACCGCAGCTGGAATTCCTATGTCCATCTGTCCGGATACAGTTTCTCCCGGAAGTGGTTGTTTGATTTGGTAAAGGACTTGCCGGACTGGATTTTGGAGGAAGATCTGCAGCAGTATGTTTGAGTCGTCAGTCACCAATCGTCGGTCCTTAGTCTCGCCCTTCCCTCACCATTTCAGGATAGGCACAGAGGATTCTCAATCCTGATCTTACTCATATACATACCCTATCGAACGGAATTTTTTCGTGGTGTGGCACCCTGCCAGAATGCTGGACCCCGGCAGGGTCCTTCCAAAAACAACCATCCCTTACTTCATCCTTCTGCCTTTCTTTTTTGCCCTCTCCTGCCCCCTTGTTTTCCGACTGCCGTTTTTCTAAAATATCCGGCGTTGGTTAACAGATCCACTGCAGAGGGAATGACAGAATGTCCTATCAATCAATCGTCCTGGTGAAACAAGTCCCGGATACAGCGAACATCTCCGGTGAGGTGATGCGTCCCGACGGCACCGTGAACCGGGCCAAACTCCCGGCAATCTTCAACCCGGAAGACAAGGTTGCCCTGGAACTGGCCCTGCAGATCCGGGACCGCTACGGCGGCAGTGTCACCGCACTCACCATGGGACCCACCCGCGCATCGGATATCCTCCGGGAATGCCTCTATATGGGAGCAGACTCCGCCTATCTCGTGAACGACCGGAAATTCGCCGGATCCGACACCCTGGCAACCTCCTACATCCTGAGTCAGGCCATCAGACACATCGGTACCTTCGATCTCATTTTCGCGGGACGGCAGGCCATCGACGGCGACACCGCACAGGTTGGACCGCAGACTGCCGAGAAACTCGGCATTCCCCAGATCACGTATGTGGAGGAAATCGTATCTCTGGAAGCAAGCACAATCCGGGTGAAACGAAAACTGGACGGCGGATATGAACTCCTCGAAGCCCCGCTACCACTCCTGCTCACCGCAGTGAAAGAAGCGTCGGACCCCAGACCGTTTCAGGCAACCAGGGCAATGGCCTACAAAAATGCCCGGTCACTTCCGGAACTGGAAAAACTCTCCGGTGACAACCCTCTCCTCTATCTGGATGAGCTAGTTCAGGAATACCGGGACGACAATCTGTTTATAGGAACTCTCACCATGGATGATCTGGATATCGATCCCGAACGCTGTGGTCTGAGCGGCTCGCCAACAAAAGTACACAAAGTGAAATCCGTGGTGTTGTCCGGAGGCGAACATGAACAGATCGAGCCAACCGCTGAAGGCCTGGGCAATCTCATTGATCAATTAATGACAGACAGAATCTTTGGATAGAGGATTGGCATGACTGAACAGCCGAATCAGGTGTGGGTATTCGTCGAACAACATGATGGAAAGCCCGCAGACGTGAGCTTTGAACTGTTGTCGAAAGGGAGAAAACTCGCCGGCAGTCTGGATGGTGGACTGAAAGCGATTATTATCGGCCATGAAGTTCGTCCGGTAGCCGAACAGACATTCCAATACGGTGCCGAAGAAGTATTCCTCGTTGAGCACCCACAATTGGAACACTACCGGACAATGCCTTACAGCCGCATTGTCAGCAACCTGGTGCAGCAGCACGGTCCCCGGATCGTTCTGTTCGGAGCCACTACCGTGGGACGTGATCTGGCACCAAGGGTGGCATCCTTTACCCGATGTGGTCTGACAGCGGATTGCACGGATTTACAAATCGAAGATGTGACTTATCAGCGGACTGAATATCCTCAGCTCTTATTACAGATCCGGCCGGCATTTGGTGGAAATATTATAGCCACCATCATCACACCCGACTCCCCAATCCAGATGGCTACGGTCCGGGAAGGGGTGATGGAACGCATAACCCTCAACAATGCGGTCAACGGCACAATTACCGATATTGACTACACTGCGGAAGATACCGATACGCTGATCCGGATATTGGAACGCCACCGGGAAGAGCGGAACGTGAACCTGACAGGCGCACCCGTGATCGTGGCCGGCGGTTACGGAATGGACTCCAAAGAAAATTTTCAATTAATTCATGAGCTGGCCGACCTGCTTGGCGGCGAAGTGGCCGGCAGCCGTGCGGCTGTGGATGCCGGATTTATTCCTCCGGAGCGCCAGGTCGGACAAACCGGTGTCACGGTACGTCCCCGGTTATACATTGCCTGTGGGATCTCCGGGGCGATCCAACACCGTGCCGGCATGCAGGATTCGAACACCATCATTGCCATTAACAACGATCCCGAAGCCCCCATATTCGATGTGTGCCATTACGGGATTGTCGGCGACGCTACAGAAGTTATACCGAAACTCATGGATGCCTATAAGCAAAAGCTGAAATAGAGGAACCCATGCCAAATTACTTTACAGATAACTCAGATCTCCGGTTTCATTTCGAGCGTCTGAATATGGAAGAGACGGTGTCGATGATTGAACATGATTACCGGCAGGCCGGAACCTACCATCATGCTCCGAAAGATTACCGGGATGCAGTGGACAACTATCGGATCGTTCTGGAAATCGCCGGCGATATTGCCGGTAACTTCGTCGCTTCCAGGGCCGCCGAGGTTGATGCTTACGGAGCATCCATTGAAGATGGCCGGGTTACATATGCCACCGGCACCAGGGAGGCACTTGAGCAGCTGGCCCGGGCTGAACTGATGGGAGTCACTCTTCCCAGAGAATACGGCGGTCTCAACTTCCCCACCACCGTCTACATGATGATGATCGAGATGATCTCCCGGGGTGACGCTTCTCTCATGAACCTCTTCGGCTTACAGGATATCGCCGAGACCATTCTGAAGTACGGAGACGATGAACAGCGTGAGGAATTCCTGCCTCAGTTCGCCAGTGGAGAGTCGACCGGGGCCATGGTTCTGACCGAACCCGATGCGGGCTCCGATCTCCAGGCGGTGAAACTCCATGCCTACCAGGACGAGGACGGCCAGTGGCGTCTCCGCGGAGTGAAGCGGTTTATCACCAACGGCTGCGGTGACATTCTGCTGGTTCTGGCCCGATCGGAACCGGGAACGAGGGATGCCAGGGGACTGAGTCTGTTTGTCTGTTATGGTGATGAAACAGTTCAGGTTCGCCGAATAGAAAACAAGCTGGGTATCCACGGATCGCCGACCTGTGAAATGCAATTCAACGATACGCCGGCCCGGTTAATCGGACGCCGGAAATTCGGACTGATAAAATATGTCATGGATCTTATGAACGGCGCGAGACTAGGCGTGTCCGGCCAGGCGCTGGGAATCTCCCAGGCCGCTTACGAAGCAGCGGTGCAATACGCACGGGACCGGCAGCAATTCGGTAAACCGATATATGACATTCCGGTGGTAACCAACATGCTGCTGGACATGCGCACCAAACTGGAGAGCAACCGATCGCTGTTGTATGCTACTGCGAAATGGGTGGATTATGCAGGTGCATTGGAAGAGAAAATCGACCGGTTGAAGGCCGCTGATAACTCGTTTTCAGAAGAGCGGACAGAATTCAAACGTGCCGCTAAAATCGCCGATCTGCTCACCCCTATGACGAAATATATCCTGACCGAATCCGCAAATGCCATCACCTATGATGCCCTGCAGATTCACGGAGGGGCCGGTTATATGAAGGAATTTCCTGTGGAGCGTTATGCCAGAGACGCCCGCATCACCAACATCTACGAGGGGACCTCACAGATGCAAATCGTGGCGGCCACCGGTGGAGTGATGAATGATATCCTGGCCGACTATTTTCAGGAGCGGGCCGGAAAGAATTACCAGGGCGCACTGAATACGTTGGCAGGGTACCTTGCAGAAATCCGTGAGATATTTACGGAAAGTCTGGAATTCGTCATCGAAAAAGGGGACGATGATTTTCAGGACGTGGCCGCCAGAGAACTGGTGGAAATGTACAGTTTTCTGTTTACCGGCTATCTCCTCCTGGAAGAAGCCGAAGATAATCCCAGAAAAAAATTTATCGCCAACCGTTATATTGTCAGTTCATTATCCACGGCAAGAAAGCATGCCGAATCAATCCGGCGTGAGCAATTCGGCGATCTTCTGCATGCGGATGATATTCTGTAGCAACCAAATGCTCTGCTAGGTTCCGTCGGTTTTCGCCACTGCAACCGATCCCGCATTGACGATACTCGGCGCGGCTTGCGGCGGTTCAGCTTCCAGGAAATCAGAGATATCATCACCGTCCCAGACCGGATAACCCTGGAGTATTCCGGCTACATTACAGGCTGCCAGCGAAGCCATTCCCTCTCGGGTCCACCTGGTGGCCGATCCGAGATGCGGGACAACAACGACATTCTTCAGATCAGCAAGTCCCGGTTTCATCTCCGGCTCATCCTCATACACATCAAGCCCTGCTCTGAATTCAGGGTTCTTCTTACAGTGAGCGACCAGCGCTCCCTCATCAATAACCGCCCCCCGGCTCACATTGATCAGAATGGCATCCTGCTTCATCATCTCAAACTCTTTACCGCCAATCATGTGATGGGTCTCCTCCGTAAGTGCGGGATGGAGGCTGATCACATCCGAGGATTCCAACAATTCTTCCAGAGATTCCGCTCTGCGGCAGCTCACAGGCTCTTCATCCAGAGATTCCAGATGCCTGCCGAACGCCGAGATTTGCTTCTCCAACTCCCGATTGTCCCGGACATCATAATAGATCAGGTCCATATGATGCCCCTGGACCATCATTCGTGCATAGGCCGAGCCAATTCGACCGGCACCGATAACCCCCAATGTCTTTCGCCAGAGCAGCTGTCCTAAAAAGAGATCCGGCAGCCAGCCATGGAATTTACCCGAACGCATGAAAGCATCCGCCTCCACCACCCGTCTCGCCACGGCGCCGGTGAGCGCCACAGCCATCTCCGCAGTCGTTTCCGTCAATACACCGGGAGTATTGCCGACGGCAATTCCGTTATCCGTCGCCGCCTCCACATCCACATTATCATACCCCACAGCATAATTGCTGTATACAATCCCACCGGCCGCACGGAGCGTCCGGAACAGTTCCCCGTTCCAGGATTCCGTCAACTGACCGATGACCCCGTCACATTGGGTCCCGATAGCCCGACGAATCTCCTCCGGTGGAAGGATTTCCCGGGATTCACTCACTTCAACTCTGCACCCGGCATCCTGCAATACCTCCACCCAATGCTCTCCCGGTAGATTTTTTGTGACCACCACCCGCCTGTCGCCATCGGAATCATATGTTTTCCACTGATCGGTCATAATCACTCCTTACGCTTTAAAAACTTAGAGACCAGGTTTGATTTGTACGAGTATTCCGCCGGAGAGACTGCATCAATCGCTGACAGAGGATGCATCAGTGCCGGAACCGGTGTTCCTGTCCTGTCCGGTACTCTCTGCACCGGCGATTCGTTCCATGGTTGCTCTCACCTTCGGCAGGCCGTCGGGATAATTCCGTTGCACATACTCGATGAGCTTTTCCCTCACCTCGCACCGCAACTCCCAGGTCGTGGGCGAATCTTTGGCACTCATTAATGCCCGTAGCTCCACGGTCTTTTCGTTGGTATCCGTCACATGCAACCGCCACACCTTCCCATCCCAGTGTTCCGACTGTTCGAGAATCCGCCCCAGGGCCTCTCTGATCTCCTCGATTGGGATGGTATAATCAACGTACAGATAGACCGTACCCAGCAAGTTTGCCGATGAGCGTGTCCAGTTTTGAAACGGTTTTTCCAGCAGATAACTGATCGGGAGGATCAATCGCCGCAGGTCCCAGATTCGCACGACCACGTAGGTCAACGTGATCTCCTCAATCCAGCCCCATTCGCCTTCCACCACGACTGCATCATCCAGGCGCACCGGTTGGGTGATGGCTATCTGGATCCCCGCAAGCAGATTTGAGAGAGTTTTTTGAGCAGCAAATCCGATGATTATCCCCGCCACACCGGCAGACGCCAAAATCCCAGTTCCCAGCTGACGAAATTCCTCGAAGTTCATCAGGATAACCGCAAGAGCCAGCGTACCGATCACCACAGTCAGCACCCGTTTCAACAGCTGCATCTGAGTGTGGATTTTCCGGGCTTTGAGGTTATCTGTGACATCCAGTTGGTATTGATTCAGCAGATAATCCTGGAGCACGGAAACCAGTTTGATCAGCAACCAGGCAATGCCCACCGTGAGCAGGAGGCGAAGTAGCCGGACGAAAAGGTCCGCCAGCGGATCACTTGTCATACTCCGAATCACCGGGAGAACCAAATTCAGGGTGAGCACCGGAACTAACAGGTAAACCGGTCTCCGGCAATGCCGTACAATGGACTCATCGATGACGGAGGTGGTTCTGCCGGAGAATTTCCGAACCACTCTGATGAGAACCCCAACAATGATGAGCCCCACAGCTATTGCCGCAGCAGCCACCCCCAGCGCAATCCCGATGTTTTGCCATGTTTCAGGGTTTATCAAATCCATAGTTTCAATAATGTATCAGGCTGACAATCTCATATTCCTGCAGGGCATGCCGACCCTCCAGGGCATCCAGTTCAATTACAAATCCAATTCCGGCTATAACGCCTTCCGCCTGGCGAACAAGCCGGGCGGCAGCGGCACAGGTTCCACCGGTGGCCAGCAGGTCATCAATTATCAACACCCGCTCCCCCGGCTGAACCGAGTCCTTGTGCATTTCCAGTGTATCGGTCCCGTACTCGAGATCGTAGGCCTCCTCGTGGACATCCTCCGGTAACTTGCCTGACTTCCGGATCAGTATGAGCCCCAGATCCATGCGGTCTGCCAGAACGGCTCCGAAAATAAATCCCCGGGATTCAATAGCGGCGATTTTCTCCGCCTGTTTCTCACGCAATCCCTTCTCCAACTCAGTGACCGCTGTCTCAAACGCCTCCGGATTCAGGAGCAGCGTGGTGATATCACGGAAGACGATACCCGGCTTGGGGAAGTCCGGTATATTCCGGATATGTTCCTTCAGCTCGTCCAGTTCCATAGCTCAACTCTCCTCTTCCCGGTAGTGATTAATAATGGGCATTCGGCGTCCGCTGCCGAAGGATTTACGGCGCACTTTCAGTCCGGGCGCCGCCTGTCGCCTTTTATATTCAGCCAATCGGATCTTTCGCATAATCTCCCGGACAAGATCCGAATTGTATCCGCGGTCAACCAGATCCGCATAATCGCGATGGTTTTCCACGATCTCCTCCACCAGCGGACTCACCACCTCGTAATCGAACGGATCCTCCTGGTCATCCTTTAACTCCGCGGAAGGTGTTTTGGTAAGTACATTCTCCGGAATTATCTCCTGCTGCCGGGATGCATTATACCATTCACATATGCGGTATACATCAAGTTTGTTTACATCGCTGATCACCGCCAGACCGCCGGTCATATCGCCGTACAGCGTGCAGTATCCGAGTGCCAGTTCGGTTTTATTCCCTGTGGATAGTACAAGATGTCCGAATTTGTTGGAGTAAGCCATCAGCAGGTTCCCCCGGATCCGCGCCTGGATATTCTCTTCGGTGGTATCCGGAGCCGTCCCTTTCAGTGCGGACTCCAGCTGCTCAAGATAG
>Ga0207797_1001459_pt1 | contig 17058 bp, 12 predicted proteins | sample PRCRCaboRojoPR_6_FD_187275 | JGI IMG/M metagenome (GOLD analysis project Ga0207797, IMG submission 187275) | Marine sediment microbial community from Cabo Rojo, Puerto Rico - PR CR 10% Liquid 1 (SPAdes) | ecosystem: Environmental > Aquatic > Marine > Coastal > Sediment | place: Cabo Rojo, Puerto...
TGGGCGCCCTTAGGCGTCTTCGTGCCTACAGCTACTGTTTGTTTAGATCCCTTGTCAGATTGATGTTTGAGCTGGCTGGCAATTTCTGCTTTCACTACTACACGAAGCATTCCTTCTCCTTCTGGATCTGAAGCAAATTGTACCACGATTGCAGAGATTGTTCCATTGCAGTTGAGGCTTCCTTTCAGATTTGTCGGCTAATCAAGATATAGCTGCCTATCCAAGGGTATTATCGGGGACCATCATCAAACCAGCAATCAGCCCATTTCAGATATTGCGGTATAGACTTTCTTGTCAAGGGTTCTCTAGGTTGCCTAGCAGTGTGATCAAAAAAAACATGCTTTCGCATAGCCTAATAAACTTTCCAAGTAGAGCAAAGGACAGGGATTTGATTTAGTGTGTTAATTACTATGCGAAACAGAGAGTGATTACAATGGATGCTTGCTGACGCAGCCCTTGTGTGTTACGATACAATTGTGAATAGGGATCGATTCAAGGAAATCGAGCATACCGCAGATATCGCTATACAGGTCTGGGGATCAGACTTGCCGGAGCTCTTCGTTAATGCGGCTTATGGCATGGCGTGTCAAGTGACAGATGCGCAAGATGTTGATGTGGCGGTAGAGAGACGGATTGATGTCGAGGGCGAAGATCTCGAAATCGTAATGGTGGAATGGTTGGGTGAGCTACTCTACCTTGGAGAGCGAGACGGGCTGGTCTTCACTGAATTTGACATCCTGGAGGTGACGTCACGGGGCCTACGGGCGGTCGTCCACGGGGGGCCCGTCGAGACGTATCATGGTCACATTAAGGCCGTGACTTTCAGCGAGCTCGAGATCACAAGAACGGACAATGGATACGAAACGACAATCGTGTTCGATGTGTGACAACTGATCACTTCCTTAGAGGGGGGATAATGGCTGACAAGAGAGATTTTCATCAGGTAGATAACTACACCTGGGAACTGCCGACCAGCTACAGAGAAGACATGAGAGTTCCAGTAAGACTGTTTGCCGACTCCGATCTCTTCAGCGCAGCTTTCGGGGATCGATCGATAGAACAGCTGGTGAACACAGCAACGCTTCCTGGGATTGTCAAGTATGCGATGGCACTCCCGGACGTCCATCAGGGGTACGGATTCCCCATTGGAGGGGTCGCTGGCATCGACGCTGACGATGGCGTGATCTCCCCTGGTGGAGTCGGTTACGACATCAACTGCGGCGTCCGGCTGCTCGCTTCACACGTGGACGCAGAAGAAATCGAGCCCTTCCGCGAAGATCTGATGAGCGCTCTTTACCAATCCTGCCCCAGTGGTCTCGGTGGAGATGGTCGAGTTCGCGTCAACAAGAGCGAACTCGACAACCTTCTGGGCAACGGTGCATCGTGGGCCCTGAAACAGGGACTGGCACGTAAGGAGGACATCGAGCACACGGAGGAGCACGGCAACCTGCCCGGAGCTGATCCCGGTCAAGTCAGTGAACGGGCCAAAGAGCGCGGCCTCAGCCAAGTGGGTTCACTGGGTTCCGGCAACCATTTCCTGGAGCTCGATGTGATTCAGGAGATCTACAATCCAGATGTCGCCTCGGCTTTGGATCTGCGCAAAGGACAGATCGTTGTCCAGATCCATTGTGGATCGCGCGGCTTCGGGCACCAGGTTTGTGACGACTACGTCAAAAGCCTGCAGTCGGCAGTGAAGAAGTATGACATCTACCTGCCGAACCGACAGCTTGTGTGCGCACCGATCGACTCGCCCGAGGGACGATCATACTACGGGGCCATGGCCTGCGCCGTCAACTACGCCTTCGTAAACCGACAGGTGTTGGCGATGGGGGTACGAGAGGCCTTTGAGCGCGTACTTGTCGGAAAAGTGAGTGATTTCGATTTGCACCAAGTATATGACGTGGCACACAACATCGCCAAGTTCGAAGAGCATACAGTAGATGGAGGGCGAAAGAAGCTGTGTGTCCATCGTAAGGGCGCCACCCGGTGCTTCCCGCCAGGTCACGAGGCTGTCCCTGCCGCCTACCGTGACGTAGGGCAACCAGTGTTGGTGCCGGGGTCAATGGGAACTGCGTCCTACGTGCTCGTCGGACAACAGAAGGCGATGGATCTTACGTTCGGTTCCAGCTGCCACGGAGCCGGGCGTACGATGAGTCGCACCCAGGCACGAAAAGAAGTGTGGGGCCACGACTTGCGAGAGGAACTGGAAGCTGGAGGAATCACCGTACGTGCCACCAGCATGAAGGGGCTAGCCGAGGAAGCACCTCTTGCCTATAAGGACGTCAGCCGGGTCGTCGAAACGGTTCACAGCTTGGGTCTCGCCCACAAAGTTGCGAAGTTGAAGCCACTGGGCGTCGTGAAGGGGTAATCCCCCTCACTCTCCAGGTACTCAGTGGCACGAAGAAAGGGGCTGGCTCCCCGTGCGAACTCGGGGAGCCAGCCCCTTCAGTCTCTCTGAGAGAACGACTTTCCGATATCCGTCAGATTTCTTCTTCTTCAGACCTCTTCCTCAGGCTTCTTTCTCGGGCTCGTCTTCCACTCCTAAAACCTCAGCCAAATCCCGCTGCAGACTGGCGTCGAGCGGTACCAGATCGCCCGGGCCTCGTAGCCAATCTTTAACCTTCTTGCGGTAGAACGCAGGCACGGGCGACCGGTCAGCCTCGACTTGGACGTCCTCGTTGACAAACACGATCACCCCTCGTACGGGCACTCTATCCGCGTCTTCCATTTGCTCACTAAGATAACGCTCCATCCTTGCCACCTCTTGCTCAGCTTCCAGATGTGGCTTTCCCAGCTGATCCTGCCCGACGAGTCGTCGGAAGAACTTACCCCGCTGTTTGTGTGTCCAGCGCCCGCCTTTGCTGTCTTCATAGCCAACTTCCCCACCCTGCGCCTTGACCACGAAACAGGTACATCCGCCGGGCTCCAGCAGCACGTGGTCAACCGGGAGAAGGTACTGAATCAGCGTGTGACGGTAGTCCAGGCCCTTAAGTACGTCAGCCAGCGCCTTGTAATGTGCTAGAGGACCAGCATACCGGTCGGCAAAATAGCCACCGACAACAGAAAGTGCGAACCCTAGCGCCATGCTGACGGCAACGGGCACGAGCCAAGTCGGTCGAACAAAGGAGATCACTAGCCCACTAAGCAAAACAAGGAGCCCCCCCAGGGTGGCGTACTGCCCTACGGAGCTAAGCACTTCGATTCTACGGTCGTTCCGAATGATACGCATATCTACCTCTCAAAGTGTCCCAAGACGAGGCACGCGTTCTGGCCTCCGAGACCGAAGGAGTTGGAGAGTGTAACGCGTACGTTCGCTTTCCTGGCACCGTCAGGCACGTAGTCCAGGTCGCAGTCCGGGTCAGGATTGTCTAGGTTCGCTGTCGGATGGATGACCCCTTCCTCGATACTGCGCACACAGACTGCCGCTTCAATTGCCCCTGCTCCCCCCATAGGATGGCCGATCATCGATTTCGTGGAGCTAATTGGCACGGTGTAGGCATGCGATTCGAACACCCGCTTGATTGCCAGCGTCTCGATCGGATCGCTGATCGGGGTGGAGCTCCCGTGGGCATTGATGTAGTCGACATCGGACGGAGTAACATCTGCATCCTCCAGCGCCCACGTCATCGCATTGCTCGCACCTTCCCCCTCGGGGTCGGGTTGCGCCACATGAAAAGCGTCCGAAGACGAGGCGTGCCCAAGCACCTCCGCGCGGATCCTAGCCCCCCGATCCAGTGCATGATCCAGCCCCTCCAAGACGAATACGCCGGCCCCTTCGCTCAGTACGAAGCCATCACGTTCGACATCGAACGGACGGCTAGCGCGCTCAGGCTCGTCGTTGCGCGTGGAAAGGGCCCGCATTGAACAGAAGCCCACCAGAAGCGTGAAGTGAATCATTGCATCTACTCCCCCGCAGATCATCACGTCGGCCGCTCCACGCCGTATGTACTCGCTCGCCTCTCCGATAGCCTGGGTGCCCGTTGCACAGGCAGCGACAACTGTGCTAATCGACCCTTTGGCCCCAGACCAGTAGCTCACGTGATGGGAGGGCATATTGATCAGCATCGAGATTGGCACAAATGGATTCACCCGACGCAACCCCCGCTCACGATAGGTGTCGACCCCCTCGATCGCTCGCTCATAGCCGCCCACACCGCTTCCAATCAGTGTCCCCACACGTTCCGGGTTCTCCAGCGGGATCTCAAGCGCCGCGTCCGACACAGCTTCTTGCGCCGTCGCCACGGCGACCTGCGAGCAACGCGCCATTCGACGCGTCTCCTTGTGGTCAATATAGTCCGATGGATCGAAATCCTTCAGCTCTCCGGCAATGTGCGTCGGCAGGTCAGAGGGATCGAATTGCGTGATGCAACCGATTCCCGATTCACCAGCCAGGAGTCTCCGCCAAGTTTCCTCCATTGTCAGCCCAAGCGGCGTCATCGCGCCGATTCCGGTTACCACAACTCGTCTTCTCTCACCCATTCGATACCGTCTTCCGCTCATTTTTTATCAACCATATTCCCATCACAACTCTAGTCAAAGCGCTTTCGTCAGCTTTGTTCGAGACCGCCACGAATTGCCTCCACTACCCGTCCACGCACGGCCTGACGGGCTTGACCAACAGCGTTCTTGATCGCACGAGCGTTGGATCGTCCATGAGCCACGATCACCACACCATTGACCCCAAGCAATGGCCCACCCCCGACCTCAAACGGATCAACTTGGCTCGCCACCCGCTTGAAGGCCGGTTTCGCCAGAAGGCCCCCGACTGCGGTCAGCGGGCTTGCCTTGATTTCATCGCGAATCAGACCGTTGAGCATACTTCCCGTCGCCTCGACCGTCTTGATGAAGATGTTGCCGGAAAATCCATCATGCACAACCACGTCAGCCTGAGAAGCCAATGCCTCCTTAGGCTCAACATTGCCAACGAAGTGCAAGCCTGAGCTTTCCAATAGCCCAGTCGTCTCCTTGACTAGCTGATTCCCTTTCCCTCGCTCCTCGCCGTTGGAGAGAAGTGCTACACGAGGGCTCGTTCTCCCCAGAACAGCACGCGCATAGACTGTACCCATCAGCGCGAACTGCGCCAGGTACTCAGGTTTGCAGTCGGCATTCGCGCCGATGTCGAGCGTCACGTACTGCCCAGCGGGAAGCGGTACGATCGCAGCTAGCGCTGGTCGCTTCACGCCCCGGATACGCTTGAGCGTGTGGAGCGTCGCCACCGCCAACACACCGCCAGTATTGCCTGCAGATACGTACGCGTCCGCCTTGTCGTCGTGCACCAGCTGCATCCCGACGTGCATGGAAGAGCATTTCTTCTCCCGTGCTGCCCAGGCCGGTTCGTCATCCATTTCAATGACATCAGCGGCGTGGACGACTTCTAGGCTGAGTCCGCTGGTATCGTGGTTCGCTAACTGCCCTTCGATTACGTCGGCTTGCCCGACCAGGATGATCTTATCGTCGGTCCAGGTTCCCGCGGCCAACACGGCGCCCGCCACGTCTGGCCCTGGATAGCTGTCAGACCCCATCGCATCCACAACAATTCTCATTGGGTCACTCTCCCATCACCTTGATCACTACACGTTTCTGCCGCTGACCATCGAATTCGGCATAGAACACTCGCTGCCACGGCCCCAGATCAAGCTGCGAATCAGTAATTGGGATAATGACCTGATGGTGGATGAGAAGTGATTTCAGGTGAGCATCGCCGTTGTCCTCACCCGTACGGTGGTGATGATAGTCCGAACGATAGGGCGCCAGATTCTCCAGCCATTCCCATACATCCTTGTGAAGTCCCGGCTCGTTATCGTTGACGAACACCCCGGCCGTGATGTGCATAGCCGACACGAGCACAAACCCCTCAGTGACGCCGCTTTCGACCACAGCTTCTTCGACCTGAGACGTGATATGCACAAGATCACGACGCTTGCGAGTATTGAAAACCAAGTATTTCGTGTGTGATTTCATTCGCTCCATCCCTCAGCATCTGTTCCGCTGCCTGCGCCGGCGGCTGTCCCTGCTTAGGATACAACTGCGGCGGTTCGCCGTAGCAACGGGCCGCTCCGCCATCGTCAGCCCGATCGCGCTACCCCTCGGGCGAGGGGATTCTCGTCTGAAATACAGCTTCTGCCCACGCGGGAAGTTGACAAACAAACGCTGCCGGGTATAATCATTGCCCAGTGCCCCGGTGGCGGAATAGGCATACGCAGCAGGTTGAGGGCCTGTGCCCGCAAGGGCGTGGAGGTTCGACTCCTCTCCGGGGCATTTCCGTTGTCCCCTGATCCACAGGCCGAAGACTCCACTCACAAGCCTTAGTTGCTGCCTTAGCGGCTGCCCTCCGACCCCTCTCGCCGCCGCGGCCTGAAGAGGAGTCGGATCGGAGTGCCAGGAAACTCACGAGCCTTCCTCAACTGATTCTCCAGATATCGCTCGTAACTGAAGTGCACCAATCCAGGATCATTGACGTGGAAGACGAATGTCGGGGGATTCACCTCCGGTTGGCTAGCGTAGTAGATCTTCAAGCGTCGTCCTCCCTTGCTCGGTGGCGCATGCTGAGCCAGCGCATCCTGCACGAGCCGGTTGAGTTCGCTGGTCGGGATGCGGTCAAATCGAGCCTGCCAGACATCAAGAGCCGTGGGCAGCACCCGGTGCAGCCCTCTCCCGGTTAGCGCGGAGATGAACAACACTGGCACGTAATCCAAGAAACGCAGCGCCTCACGCACCCAGCCTGTGTACTCCTTCATAGTATCGGCGTCTTTCTCAACCAGATCCCACTTATTGATAAGCACGACCACGCTAGCCCACTCCTCGAGGATAGCACCGGCGATGTGCGTATCCTGAGCCCTGACGCCCTCGTAGCCATCTATCACGAGTAGTGCAACGTCAGCCCGGCGGAGCGCCCGAAGTGCGCGCAGTACGCTGTAGTACTCGACGCCAGCAGCTACTTTCCCCCGACGCCGGATGCCAGCCGTGTCAACAAGGGTAATCTGAGTCCCCTCCCACTCCAGGAAGGTATCCACTGCGTCACGCGTGGTCCCAGGGACTGAACTAACTATCACGCGTTCTTCCCCAAGCAGTTTGTTCAGGAGCGATGACTTTCCGACGTTTGGACGTCCAACAATTGTCAATTCTACACGCTCTTCCGCACCCTTGGGCTCCCGAGGTCTTGCACCCTCCGCTTCGCCCCCTTCCCTCAGGGCGTGGACGACCTCGTCGAGCAAGTCACCAACCCCAACGCTGTGAAGAGCCGAAACCGGATAGATCTCGCCAAGTCCCAGCGAGTAGAACTCCATCGCCTCCAGCTCCAGACGCTCGTTGTCTGCCTTGTTTGGTACCAGGAAGACGGGACACTCTGCCTCCCGTAGGACGTCGGCCACCTCCTGATCTCCGGCCGTCACGCCGCTGATGGCATCTGTCACAAAGATAATGACGTCAGCTTCCTCCATCGCCAGCTCCGCTTGGGCACGCATCATGCTGATATACGGAGCCGAATCCTGTGCCAAGACGCGCTCAGGGCCCGGCCGGCGACCAGATTCAACCGTCTCCGGCAGCATTTCGAGGCCACCAGTATCCACAACCGTGAATGAGATACCGTTCCATTCAGCGGTGGCGTACAGTCGATCGCGTGTTGTTCCAGGATCTTCGTGCACCACGGCTATTCTCCGCCCAATAATCCGGTTGAAAAGGGTGGATTTCCCAACGTTGGGTCGTCCAACCAGTGCTACAATCTGTGAAGCAGCACCGGCCGCGATAGAGACACTATGTTGGTTAGCCGAATTCATCGTTCACCTGTAACCACGGTCGTGCCCGTGACCGTGGCGGTAGTCGTTATGCTTGGTGTTGGCGTCAAGTCTGCCAGCTCTGAGATTCTCACCTGCACGGTAGCCGGGATTACTCCTTGGGCGGTGATCTCTGCCGGGGCGATCACCTCAGGCTCGATCTGGTGCGTCCCAACGGGAAGGTCGAACAGATCCAGTACAAGTCGCACATCATCAGCTGTCAGTGACTCCAGCCTGGGTAGTGGGCCGCTCAGGATTACTTGCACTGTGTCGGGTGACACAGTCGCAGTATAACCTGGTTCCAGCCCCTGAATCTCAGGCGCGTTCGTAATGGTCACACTGCTCTGAATGGCTTCGACAAAAACGTGAACTTCGACTTGCTGACCCGGCACAAGAGTGACTTCAGGGGGAGTACTGAGCCCGGGCCGCACCACGACGTCGTCTTGGCTTCCCTCAACAGCGATTGGCTTAGTCTCAATGAATCCCTGCTCGAGCGCCGCCAGGTCGTCCGGATCGCCAAACACCGTTACTGTCGGAGGATCGATGGATATATCCGTAATACGATATCCGGAAGCAATCTCCCCCGTAAGCACCGCCTTGACAGCCAGTGTGGTATGGTAGCCTGACGGTTCAATGGGAATACGAACCTCCACAGTCTCCGGCGTCAGCGACACATAGGGAACAGAGTTCCCTTCCTCATCTCGGGGCCGGACGCGCAGCGCCTCCTCGATATCTTCTTCAGCACCTTGGATCGACAGAGCTGCAAAGGCCCCTACAACTCGAGTAACGTAGCTGGTGGGGCCGACCACGGTCACCTCCTTCGGCTCAACCACTTTCGGACGCGGGACGTAGCCGATCGCCGGTCTCCCCTCAGTTTCGATTCGAACAGGCACGGTAGGACTCGCCCGCGAATCGAGTTCGACAACTACGGTCTGCGGATCTCGTTCAGTTATCCTCGCCGGTTCCTTGTCCAGTTCCACAGCAACTGGCACCTCATGAGTGCCCCGCCCCAGGCCGCTGAGGTCAGCCACGGCATCGAAATCCTCGACCCGGAGCGAATCCCAAACAGACTGCGTCGTCCGAACCGTGACTTGGACCCGTTCTTCGAAGGTTCCTACAATAACCAGGTCCTCTGGAAGGTTGCTGGCTGCAACCGGGATAGGCTGAGAGAAGCGTCGCTCCACCGTTGGGTTGGTTTGCTCCACAGCCACGAACCAGGCCAACGTCGCCAGGATCAGGGCCATGACCATGAGCGGGAAGTTGCCCACCAGCCACCGCGCGATCTGCTTCACGCCCTAACCCCCAGCATTTCTCGGATCCGCTCAATTCGCTGCGACCATCCTCTCTCAAGCATAGGCTGGTAGAACGCATGAAGAACTTTCTGCAACCGCTTGGCGTCAAGATTCCGGATGATCCGCCCGTTGTGAGCAATAGAGATGGCCCCCCGTTCCTCCGAGACTACCACGGCGATAGCGTCACTCTCTTCGGTCACCCCAATCCCAGCTCGGTGACGCAGACCAAGCTGACGATCAGCGAGAAAAGCGGTAGAGAGTGGAAGCACGCATGCAGCAGCAAGCACCCGTCCTTCGCGGACGATCACCGCCCCATCATGCAAGGTCGTATTTGGATTGAAGATCGTGAGGAGCAACTCGTAAGTGACCTTCGCGTTTAGCTCGACGCCGCTTTCCACGAACTCCTGGAGTCCAGTCTGCCGCTCGAGAACGATAAGAGCGCCCTGGTGCCGTTGAGCCAGCGTCTCCGAGGCCTCCGTGATTGTTGACAGGGCGTACTCGACCTCCTCCCGTTCGCCAGTTCTCCAGCCAAACAGAGTGCCTGGGCGCCCCAGTTGCTCGAGGGCGCGTCGCAGCTCTGGCTGGAAGATGACAGGAACCGCGACCAACAAAGCGGGAAGAGCCCTCTGAATCAGCCATCCAAAGGCACGGAGCTCTACCAGCCCACCGAGCAGTAGCACGACGATAATGAGAAAGATCACACCGCGCAGCAGGGGCACAGCCCGAGTACCCCGCACCAGATAGAAAAGCCAGAAGAAGATGGAGGCTACGAGCACAATGTCGACGACATCTGTCCACCCTAGCCTCTGAATATACCAGAATAAGTTAGCGATCATGGGCCGATTACTATGAGCAGCTAGACTTGGGGAAGATCACCGTCAGCGTCCTAAGGGGGGCAATCAAGATTCCCCTGGACCCTCCGACTCGATTTGCTCCAAGAGCATCTGGTACTCACCTACGTCAGGTGGCTCCAATGCGACAATGGCCTGAATAGTCGATTTCGCCTCTTCGTTTCTTCCGGCGTCCAATTGAAGCTCTCCTAGCCTATCCAGATGCTCGAGGGCCTCATCCGTGTTTCCCGCATCGAGATGAACTTGAGCGATCCGTGCTCGTAACGGGATTCTTTCGGGCCACCTGTCGACCAGATCATCAAGGACCGCAAACATACGCTCTGATCTCCCCTCGTCGCCGTACGTCTGAAGAAGCTGATCAAGTTCCCCAATCGCCTTCCCAGACTGACCAAGCCGATAATAGAGTTCCATCAGCGAGAGCCGCGCTCGTTCATCGCCGGGCACCAAATCCCGAATTCGCTCGTAAACTGACGCTGCGCTTCTCCAGTTCACCTGCTGCATATCAATATCGCCAATCTTATGCAGGATACGCACCGTCCATTCGCGCTCGTCGCCGCCCCGCGGCGCCAAACGAAGCGCCTCTTGGTAAACCTCTCGAGCCTGCGCCATCTGCGCCAAATGATAGTAACTGTCAGCGAGTATCAGATAGTGTTTCAGCGCTTTGTCAATCTCTCCGTGCCTGATGAGCAGCTGAATGAGTTTCGATCGCACCCCTGTGTCCATCGGGGTGAGCTTCAAAGCTCGCTCATACATCGCCGCTGCCTGTCTTGCTGTCCCGCGAGCCTGGTATGTGTCAGCAATTACAACGAACTTCTCGACAGCATCCTCCGTCTTGCCCATCTGCAAGGAAATCTCTCCAAGCTGTCGATGAATGGGCAGATAGCCAGGCGTCGACTCCAGTGCAAAGTGGCATTCTTCCATGGCGGTATAGAACAAACCGCGTCTCAGGTATTCTCGTGACATCGCAATGGATTCAAGAACATACTCTGAGTCCGGCACCGTCAGTGCTTCTGCCAAGCTAACTACTGGACCATCCTGGGTCAAAGAATCAAGTCGCCGACGTGCAACCCTAACCTTGTCCTCCCAGCCCTGTTCGTTCAGAAAAGTCACCAAAGAGTTAGCAAACTCAAGTGCTTGGGCTTCGTCCCCCTTGACCAGATACCCGTCAGCCAGATGCTCATACAGATTGATAAGATCATCCGCGTGTTCGCGCTTCACGGTCGCCAGATCCACAATCTTCAGCACCTCGATGAAGTGCTCTAAAGCCTCGTCGATGCGACCGCGCGCGCGATAACACTCGCCCAGGGCAAAATGACTGCCTAACTTGTAGTCTGGATGGGAAACCGCGCGCTCAAGCTCGCTTACAGCTTCATCAAATCGCAACCTATCCTGGTAAAGCAGTCCCAGGTTGAAATGAACAGCCGGACGGTCAGCGCCTGAAGCAACCACCTTCTCGTAAGATGCGATCGCCTCCTCGGCTTTCCCACGTGTCTGAAAATCGATGGCCTTACTGATCAGCGCGTCGATTGTTCCCTTGCTTAGCCTTTCGGCCTTCGTTGCGGTAGCCTCTTGCTCCTCGAAAACGCTCTCCGCCAGGTCTGTCAGCGCCCTCCTCCGAGTAAGCTCGACAGGGCTTCCTTTCTCCTCTGCAGGTTCCTCGGAATCAGATGCGTCAAACTCAAGCACAGCAGTTTCAGGGAGCCCAGGCCCGGGCTCCGTTACGGATTCGGAATCCAATTCACGCTGAGTCCCCACTTCTTCCACATCACCGTGACGTAACTCATCGAGTGTTGCCAGCACCTGGGAGTTGTGTGGCGAGACCCGCAGCGCATGCTGGCAGATACGCATCGCATAGTCCAAACGCCCCTGATCCTCGTATATCTCTGCCAGCGCCAGACATTCGTCAACCACCTCGCCCATTCGCCCCTGTCGCTGATAGTATTTGAGCAAAGCCACTCGGGCTTCGACACAGGTGGGATCCAGGCGAGTGGCAGACTCCCAACACTTAATCGCCAGGCGAGGCGCCCTTTGCTGACCCGCGTATTGCTTTGCGCAAGCAAGGAAAGCCCTGCCAGCCTCCTTCTCACGACCGAGCTGTTCCAGCGTCTTCCCAATGCGCTCCAGCAATACGGGGTCATCTGGGTCCAGCTTGTTGGCACGGCGGTAAGCATCCAGCGCCTCCGCCGGTCGACCGCTACTGGCATAGGCCATACCAAGACCAGCAAGTGCGTCCACGCTGTCCGGGAACTCTGCAAGGGCCTGCTTGTACGCTGGGATCGCCTCTTCCCATCTTCCTTCCCAAGCAATATTGGACGCTGTCTGCATCGCCTTATTGAACACCTTGCGATTTCCTGCCACGTTCAACCCCTTCGGTCTCTCTTGTTCAACTGTTCAGTACGGCTAGTTCACGCTGGTGGGACAAGAGCTGTGTCTAGCTCCCCTCTTCGGCCATGAGCCTGACCAGCAGAGCCTTCTGAGCATGCATGCGATTTTCAGCCTGATCCCAAAGGACAGAATGTGGTCCATCGCAGACCGCGTCGGTTATCTCCTGACCTCTATGTGCCGGCAAGCAATGCATTGCGATGACGTCGGGTCTTGCCTTGTCGAGCAATCCCTGGTTGATCTGAAATGGCCGAAACACGCGCGCACGCTCTTCAGCCTCATCTTCCTCACCCATTGAGGCCCACACATCGGTGTAAACTACGTCGGCATCTGCAACCGCCGCCTGCGGATCATCGGTTGCGAACATTTCGCTACCGCTCGCAGCCGCAAACTCCGCACCTTGATCCCAAACATTTTCAGGAAGCTCGTATCCCGGGGGACTCGCGATCGCGAAGTCCATTCCCATCAGCGTGGCGCCGAACAGAAGCGAGGTAGCCACGTTATTGCCGTCTCCCACGAAGGTCAGTTTGCGACCCTGCAGGTCTTTCCCTTTGTTCTCAACGATGGTGAGAAAATCAGAAAGGGCCTGACAGGGATGATTGTAATCAGACAGGCCGTTAATCACAGGCGCGGAAGAATACTCCGCTAGGTCCACGATATCGTTGTGACCAAACACTCGGGCCATAATACCATCCACGTAGCGCGAGAACACTCGCGACACATCGGCCACACTCTCTCGCTCACCCAGCTGAATCTCAAACGGGGAGAAGTACAAGGCATGCCCTCCGAGGTGGAGCATGCCCATCTCGAAAGATGCCCGGGTTCGGAGAGAAGGCTTCTGGAAGATCATACCCAGCGTCTTACCTGCAAGAAGCGGGCGGTTGCCTCCCTCTTTCCATTCTTCCTTCAGCTGGACCGCCAGGTCAAGCAGGTCACGGAATTGTTCAGGTGTGAGGTCAGCCAGGCTGATAAAATGTCGCATCGAACTCCCTCCGTTTGATAATGGTTGACGAACAGACAATAGGAATCGGACGGATGCAAGTATACCACAAGCAGTGTCGGGATCAAAATGCCTCGTCACTTAGTGCAGTTTCGGGGTCTACGATCCGAGAGCATCTTTTCCACGCCGCACCTGCACTGACGCGGAAAAGGTCCACAGCCCTGCGATCCGATGGCGTCAAGAATCGAATTCAGACTCAATACTGATTTCGCAATACTGCAATCGGACTGGGAGAGGATAGATGTTTCTTGACCTACTTAGCCTTCAATATCAACGGTAAATAGGAGGTTCGTCGTGGCCACCAGACCCGCGCCATCACCTGCGGCGGGCTAGGGTTGCTCTCCCAGAGCTCGTAGAGTGCCTCTCCATCCACCCCACCCCGGTCCCGCAGGAACTCAACGTATTCTTTCGATGCAGTCTGATAGTAGAGCGTAGCCAATACCCGAGCTGTCGCAGAAGGGACCAGATATCGTGCGTCAGCCCAGTACTGACCAGCCTCATAAGTAGCTCCAACGGGGCGCAGACCGGGCTGATCAAGGGCAGCCTGCGTGAAACCTCGTGGCGGAATCCGGTTATCTTTAACCACTTCGTTGTTCAATATGAAGTGGAACGATGCCCCGGCCTCCTTACCCAGCATCCTCGCCAGGTCCGAAGAAATGCCCTGTTTTGCCTCGAACACGTACACGTCAACGTCGCGCACCAGGCGGTGCTCAGCAAAGTCGTATGCGCCTGACTCGTACACATTGGCACCATCACTGTCGAAAGCCTCAAGATGGATCCACATCTGGCGCCCTTCAGGGTAGCCGGTCGGCAATTTGTGGCCAGTCTCGTTGATCACCCGGACAGTGACTACCTTCCCGTTGTCGCCGGGTGACACGGTCATTGTCACAGTCGCCGCATCGCCCAGCATCGCCTGGGCCTCGCGGAATGTCGCGTCCAGATAGTCCCCTTCACCGGCAGCGTCCAGTCGCCAGCGCTCATCCTGCAACAGCTGCGGGATCCAGGTGTTCCCACCCACCATCGTGTGCTCGGGAACACAGCCAGTGCTCTCACAATCGCGGAAAGTGGGGCTAAACTGAGAGTCCGCAGCCGTGCCCGTGATGCGGCGTAGGTGACAGTCTTGGCATGCCTCGACAACACCATCAGGGTCGCTGCCTGCAAATTGTGGAGCCTCAACCCCACCATCGGCGTATGTACTGTTGCGCCATTCATCGTACGTGGCCTCAATGCGGAACAGATTTCTGGCCTCCAGATCGGACTCTGCTGCCGCCTGATCCATGTCATTGGGCCAGTACTCGCCGCGCGCATCGTTCCACGACAACAATGGATTGTCGACGTTGTGACACGTGCCGCACTGTCGCGCACGCGTGTCGGCATCGCTCGTCTGACCCAGGAAAGCAGTCTCGTAAGCCGTATGGTATGGCAGCCGCTGGGCGAATTCAAACGGCCCACGTCGGTTATCTTCCGGATCGATGATAGCTGTGGCACTGCCAACATAAGTCGACGGCACCGGGCGCGTTAGCCTGTCGCGGATGACGGCATCAATCGAGGAGATCTCACTCAGCGTCGGCCGCGGGTCCACCATTCGGTGGCAGACCTCACATGCAACCCCGTTCGATGTATCCTGTCGCTGCAGCGCTGAGCCATCGCTCGGATGACTGCGACCTTCTAGCCAACCCTTGGGCGCGTGACAGCGCAAACAGTAGTCACCAACATTGGGTGCATCGTAGTTTGCAGCCGCCAATGCCGCCCACATCAGGGGATCGCGTCCCGATTGACTCATCAGCGCACCTCGCCAGCGATCGTAAATCGGGTCACTATGGCATATGTCGCAGTCGACCGAATCCGGGATCAGAGCGTTCAGCTGGTCCGGCTGCGTCCCGGGTAGGACGAGATCCTGAACGGTGGACGTCAGAACCGAGCGCGGAACAAACACCGCCTCCGCCAGCTCGAATTGCTCGATCGCTCCACCGACGGTTGCTCGGTTCACGATAGACCCTGTCTCGATGCCGGTTGCCGTGACGTGGTACGTGACGCTTACCGTCGCATCGGCATCGAGCGATCCCTGCCAGTGAAGCGTGGGCACATCGACGTCGCTCGCGACACCGCTCGTAGCTTTCAGTGAGCCAGGCACGTAACTCAGACCCGGCGGGATGGTGTCAGTCAGGTGTACGATCCCGCTGACGGCGCCGCCGGAATTGGCGAGTGCGATAGTGTACGTGGCCAGGCCACCGGAATCGATACTCATCGGAGACACCTCCTTGTGGGAGGCCGATAGAATTGGCGCGGGGCCACTCGCATCGACGAGCCGCCGCACGGTGCCGCCGCTCCAATCACACACGTAGAGTTCGCCGTCCTCATCCTCGCCAAAGGCGCTGACATTGAAGCCCGTGTCCAGCTCCAGTTCCGGCCCCGACCAGCCGGTGTCCGTCTTGTACAGAGACCAGATCCTGCCACTGACATAGTCAGCATAGAAGTAGCGACCTACGAGATTCGGATAGAGCTGCCCCCTGTATACGAATCCTCCCGTTATGGACCGTCCCACATCGTGGCTGTACTCGGCGATTGGATCCGTTAGATCTGCTTCGGCACATGCCTGATCGAACTCATACGTATGCGTCCCCTCTTTGCAATCCCAGCCGAAGTTGACGCCGCCTGGCGTACCACCCGCCTGGTAGCTGATCTCCTCCCAGGCGTTTTGCCCCACGTCTCCGATGTAGAGATCACCAGTCTCGCGGTCGAAGCTGAAGCGCCAGGGATTGCGCAGGCCGATGGCCCATACCTCATCCCGGCCCGTCTTACCAATGTACGGGTTGTCCGGCGGAATGGCGTAGGGAGATCCACCATCGACGTCCAATCGCAACATAGCGCCCAGCAGATTCGTCGGATCCTGGGCATTCTCCTGGGGATCACCCCCGCTGCCACCGTCCCCCATCCCGACATAGAGATAGCCATCCGGACCGAAAAGCACCTGCCCGCCGTTATGATTAGCGTAGGGCTGATCGATCGTCAAGATCTCGGATGCACTGGTTGGGTCAGCGACATCGGCATCTGATGCCGAGACTGCGTACCGCTCGATCACCGTCGCACCGTCGCTGTCACGTGTGTAGTTCACGTAGAAGTACCCGTTGATCTCGAAGTCCGGGTGGAAAGCCAAGCCGAGCAGCCCTCGCTCGCCAGACCGGCTCGTGCGTCCCGTGAGGTCCAGGAAAGGCGTGGACAGAAGCTCTCCGTCATTGATGACCCTTATCCACCCCGGCTGCTCCACGACGAAGAGTCGGCCGGTGCCATCCCCAGCGTCAGTCACCTGGACTGGATGATCGAGACCGGACGCCACGATCTCGCCCACACTGATATCCACATCGACCAACTGGGCGCTTGACGTGGCCGCAGAAGAGTTCCTGCCGAATGCTGCCAGGTAGATGAGCAGCCCTACCGAGGCTGCCACCCCGATCAGACCAACGACTCTCTCTCTCGACACAGCCTCCTCCCTTCTCAGCCTTGCGGCGGCACGTAGACCCGTATGGCCGCCTCTCCGTTCACAGGACACTTGTACTCGCAGATTCCACAGCCGATACAGCGATCGCGGATCACGTGGGGATGCTGAACCGTCACGTGCTCGCCATCGCCGGTCCGAACTTCCACTTCCTCCAGCACAATCGCCTTGTCCGGCAGCGGGCACATCTCCTCGCAGACGATGCAGTCCACGTGATCTGCCCATGCGATGCAGCGGTCTTCGTCGATGGTGGCCTGTCCAATGA
>Ga0207797_1001460_pt1 | contig 17050 bp, 17 predicted proteins | sample PRCRCaboRojoPR_6_FD_187275 | JGI IMG/M metagenome (GOLD analysis project Ga0207797, IMG submission 187275) | Marine sediment microbial community from Cabo Rojo, Puerto Rico - PR CR 10% Liquid 1 (SPAdes) | ecosystem: Environmental > Aquatic > Marine > Coastal > Sediment | place: Cabo Rojo, Puerto...
TGGAGGCCGTCATCCATGTCTGCTGCCGCGACCGAAACCGGCTGGCGATCCAGGCCGAGCTTCTCTCCGCGCACGTGCTGGGGGTCCAGAACCTCATGGTGGTCCGCGGCGAGGAGATGGCCTACGGGGATCATTTCGACGCCAGGACGGTGAACGACCTCGACGAGCTGTCCCTGCTGGAGGGGATCCGTTCGCTCCAGGACGGCGTGGACATGGCCGGCATCGAGCTCAAGGGCAGCCCCAGCTTCACGGTGGGGTGCACCATCGATCCCTACGCGGACGACCGGGCCCTGGAGACGCAGCTCGAGGCGGCGGCCCGAAAGGTGGAGGCGGGCGCCCGGTACATCGTGTCGCCGCCGGTCTTCGATCTCGATGTGTTCGCGTCCCTGGTCGAGCGGACCAAGGCCCTGGGTGTGCCGATCATCCCCACGGTCTTTCTCCTGAAATCGGTGGGCATCGCCCGGTACATGGCCACGACCCTCCCGGCCTACCGCATCTCCGAGGCGTTGATCCAGCGCATCCGCCAGGCGCAGAACCGGGAGATGGAGTGTCTCCAGATCGCCGGCGAAACCATTGCAAAGTTGAAAGAGCTCGCCCAGGGTGTGCAGATCGTCACGCTCGGATGGGAGCACACGCTCCCGGACATCCTGGACTACGCCGGCATGTGAGAACGGCCGCGCGAGCGGTCCGTGGACATCGATCAGAAGGAACGACAGGAAAGCAATGGACGATCAAGCGCATTCCCCGTGGAAGAACAAGGTGCTGGTGATCGGCGGCGGCATGGGGGGCATCAGGACGGCCCTCGACCTGGCCGAGGCCGAGCGCGACGTGATCCTCATCGACAGGGCCCCCTCCATCGGAGGGCTCATGACCCAGCTGGACCGGACCTTTCCCACCAACAACTGCGATCTGTGCACACTGTCGCCGCACCTCTCCGAGAGCGGGCGGGAGCTCCACATGGAGCTCAGGACCCTGACCCGGGTCACCGGCCTGGAAGGCGAGGCCGGCCGGTTCCGGGTCACCCTGACCACGGAGCCGAGGTACATCGACACGGACCGATGCACCGCCTGCGGCGAGTGCCTCAAGCGGTTTCCCGAGTGCGTCCGGTTCTCCCCGGGCCTGGATCACCGGGCGCCCACCTGCATGCGGTACCCCCAGGCCACGCCCTACGCCTACTCCGTCGACATGGAGCGGTGCGAGGACGTGGACGGCCTGGTTCGGGTCTGCCGGGACGAGGCCATCCTGCCGGACGATCGCCCGCGGGAGACGGTGGTCGACGTGAGCGCCGTGGTTCTGGCCACGGGAGCGGAGCTCTTCGACCCCGGTGTGGTGGCCAACTGGGGCTACGGCGTCTACCCCAACGTGGTGACCAGCCTGGAGTACGAGCGGATCCTCTCGGCCTCCGGCCCGACCCAGGGCCGGCTGGTGCGGCCCTCCGACGGTAAGGCCCCCCGGAAGGTGGCCTGGATCCAGTGTGCCGGCTCCCGGGGGATCAACGAGGGCGACGTGCCCTACTGCTCCAGTGCCTGCTGCATGTTCGCCCTGAAGGAGGCCGTGGTCACCAAGGAGCGCTTCCAGGACGACATCGAGGCCGTGGTCTTCTTCATGGACATGCGGACCTTCGGCAAGGACTACGAGCTCTACTACGAGCGGGCGAAGCGCGACTTCGACGTTCGGTTCGTGCGCTGCCGGCCCCACAGCATCGAGCCGGCCGGCGACACCGGGGACCTGTCCATCACCTACGTCACGGACGACGGCCGGACGGAGCGGGGCGTCTTCGACATGGCGGTCCTCTCCACGGGTTTCCGGGCATCGCAGGAGATGGAGGCGCTGGCCTCGATCCTGGGCATCGAGCTCAACGAGCACCGGTTCGCGCTGACCTCGAGCTTCGCTCCCGTCTCCACGACCCGCGAAGGCATTTACGTGGCGGGGGTGGTCCAGAGCCCCAAGGACATCCCCGAGACCATGGTCCAGGCGAGCGCCGCGGCCTGCCTGGCCTCCGACCTTCAGGCGGCCTCCGAGAGGCCGGCCGAGACCGAGGAGGGGTACCCCGAGGAGCTCCCCGGCGAGCTCCCGCCCGAACGGGACGTCCGGGACGAGGAGCCCCGCATCGGGGTCTTCGTCTGCGACTGCGGGCACAACATCGGCGGGCTCATCGACGTGAACGAGACGGCGGCCTACGCGCGAGGCCTTCCCGAGGTGGCGGTCTCCGAGGTGGTCGGTCACGGCTGCTCGCGGGAGTCCCTGGAGCACATCCAGGAGGTGATCCGTGAGCGGGGGCTCAACCGGGTGGTCATGGGGGCCTGCTCGCCCCGGACCCACGAGACCCTGTTCCAGGACACCGTGCGGCAGGCCGGGCTCAACAAGTACCTGGTGGAGGTCGCCAACCTGCGCGACCAGGACACCTGGGTCCACGCGGGGAGCCCGGAGGAGGCCGGTGCCAAGGCCCGCGACCTGATCCGGATGGCGGTCTCGAGCGCCGCGCTCTCCCACCCCCTCGCCGAGCACACCCTCCCCATGAACAAGGACATCCTGGTGGTGGGGGGCGGCGTGACCGGCATGAACACGGCCCTGCGGCTCGCGGACAAGGGGTACAAGGTGTCCCTGGTCGAGCGGTCCGGGTCGCTGGGCGGCGTGGCCGGAGGGATTCGAAGGACCCTGGAGGGGGAGGACGTCCAGGCCTACATGCAGGACCTGATCGAACGGGTGCAGGGCCACGACAAGATCCAGGTGCTCCTGAACGCCGTCATCGTGGACCACTCCGGCATGCCGGGCATGTTCAAGACCGGCCTCCAGATCGGTCCGAGGCTCGCCTACCGCCAGATCAGCCACGGGGCGGCCGTCGTGGCCACCGGGGCCCCGCCGCGAAGGCCCGAGGCCTACCTCCTGGACGAGCACGAGGCCGTGGTCACCCAGCTGGACCTGGACGGCCTGGTCGAGGACCGGGCCGAGGAGGTCCGCTCCTGGCGGAACGTGGTCATGGTCCAGTGCGTGGGCTCCCGCTGCGAGGACAACCCCAACTGCTCGCGCGTCTGCTGCCAGAGCGCGGTGAAGAACGCCCTTCGCATCCTCGACGCCAACCCCGAGGCCCGGGTGTTCGTGCTCTACCGGGACGTGCGGACCTACGGGTTCCAGGAGGACTTCTACCGGGAGGCCCGGGAGCGGGGCGTCGTGTTCGTTCACTACGAGCCGGACGACCCGCCTGCAGTGGAGCCCGCCGGCGAGCGGGTGAAGGTCACCTTCACGGACCCGGTCCTGGGCCGGCGGATCCGCGTGGAGGCGGACTGCCTCGCCCTCAGCACGGGCTTCATGGCCGACGACGAGGCCACCGAGGATCTGGCCGCCATCTTCCACCTGAACCGGACCACGGACGGCTACTTCCTGGAGGACCACATCAAGCTGCGGCCCGTGGACCTCTCCGCCCCCGGGTTCTTCGTGGCCGGTACGGCCCACGCGCCCAAGTCCATCAGCGAGTGCATCGCCCAGGCCCAGGCCGCGGCCGGAAGGGCCCAGACCCTGCTGGCCAGGGACGTGATCAACCTGGGGGCCTCGGTGGCGAAGGTGCAGGGCGAGAAGTGCGCGGCCTGCCTGATCTGCGTCCGCATCTGCCCCTTCGACGTGCCGTTCATCAACGCGGACGGCTACTCGGAGATCGATCCGGCCAAGTGCCACGGGTGCGGGCTGTGTGCGGCGGAGTGTCCCGCCGGCGCCATCCAGCTGATGCAGTATGAAGACGATCAGATCCTGGCCAAGGTGTACGGCCTGCTGGAAGGAATGTTCGCATGAAAGAGTTCGAACCGATCATCGTGGCCTTCTGCTGCCACTACTGTGCCTACACGGCGGCCGACATGGCCGGGTCCATGCGGCTCGCCTATCCCCCCAACGTGAAGATCATCAAGGTCCCCTGCTCCGGCAAGGTGAGCGCCATTCACGTCATGCGGGCCCTGGAGAAGGGGGCGGACGGCGTGATGGTGGCCGGCTGTCTCGAGGGGGACTGCCACTTCAAGGACGGAAACGTCAAGGCGGCCAAGCGGGTCTCCCAGGTCCGGAGGCTGCTGGACGAGATCGGCATGGGGCCGGAGCGGGTGGAGATGGTGACGCTCTCCGCCGGCATGGGGGAGCGGTTCGCACGGGTCACCGGCGAGTTCACCGAGAAGATCCGCGCCCTGGGGCCCAACCCCGTGAAGGAAACGCTGGCCGGGCGGGCCCGGGCCGCCGCGGCATCATCATAACGTTCAAGGAGACGAACCACCATGATCACAGCCGAGCGGAAACCCCTCGAAGAGATCCTCACGCTGATCGAGCCCTGCGACCGCATCCTGCTCGTGGGCTGCAACGAGTGCGTGACCGTGTGCGCGGCCGGAGGCCGGAAGGAGGTGGCGCTGCTCTCCTCCGCGCTCCAGATGGCCCGCATGAAGGAAGGCAGAACCCTGGACGTGACCGAGCTGACCCTGGAGCGGCAGTGCGACCCGGAGTACGTCGAGGAGCTTGTGACCTCCATCGACCGGGGCGACGCGGTGCTCTCCATGGCCTGCGGGTGCGGGGTCCAGGAGGTGGCGAGGCGGTTCAAGGAAAAACCCGTCTTCCCCGCGGTCAACACCAAGTTCATGGGCGCCTCGGAGCGCCAGGGCGTCTGGGCGGAGCGCTGCCAGGGATGCGGGGACTGCCTGCTGGGGCTGACCGGCGGCATCTGCCCCATCGCCCGCTGCTCCAAGCGGCTCCTCAACGGCCCCTGCGGCGGCTCCTCGAGCGGCAAGTGCGAGATCAACCCGGACGTGGACTGCGCCTGGCAGCTGATCTGGGACCGTTTGAAGGCCCTGGGCCTGGAATCGCGCTACGAGGACATCGCCCCCCCCAAGGACTGGCGAACGAGCCGGGACGGTGGACCCCGAAGAATCATCAGAGAGGATCTGGCTTCATGAAAACCGAAAGCAGACTGGAAAAGGTTCTGGCATCCGGCAACCTGGCGGTCACCTCGGAGTGCGGCCCCCCCCGGGGCTCCGTGCCGGAGAAGGTCAAAGAGAAGGCGGAGATGCTCAGGGGCGTGGTGGACGGCATCAACGTGACGGACAACCAGACGGCCGTGGTCCGTATGAGCAGCCTGTCGGCGTGCATCCTGATCGCGCAGATGGGGCTCGACCCGATCCTTCAGATGGTCACGCGGGACCGGAACCGCCTGGCCATGCAGAGCGACATCCTGGGGGCCTACGCCCACGGCATCCACACCATGCTCTGCCTCTCCGGGGACCACCCCCAGTTCGGGGACCATCCCATGGCCGCCAACGTCTACGATCTGGACTCCATCCAGCTCATCCAGACGGTCCGGACCATGCGGGACGAGGGCAAGTTCCAGGGCGGCGACGACATCCTGAACCCGCCCAAGATGTTCATCGGGGCGGCCGCCAACCCCTTCGCCGACCCGTTCGAGCTGCGCGTGGCCCGGCTGGCCAAAAAGGCGAAGGCGGGGGTGGACTTCATCCAGACCCAGTGCATCTACAACCTGGACAAGTTCGAGACGTGGATGAGCGGGGTCCGGGACCGGGGCCTCCACGAGCAGGTGTCCATCCTGGCGGGCATCACCCCGATGAAGTCGGCGGGCATGGCCAAGTACATGAAGAACCGGGTGCCCGGCATGGACGTCCCCGACGAGGTGGTGAAGCGGTTGTCCGGGGTCCCCAAGGAGAAGCAGGCCGAGGAGGGGATCAAGATGGCCGTGGAGGACATGCAGCGGCTGAAGGAGATGGAGGGTGTGCGCGGGTTTCACATCATGGCCATCGAGTGGGAGCAGAAGGTCCCGGAGATCGTGGAGCGGGCGGGGCTCCTCCCCAGGCCGGAGGCTTGACGGAGAAGACTCCGATCCGTCGAAACCGGCTTCGCGCTGCAACCTTTTCTTGCATTTCCCGCGAATCATGGGGATCATGGGCCCCGGGAGCCCGGTGGGTTCGGCCGCTGGGAATCAGAAGACCCTGAAGGAGGCGAACGATGACGGACAAGCAGCTCATTCTCGTCGTGGACGACGACCCGGACCTGGTGGAAGCCGTGTCCATGAAGCTGGAGAGCAAGGGGTACCCCGTCGCCAAGGCGTTTGACGGTGTTCAGGCGTGGGACAGGATCAAGGAGGAACGGCCGAAGCTGGTGATCCTCGATGTGATGATGCCCAACAAGAACGGCTACCAGGTGTGTGACGAGATCAAGCAGGATCCGGACTACAAGGACATCACGGTGGTCCTGCTCACCGCCGTGGGAGAGGCCGTGACCACGACGAGGTACATGCACAGGGACGGGATCACCACCCTGGCGGACGATTTCATCCCCAAGCCCATCGATCTGGACAAGCTGATGGAGATCGTCGACTCGTACGCCTCGTAGCCGCGGCCTTCGGGCGGTGCGGCGTGCCGGGGCGCGGTCGCGGAAGATGGACAGGATCCGGATCGACGGGATCAAGCTGAGCGGTGAGCTCGCCCTGGTGCGCCTGGCGAGCCACCCTCGACCCCAGTTCGCGCTGTCCTGCGGGTGCGGGATCATGGCGGCGAACCGGATCAACATGCCCTTCGTGTCCGCCGCGTGTGTGGGGGACGGCGCCCGCGCGTCGTGGTGCGTGGAGATGGAGGAGCGCGCCCGCGCCAAGGCCCTGCTCGACGGGAACCCGGACCTCGAAGGATACGCCGAGATCGTGCCTTCGGTCGGTCTCGTGTCCCTCTTCCCCCACCGGTCCAGCATCGCCTTTCTCGGCCGGGCCCTGCAGGCGTTGGGCAAGGCGGCCCTGCCCGTCCACGGGCTGACCTCCTCCCTGGCCCCTCTCACCTTCGTGACGGACTACGCCCTGCTCGAGGAGGCTGCGGCCGCCCTGGAGGTGTTCTTCGCGCTGCCGCCCCACCAGAGACCGATCCGCACCCATGTCCAGGTCGCCCAGAGCCCGATCAGGAAGGACGAAGGCCCTGACGGGAATGGAAGCGGTCCGTCTTGAGGCGGGTCCCTGCGTCCGGGGGGAGGAAGGTGGAGACCGTCGCCGTATACTGGGAGGACCGGATCAAGACCTACGGTTTCAGCGAGACCGCCGGTCTCTCCTTTCTGCAGTGGGAGGCCTCCCCGGAGGAGCTTTCCGGCCTGGGCGCGGGGTTGGAGGGCCTGGAAGCCCCGGGGACCGGGATGGTCCTGGTCCTGGGCCAGGCCTCGGGGGGGCGGGCCGTCGCCTTCGGCCTTCTCGTGGAGCAGCACCGGGAGGGAGAGATGCTCCGGTGTCTTCGGGAGGTCCTCTCCGAAGCGTCCCGGGCCTCCGTGACGGGCCGTTCCCCCGCCGGGCTGATCCACTTTTACGGCCCCCACTTCGGGGACCGCTACGGCATTGCGGACGCCGGCCTGAGGACGCTCCACGAGCGGGACGTCCCGATCATCGCGATCGCCTGCTCGGCCTCCTCGGTCTACCTGGTCCTCCCCGAGGAGCGCATGGCGTCGGCGAAAGAGGCACTGGCGGAGGTGTTCGTCCGGCCGGGTGACTGACGGTTTCCCGAGCCCCCAACCCCCGGCGGCGTGCGGGCCGGACCCCGCCGGGGGTCGGGGGGAGCGTGCAGGAGTCCCATGACCGACCACCGAGACAAGATCGCCGAGGAGAAGGACTGGCGGATCCGGGTCTTCGACTCGCTCTCCTTTCCCACCCTCATCCTGAATCCCGACAAGACCATCGTCAACGCCAACCAGGTCTTTTTCGAGAAGTTCGGCAGTGTCGGCGACATCGTGGGCAAGAAGTGCTACGGGCTGTTCTACGAGTCCGACGAGCCCTGCAGCGTGGCCCAGTGCCCCATGACCCGTGTGATGCAAGACGGAAGGTCCCGCACCGTCCTGATGCGGACCACCTTCGGCGGCGGCAAGGAGCGTTGGGAGGACCGGGTCTTTTCCCCGATCCTGGACGAGGAGGGCCGGGTGCTCTACGTCATGGAGAGCATCCGGGACGTGACCCGGGTCAAGGTCCTGGAGCGGGAGCTCCGGGAGACCAAGGAGTTCTTCGAAGGCGTCCTCCAGAGCTCCCCCAGCGCCATCGTGGCCGCCCAGCGGACCGGCGAGATCCTGTTCATGAACCGGGCCGCAGAGGACCTCTTCGGCTACCCCGTCGACCGGGTCCTGGGCAGGAAGAACGTGGAGCAGGTCTACGCCCCGGGGAAGGCCCGGGAGATCATGCGCATGCTTCGGGACGAGTCCATCGGGGGGAGAGGCAAGCTGCCCCCGACCAAGGTGGAGATCATCGACGCCTACGGCGAGAAGATCCCCGTGGAGATGACGGCGGCCATCATCTACGAGGGGGAGGAGGAGGTGGCCAGCATGGGCATCTACAACGACCTCCGGGAGCGCCTCGCCGTGGAGCGGAGGTTGAAGGAGGCCCAGGACCGCCTGGTGCACTCGGAGAAGATGGCCTCCCTGGGCCAGCTGGCCGCCGGCGTGGCCCACGAGCTCAACAACCCCCTGACGGGGATCATGCTCTACCTGAACATGGTCCTGGAGCGGCTCGAGAGAAGCAGCGACTATCGAGAGGATCTGGAGTGCGTCCTGGAGGACGCCAACCGCTGCAAGAACATCATCAAGGACCTGCTGGCCTACAGCCGGCAGGCGGCGCCCGAGCGGGAGGTCTTTCAGGTCAACTCCCTGGTGGAGCAGGGCCTGGGTCTCATTCGGGATCAGAAGCTGTTCATCAACACCACCGTGCAGAAGGAGCTCTCCGGCGAGATGATGCTGATCCACGCGGACCGGAATCAGCTCAGCCAGGTGATCATCAACGTGGTGATCAACGCCATCGACGCCATGGAGAGGAGGGGGATCCTGACCTTCCGCACCTACCGGAACAAGCCGGCCCGGAAGGTCTACGTGGAGATCTCGGACACCGGCGGCGGCATCCCGGAGGAAAACGCCTCCAAGGTCTTCGACCCCTTTTTCACCACCAAGGGCATGGGCAAGGGCACCGGCCTGGGCCTCAGCACGGCCTACGGCATCGTGAAAGAGAACGGCGGCGAGATCTCCATCAAGGAGACGGGACCCGAGGGCACCACATTCTTGATCGAGCTCCCCCTCTACGTTCCTGAAGACGGCGAGCAGGAGGGGTGACGAGCGATCCGCAAACGACTTCGTCCGGCACGGCCGCGACGGCCCAACAAAAAGGAAACGGTACGGTGAACGAGGAAACCGAATCAACGCAGCTTCCGTTCAACCCGCGGATTCTCGTGATCGACGACGAGAAGCGGATACGAGACGGCTGTCACAAGGTCTTGACGCAGGAGGGGTTCGAGGTGGCCCGGGCCGAGACCGGCAAGCAGGGCATCGAGATGATCGAGGAGGCCCACTACGACATCATTCTGCTGGACCTGATGATGCCGGGCCTGTCGGGCTTCGACGTCCTGGGGCACGTCAAGTCCCTCCACCCGGACACCGTGGTCATCGTGATCTCGGGGTACGCCACCATCGAGCACTCCATCGAGTCCATGAAGAAGGGGGCGTTCGACTTCATTCCCAAGCCGTTCGCTCCGGACCAGCTCCGGCTGATGGTCTACAAGGCCATCGAGTACACCCGGACGCTCCAGGACATCGCCCACGAGAAGTCCCGGATCCGGGTCCTCGTCAACCAGATCGACAGCGGCGTCATGGCCACGGACACCCGGAAGCGGGTGGCCCTGGCCAACCCCGCCTTCCTGAAGATGATGCGCTACCACGGGGAGCCGGCGATCGGGCGCAGTGCGGACGAGGTGGTTTGCGACGAGCGGCTGTTGGAGATGATCGACCGGGCCCTGGCCATGCCCCGGGACCAGTTCCAGGAGGTGACCGAGGAGCTGAGCTTCGAGGCCCGGGGGGACGAGCAGGAGATCATCCTGGGGGCCCGCTGCGTTCCCTTCCGGGACCGGCTGGGCCGGAACCTGGGCGCCCTGGCCCTGCTCCACGACATCACGACGCTCAAGCGGATGGACCGGATCAAGTCCGACTTCGTCTCCATGGTGGCCCACGAGATCCGGAGCCCCATGAACTCGGTCCTGGCCCAGCTCAAGGTGATCCGGGACGGCCTGGCCGGTGAGGTGACGGACAAGCAGGAGGAGATCCTGAAGCGGGCCTCCGAGCGGATCACCGCCCTCACCGACCTCTCGTCGGAGCTTCTGGACCTCGCCAAGATCGAGTCCGGCCTGATCACCCAGGAGAAGGAGGCCCTGGACATGGCCGCGCTCCTGGCGGACCAGGCGGCCTTCCACGAGCCCAAGGCCCGGGACAAGGGCATTCGGTTGGAGCTGCCCCCCCTGCCGGAGCTTCCCGTGGTGGTCGCCAACCGGGCCAACATGGAGGAGGTGCTCTCCAACCTGATCACCAACGCCATCCACTACACGCCCGAAGGGGGCGAGGTGACGCTCTCGGCCTGCGAGGAGGGGCACTACCTGCGCATCAGCGTCCGGGACACGGGGATCGGGATCTCCGAGGAGGAGCAGGAGAAGATCTTCAACCGCTTCTACCGGGTCAAGAACGAGAAGACCATGTTCATCACGGGCACCGGCCTGGGGCTGCCCATCGTCAAGAGCATTCTGGAGGCCCACAACGGCCAGATCCGCGTGGAGAGCGCGCCGGACCAGGGGAGCACCTTCCACGCCTACCTGCCGCTGACGCCGGAGCCCTGACCCCGGATTCCCCTCGGGGATCACCCCACGAGGACCAGCCCGGAGACCGTCCCCGTCTCGGGCGCGTCTCCTTCGCCCGCAGGGACCGTCCGGTTCATGGGCCACCCGGCCGCCGCCATCAGCCTGGAGACGTTGATCCCGAACCCGGACATGGAGGGGCGGGCCCGGTCCGGGTTCCGGCAGGGGCCGCCTTCGTCCACCACCCTGCACCCGGCCTCCTCGGCACAGAAGAGCCCCTTGCAGGACCCCCCGGCAAAGGCCCGGGAGCGGCTGTGGCCCCGCTTCTTCGCCTCCGCCTCGATTCCGGCCGCGACCTCGTGCAGCAGGCGGAAGACCTCCCGCCGCTCGCTGGAGAGGAGGATCTCCCGGGGGACCTCGATCTTGAACACCACGGCGTGTCGAAACCCTTCCAGCAGCTGCCGGAACCCGGAGGGGCCGGACACGTGGGGAGGGCAGGAGGCGGAGACCCCGTAGCTCGGGCAGCGGGGTTCGCGGCAGAGCCCGGCCAGGTCGTCCTCCACGGTGACGGCGTCGGCGGGGATCACGGCGGCCCGGGTGGCCCCCAGGCTGCGGGCGAGGGAGACCAGCTCCTCGAGCCCTCCGGAAGCCGGGGCGGCGTCCGTTGTCATGTCGCGTCTCCTTTCGGGAACACCCCCGAGCGGTCCCTCGCCCCCGGGGCGGGGGGGTTTGCGAAACCGGCCGGGATGATTATGATATGCATGGTCATGCCCCCACCGACACCCGGAACGGAAGCGAGGTACCGCGCATGGAAGAGCTGAAGACCCCCGTGGACATCCTGAAGATCCTCGAGCAGTCCAACTGCCGGGAGTGCGGCGAACCCACCTGCCTGGCCTTCGCCGCGGCCGTGTTCCAGGGAAAGCGCTCGCTGGAGGAGTGCCCCCGCCTCGCCCCGGAGCTCCGCGAAAAGTACCGGGGCCGCGCCGCATCTCGAAAGACGGTGGAGGACGAGATGCACGAGACCGTGAGGGCGCTGCAGGAGCGGGTGGCCGGCATGGACCTCGCCGCGGCGGCCGAGCGGCTGGGCGGAACATACGCCCGGGGCAGGCTGACCCTCAAGGTCTGCGGCCGGGACGTCCACGTGGACGCCGAGGGGAAGGTTACCTCCGAGATCCACGTCCATCCCTGGATCCTCATTCCCCTGCTCACCTACGTGGCCGGGGGGGAGGGTGCGGACGTCTCCGGTCGCTGGGTCCCCTTTCGGGAGCTCGAAGGCGGGGCCGCTTGGCAGGGTCTGTTCGAGCAGCGCTGCGAGAAGCCCCTCAAGAAGGTGGCGGACGCGTACACGGACCTGTTCGAGGACATGCTCCACGTGTTCAGCGGGAAACGGGTGGAGAACCTCTTCGACTCGGACATCTCCGTCGTCCTGTACCCGCTTCCCAAGGTGCCCGTGCTGTTCTGCTACCAGCGCCCGGAGGACGGCATGGACTCCAGCCTCCACATCTTTTTCGACGCCGACGTGGAGAGGAACCTCGACACCGGGGCGGTCTACTCCCTGATCGGCGGGCTCGTCCGGATGTTCGAGAAGGTGGCCCTGCGCCACGGGGCCTCGGTCGCGCGGGCCTAGCCCGTTTTCCGCCCGGCCTGCTGGCTCTCGAACCCGGAGATCCGCTCCACGGGGAGCACGAACGCAATCCCGGTCCCCGGCTGGTCGAACCGCCCCGCCTTCTCGATGGCGGCCAGGACCGAAGCCACCATTCCCTCGTCCACCAGGAAGAGGATCACGTCCGTTCGAATGTCCAGGCTGAGACCGAAGAAGGTCTTGGCCTCCTTGGCCCCGGTGCCCGAGGCGGCGATGATGGTCGCCCCGGTGGCGCCGACTTTCTTCGCCGAATCGACGACCGTGTCGGTCAGGTTCGGCTTGACCATTGCGATGATCGACTTGTACGCCATGGACCTCCCTCTCTCTGGGGCCCGGACCCCCCATGGTAACGTCTCACACTCAGGGTCGGGCGCTGCTCGGTGATCTCCTGCGGCTGCGGCGTTCCGCGATCCACTGGGCCAGCTGGGCGTAGCCCAGCACGCTGATGATGGGAAACACGCTGGCGAAGGCGATGAGCCCGAACCCGTCCATCACCGGGCTCCGGCCCGGGACGTTGCTCGCCAGTCCCAGGCCGAGGGCGGCCACCAGGGGAACGGTGACCGTGGAGGTGGTCACCCCGCCGGAGTCATAGGCCAGGGGGATCATCATCCGGGGGGCGAAAACGGTTTGAACGATCACCACCGCATACCCGGCCATGATGTAGAGGTAGAGCGGGGTGCCCGTGACGATGCGGAACGTGCCCAGGGTGATGCCCACGGCGACCCCCACCGCGACGGCGACGCGGAGGCCCCAGGGAGCGACGGCCTTGCGCGAGGCCTCGTGCGCCTTGTGGGCCACGGCGATGAGGGAGGGTTCGGCGATGGTCGTGGAGAAGCCCACCAGAAAGGCGAACAGGTAGATCCACCCGTACGCGGTCCACGCGACCTCCCCGCCGGCCTGGGCCCCTTGGGCCAGCTGGAGCGCCATGGTCCGGCCGATGGGAAACAGGGCCAGGTCCAGCCCGCCGAGAAAGCAGGTCATGCCCACCAGCACCAGCACGAAACCGAAGAGAATCCGGCCCGGTCTGGGGAGGGGTCTTCGGAGCACGACGAGCTGGAAGAAGACCAGCAGACCCAGCACCGGAAGCACGTCCCGGGCCGTGGCCAGCAGCAGCAGGGCGGGATTGACGAACAGCTCCATGTTGCACTCCTAGTGGACGATCAGGCCGAACAGCATCACGAACACCATGGGGGTCAGGGACGCCAGGGCGATGAGGCCGAAGCCGTCCGTCAGGGGGTCCCGGCCGCGGATGGTCCGGGCCAGGCCCACCCCCAGGGCCGTGACCAGGGGTACGGTCACCGTCGAGGTGGTGACCCCCCCCGAGTCGTAGGCCAGCCCGACGATCTCCTGCGGGGCGAACAGGGTCATGATCATCACCAGCACGTAGCCGCCGATGATGAGGACCGGCAGGGGCCAGCCCCGCAGGATGCGAAAGACCCCGAGGACGATGGCCGCCCCCACGGACAAGGCCACCGTCAGGCGAACGCCGAACGCGTAACGTTCGATGGAGGCGGGGAGGTTTTCGATCAGCCCCGCCTCGGCCACCGCCTCGGCGCCCTCCCGGGTGACGGCGATCAGGGCCGGCTCGGCCACCGTGGTCCCCGCGCCCAGGGCGAAGGCGAAGAGCAGAAGCAGGAACAGGCTTCCCTTGGCCGCGAACTCCTCGGCCAGGGCCTCCCCCAGGGGAAAGAGGCCGATGTCCAGGCCGACGACGAAAAACGCCAGCCCCACGATCACCAGGCCCAGACCGCCGAGAACGGACAACAGGTTCGGGAAGGGCTGACGCAGGATCAGGACCTGGAACAGGGCGATGACCAGGATGATGGGCGCCAGGTCGCGCAACGCGCCCAGGAGTGCTCGTCCCAAGGCCCCGCCGAAGCTCTTCAGCATGCCGCACCGCCTGTGGTGAATCGAGTGGTCGCCTCTTTCGGGCAGGTTCGAATGCACACACCCTACCGTCAAAGCCGGGCGAATTCAAGCAAACCAGCACCCGTTGGAGGGTTTTTTCCCGACGGTTCGAGCGCGGCGGGGATCGGTCGCCTGGAACGAACCCCATCGGCCTCGATAGGTGGCGGGCAGGCGGGCGGCGTAAACCCCGCTGAGGCCGCCGCCGATGATGAGGGTCTCTACGTTCTCGACAGGAACGGTCATTTTTGCCATGGAAGCCGGGCGATCCCGCGCCGATGCGGTCCGGATAAAAAGCGGTCGGGGAATCGGAGGGGAGGCGCCCGGGTGCACGATCAGGCCGGGAAGAGGTCCCGAACCGCGCCGCAGCTCGTGGGCAGCGGGGGGAGACCGACCTTGTCCCGCTTCTTGTTGTCGAAGTCGTCCAGGGGGTAGATGCGCCCCTCCTCGGTCACCAGCTCCCGCTGTGCGCGAACCCCCTGCGGCACGTGCCCCGCCCGAAACGCCATGTTCTTGAGCAGGGTGATCAGGTCGGTGATGCGCACCCCCTGCGGGCAACGCTCCTGGCAGGTGTAGCAGCCCGTGCAGAGCCAGAGAACATCGCTTGCCAGGATCTCCTCCCGGAGCCCGTAGTTGGCCATGCGAATGATTCTGGCCGGATCGAACCGGCTGTCCACCTCGGTGACGGGGCAGCCCGAGGAGCAGGTCCGACAGGCCATGCACGCGGTGAACAGGCGTCCCTCCTCCCGGCGGAGCAGCTCGTTCCTGAGGGAGGTGTCGGTCTTCGAGAGATCGATCACGGGGGGTTCGACAGGCATCCGGCCGTTCCTCTGCTGTGGGGCCGCTCCGGCGGCGGGTTTCACTCCGGGGTCTGTGCCACGGCAAGAGTTGTGCCAGGACGCTCCGGGCTGGGAAATCGCCAAGGGCATCAGGGAGATGGTTGAGGCGGGCGGTGAAAGGAAGGTGGGGTGCCCCGGATCGGGGTTTTCGAATTTGCAATGCTGCAGCCCCGGGTCATCGCTCAATTGCGATTCTGCAGGCCGTCCCACCCGACAACCCCATCGGGCGGCCTGGGACCCGGCCGAAAACCCTTCCCTGGGTCCGGCCCCCTGGGAACATCACGGTCTATGGGGGCGTCCCGCCGGCTTGGGGGCGAAGCAGCTCCAGTAGGGGGCGAGCTCCTTCTGGACCCCGGCGACGATCTCCATCGTCTCCTCGAGCCCGGCATCCGGTTTGAGGTGGGGCGGAGGGACCTCGATCCCCTCCAGGTCCACGGGAACGCCGGTGGCCCCCGAAAGGGAGGCCAGCCAGCCCAGGGACACCAGGTTGGGATCGCGGCTGTACCCGGACCCGATGAAATCGACCAGCTTTCCCTGACACAGCTTGGCGGCCAGCCTCCCCATCCTCTCCCCGATTCGGCGGATGCCCTGGAGCGTGAGCCCCATGTCCGTGATCTGATCGGAGAAGTGCGTATCGCAGCCGTCGATCAGGAGCAGGACCTCCGGCCAAAAGGCCTCGGCCAGGGGAGACACGATCTCGTCGATCACACGCTCGTAGCTCCAGTCTCCCGCTCCCGGAGGCAGGGGCACCTGGACCGAATACCCCGCCCCCCTTCCGCTCCCGATCTCGTGTGGGAAGCCCGTCCCGGGATAGAGCGTGCAGGGATCTTGATGGATGGAGATCAGCAACACCCTCGGATCCTCCGAAAAGATCCGGTACAGTCCATCCCCGGCGTGGGCGTCCGTGTCCACGACGAGTACCCGCTGGACGGCGAAGTTCCGCATCAGGTTCTCCGCACAGATCCCGACGTCGCTGAAAACGCCGAACCCCTTCTCGCGGTCGCGGGTCGCGTGCTGAACGCCGCCGCCGGCCACGAAGGCCTTGTCGTGCGTCCCGGATTGGACCAGCTCGCCCGCCAGCTTGCCGGCCCCGGCCCAGGTCATTCCGGCAATGCCTCGGCCCGTGGCCTTGACCAATCGCAAAGCCGGCCGGCGCAACAGCACGACCAGCACGACGGCGATCAGCACCGGCCCCCGCAGGCAGGCCCCTGCCCGTTCCCTTCACCTTGCAGTTGGGGTTACGGCCGCCCCGGGAAAATCCCCGGGGCGCCCGGCCTCAGGCCCACTGCGCCCCGGCGGTGGAGGTCTCGTCGGCCTCCTCGCTGGCGGCGGGCTCGGCCGCTTCGCCGGGACCACCACGCTCGGTCTTGCGCACCTCGTGGTAGGCGAGACCAGTTCCGGCCGGGATCAGGCGGCCAACGATGAGGTTCTCCTTGAGCCCTTCCAGCTTGTCCAGCTTGCCTTCCATGGCGGCCTCGGTGAGGACGCGCGTGGTCTCCTGGAAGGAAGCCGCCGAGATGAAGGACTCGGTGGACAGGCTGGCCTTGGTCAGACCCAGCAGGATGGGCCGGCCCACCGCCTCGGTCTTGCCCTGTTCGCGCAGCTTGTCGTTCTCGGCCTCGAGCACCGCGCGGTCCACCTGATCACCTTCCAGGAAGCGCGAGTCGCCGGCCTCGGTGACCTCGCGGCGGCGCAGCATTTGGCGAACGATGATCTCGATGTGCTTGTCGTTGATCTTGACGCCCTGCAGGCGGTAGACCTCCTGCACCTCATCCACGATGTAGCGGGCCAGGGCCTCGATGCCGAGAATGCCCAGGATGTCCTGGGGCACCGGGGCACCATCCACGATGGGATCGCCCGGGCGCACGTGGTCGCCCTCGTTGACCGCGATCCGCCGCCCCTTGGGGATGAGGTACTCGCTCTCCTCGCCATCGGTGGTGCGGATCAGGACCCGGCGCTTGCCCTTGGTGTCCTTGCCGAAGGAAACCACGCCCTCGGTCTCGGCGAGCACGGCGTGCTCCTTGGGCTTGCGCGCCTCGAACAGCTCGGCCACGCGCGGCAGGCCG
>Ga0207797_1001461_pt1 | contig 17042 bp, 20 predicted proteins | sample PRCRCaboRojoPR_6_FD_187275 | JGI IMG/M metagenome (GOLD analysis project Ga0207797, IMG submission 187275) | Marine sediment microbial community from Cabo Rojo, Puerto Rico - PR CR 10% Liquid 1 (SPAdes) | ecosystem: Environmental > Aquatic > Marine > Coastal > Sediment | place: Cabo Rojo, Puerto...
AGCCCGGGAGCGCGATCGCGAGCCAAACCAGCGCCAGGAGGACGAAGTTCATCGCGAACCCGACGTTGACGACGGCCGCGGCGGCGCCGCGACCGTAGAGCTCGGCGTAACAGTCCGTCGCGAAGAAGGTCAGGGCGTAGGCCAGGACGCCCGCGGGCACCATCGCGGTCGCCCCGAGCCACGGGAGCGAGACCGGGAGCGGCAGGGCGAGGACCTTGACGGCGATAAGTTGGGCGGTGACGAGCGCCGTGACGAACAATGCGATCAGGCCCACCCGCAGGGTCTCACGCATCCTCGAGCCTCCCGTGTCGCGCATCGATCTCGTCGAGGAGGTCGAGCGTCTTCCTGATCGAGGCGCGGATCGCTTCGCTCCGGTTGACGAACTTGCCGTCTTCGCCGACGTGGGCATCGAGATCGTCGAGGAGCTCCTGGGGTACCTCGACGCTGATCTTGGGCATACCCGATGGTTGGTGATTCCCCGTAAATACCGCGCGATTTCATCGTCGAGTCATCGGCTGCGATTATCTGAAGAATACTCAGAGGAGGCTATCGCGTTGAATACCCCGACAGAACTGGCTTATCGGCCCACGGAAAACGCGTGTTCCCAGGTGTCGTACTCCGCGCCGATCCGGACCCACAGCGGCACCAGCGCCTCGAGGTAGCGCGAGGATTCGATGTCCCCAACGTCGATGGCGCCCGGTGTCTCCGCACGCCACTCCTCGAGCGTTTCGGGCGAACGGGTCCCGATCGTTACCGCCGAGTCTCGGCTAGCGAATCCCCGCGCCAGCGCCTTCCCGACGGCCCCACTCCCCACAACACCCACGTCTTCCGTTGGCATCCCTCACTATAGGCTCGTTTCGACGAAATACCCAGCGACGACCGCGATTGAACGAATGCTGAATATCCGACCTCGCGACAGCGTTCGTTCTCCGTTGGTCGTCGAGCGACCATAGGGTGGGAAGCATGACGGAATACGAATCAGCACACGGGAGTATCGTCCACATCGAACACAATACCGACGAGATCGACGCGACACGCGAGTTCTTCGGAGAGGCGTTCGGGTGTGAGTTTGAGGCGGCCGAGGGTGACTACACCATGATCAGACTCCCGACGTCGCCCTACGGTGGGGTGATGGCGGCGAACGAAGAGATGCCCGGCGGGACCCTCACCTACGTCCCGGTGGAGAGCGCGGCGGACGCTTGCGAGATGGTCGAGGCCGCCGGCGGCGCGGTGCTCCGCGAGCCGTTCGACATCGAGGGCAGGGGGACGATGGGGGTCTTCGAGGCACCCGGCGGGATCGTCCAAGCGCTCTGGGAGGCCGCCCCGGAATCGATGGACGAGACCGGCGAGGCGGAACCCCATGCGGCGAGCTGATCAGGGGACCGCCTCAGACCAATTGCGTGAACATGGACCGTGCCAACGGAGGCCATACTAATCCCCTTAAACAAATTATTGTGTTAAATCATGATGATGGACAATGTTTATAATTATTCTTCAATGTAAATGGTGATATGCGATTGAAAGACATCGATTCCGTCATCGAACGCATGGACTACCCGACAACCTCCCAGGAGATCATCGACTCCCACGGGGGCCAAGAACTGTCGCTCGCCAACGGCTCGGAAACCGTCCGGCAGGTCTTCAACCGGTGCGGTATGGAGTCCTTCACCTCGGCCGACGAAGCACGGCTCACCCTCTACTCCTCGGTGGGCGAGGGCGCGATCGGCCGTAAGGGATACACCGACCGTGACCCGCCGATGATGTTCGGCGAGGTCGAGCACGTCTCCTTCTAAGGGTTCGAATCGTTCCGGTCTGTTTTCCCGCCTCGGAGCTGCTGCCTCTGCCTATCCGGCCGCCGGCCGGGGCGTTCGTCGGCCACCGAGGGTGTAGACCCAGAGGATCCCGAGCCCCACGCCGTAACCGAACATGATGGGGATGGCGATCAGGATCATCGAGAGCACGCTGGCCGGCGTGAAGATCGCCGCGAAGGCCAGCACCGCGAGCGTGACCACCCGCCAGCGCTCCCGCATGGCCTGGTAGGTCGCGATGCCGGCCCGATGGAAGAGCACCATCGTGATGGGGATATCGAGCCAGAGGCCGATGCCCACCGTGGTGAAGAAGACGAGCCAGAAGAAGTTGCTCACCCGGTAGACAATGACCATGTCGGCCTGGAGGGCATCCCACACGAAGTAGGAGACGACGGCCGGGGCGATGTAGGTGTAGCCGACCGCACTCCCGACGAGCAGGCCGCCGAAAATGGCCCCCGCCCAGCCGAAGAACACGTTCCGGTTCCCCCGGGCCAGGCCGCGGTCGCGGAGGGCCGGCCAGGCGTAGTAGAGGAGCATCGGGAGGAGTGCCACGGCCCCCAGCAGCGTCGCGATCTTGACCTCGAAGACCAACGCTTCCACCGGATGCAGGGTGATCACGTTGACCTCCTCGGGCCGGACGACGGCCGGGAGGCGGCTGATGAAATCACGTTTGATCGCGCCGATCCCGCCGGAGTAGAGGAACCCGAACACGCCCGCGAGGACGGCGATGAAGACGAAGAACAGGCGGAACGCCTTCGAGCGGAGGCTGTCAAAGATGAACGCCAGGTCGTAGTAGTAGCCCCCGACATCCTCCTCGGTGGTCTCCTCCTCGGTGAACGCGTCGACGATCCCCGTCGTGGCTCGCGTCATCGGGCCGCTCGTGGCTTCCTCCGGGCCCTCTTCGTCGGCTTCCTGCCGCTGTTCCTCGGCCTCGTCGTATCGCTCGAGGATCACCTCGGCCTTTGCGGGCTGGTCCGAATCCATCGCCGTCCGGGCATGGTTGAGGACCGACTCCTCGTCGAGTTCGGCGAAAACCTCCGGCGGAGCCGCCCGGACCCCGTTCACGTCGAGGTCATCGAGGTCGATCGCGGTCGGATCGCCGAACCGTCCCTCCGCCGGTTCGACCCGCGGACGGGCGTAGTAGAACACCAACAGGAGCGCGACGACTCCACCGACGATCGCGGCCGCCACCAGCACCTCGGTCATGCCCTCGAACGGGAGCACCGGGGCGAGCGTGACCGGCTCGGGCCGGTAGCCGGCCGGGATTTGCGGAAGCAATCGGCGGTTGACGAACCCGAGCCCGCCGGTCAGGAACCAGTAGGTGAGGCCAGCCGCCAGGACGAACCCGGCGGCGACCTTGTTGAGATTGCTGATGAGGTCGCCCACGAGCTCCCGGGGGGAGGTCCCCCGCTTGAGCCCGACGGCCAACCGGGCCAAATAGAGGGAGAACCCGTAGAGGATGACGAGTGGACCGGCCCACATGACCTGCGTGAAGGGGTCGGGTGGGGAGAACAGCGCCCCGAACCCGAACATCGCCACGATGGCGTATTTCCACTTGTCGCGGAACGTCTCGTAGGGAACGATTTCGGCGTACGACAGCGCCGTCATGACGAGGGGGAGCTGGGCGGCCAACCCGAAGGAGAGCCCGAGGACGAGGATGAACTGCGTCCAGTCGACGATCGAGTACGTGGGGGCGAGCCCCGCGCTGATCGCGTTGTGCGCGAGAAAGTCGAACATGACCGGGAAGAAGATGTTATAGGAGTAGGTGACGCCGGCGACGAAGAGCACGAGCGCGAGGATGCCGATCGTTCCGAGCTTCCACGTCGCGACGCCCTCTTCCGGATACCACCCGCGACGTTTCAACGGCTCCCGGGCGTAATACAACAGGAACGGGATCGACATGAGAATGCCGACGAAGATACCGATCTTCGCCTGGAGCAGGATCACGTCGAACGGCGTGATCACGACGACGTCGGCGCCACGGGCGAGGAGGTCGCGCTTGAGGATCGGCCAGATCCACACCCGCATGGCGTAGACCGTCCCGAGCAATCCGATGACGAAGACGATGAAGATCCGACGGCCCTTCTGCTGGGCGGCACCGAGGATGTCGCCAATGGTACGCCGGCCGGAGGCGATCGACCGGCGGGTATCGGGATCGAGCATCCCCTCGTCGTCGGCAGCCATCGGCCGAGCTAACCGTTTGCCGATTATCAATCTTCTCGAACCGATCCACGACCGGAGGAGCCTCACAGCCAGCCATATTGGGGAATTCGGGCGGATCAGCGGACGAAAAGGCCTATAATCGACACACCGCCTACCCGGAGGTGAATGGACGGGGAGCGATCGCCGGATGACTCGAACGACGACTCGACGGCCGAGCCGAACGAGCCGTCGCCCTCATCGGAGAGGGAGCAGCTCCCCGAGGAAGCTGAGCCCGCCGAGTCCGAAGACGAATCGTCCGACGAGGTACCCACGGCGGACGACAACCATCCCGATGCGGACGCCCCGGAAGAGGCCGAGGACGCCGACGACCAAGTCGCCGATGACCCTGGTGACGAGGAGGAAGCCCAGACCACCGAGGATGACTCGGATACTGAGGACGACGATCAGGCCGAAACCGAAGCAACGGACGATGCCGTCGACGAGGACGCCAGCGAGGCCGACGAGGACGACACGGAGGAATACGCGCCGACCAGCATCGACGAGGATTACGAGGTCGAAGTCCCGCCCTACGCCCAGGTCTCGGGCCCGAGCGAGGATCAGGAGATGCCGCTGGCTGAGCACATCGAGGAGATGCTCAAGCGGCTGGCGGTCATCATTGCCATCGCCGGAATCGTCAGCCTGGTCACCTTCCCGATCGCCGAGGAGCTCATCAACTTCCTCTGGAACTCGATCCTCCCGGAGGGCGACCTCACCCGCCCCCGACTGTACGGCATCCTGGAGCTGAAACTCACCGAACTCAAGGTCGCGAGCCTCGCCGGCCTCATCGTCGCCCTCCCGGTCCTGGTCCACCAGACCTACCAGTTCATGCGCCCCGGGCTCTACCCCCATGAGCGTCGCTACTACCTCGCCGCGATCCCCACGAGCCTCGTCCTGGCACTGGTGGGCGTGAGCTTTGCCTACTTCATCGTCCTCCCGGCGATCTTCACCTACTTCCTCTATTACTCACAGGACGTCGCGACCATCGGGTTCGCCCTCGGGCGGACGTTCGACCTCATCCTCATCCTGATGGGCTATCTCGCCATCGTCTTCCAGATCCCGCTGTTCATCATGCTCGCCATGATGATGGGCCTGGTCACCCGGCAATGGCTGGCCGACCGCCGCATCCTCTTCTGGGGCGGATTCCTCGGGATCTCGTTTATCTTCAGTCCCGACCCGACGGGCATGGCGCCCATCGTCGTTGCGCTGACGATGGTCGTCCTCTTCGAGGGGACGCTCCTGCTCACGAAGTGGACGCAAGGGCGGTCGTCGTCAGCCGACGCCTGAGGTCAGACAGTCACCTCGGTAGGGACGTGATGCCGCGTGAGTGCACGACCGCGTCAGGGCTTTTGAGGAGGCGAGAGTAGTTTCGCCGATGAGCGGGTGGACCCGTCGGACGGTTCTCGGGGCGGCCGCGGGCGGGCTCTCGGGGTCCGTCGCCGGCTGTAGCCGACCGACCGGTGGGGCGATCGACGGGTGGCCCTTGTGGCGTCGGGATCCGGCGCGTACTGGATTCAACCCGGAGGCGTCCGGGGCTTCCGAGGGGGAGCCGGTGTGGACTACCCGGCTCGGAGTCGCAGCGGGGCCGCCCGTCGTGACGTCAGCGGGCGTGTTCACGGGCGGGGAACGCGTCACCGCGTCTAACCGGGCGTCTGGCGGAATTCGATGGGAATATCCGCTCTTTTTCACCACCCAAGAAGCTCTCGCTACGTCGGGGGGCTGGGTCTACGCAGTGGGTCGATCCACCCTGCTCTCCATCGATTCAGCATCCGGACAACGGGACTGGTTCGAGACAAACGATATTTGGCGGTACCACGCCCCAACCGTAGCCAACGGGCGGCTCTTTATCGGCATGACGAAGGTGAAGTATAGCACATCGTTCGATGCCCGCGTTATCGCGCTCGGATTGGATGGAGCGATCAAGTGGAAGACGCCGGTCGGATCAAACGTCATCCCGCCGTTCGGGGTCGCAGTAAAAGGAAACCGTGTTTATGCCGCTCGAGACAGAGTGACTGCGTTGGACGCTCGGAGCGGGCGCGAGCTGTGGACATTCACCGAGCCTAGTATTTCGTCGTTCGGGGATCCGGTCGCCTCCGAAGAAATCATCTACGTCGCCGCGACGCGGCCGACCGATGGGGTGCCGGCAGGGACGCTCTTCGCCCTGAACGCGGCTGATGGCGCGGAACGGTGGCGCATTGAAACCGGACTCAGCCCGACACCCCCCGCTATCTCAGACGACGGAATCTATTTCGGAGCCGATCAGGTGTATGCCGTCGCGTCTGATGGATCGATCGATTGGACCTACGGCGGCAATCAGTTCGTGACAGCCTCCCCCTCGATCGGGGGTGTTACGGTATACCTCGGGGGCATCGACGGCCGGGTGGTGGCGCTCGACGCCGCAACCGGCGACCGGCGATGGCAACGAGCCACGCCTGGCTCGCTGCTCCACGCACCGGCGGTGTACGGCGACTACCTCTACGTGGCGAGCGCCGACGGTTACCTCATGGCGTTCGAATGACGGGATAGGCTTAACCCCCCGGACAAGAAGGGTTCCCGTCGATGGTCGCCCGCGCCCGCCTGCTGTTCGCCGTCGGCCTCCCGATCATCGCCATCGGGGTCGGGTGGTGGGTCTACCAGGACGCCAGGAAGCGAGGGCATGACGAACTGGCGCTCTGGATCGGGTTCGTCATCGCCGGGCTGTTCCTGGCGGGAAGCGTCCCGGGCCTGGTGGCCCTCGCGATCGCCGACGGCTCTGCCATCCAGGGGTTCCCGACGGCCCTCCGGGTGGTTCCGGGCATCGCCGCCTTCGTCGTCTACCTCCGGTTCAGATAGGATCACTCAACCCGTGACCCAATCGCGTGACAGCGTCATGAGGACCACCGTGAGGAGGAAGACGGCCGTCCCGATGTCGTAGGAATAGGCGTAGGCCGTCGTGGAGAGCCCGGATGCCGGTCCGCCGAGTAGGCCGATCACCGGCGCGATGACTGGGACGGTACAGCCCACGCAGGTTACCAGTCCGAGCGCCCCCGGGAGGGCCGTCCGGGCGAGGTCCAGTGTCGCGGTGTAGACGAGGTAGGCCAGTGCGGCGTAGCCCGCCGCCTCGAAGGGGACGAGGTAGAGCCGGACCGGGCCGGAGACCGCGAGCAACGGACCCCATCCAGGGGCGTGCCACCCGACCCGAACGCCGAACCCGGTCCCGAGGGGACCTAGGCCCACGTTGCCGGGGACAGCCATGACGGTCAGGAAGTAGCCGACGCCGGCAGCCACCCCGAGCATCCGGTGGCGTCGACTCGCCGGCCTGGTGGAAGTCCGAATCACGGCCCACAGTCCAGCGTTGATCCAGACAAATGGGTAGACCAGGTACCGGGGCTCGCTGACCTCAGCCGGCTCGACCACGAAGTACAACACCAGCAGGAATCCCTCGACCGTAAGCAGGGCGGCCCAGGCGACGGCCGCTGGAACGAAGGCTGAAGCGCGGACGGGGCGGTCGACCTCGAGATTCATACCATCAGCGTGTCCACCAGAACCGCGACGAGGAGCGTCCCGAGATAGAGGTTCGAGGCGTGGAAGGTCCGGAAGGCCGCCGCCTCCGTTCGCTCCCGGTGAAGCCTGACGACCGCCAAGAGGAAGACGGCGCCAAAGGTCGCCGTGGTTCCCGCGTAGACCCAGCCCAACCGGGTCGCCGTCCCGAGCGCGACCGTGCCGAGGAGGGTGGCCCCGAGGTAGAGGGTGATGTGCCGGCGCGTGACCGCGTTACCCCGGACGACTGGCAACATGGGGAAACCCGCCCGGGCGTAGTCCTCCTTGTAGGCCAGCGCGAGGTTGTAGAAGTGTGCTGGCGTCCACAGGAAGATCACCGCCCCCAGAACGAGCGCGGGCAGCCCGACGGTTCGCTCAACGGCCGCCCAGCCGATGAGCGCCGGGAACGCCCCGACGGCACCCCCGATCACGATGTTCTGCGTCGTGTGGGGCTTCAACACGAGTGTGTAGATTACGCTATAGAACAGGATCGCCAACAGCCCCAGGATGGCCGCGAGCACGTTGACAACCGACAGAAAGGTGGCGGTCGACGCGATCGTCAACAGGACCCCGAAGGCGACCGCCCGGCGCGTTGGAATGCGCTCGCGGACGAGTGGCCGATCGGCCGTCCGGGCCATCCGCTCATCCCGGTCTCGTTCAAGCACGTTGTTGAACGTCCCGCTCGCCGCAATTGCGAGCACGCCGCCGCCGAGGGTCCCCGCGACGAGCACAGGGTCGAGGTCGCGGCCGCCCGCCAGTCCCATCGCGGCGAGGGCGACCAAACAGAGCAGCCACCAGAGCTTCGGTTTGGTGAGCGTGACGTAGGCCTTCGCCCGACCGCCGATACCCGTCGGCGGGACCGGTTCGGGATCGGGCCCGGGCGATGGGCCTGTCGCATCGAATACAGACTCCTCCTCGACGGGTGTGGTAGCCTCGAGATGCCACAGGAGTGCTACTAGCACGGCGGAGAAGATGCTCATCGCGACGACGAGGTGAAGCCCCGAGAGCAGGGTGGGGGCGCCGGTGGTCGCCACGAGCGCCCCGAGGACCACCTGTCCCGGGTAAAGCACAACCGCGAGTCCCACCGCCCAGCCAACCCGATCGTCCACGGAACGGCGGCGCACGAGCGCGGCGGCGGCGAGAAGGAGCCCGAAAACGAGCACCGCGACGAGCCGGTGGACGGCGGCGACCGCGAGCCCGGCCCCACCGAGGACATCACCTGCACAAAGCGGCCAGGTCGCACACGCGGCCGCACCATCCAAGAGAGCAGTCCCCGCCCCGACGATCACCAAGAGGTAGACGCCGATGGCGGCGGCGACCAACGCCCCAGTGAGGCTCGTGATCCCGTCCCGACCGGTGGATTCCCCTGCCATGTCTAGCTAGTGCCGAAGTAGATGAAGGCGAAGATCAGCAGCGAGAGCGTCGTCAAGAAGTACCAGTAGGCCTCGGTCGTCCGGACCATCAGGTTCCGGTTCGCGCTGAAGTGGCCGCGAGCGGTCGCCCGGTAAAGGACGATCAGTAGCATCGCGAGCCCGCCGAGGAGGTGGGCCGCATGCAGCCCGGTCAATCCGTAATAGGCGGCGCCATACGCGCCGGTCGTCCACGAGACGCCCTCAGCGAGCAGCCGCTGGTACTCGAGGCCCAAGACGATTAGAAAGGCCACACCCGTCACGACGGTGGCCGCGAAACCATTGACGAGGGCGCTCCGGTCGCCCCGGGTGATGCCCCGGCGGCCGTACAGCGCGGTGACGCTGCCGACCAACATGATGGCCGTCATCACGACGCCGTAGGTGAACTGCGGCCCCGCGAGGCCTTCCGGCGGAAATGGCCCACGAGTCGCGTCGAGGTAGAACCACGCCACGAAGAAGCCGGCGAACACCAGAATCTCACTGATGATCAGGAGATACATCCCCAGAAGGCCGGTCTCCATTCCGAGCAGCTGTCGTTTCTGCTCCGGGATCACTCCGGACTCGAACTCCACGATTGAGTATTCGTAGATCCACCCGAGGATGCCGTAGAGCATGACGGGGACGCCGACGATCAACACCGGCGCCCACATCAGCCCCCACCCGATGAACAGGAAGCCGGCCCCGACGATGAGCGGGTACTTGCTTCCGTGGGGGAACCCCTCGGCCCCCGTTCCGTGTCGCGCCGGCTCGCCCGGCCGGTCGGTCTCTGCCTCACCCATGACGGATCCCTCCGTCGGTCGTGTGGATCGTGACGTGTTGCATCAGTGACCTCCCTCCTCTTCGGAGTGGCCGCCCTCCTCCTCTCCGTGACCGCCACCGCCAAAGCCGGTCTGTTCGAAGGCCGCCTCGCCACCGTTCGCGTGGGCCCAGGTCTCGTACGCATCCGGCGAAACGACGTAGATCGTCGCGAGCATCCGGGAGTGACCCTTCCCGCAGAGCTCCGCACAGCGGACCTCGTAGGTGTCAGCCGGGACCGTTTCGCCGCCGGCGTCAATCTGGGCCTCGCCGTGAACCTCGCCGACGTAGAACCACGCACTGTTGGCCTGCCCGGGCACCGCGTCCTTGGTGATCCCGAGCTCCTTGATCGCAAAGCTGTGGATCACGTCGGCCGATGTCGTTTCGAAGACGATCAGCGTCTGCGACGGCAAGACCACTCGTTCGGCCTGCGACATCGGCATGCCCGCGACGTCGAACCGCCAGGCCCACTGGGCTGCTTGGACGTCCATGTCGAGCCGCTGGCTTGCGCCGATTCGTTCGGCAGCCTCGACTGGCGAGGCTTCGTCGGTCTGGGCGAGCGTAGCGGCGCCGACAAACATGGTCGTGAAGACGACCATCAGGACCGCTAGGACGTACACCCAGAGCTTGAACCGTCCCTGGCCAGGCGACAGAGGGGCCGGGCGGTCTCGAACGCCGGCAGAGTAACGGAACATCGCGTAGACGATGAGCGCCACAACGCTCCCCCCGCCGACGAGTGCGGTCAGGAACAGCCCCTGTTTGAAGTCGACGATTGTGGAGACGGGGAACAGCCCGGCCTCCTCCGGTTCGAGAACGCCCAGGATGAACTCGTAGTAGAACAGTGCGAGGGTGAACAGGAAGACAGCCCCCCAGAAGATCGTCTCGAGAGCGTCACCGCGCTCGTCACGCACGCTCCCGATCGAGTCTCCGAGCGCCATCAGTCGTCACCCCCCGATGCCGCGTTCCCCTCTTGGCCCCCATCGGTGACGCCGGCGTTCGCCGCCGCCGCACCCTTCATGTCACCGCCGTCGGCCGCCGCCTCCCGCACTGAGAGGGGCGTCGGTGGCGTGTAGGGGAGGCCGTCCCATTCGGGGGAGGGCATCCGCTGTCCGGAGAGCAAGTCGTCCCAGGGGTTCTCCAAAGGTTCGCCCGCGCGAAGACTCCAAAGCAGGTTCACGAAGAACGCGATCTGGCCGACCCCAGCGAGATAGGCGAAGCCCGTCGCCACGATGTGGCCGGTCTGTAGCGACGGCGCGTAAACGTACGTCGCGTACCGCCGCATCATGATCTCCCCGCCGGCACCGGGGAAAGACCCATCGCCAATCATGCTCATCGCGAAGAACAACCCCATCATGCCGAAGATGGTCGCGAAGGCATGGAACTTCGCCAGCCGAGTGTTGTACATCCGACCAGTCATCCGTGGGTACCAGTAGTAGATGCCCGCCAGGAGGCCGAACAGCCCGACGGTAACGATGGTGAAGTGGAAGTGGCCCACGACAAAGTACGTCGAGTGGAACTGCAGGTCGGTCGCTGGCTGACCGAAGAAGGCGCCGTCCATGCCGGAATAGAGCAGTCCCACAACGACCGCGATCGAGAACAACATGGGCGTCGTGAGGTGGATCCGACCCTTCCACATCGTCGCGATCATACAGAAGATATAGATGCCGAAGCCGACGAAAATCGCCATCGAGAAGATCATGAACGCGTACCGGCTGGCCGCCAGTCCGGTTGCAAACATGTGGTGGGCCCAGACGCCGATCGAGGCCACGGAAACGAACGTGATCGATCCGATCAACGCCTTATATCCATAAATCGGACGTTCGGAGAACCTCGAGATTACCTCCGCGGCGATGCCCATCCCCGGGAGGACGAGCACGTAGACCTCGGGGTGACCGAACGTCCAGAAGATCCACTGATAGAGTAACGGGTCGCCGCCTGCTCGTGGCGTGAAGAACGCCATCGACAGGTTCCGCTCGAGCCAGACCATGCCCCAGGCGTCGAGCAGCCAGGGGATCGAATACAGGGCGAGGATATTGGTGAAGACTGTGAACCAGATAAACGGCGGGAGATCGAACCATCCGAGGCTTGGATCCCGCTCGTTCAGGATTGTCACGAAGAAGTTGGCCGCGCTGCCCGTCGAGGTGATGCCGAAGACGGCGATGCCGATGATCCCGGCGTCCTGCCCGATGCCGTGCATCATGGAGTTCAACGGCGGGTACTGGAACCACCCGGCTGCCGTCGGCACGCCGGTGGCGCCGATGAGGTTGCCCACCATCGGGGTGTAGAGCAGTATCAACCCGGCGCTGATCCCCCAGGCCCCGAGGGCGTTCATCCGGGGCCAGGCCATTTCCTCGACGCCCAGGAACAGCGGGATGAAGTAGTTGAAAAACGCGCCCTGGAGAGGGAGGATTACGAAGAAGATCATCGTGAGCGCGTGCACGCTTACGAGCGAGTTGTATCCGAGCAGACTGAGATAGACCGTGTCCGGGGCGACAGCGAGGTCGGTCCGGAAGATCAGCGCAGCGAGCCCGCCGATCGCGAATGCAGCCAGTGCGTGCCACAGGTAGATGATGCCGATGACCTTGTGGTCGGTAGTATACAACCAGTACCGCCACCCCGTGGGGCCGTGATGGTCATCGTGATCGTCGTGATCGGGTTCGTGTCCGGTCGCGGTTTCCGTGCTCATTGTTCACCCGCCGAATCGATCGGATCGGATGCTACGGTCAGCTGTCGATCGATCATCCCTCGTGCTCCTCCTCTTCCTCCGAGTGGTCCTCGCCGTCATCGCCCCCGCCCATATCCATACCGTGGCCCATCGATTCGCCGCCGCTCGTGATCATCGTGTGAAGTTCCTCAATCTGATGAGAGAGCGGCTCGCCGTGGAGCGGATCGGCCTCCTTGACTTTGTGTGGCTCGGTCGTCATTGCCGGAGCCCAACCCTTCGGGTTCGAGACTGACTGATCGCCGTGTTCGCCCCAAAGCTCCGTGACGACAACCGCGCCGGCCATCTTGAACATGTGATGGTTCTGGCAGTAGTAGAGGTAGACCCCGGGCTCCTGGAACTTGATCCCGAAGCCGCCCTCCGTCCCGAGCAGCCTGACCATCTTGCGGTTGAACCGTTCGTCGATGAGGGAACCCTCGCCGTGCGTCCCCGCGCGGAATCCCGAATCGAAGTGTGAGACTCCTTCTGGAATGAGGCGCATAAACTGCCCCGACGCCCCAAAAGAGGTCACAGTGTGAGTGCGTTTCTCGGACACGCCGGGGGCCCCAAAATGCTCCCAGAAGACCATCTGGCCGGGCTCGACCCAAGCCACGTGAGGCATAAAGTGATAGTTATTGGAGTCATCAGTCGCCGCCGTCGTCCGGATCGTGACGGCTTCCATCTCCATGTGTTCGCCGCTGGGCATCTCCATCTCGATGTGGGATGGCGAGGCAGGATACTCCCCGTGGGCGGGAGCGCCCTTGAACATCGAGAGGCCCTCAACGCCCATCACCGCCTGCATCGAAGGGTCGATGCTCCCCGCCGTCATCGCACAGCCGGCGAGGCCGCTCAGGCCAATGGCGCTACCGGCGAGTTTGAGGAACCGTCGACGGTCACTCGGCAAGCTGTCACCTCCGCTTGGCAATAATTGCGTGCCATGTGAGCAATCGCAGGCTAATTACCCCCAAAAATAGGGGTGTCAGTTTATTGGACGGCTAAATCGTGAGACCGACCCACACACCCCGAATCGGCGGCTCACGGTTCGATGAGCACGAGGGTATCCTACCATGGTTATTGTTACTACGCCGCATGGGGGTGGCTCATCAACCAGTGAGGGGCCGTGACTCACCCGACGCTGTCCCGACATTGGGTGGTTTATTCTTGACCGGATATCGATAGTTCAATCATCGTGGATAAATCGTCGACAGGTATTTCTTCGACGCCGAAATTCCCGAGGGCAATGGCGTACAGCCGAACTAACGTCATCGGGCTCGGGGCGATCGTCGCCGGCGCCGTCCTACTCCTGCTCCTCCGGATGTGGACGAGCCCGATCACCCGCACCGTGATGGGTCGCGACTCGATCAGCGTCATTGCTTTCATGGGTATTCCGCTCTTCCTCGGCCTCGTGGCCCTCGGGATCGGACTGCTGCTGTATGGCGTCCCGGTCGGCGAACGGAGCTGATCCCGAATCGGACCCTTTCCGACTCGGTGGCCTTAGCCGGGTGAGCCCCGGTGGTATCGACTCGGATCAAGGGCATCATCGTCCTGTGCGGCGTGGCCGCCGTGATCCAGGTCTTCTTCGAGGACTTCGTCGTATTCGCAGGACTGACAGGTTCGAACGGCGGTGTTCCGGTTTGGGTCTACCTCGTCGTGCCAACGGTCTTGATGGGAGTCCTAATCGTCGTTCTCATCGGGGGCGCAATCCTCACCGACGATACCCTCCGGTGATCAGGAGCGTTCACTGAGATCCCGTTCGAGTATACGGGCCGTTTCGGCGAGTCGATCGAGTTCCGGTTCGATGAAGTCACCACGGCGAACCGCGTCGTATTCGGGTCGTTCGAAGCCGACGGCCCGACAATCAACGCTCAGGTCGTAGAGGTGTTGCACCACCTCGCGGTCGGCCTCGTAGGGGGCGCGTCGTACGTGGCCCTCGAGCCGGCTCCCGAGCGGGACAAGCGTCCGCTTGATCTCCTCGGGGTCAAAGGAGTCATTATCCGTATCGGCTACCGTGTTTACCTCCTGGACCAAGCGTACTGTCTCCGCGTACCAATCATCGGCGTTCTGTTCCGAACCCGAGGCGACAATTCTTTGGATAGTATCCCGATTGCGGAGCGAGAGCAGGGCCACGGTTGCCAGCACCAGGCCGTTCAGGACGAGCGCGAAGGCGAGGCCGGGGGACGCCATTGGATCGCCGGCCGGTCTTTCAATGGCCGACGTTCGACTCGATGCCGGGATCGCTCAGTTCGGCGTCGGTGTCGTCGGCGGGGGCCTGACCTGCTAGGTATTCCTCGCCGATCGTCGCGATCCGGTATTTCCCCCGTTCGACCCGTTCAACGACACCGTGTTGTTCGAGGATACTGAGCCGACGGTTCACTTCCTCCCGGCTATAATCGATGTTGTACGCGATGATGGAGGGAGTCAACACAAGTTCCGCTGAGTGGAACAGCTCAAGGATGTCGTCATCCATGGGTGACATCCAGTCCGCAGGGAGTCGCATCCGAGATGGGTCGCGGAGGAGGAGTTCGGCCCACTCGTCCGTCCGGAGATCGTTGTGCACGGGATCGTACAGCCCCAGGACCACGAGCAGCGCGGCGAAGCCGTGGATTAAATGGACGTACGCCGGGAGGATGACCTCTAACAGCGACCCGCCGACGGCGAAGGTGAACAGGCCGAGGACCGTCAGGAGGAGCGACCGGCGGTGACGGACGAACCGTTCCAGATAGAGGAGATAGATCATCCCGACGCCGGCAAGCATCCCGAGGGCCAGATCGTATGCCTGGTGGACGTCGATCTCAACCATCAGGACTCACCACGGGCGGCCTGCCGCCGAAATCGGCGCTGGAGGCGGATCATCATCGCGATGAAGATGACCAGCCCGGTATACGCCGCGTTCTCGATGAGTTTGGCGATCAACGGCTCGGGGTGGAGCACCAGGACGACGCCATGATAGAAAATGTAGAGCGACATGAAGATGGACAGCACGGCTACTGCCCGGCCGAAGGGCGACCGTCGAAAGATCTCCCATGAAAGTAGTGAGAGCACGCCGGCGGCAGTACCCGTGACGAGGGCGAGTGCCACGCTAACGTGTGCCAAGATCTCAGACATTTAGAGGGGGTTTACATATGCAGGGAATTAAGCCTCCCGTTTCCTATTTCAACCCCCTGACATTCATGACCAATCCACCGACCTGGACTGACTCAATCCGACCCGGTGGGATAGTCCGCGTCGAGGACCGCCTCGCCGGCCGGGCTCACGCTCCCGGTCTCATACCCCTCCAGATCGAGCGTGACGTGATCGAACCCGAGGTCGGCGAAGTGCTCCCGGGCCGCGGCCGCGAACTCGGGATCCAGCGCCACCTCGAGCTCGTCCGTGCCGACTTCGATCCGGGCGAGGCCGTCGTGATCGCGGACCCGGAACTGCCGGAACCCCCACGATCGGAGTAGCTGCTCGGCACGTTCGATCCGGGTGAGCCGCTCGGGCGTCACCGCAAGCCCGGTCGGGATCCGCGAGGAGAGACACGCCATCGATGGCTTGTCCGCGACCGAGAGGCCGTACGCCTCGGCGATCTCGCGGACCTCGGGTTTCGTGATGTCGTTGGCCAGCAGCGGCGAGAACACGTCCAGCTCGTCGACCGCCCGGAGCCCCGGCCGGTGGCCCTCGCCGGAGTCGGAGGCGTTTGTCCCGTCACAGACCGTGTCGATCCCGCGGTCCTTGGCGAACTCATAGAGCTCGCCCAACCGCATCGACCGGCAGTGATAGCAGCGGTCGCCGTCGTTCTCCACGAACGCGGGGTCGTCCAGTTCTGAGAACTCCACGGTGGCGTGCCTGATTCCGATCTCGTCGGCGACAGCCCGCGCCTCCTCGAGTTCAGCCGCGGGGAGGGTCTCGCTCTTGGCGGTGCAGGCGATCGCGTCCTCACCCAGCGCCTCGTGGGCGGCCGCCGCGACGACGCTCGAGTCGACGCCGCCGGAGAAGGCGATCACCACCCCATCCCGGTCGGCCAGGTCGTCGCGCATCGACGCGAGCTTCGCCTGGGTGTCCATGGCCGGAAATGGTCACCGGCCGATGAAAACCGCTTCGACCGCCCCCGCCACGCTTATACAACCGACAGCGGTGTGACTCTGCATGGCCGACGGCGCCCGGGTCGGGATCGATATCGGGGGGACGTTCACCGACGTCGTCACGGTAACCGATGGCCGGCTCCGCGTGACGAAGACGCCGTCGACGCCGGCTGCCCCCGCGGCGGGCGTGCTCGACGGCTTCGATACCGCGTGTTCGGAGATGGGGATCGACCCATCGGCAGTGACTTTTCTTGGCCATGGGACGACCGTCGCGACGAACGCCGTCCTCGAACGCGAGTGGGCCGAGACCGCCCTCGTGACCACCGCGGGGTTCCGAGACGCCCTCGAGATCGGCCGGCAGACCCGGCCGGCGCTGTACGATCTCCATGCCGAAAAGCCCCAACCGGTCGTCCCGCGGACACGGCGGTACGAAGTGGGCGAACGACTGAACGACCGCGGCGAGATCGTCGACCCGCTGGACGACGACGCGGTCGGGGCGCTGGCGGACCAGATCGACGAGACCGTCGAGAGCGTGGCGGTCTGTCTCCTG
>Ga0207797_1001462_pt1 | contig 17038 bp, 19 predicted proteins | sample PRCRCaboRojoPR_6_FD_187275 | JGI IMG/M metagenome (GOLD analysis project Ga0207797, IMG submission 187275) | Marine sediment microbial community from Cabo Rojo, Puerto Rico - PR CR 10% Liquid 1 (SPAdes) | ecosystem: Environmental > Aquatic > Marine > Coastal > Sediment | place: Cabo Rojo, Puerto...
GGTTTTCTTTGAAGTAGAAGGCCGCCCCACCTCCATCAAGGTTTTTACCACCCGGCCCGACACCCTCTTCGGGGTGACTTTCATGGTACTGGCACCGGAAAGCGATCTGACCCAAGAGCTTACCACCGATGAACACCGGCAGGAAGTAGAGGCGTATGTTGAAAAAGCCACCTCCCGTTCAGAGAGGGAAAGAGTTACCGATACCCAAAAGGTAAGCGGAAAATTTACCGGCAGCTACGCCCTGCATCCTTTCACGGGGGAGCGCCTTCCCATCTGGGTCAGCGATTATGTTTTGATCGGTTATGGTACCGGCGCCATCATGGCTGTTCCCGCTCATGATGAACGCGACCATGATTTTGCCAAACATTTTGATCTTCCCATAATTCCGGTAATAGAGGGAGGGGATCCCGACGAAAAAGCCTATGACTCGCTAGAAGGTAAGGTGATCAACTCGCAGTTCATCAACGGGTATACAGCGGAAGAGGCCATTCCCAGGATCATTGAGGCGATTGAGGAAAGGGACCTGGGCCGGGAGAAGGTCAACTACCGCCTGCGCGACGCCATCTTTAGCCGCCAACGATACTGGGGTGAACCCTTCCCCATTTATTACAAGGACGGCATGCCTTATGCCCTCGACAAAAGCAAGCTACCCCTGGAGCTGCCGGAAGTGGATACTTTTAAGCCCACTCCCGAGGGCCGTCCTCCCCTGGCCAGGGCTGAAAACTGGCAGACCGAAGAGGGCTATCCCCTTGAAGACAGTACCATGCCGGGGTTTGCAGGCTCATCAGCCTATTACCTGCGTTTTATGGATCCCCACAATGAAGAGGCCCTTGTATCCCATGAAGCCAATCAGTACTGGAGGAACGTGGACCTGTACGTGGGGGGCATCGAACACGCTACCGGTCATCTTATATATTCCCGGTTCTGGAATAAGTTCCTCTACGACATTGGATGGGTCTGTGAGGAAGAACCCTTCAAAAAGCTGATCAACCAAGGCATGATCCAGGGACGTTCCAATTTTGTCTACCGGATCAAGGGCACCAATACCTTCGTTTCTTTCAACCTGAAAGATCAGTATGAGGTGACCCCCCTGCACGTGGATGTGAATATCGTGGACAATGACGTGCTCGATATAGAAGCCTTCCGCCAATGGAACCCCGAGTATAAAGATGCCGACTTCATCCTTGAGGAGGGCAAGTACATATGCGGCTACGGCATTGAAAAAATGTCCAAGTCACTCTATAATGTGGTGAATCCCGATGACCTCATTGAAAAATACGGGGCCGATACCCTTCGCATGTATGAGATGTTTCTCGGACCCATCGACATGTCCAAGCCCTGGGATACCAATGGAATTGATGGGATATACAAGTTCCTGAGGAAGTTCTGGAGAATGTTCCATGACAAAAACGGGCAGTTCAGCCTCTCCGATGAGGAGCCTGATGCTGAAGAGCTGAAGACCCTGCACAAATCCATTAAGAAGGTGCGCGAGGATGTGGACCAGTTCTCCTTCAATACGGCTATCAGTGCCATGATGATTGCCGTGAACGAGTTGTCGGGATGTAACAAACGGGAGATACTGATGCCCCTGCTCAAGCTGTTGGCTCCATTTGCACCCCATATTGCCGAAGAGTTGTGGCATCGCGATGGTCACGAAACAAGTGCCGTGGATCAAACGCTTCCTGATTACCAGGAGGAGTACCTGCAGGAGTCTACCTTTTTCTATCCCGTGGCATTTAATGGAAAGATGCGGTTTAAGCTGGAGCTTCCCGTGGATATCGATGAGCAGAAGGCCAAAGAGATTGTCCTGAACCACGAAAAGTCACAGAAGTGGCTGAATCAAAAACAACCCAAAAAGTTCATCTTTGTTCCCAATAAAATCATCAATGTGGTGGTTTAAACGCCGGGGTAGAAAAGCGGTTGTGAGTCCCCAAAAGATCTATTCCACCCTCAGGTCTTACGGAATCATCACCTTTGGGCTCTTCGTCAATGCATTGGGGTGGACCGTCTTTCTAATTCCTGCGGAAATCACCGGGGGAGGCATGACCGGGGTCTCTTCCCTGTTTTTTTATGCCTTTGATTTCCGGGTGGGACTTTCCTACCTGGTCATGAACACCCTGTTGATCCTTCTGGGGCTAAAGATATTGGGACGCAGCTTTGGGATAAAGACCGTCTACGCCACCCTGGTCCTCTCTTTTTTCCTTTCCCTGCTGGAAGGCATCGTAACAGAGCCCATTGTCGATGAACATTTCATGTCGGCCGTGGTAGGCGGCATACTTGCCGGCGTCGGAGTAGGCCTTGCCATCAGCCAGGGCGGAAGTACAGGAGGAACCGATATCATTGCCATGATGGTCAACAAAAACAGAAACATCAGCCCGGGCAGAATAATACTGTATCTGGACATCATCATCATCTCCTCCTCCTATCTGGTGTTTCAGTCTATCGAGAAAATGGTTTACGGTTACGTGAGCATGGCGGTAACAGCCTATACCATAGATATGATTCTTACCGGTGCAAAGCGAACCGTTCAGATGTTTATCCTTTCCCGCCGTCATGAGATCATTGCCAACAGGGTCAGCTCCGAGATCAACCGCGGCATTACCATACTCCACGGCAAAGGATGGTATACCCAGCAAGAAACCAAAATACTGATGATCCTGGTCAGGAAATACGAATCCAACCATATCCTGAAGATCATCAAGGAGAGCGATCCCGACGCTTTCATTTCGGTGAACAATGTGATGGGTGTCTTTGGTTATGGGTTCGACCGCATCAAGAAATAAAGCGCCTTACCCTTTGTTATTTGTGGAGAAATGATTTAGTTTTGTAGCATACAACTTAACCCTTCCCGGCTATGGCATACAGGAAACTATTCAGCATTGGGTTGTCGCTTATATGGATTCCCTTTATCTTTTTTGTTCTCGGCTTATCGGGAAAGAACAAAAAGGAGCCGGTGTATGCCACCGATATCAACCAGAATATCCTGATCACCAACCCGGAAACCCGTTTTGGTATAGTAACCGATTCATTTCACATAGAGAGCGGTCGGATCCGTTGGAGCCAGAATCTTGCCGGGATATTGAACCGCTATGACCTGGGGGAGCATTCGGTTCACCAAATAGCCCGGGAGATAGACCGGGTTTTTGATGTAACCCGTTTCCGGGCAGGCCGGCCTTATTACTTTTTTCTCGACAAATACGATACCACCGGCCGGCGGGTGAGTTACTTTGTGTATGAGAATACGCCAAAAGAGTATGTCAAGGTTAACTTACAGGGAGGTCTGAATGCAAGGAAACTGGAAAGGGAGATTCGCCTGGAACGTAAGGTTTGCCAAGGTACCATCGAGAATTCCCTTTGGGCCACCATGCAAAAGAATGATGTGAAACCCACCCTGGCACTGAAACTGTCTGAGGTTTACGCCTGGAGCATCAATTTTTTCCGGTTGACCGAAGGCGATCGCTTCAGGGTCATCTACGATGAAGAGTATGTCGACAGCACCTCGGTGGGCATCCATAAGATCCACACAGCCTGTTTTGTTCACAAGGGCGGGAAATATTATGCCATCCCCTTTGTACAGGATAGTACGCGGGACTTTTATGACCTGGAAGGCAACAGCCTGCGTCGTCAGTTCCTGAAGGCCCCGTTGCGTTTTTCCCGGATCAGTTCCGGTTATTCCTTGAGTCGTATGCATCCCATACTGAATTACCGGCGGCCTCACCGGGGGGTGGACTATGCGGCACCGGCAGGAACGCCCATTCATGCCATCGGCGATGGTGTGGTCATCGACAAGGGATACACCCGGGGTGCCGGCTACTATATCAAAATACGCCACAACAGCATCTATGTCACAGGGTATAATCACCTATCCCGCTACGCCAGGGGAATGAAAGAAGGTCAACACGTCAACCAGGGCCAGACCATTGGTTATGTGGGCAGTACCGGTTATTCCACCGGCCCCCATCTGGATTTTCGTTTCTGGAAGAACGGCCACGCGGTCAATCCACTCAAAGTAGAAGCCCCACCGGTAGAACCCATCAAAGCGGAAAACCGCACTGAATTCACCCAAATCAAGCAGCAATGCCTGAGAGAGCTGAAAAATATACCGAATGACCCATCCCAGTCTGCCAGCTATAAGGGTCAAAAGCGCCACCCGCCGGACAGGGAGGGATGAATGCATGGCCCCGTTCATAAAATTTCCTGACCATACTACCCGGTCCAATAAAGAGGTCTCAGGAACCCCTTACCGCAGAGATGGAAAGTGAGATTCCCTGAAGGCTGCATCCCATTCAGGTCGAACTTCAAGCCAGCATCCCGGTGTTTTGTTAAGGGCGATTCCGGTTCCGGCATTTGTGTTCTGTTGATCTATTTTATATCTTGCCTGAGGATTATCATTCAACTGAACTGTCAATGCCTTAAATTCTACCCATGAAAAAGCTCATCCATCTGTTCATTGCTGGACTCATCTTTCCCCTGCTGTTTTCCTGCAGTCCTGAATACATTCCCAACATGGTGAATACGCCTCTTTTCGAACAGCAGGGTGACCTGCAGGGCAATTTGTCAGAAGGAGGAAGCGGTACCAATATACAACTGGCGTATGCCGTTACCGATCATTTCGCCGTGATGGCCAACGGGAGTTTTGAGAATGAGACAAGCGATACCACGGAGGATTTCCACAAACATACCCTTTATGAGATTGGCGGTGGTTACTACGATCACATAGGCGGTCATGGAAGGTATGAATTCTTCGGTGGTATTGGCACCGGCAGGATTAAAGGGTACCGGGAGAATAGCCGGTTCGACAACCCGGTGAGTGACGCCCGCTTTTTTAAGCTTTTCGTACAGCCTTCCGTGGGTCTGACCTCCGATTATGCCGACGGGAGCATCGGTTCAAGACTGGTGATGGTGAGAACCGATTACAATGAAGAGGAACCTGAAGCAGAACCGGGGTTTCATCCTTTTTTTGAACCTTTCCTTACCGCCCGCCTTGGCTTTAAGTATGTCAAGGTGGTTTCGCAGTTGGGATTCTCAATGCCCATCCGTGAAGATGTACCTTTTGATTACCAGCCCATCATCTTTAATGTGGGCCTTCATTTCAATATTTCTACAAGGCCGGGGAGTGGAAGCCAGTAAGGGATCAAGATCAACCTGAGAGAAGCTGTTCAATGATCTTTGGATACTCTTTGTATTCCAGTTCGTGGGCTTTTTGGGCTATCTCCTCCGGCCCGTCTCCCTCTTCAATAGGAAAGCGAACCTGGTGAATGATTTGTCCTTCATCGTACTGCTCGTTCACATAATGGATCGTTATGCCGCTTTCTTTATCGCCATTTTCATATACTTTCCGGTGCACCCTCTCACCATACATGCCTTTTCCTCCGTAACGGGGCAGCAGTGCCGGGTGGATGTTAATGATCCGGTTAGGATAAGCCCGGATAAGATCCGAAGGGATCAACCACAGAAACCCTGCCAGCACAATAAAATCAATGCCTTTGGTTAACAATAGGGTTTTTATATTGTTGTATCGGTAAAGATCATCCCTGTTAAAAGTGGCGGTGGGAATGCCAAGCTTTTCTGCCCGTTGCAGTACGCAGGCCTCCTTTTTATTGGAAAGTATTAAAGCAACTTTTATAGATTTGTGCCCTTTGAAATACCGGGCTATATTCTCGGCATTCGTGCCGGAGCCGGAAGCAAAAATGGCGATCTTTTTCATATGAAGGGTTTTATAATTCAAATTGATGTCAGTCAGGTTGAAAAACCCTGCCAGTACAAAGGTATTGAAATCAATTTATTTGACTGTAGGGTTGAAGCTTTAATCGGGTAAAATATATTTTTGCGAAAAAATTTCCACGTTTTTTTGTTATATGAAAGGGAATTATATTTCTTTGCACTGTTAAAATTTAAAAATTATTAACTAAAACTTAAAAGTTATGGCAGATACCGCATCAAGAGTAAAAGCAATCATCGTAGATAAGCTGGGTGTAGAGGAAAATGAAGTTACAAACGACGCCAGCTTTACCAATGATTTGGGTGCTGATTCTCTGGACACCGTAGAACTGATCATGGAATTTGAAAAGGAATTCAATATTTCTATTCCTGATGACCAGGCAGAAAACATTAGCACTGTTGGGGAAGCAGTTAAGTATATTGAAGAGAATGCGCAATAACCATTTATAAACTTGTTTTAAATTTTGATTGATATGGCATTAAAACGTGTTGTAATAACTGGCCTTGGTACAATAACGCCAATAGGGAATAATTTGGAGGAGTTTTGTAAAAGTCTCTTTGAGGGTGTTAGCGGAGCCGACTGGATTACCCATTTTGATGCATCAAAATTTAAGACAAGGTTTGCTTGTGAGGTGAAAAACTTCAACCCCAAGGATCATTTTGACAGGAAGGAGATCCGCAAGCTGGATCTGTATTCTCAATACGCCCTGGTGGCTGTTAAGGAAGCTGTGGAGCATTCAGGTCTTGACCTGGATTCCATTGACAAAAACCGGGCCGGTGTGATTTGGGGCTCAGGCATTGGAGGAATCAGCACCTTTCTGAATGAGGTGAAGGGCTTTGTTCAGGGTGATGGCACCCCACGGTTCAGCCCTTTCTTCATCCCCAAAATGATCTCAGACATTGCAGCGGGTCATATTTCGATGAAATATGGTCTGACTGGACCTAATTTCAGTACTGTTTCAGCCTGTGCATCTTCATCTCATGCCATCATTGATGCATTGAATTATCTCCGTTTGGGCAAAGCCGAAGTTTTTATTACAGGAGGCTCAGAGGCAGCGATTAATGAAGCGGGAATGGGTGGATTCAATGCCATGCAGGCCATCTCCACCAACAACGATGAGTATAAAACGGCTTCCCGGCCCTATGACAAAAACCGGGATGGTTTTGTGATGGGGGAAGGCGGAGGAGCCGTCATCCTTGAGGAGTATGAGCATGCCAAAAAGCGCGGAGCAACCATTTATGCAGAAGTGTTGGGAGGAGGCATGTCGGCCGATGCCCATCATCTGACAGCCCCCCATCCCGAGGGCAAAGGAGCCAGGCATGTCATGATCAATGCATTGAACGATTCAGGCATTGAGAAGGATGAAGTGGATTACATCAATACCCACGGGACTTCCACGCCTGTTGGCGATGGTGCTGAAATCAAGGGGATCAAAGAGGTATTTGGTGATCACACCTACAAGATGAACATCAGTGCTACCAAATCAATGACCGGCCATCTGCTGGGAGCAGCCGGTGCTGTGGAACTGATTGCCGCTATCTGCTCAATCAATAAAGATATGGTACCTCCTACCATCAACCACCAGGTGGATGATCCTGACATTGACAACAACATCAATTACACCTTCAACGAAGCCCAGGAAAGACCGGTCAATCTGGCCATCAGCAATACCTTCGGCTTCGGAGGGCATAACGCCTCTATTGTGGTTAAAAAATTCGATGAATAAGTTGGGTCTGGTAGCTTTTTTTAAACAGCATTTTACCCCACAACCTGAACTTTACCGCTCCTTTAGGCAAGTGTTGAATTACAGGCCAAAAAATATCGGCCTGTTTCAACTTGCCCTCACCCATAAATCGGCCAATCTTTTCGGCGAAAATCAAGCCCTCAACAATGAAAGATTGGAATATCTGGGGGATGCTGTTCTGAACACCGTGGTGGCCGACATGCTTTATCACCACTATCCCTCAGAAAGGGAGGGCTTCCTGACCAAAATGCGGTCGAAGATTGTTAGCCGCGAAACCCTGAATGATGTGGCCAGAAAAATGAGAATCGACCGTATCCTGGTCTCCAGGCTCGACGAACAACAAGGTGCCAATGCCCTGGGCGATGCGCTTGAAGCCCTTGTTGGTGCCATTTTTCTTGATGCTGGTTTCGAAAGGGCCAAAAAATATATCTGTCGCTGCATATTATCCCCTTACATCGATCTGGGCAAGTTCGAATGTCTGACTTTCGACTACAAAAGCCAGCTCATCGAATGGAGCCAGAAAAATGACATGGAAGTGGTCTTTGAGGATGTGCAGCATCCAAACGGCAATCCCCATCAACCTGTGTTTGTCTCAAAAGTAAAACTTCAGGAGGAAATCCTGGGTAAAGGAGAAGGTCATTCCAAGAAAGAGGCACAGCAGCGAGCCGCCAGGGAGGCCATTGACCTGTGCATTGAATTTTGATAGTGAGGTTCATGTTGCCGGTTATTCTTCGTATTTTTGTGGTTCCGACTCCTTTGATATGCAGAAAAAGGTTCACAAACTCAAGGATTTTTATCCCGACGAATTTCAGCTCATCGTGATCGCCGCTCACCAAAGCGACTACCGACTGACCTGGGCATTAAACAAAAAGATGAACTGGAACCTCAAGAAAACTGCGGACCTGAAGATCCGGGACAGCCGTACTTCTCAACAGCAACATTTTGCCCGGTATGCTTTTCACGATCAACAAGGCATGGATGTTCACCTGATTGGCAATAAGAGTCAGCAGGGTTTTTTGATTCCCTCCCTCACCAACATCGATTTCCTCCTGAAGGTGAGCCACATGGATGATGAGAAGATCCACCAGATCATCCAAAGGATAAGGCAAATAGATTTTGTTATCACCGCATTTAAACTGGATAATCTAAAAGCCCAGGATAAGAAAAAATTAAATTTTTAAAAACGCGTATCATGAAGGAGATAAATTTTGATTTGCTGAAACGGATAAGTGAAACACCCGGAGCTCCGGGATTTGAAAAACACATCCGGCATCTGATCATGGCTGAGGTCAAGTCGTGGGTAGATGATATCCGGGTGGATAACATGGGCAATGTCATTGCCTTCAGGAAGGGTAAGGGTGACAAAAAAGTGATGCTTGCCGCCCATATGGATGAGATAGGTTTTATGGTGAACCATATAGATGATGATGGTTTTCTGCGGTTCATCCCGTTGGGTGGCTTTGACCCCAAAACCCTTACCTCCCAGCGGGTGGTGGTTCATGGTAAAAAAGACCTTGTTGGGGTTTTGGGGACCAAGCCGGTTCATATGATGAGCGAGGAGGAAAAAAAGCGCAATGTCAAGATCGAGGATTTTTTTATTGATCTTGGCATGCCCAAAGAGGAAGTGGAAACGTATGTGCAGGTGGGTGATCCCGTGACCCGTGACCGTCAGCTGATTAATATGGGCCATTGTGTGAATGGCAAGTCACTGGACAACAGAATATCGGTGTATATTCTCATTGAAACCCTCAGGGAGCTCCACGGGCAGGATTTGCCCCATGATGTATACGGGGTCTTTACGGTGCAGGAAGAGGTAGGCATTAGAGGGGCTCAGGTTGCCGCCCAGCAGGTACAGCCCGATTTCGGCTTTGCCATCGATACCACCATTGCATATGATGTACCCGGCTCCCAGCCCCATCAACAGGTAACAAAGCTTGGAAAAGGCGTGGCCGTCAAAATGCTGGATGCTACCGCCATTGCTGATTACCGGATGGTCGAATACATGAAGGAAGTGGCACAGCGAAATGAGATCGTCTGGCAGCCGGAATTGATGGCCAAAGGAGGAACAGATACCGGCATGGTACAAAGAATGACCCGATCCGGATCCATTGCCGGCGCAGTATCTATACCCACCCGCCATATTCACCAGGTGATAGAATCCGTACACAACCAGGATATATTAAGCACCGTCCATCTGCTCAGACAATGCCTGATCGAGATTGATCAAAAAGAATGGGAACACCAATAAAAAAAGGAAAAGGGACTTGAGGTCCCTTTCCCTAACCCTAAACTCTAACCCTAAAATTTTATGCCTATGAAACTTAATGGCAAATGTAATCCACATCCCAGTTAACTCCTTTAAAGGAATGTTAAAGTATGTTAAAGGTTGGGCGAGTGGCCTTAAAGATGCATAACTTTGCATCGATATGAGTAAGAAAACCATATGGCTTGTAACATTTGCCTTATCCCTCACATTGATAGGGCTGCTCACCGTGCAGGGGTTGTGGATTCGAAATGCCGTGCGGATCAATGAACAGCATTTTGATCAGCTGATCAACAAAACCCTCAGCGATGTGGTCAAGCAACTGGAAAACCAGGAGATGGTCTATCAGATCATCAATCAGGTGGAGCCCTATGAGCAAAACGAAGAACATGGCAATACCCGCTCTGTCACTTATAGCCTGAACAAAACCCAACAAAAGAAATACAGTCTCCAGCAGTATAACCTGAGTAAGGAAGTCCTTGAGATCAGCAATCTCGATTCTCTCGATTTTTCTGCCCGTTTTAATATTGTCCCGCCCAATCCGCTTCAGTTTGAATCACGCGAGAAATACCAGATGTCGCAAAGCCTGAAAAAGAAATTCAAGCAAAGCCTTGAGAACTCCCTGCAAACCGATCTGTCTGAAAAAAGGGTTTTCGTGGAAAATATCGTGAATAAATTGATCCAGGTGGATGTGGGTATTGAGAACAGATTGAACAAAGAGTTGGTGGATTCTCTCTTGACCGATGAGCTAAGAGAAAAAGGCATAGGCCTGGATTTTGAATTTGCTGTGGTAAGCAAACAGGACAGTGTGGTATTTGCTTCTGCCCATTATCAACCGGATCAGCATGGGGTGATCTACCAGGACAGACTCTTCCCCAATGATGTGATCGTCAGGGACAATTATCTGAAGGTATATTTTAAGGATCGTCAGGGATATATCTTTAAATCTACCGGCTCCATGGCCCTGGTCTCCATTATCCTCTCTTTCATTGTGATCCTGGGATTTGCCCTTACCACCCACATCATGTTTAAGCAAAAGCGACTCTCCCGCATCAAGAACGACTTCGTCAACAATATGACCCATGAGCTAAAAACACCCATCTCAACCATTTCGCTGGCTACCCAGATGCTTAAGGACAATTCCATTCCCGAAACCTCTAAAAATCTGGGCAGCATCTCAAAGATCATTGACGATGAAACCATCCGGCTGAGCAGCCAGGTAGAAAAAGTTCTCAAAACAGCCGTATTCAACAGCGGCAGGCTGAACATCAAACCCAAGGAAGTGGATCTGCATGAAATTGTTGAAAATGTGCTCAAGAGTTTTTATATTCAGGTTGAAAGTCAGAACGGTAGAATAGAGAAGAATCTTGAGGCGCAAAACCCCTGGGCTGAAGTGGATGAGGTACATTTTACCAACATCATTTTTAACCTGCTGGACAATGCCGTCAAATACAGCCATGACGCTCCTTTGCTGAAGGTGGAAACCCGGGATGTCAAAGAGGGCATCATGGTAGCAGTAGAAGACAACGGCATTGGCATCAAGAAAAAGGATCAGAGAAAGATCTTTGACCAGTTTTACCGGGTACCCACCGGTAATATCCACGATGTCAAGGGCTTTGGGCTGGGCCTGAATTACGTGAGGAAAATGGTGGATGAACACAACGGGCAGATTCATCTGCACAGTGAATATAAGAAAGGAACCCGTTTTGAGATCATAATACCAAACAATAACCACAAGAAGAATGGAAAAGGAAACCGTTAAGATTTTACTTGCAGAAGATGATGAAAATCTGGGCAGTTTGTTGAGAGAGTATCTCAATGCCAAATCCTATCTGACCCATTTGTATCCCGATGGTGTAAAGGCGCTGGAAGCATTCAGGGAAGAGGAGTTTGACCTGTGCATCATCGATATCATGATGCCCAGGATGGATGGCTTTACCCTGGCGAAAGAGATACGCAAGATCAATGCCACCACCCCTTTTATTTTTTTAACAGCCAAGTCGATGCAGGAAGATGTGATCGAGGGTTTTAGTCTGGGGGCAGACGATTATATCACCAAGCCCTTCAGCATGGAAGAGCTGCTTTACCGGATAAAAGCCATTCTTAGAAGAACCTCTCCGGAAGAGGAAAGTGAGAAGAACCGGGATCTTTACAACATCGGGAAATATAAGTTTGATGCCAATAAACAGCTTCTTTCCATTGACGACAAAACGCGCAAACTCACCACCAAGGAGGCTGAATTGCTCAAGCTACTATGCAACAACAAGAACCAGATGCTTGACCGGAATTATGCTTTGCGTACCATCTGGGAAGACGACAGTTACTTCAATGCCCGTAGTATGGATGTATACATCACCAAGCTGCGCAAGTATTTGAAAGAAGACTCCTCCATTCAAATACTCAATGTCCACGGCAAGGGTTATAAGCTTATCGCCTAGATCCCGGATAATCCCCGGAGCAGGCAAGGATCTTTGAGGGGGACCATTCAAAGATTGAATTTTCTATCTTTTTACCCTGGCATATTTTGAGTCCTTTTTGTCCGGTTGACCAGGGCCTGCTTCCCACATGATCATCTCTCCCGGTCACCGGTTTCTTTCATCATAATGTCCTCCAGCAATTCTATAGCATATTCAATGAACCGGGTGCAATGGTTGTCAAAAGCCATCTCCTCATGTGCCTTTTGTAGTTGTTCCTCTGAATTCAGATCGTATCCGAGCAGTACCTTGCAGTTGAGCTCACCAAATTGTTCCCTGAAACGTCGGGCAAAAGCCTGTATATCGGATTCAAGCCTTTCTTTGGCGCCCGGCATCCTTTGGTTGGTCAGGGTGCTCATCACCATGAAAGCCCCTGTCACTGCCCCGCAGGTACTTTGGAGCTTACCCATACCGGCGCCAAAACCCATGGCCATGTCCATCAATACATGGGTGCTCTTTCCCAGTTTGTCCTCATAGGCCCCGATGACTGACTGAGCACAGTTGTATCCGTCCCCGAAAAGTTCAAGGGCCCTGTTTTTTCTCTCCTGCATGATGTCCTCCTGTTTTATGCGAAAGTATGCAAAGTAGCAAAACAACCCTGCAATGTCATGATTGCAGGGCTGAAGATGTTTGCGCTGCCGGACTTTATTTGTTCTCCTTGTGACAGAACCACCAGTCATAGCATTCATACTCTTCGAGCCGTTTCTTGGCTGTCTCCTTGTCGGTTGGAGGCGGTACGATAACCCGGTCTTTGATCAGCTCGTTTTCCGGCCAGTTGGCAGGTACGGCTACGCCTTTCTCATCCGAAACCTGCAGGGCACGGATCGACCTCAGGATCTCGTCCATATTCCGTCCAATTTCCTGGGGATAATAAAGGATCAGACGAATGATGCCATTGGGGTCGATGATAAAGACGGCCCGTACCGTCTGGGAACCTTTACCGGGATGGACCATGCCGATCTTCTTGGCGATATCGCCATTGGCATCGGCTATGATCGGGAAGGGAATCTTGACGTTGAGTTTTTCTTCGATCCATTCATCCCACTTGATGTGCGAGAAAACCTGGTCGATAGACAAACCAATCAGTTCCGTGTTCAATCTATCAAATTCCTCCTTCCGCTTGGCAAAGGCAACAAACTCGGTGGTACATACGGGTGTGTAATCCGCCGGATGGCTGAACAGAACCACCCATTTACCATTGTAATCACCCGGGATCTTCTTTTTGCCCTCGGTAGTCTGAACTGCCATGTGGGGGAACTTGTCCCCAATCAACGGGAATGATTGCATTTCTTGATTTTCCATAATGATTTAAAATTTAAAAGTTAATGAATCGGTTTATTTATTGAAAGCTGCGTACATCCAAACCAGTTTATCCTGTTCGCCGACATAGCCGGATATCTGGTCGATGGTGCCTTCATCGCCGGTATCGCCTGCTGCCTCCAGGATTTCACGTTCCCTGGGAAACAGGGTTTGGAGCCCTTCTACCGTACCCTTAACGGGGGTTTCAGCCTGGGTGTTGTTTGTATTTTCTTTGATCTGTGACATCTTCAGGTAACTGGTGAAGGCATGTACCGGCCGCCCTCCCGGCATCAGGATTCCTCGGCTAGCTCATCCACCTTCTCAGCCAGGTCGTCATGCAGCTTCTCGATTTTCTCATGCAGGACGAAGAAATTCTTGCCCTTGATGTTCCAGTGATAACCTCTCACATTCATCTAGAACACCTGCATATTGGCCAGTAAATCGTTAAGCTTTTCGGTAATGTGTTCTGCTTTATCTTGGGACAGTAAGATTTGATTTTGATTGCTCATAACTCGGTAAATTCTAAAATTCAACAATGATCGTTATTCTTCTTTAAACTCTCCGATGATGTGAACCTTCACATCTTCAATTTTGAAATTGGAGATGTCCTTTTGTTTGAAGTAATCCCGGATGATTTGGTTCAGTTGTTCATCGTAGTAATCGGCAATGGTATTTGTTTTCTGACAATACAGATGATGATGCTTCTCAAGTACCGGGTCATAGCGCATGACATCCTCTTCTGTGCGGATCTTTTTGATCAGTCCCTTATTCACAAAAACCTCCAGCGTTTTGTATACGGTGCCCAGAGAGATGGTCGGGATCTTTTTGGCCACCTCTGCCCGGATCATCTCAGCGGTGGGATGATCCTCCATGCTGATGATCGCCTCATACACCGATATGCGTTGGGGTGTGACCTTCAGTCCGCTGTTGGCTATTTTGTCCCTGATTTTTTCAACTTTCATGTTTGCCCCCTAATCGATAATAATTATCAACTAGTATTGATTTTATTTTTGTAACAATTCGCAATTAATATTGTTCATGGGGGAAATTGTGCTTCGCTAATTTTGAAATAGACTAAATAGACCCGGGGACAGGGGCGTTATATGCCGACTGCCAAGAAGTTGCCGACAAATGCCTTGCATGGATCCCAAGGCTGGAAGATAGGTGTCGGATTCATCAAGTGCCTATAGGTCTGTGTGTTAAGTACGGAAAAACAGAACGGCTTATGGGATGGAGGGAACCACCCTTAGCATGATGGTGTCTGGCTGATAATTCCTTATTTTTGAATGGTAAAATCAATCCTATTTAAAATGGCAAAAGCAAGAGACAAAGCAATTGAGGACATCACCAACATGGAGGAACTGGAAGGCATCATCAAAAAATGCGATATATGCCATGTGGGGATGGTTGATGGGAACCGTCCCTATGTCCTGGCTTTTAATTTTGGGTATGAAGATCAGACCATCTGGTTGCATTCGGCCCATGAGGGGAAGAAGATAGATGTGTTGAAGCGGAACAACCATGTTTGTGTGGAGTTTAACACCGATCACAAATTGTTTGCCCGCCATGAAAAAGTAGCCTGTTCCTGGCGATGGGCTTATCGCAGCGTACTGGTCCATGGCCGGGCCGTCTTTGTAGATGATTACGATGAAAAAGTGAAGGGGCTGAATATTTTCATGAAGAATTATTCAGACCGCGAGTTTAAATATTCCCGGCCGGCGGTGAATAACATAAAGATCATCAAGATCCCGGTATCTTCCATTACCGGTAGGTCTTTTGAATACCCTAATGAATAGGGCAGGGGCTATGCATGGCATCCCTTGTCTTTTCGAAACAATGAATGAAGCAGGTATGAAGAAGCTTAAAAATCCCTTTTCTCATTTTGAGGATTACCGGTGCTTTGGCTGTGATCCTTCCAACCAATATGGTTTGCAAATGGAATTTTATGAAGACGGGGACTATCTGATCTCGCAGTGGGAGCCAAAGGATTATTTGCAGGGGTATGGAAACGTTCTTCACGGGGGCGTTCAGGCCACACTGATGGATGAGCTGGCCAGCTGGGTGGTGCATGTGAAAGCACAGACCGGTGGTGTGACGGCCGATATGAAGGTGAAGTACAGGAAGCCGGTATACGTGAATAAAGGAAGCCTTACAATCCGGGGGAAATTGAAAGAAAAAGGCCGCAAACTGGCAGTGATTGAGGTTGAATTACTCAATGCCTCCGGTGAGCGCTGTGCAGAAGGGGAGCTGAGGTATTTTCTTTATCCTGAGGAGGTAGCCCGGGAAAAATTTTACTATCCCGGTCCCGATGCCTTCTATGAATAGTAAACCCGGCTATGAATAGTAAAGTCCTGCCTGCGGGGTTCAGGTTGCCCGCCTTACCGCGTCGGAAAAGCCGCACGATTGGTTGCTGTTGCAGGTGGGGTACTTGTCCTTTAATTCGTCGGGTGCATTGGCCACCACAAAGCTCTGCCCGGTGTAATTCAGCAGGTCCAGGTCGTTATAATCATTCCCTATGCCCAGCGTTTTCGCGGGGTCGATATGGGTGTGCCGGCACAACCATGCTACTCCGTGGCCTTTGGATACGCCTTTTGGAAATATCTCGATCCACATGGAGATGCCATCCAGCGGGCTGGTGGTACGAATGACTTTGGCTCCTTCTATCTCTTCGGTCAACCGCTTGTAAAACTCCGTGCGCTCCCCCGGAATGGCCAATATCTGACAGGAATGCTGGTAATTTTCCGTATCCGGATCGAGGGGCTCGGCAAAAGGCTTATAAAGTTCATATCTTCTCTCAAAATCGGGATTGGGCTGGGTACCCCGGTAATAGACGAATTTGTGGTTGTCGGGGATCACCTCATGAATCATGAAGTCGATGTCATAGCCGATCAATATTTGTGAGATCCGCTCCACCTGTTTGCGGGGCAGGTAATCGGAGTGTATCAGGTGCTTGTGCTTCCAGTCGTATATGCCGGCACCTGAAGAGAATATGAGGTAGTCGATGGGATAGTCGTGATGAAGCACTTTCAATGCGGAGTAAAGGTTTCTGCCCGTAGCCACCACCCGGAGGATGCCTTCTTTTTTAAGCCAATCCAGGGTTTGAAGATCCTTATGATGGGTGCGTTGATCGTCGTTTAACAATGTGCCATCCAGGTCGGCCACTACCATTTCAATTTTTTGGGACATAGAGGTTACATGCTTTTAAAATATTTCATAACTGGTGGTCTGTTGGGTAACAACCAGTGTATCGGGTATAGGCTCAAGCAGGTTGCCCTGCTTCGTTCATCGATATGAGGTTAAGCAAACCGGTGTAACGCCTGTTGCCGGGTGGCATCAAATTCTTTCTCCAGGCCCGGATTCACTCCCCGGGCCCCGTCGATAACCAGGCCGGCCCACTCCACGTATTGCAGCTTTCGTTCGTTCGGCCAGTTTTCCGGGGGATCTTCCATCATATCAAGAATGTTGCAGGTTTTGTCGGCGATTTTGATTTTCCTGGCTTCCTCGCTCAATCCCGGGGTGTTGATTACCTGGAGCCT
>Ga0207797_1001463_pt1 | contig 17031 bp, 13 predicted proteins | sample PRCRCaboRojoPR_6_FD_187275 | JGI IMG/M metagenome (GOLD analysis project Ga0207797, IMG submission 187275) | Marine sediment microbial community from Cabo Rojo, Puerto Rico - PR CR 10% Liquid 1 (SPAdes) | ecosystem: Environmental > Aquatic > Marine > Coastal > Sediment | place: Cabo Rojo, Puerto...
AATTGTGTATAGTGTCTTAGTTCGGATAGGAGAATTTGCAATTACCAGTTGAGAGGTTTGATCGAGATAACGGCTACGGGTTGGTATAAGACGGACAGCACTCAACCCAACGTGGGAACCATCTCCACGATCCACGACCAAAGATCCTATCCCGGCGGGATAGGGCTAGGTAAAATTCTTCTATCAAATATGGTATCGAGTTGATATAAAGTGCCGGATTTTGTAGTACCTGTGGGGTCCGGACCAATATCAGTTTTAAAATTCATTGAAAGTTTTTGTCGAGGGTTCATCAACCTGGATTTATTGTCGTTTCGGGTACGGAGAACCTGAACTTACTGGATTTTAATACTACTACCATGACCGAGAAAGAGACCGAAGTTTGCCCAAACTGTGACAACGATTTCTTAACTTACCTGGGATTCGTGAGGTTTGAGGACGATAAAATCGTATCAATTGTCACCGACTGGCGCTGTCCGAAATGCGAGGAAACGGGTAAGCTGGACGTCGGCGGAAGAAAGACTTCCGGGTAACTTCGCTAAGGTGTCCTGCCCGTGGAATAAAGAGGTTAGAGCCCTAAAGTCCTAAGAACTGCGGTCGTCCTAACTAAAAAGTACCGACCCCCAGCCCCACAACTTTTAACTCTCTGTGCCAGGACAAAATCCTTGCTGATATTTCTCTACCCGGTCCCTCTTTCCGCCTTAATGTTCCTTATTCTCAAAATTCAGTATTACGTATATGAATTTACCTCTTCCAGGAGGTCCTCGTTAATCTCCTCTATCCCAAGACCGGGCTTTTCCGGGAGGGTTCTCATATTTACTTCCAGCCTGGACCCGCCTTTCTTTATCAGTGGTTTGGTGATGGAAGTGCCCATATCCAGATCTCTGAAGACAATATTTTCTACTGCTCCCGCCAGATGGACAGCCGCGGTTCCCAGGACGTCAGTGCCGACCATACCGCCGACCATGCACTTCACCTCGGAGGCTTCCGCTATGGCCGCTATCTTCTTTGCCTTCCAGAACCCTCCGGCTTTCATCAACTTTATGTTTATATAATCCGTTGCATCCTTTTTGATGACGTCAATCGCGTCTTTGGGGCTATGTACCGTCTCGTCCGCCATAACCGGAACGCTTACCTTGTTGCGGACGAACTTAAGCCCATCTATATCTCCCGCTTTTATTGGCTGTTCCGCAAACTGAATATCGAGATCCTCCATCTCTGTTAGCGCGTAAACCGCTTCCTGCCTGGACCACCCCTGATTGGCGTCGATCCGAAGGGCAGTATCCTCGCCGACTGCTTCACGTATCTCTGCGAGCCTCGTTACGTCTTCCTCGGGGTTCTGACCGACCTTAACCTTGATCTCTCTAAAACCTTGATCGACCAGTTCTTTTGCCTTTTCCGCCATCACGGAAGGTTCGTCGATGGTCACGGTGTAATCGGTCTCCACGCTTACTTCTCTGGAGCCGCCGAGGAATTTCCAGAGGGGGACCCCTATTATGTTACCCACCAGGTCGTGCAGGGCGATTTCCAATCCTGCCTTCGCGGCGGTATTTCTGTGCAGGGTCTCGTCCATAATTCCGACCAATCGTTCCAACCTCAGCGGATCCTCTCCCAGGAGCCCTGGGGCGAATAGATCTATGGCGGCCTTAACGGTCTCGGAGTCCTCGCCGAGGATTCTCTTGCTTGCAGCTGCCTCTCCCCACCCGACGTTTCCGGCATCGTCACTAACTTTAACTATTATCTGGTTTAACTCGGTAATTGCTCCGAGAGAAATCACGAACGGAGTCTCAAGAGGAATCTCTGCCCGAAATACTTCGATCTTTTTGATAGTCAATTTTCTAGCCTCCAGAGTGAATATTTTGACTTAACCTTGGACAAACAAACTCGTATGACTTATTAAGTTCTCTGCCGAACAACCGGTCCGGCCCCCTCCAGTACGATCCAAATTTTCCACGATATCTTTATCAGTATCACCAATTATCAACTTACTTTAAGGTCTATTTGCCGGTAAAACCAGTAAAATCGACCGCGCTTAACTGAGCCTCGGGTCCAGGATATCCCTTATCCCGTCGCCCAGAAGGTTGAAACCGAGCACGGTTAACATGATTGCCAGCCCGGGAAAAGTCGAAACCCACCAGGAAACGGGCATGAAGTTACGGCCGTTGCTTACCATTACTCCCCATTCAGGCGTGGGAGGCTGGGCTCCGAACCCGATAAAACCCAGACCGGCCGCGGTTATTATGATACTGCCCATGATAATCGTACCCTGAATAATTACCGGGCTGAGGGTCTCCGGAAGTATATGGACCCTTAAAATTCGTATATCCGAGGTTCCAACCGCGTGGGCGGCTTCCACGTAATCGGTCTCGCGGGCGACAAGAGCCTTACTTCGAGCCAGTCGGGCAAAATACGTCCACTGAGCCACGGAAAGGGCGATTACCACGTTACGCAGGCTGGGACCGAGCGCGGCCGAAATCGCCATCGCTAGAATCAGTCGGGGAAAGGCAATGAAAATATCGGTAATTCTCATCAGAACGTTATCGATCCGCCCGCCGAAATAGCCGGCAATTATCCCGATTAGCGTCCCGACGGAGCCCGAAATCAGCAGAATCAACACGGCAATTCGGACCGTTATCCTGGCGCCGTAGAGAACCCGGCTAAGTATATCCCTGCCGAGTTCGTCCGTGCCGAACAGGTGGTTCAGCGACGGCGGTTCCAGTTTATTTATCGGATCAGTGGCGAAGGGATCGCTCGGCGCGATAAACGGTGCGAGTAACGCAACTATCAGCAGTGCGGCTATCAGAATTATCCCGGCGAGCGTAAGCGGGTTATTGTATATCTGCCTTAATACGTCCCTGAATGTGGAATCGTTCACGGTAACACACCCTAGCTGTAGCGAATTCTCGGGTCAAGGAACCCGTAGATCAAATCGACGATCAAATTGCTGAACGAGTAGAGAAAGGCAAATAACATGGCCGCTCCGACGACCGCGGGAAAGTCTATCGCCAGAAACGCGTGGGTCGAATACCTGCCGAGCCCGGGCCAGGAGAAGACCGTCTCCGTTAGCACCGCGCCCTCGAGCAGGCTGGCTATCCGGAGGCCGATAACCGTTATAGTCGGGATAAAAGCGTTCTTCAGGGCGTGTTTGAATATGACCCTGTTTTCGTTTAGCCCCTTCATCCTCGCTGTCTGAATGTAGTCTTCCCGCATCACGTCCAGCATGCTGGACCGGGATATTCTCGTAATCGCCGCGGTGGACAGCCATCCAAGCGTAAAAGCCGGCAGGATCATGTGGCGAAGCGCGCTCCAGAAAGCGGCGAAGTTGCCGGCGATAAGGCTATCCAGCGTAATAAAACCCGTGACCCTGGGTGGCCTCTGCATGAACATCGGTAGCTGGCCGGGACCCGGCAGCCAGTTCAGCGTATAGTAAAAGACGAAGAGCAGCAATATCCCCGTCCAGAAAGCTGGCATGGACAGCCCGGTAATCGCAAATAACCTCGCCAGATGATCGGCTATCTTCCCGTTTCTAACCGCCGAAATTATCCCCAGAGGTAACCCGAGACCAACCCCTATTAACAGGGCGAGGAGCGTCAGTTCGATGGTCGCGGGCATGAACTTTTTCATGTCCTCGAGTACCGGCTGCCTCGTCCTAATCGAGGTGCCCAGATCCCCCCGAAACAACCTGCCGAGGAAAACCGTGTACTGAATAAAAACCGGCTTGTCGAGACCCCAGCGCTGCTTCGCCTTCTCCACGGCTTCCGGGGGCGCCTGGGGGCCCAGTATCGCTCCGACGGGGTCGGCGGGAATGACTCGAGAAATAAAGAACGCTATAGTCATTACGCCAAAAATAACGACGATCATCCAGAATACTCGTCTCACAGCATAAGCAAACATTTAAACTCTCCGGTAAAGTGTCTCAGTTTAACTACTTTAAGTAGACCCCGGGATAACGTGGCAGCTATCCCGGGGCCGGTTCCGACATTTTAACCTGATAGTTCGGTCCAGGTTGCTATTCGGTCTTGTAGACTTCGAACCATTCTGCCGCGCTTTCGCTAGGCGGTATCTTCAGGCCCTCAACTATGTCCTTGTGGACGACCTGGTGGAGCGGGTAGTAGAGAATGGCAAACGGACCCCATTCGAGCACTTCCTGCTGGATCTCCTTGAACATCTCGATACGTTTTTCCTGATCCATCTCCTTGTTCGCCTTCTCGACGAGATCGGTCAACTCGGGATTGACTGCCATGTTTCTCCAGGCCAGCTGACGAACTTTCGCTTCCGGGCCGGCAGTTCTACAGTGAGCAAATGGCATCGTCAGCGACTGAGCGTCAGCGTAGTCAATTCCCCACCCGGCGACTATCAGTTCGTGAGTCTGGTTCCTGTAAAGGGTGTACATCTGTGACGCCACCAGCTGGGTGATGTTGGCTTTTATCCCGACGTCGGCAAGGTCATTCTGTATCTGAGTCGCGATTTCCTTGCGCGGGCTCGTCGGCTGACAGAGAATCTGGATCTCGAACCCGTCGGGATAACCCGCTTCCTCGAGCAGTTCTTTCGCCTTCTCGACGTCGCGTTCGTACATTATTTCGTCCAGGTGTCCGGCCATGCCAACGGGAACAAAGGTCTGTCCCTTGACTGCCGCTCCTTTCATTATTCCGTCGATGATTGCTTCGTAATCAATAGCGTATTTTATCGCTTTCCGGACTTTGTTATCTCCGAGGATGTCGTGGCCCATATTCATCGCCAGGTAGGTGATCTGCCACGCCGGCTGTTCGATTAACTCGAATCCTTCTTTGTCCCTGTATTCGTCTACTTGCTCGGGCAACAGGTCCCAGGCGACGTCTATGTCGCCCCGGTCGAGGGCGAACTTCTGAGCGGTCCTCTCGGGCATGTCGATGATCGTTATTTGATTTAACTTCGGCGCCCCTTCCCAGTAGTCCTCAAAAGCCCTCAGGGTAACTCGCTCGTTCCTTGCCCACTCGACCAGCTCGAAAGGCCCGGACCCTGCGTCGTGGTCCTGCAGCCATTCGTAGGCGTAAGGGTCGTCTTCGGTGCTGTGTTCTTCCACCACTTCAGGGTCGACGATAAAACACGGGCCCTGAATTCCCATTATGGCTGCCATGAGACCTTCCGGTAGCGGGGTATTGGTGGTTATTGATACCGTGTACTTATCGACCTTTTTAACGTTTTCCGGCGCGGGGATGAACTGGTCCACCATCCAGATGGGGGCGAAGTCTAGTTCGAGCGACCTCTTGAAGGAGTAGACGACGGCGTCCGCCGTCACCTCGTTGCCGGAATGGAATTTCGCTCCTTCTCTCAGGTGGAAAGTCCAGGTCAGTCCGTCTTCGGAAACGTCCCAGGATTTTGCCAGTCCGGGTTCGATTGTCGTAAACGCGTCTTTACCACCCTCGAAATCGACCAGGCCGTCGTATAGCTGTTCGATCACCAGGTTTGTAACCATTTCGTAAGCTCTTGCCGGATCCAGGTCGACTATTACCCCCGTATCCATACCGATTATCAGATTGTCTTTGGGCGTCTTGGCAGACGACGAAAACGCAAAAAGCCCAACCAGCAACAGTCCCAAAATGATAAATAAACTAAGTTTTTTCATTGCTTCCTCCTTGAAAACTATCGATTTCCCTGTTCGAAAAGGATCGTTCTATCAAATATTTTACGTAAATAACCACCTCCCGGGTGTTAAATTCATATTCTTTAATTAATATAGTTATAAGTTAACATAGTCCGTATATTATTTCAATTTTTCGAATATGTAATATTTGATCTTTTTTACTATCAAGAGTACTGAAAAGCCTCCATGACACGCCAGAGATTGAATCGGCCGGTTATGGTGAAAGGTTTCCGGGCCACGAGTTATAATAAATCGAACGATCGTGGTTCGTTCACAAAGAGGGACCGGACCAAAAGTCGGATTTTCGACTTAATCGCTAACCAGCGTTTAACAGCCGGTTTCGAACCAGATCTAATCTAATCTTGAAAGGAGCGGGGCTTGTTAACCGTAGAAGTAGATCTGTCCAACCTTGTCCGTAATATTGAAATCATCAAAGGGAGGCTGACCGAAGATGCCAAAGTCGCCTTCGTCGTCAAGGCAGACGGTTACGGGCACGGTTTAACGGAAGTCGCCCGCGTCGGGGAGAGGGCAAACCTGGATTATCTGGCGGTTTCTCGGCTCGATTCCGCAAAAAGGCTTAGAGACAAGGGGATCAGCACGCCTATACTGATCTTTGGACCTGTCCGTTCGGAAGAAGAACCAGCCGCAAAAATGTTGCGCCTTGGCGTTACCCCCACAATTACAAGTGCTTCCGGATGTTTACCGGAAGAGTTAAGCCGGGAAGCGAAAAAACGGGGCGTGACCGCGAAAGTTCACCTCAACGTGGATACCGGGATGGGCAGAGCCGGCCTTTTCCCAAAAGAGGTACTACCTTTCCTAAAAAAGATCTCGGGTCTCGAAAACCTTCAAGCAGAAGGGATCTACAGCCACCTGAGCGCAGCCGACTCCGAGGCTTCCGAAGACAGGGAATACACACGCAACCAAATAGAGAGTTTTCGCGGGGTTCTGGGCGTACTGAAGGACAAAGGCCTGTTACCGCCGTTACGACACATCGGGAATTCCGCCGGCTTCATCCAGTACGAGAACGAAGTCACCGGATCACCATTCAACATGGTCAGGCTGGGTAGCCTGCTCTACGGTTTGCCGGAAGTCGAGCGGCCCTGGATCCGAAGCCTCAGCCCGGTCATGTCGGTATTTACACGGATTTCAGAAATAAGGGAGTTGCCGGCGGGTAGTTTCGTCGGTTACGGGAGGAGTTCCAGGATCGGCGAAGATAAGAGGGTAGGTGTTTTACCTGCAGGTTACGCGGACGGGCTGAGCAGAAAGACCTCCGGGAAAGGGGAAGTCGTCATCGAAAATCGGAAAGCCCGGATCGTAGGAAAGATTTCGGCAAACCACACGGTCGTCGACCTTTCCGGAATAGACGACGCGAGCGTCGGAGACAGGGTGGAGTTGATCGGAAAGACCAATCCGGCTCCAGCGCTGGGAGAGAAGATAGGAGCCAGCGTGCTCGAGCTGCTGGCGCCGTTTGGATCGAGGGAAGTCAACAGGATCTATTCCGAAGATTTAACCGACAAAAAGACCAGCTAAGCCCACATCATCTTCGATCTTAACTTATCGGTTCCTATTAAAGTTACTTATCACTGGATCGGACATGCAACGAGAGACTCGTCGACCCAACCACGTACTTTGCTCCGGGAAAGCGAAATTAGTCCAGAAAAGAAGGAAGGATTTCTCCTTTGACCACGTCCGCGATTTCTTCCCTCTTTTTTATCAGGTAGTGATTGCCGTTCCTGGCCAGAACCTCCGCCGGTCTAGGCCGTGAGTTGTAGTTCGAGGCCATGGAGTACCCGTAGGCGCCGGTGTCCAGGATGGCGAGTTTCTCTCCGGCTTCCACGGCCGGCAATTCCCGGGACCTGGCGAAAAAGTCAGCCGACTCGCAGACGGGCCCGACGACGTCCGCCTGAATTCGGGGCCGTCCCCCTGTAGATTTTATCGGAACTATCTCGTGGCGGGCCTCGTAGAGACTGGGTCGGATGAAGTCGTTCATCCCTGCGTCGAGGACGACAAAAGTCCTGCCGCTCTTTTCCTTCACGTAAGTTACCTCCGACACAAGCATCCCCGCTGGGCCAACTATGGAACGGCCCGGCTCCACTATTACCTCGGGCCGCGGCTCGAGGCCGTCCACCGACTCCTTTACCGCTTCCGCGTACTCCTCGATATCAGGGACCGGTTCGGTCCTTTCGTAGTCGATACCGAGACCGCCCCCGATATCCATAAACCGAAATTCCAAGCCCTTGCGTCTGGTTTTTTTTATAAACTCCACGACCCTTTCGATGGCTGCCCGGAAGGGTCCCGTGTCGGTAATCTGGGAACCTATATGGAAGTGGATGCCGACGGCTCGGAGATACTTGTTCCCTTTTACGAACTCGTAGCCTTTTTCCGCCCCGGCAAAGTCAAGGCCGAACTTGTTTTCCCGCAGACCGGTAGAGATATAGGGGTGCGTTCTGGGATCGATGTCGGGATTTACCCGGATCGATACCGGGGCGACTTTATCGTGAGTTCGGGCCAGTTCGGCGATACGTTCAAGCTCCTCCCGCGACTCCACGTTAAATGCAAGAATATTTTTTTCTAACCCATAAATGATCTCGTCCCCTGTCTTTCCGACCCCGGCAAACACGATCTTGCTCGCCGGAATCCCGGCGGCAAGGGCTCTCTTTAGTTCTCCCCGCGACACCACGTCCGCGCCCAGGCCCTCCCTATTCATTATTGCCAGCAGGGCACCGTTGCTGTTGGCTTTGAGGGCGTAACAGATGGTCGCGGGTAAATCGGAAAAGGCTTCTTCATACCTGTTCAGGTTCTCAATCAGCTTTTCGTAACTGTAGAGGTAGAAAGGCGTACGAACCTCCTCGCAGATAGACTCCACGGAAACCCCGTCCCAGCAAAGTTTACCTTCCTCGTAATTGACCTCTGCCATAACCCTCATCCTCCGGGAATAACATTAACGAAAAAATCTGACCGAAAGCGAATAAATACCCTAACGTCGGCGAACTTGAATGTAATCGGGGCGAGCAATTTTTTCAAGAAGGTAGCATTTACCCCAAACCACTCCACCCCTAGACGGTATTTTGGGTTAAGTAGGAACTTTGCTACCTTGTCATTGCGGGGAAAGATCTGCTTCAAAAGCCGCGCAACTCAGGTTCATAATTTTGGACGATTTGTAATCTAACTGGGGCTAAGTTTTGCTATAATTAAACTTTACAGCCTAAACGAATGACAAACTAAATTTTACCCTTGAAAATGAGTTTTTTCGGCACTAACATAACTTTCGATCATTTTCTGCTTCTGGGTGGTACCAGTGACTAACTATGAAGAACACTTATTCCAATCATCTCGGACTAAAGCAACCGACCAGCCATCGGTAAACCTTTCTATTTCCGCAACGCCCAGGAGTGTTTCTCATACGGGGTGGCCATTCAGGCCAGCTCCAATTACCTACTTCAATCTGCCCCGTCAGGGGTAATAACATCATCTTACAAATCATTTAGCCCAGCTTTATTTCGGTAAAGGGGCCGCTCATTAGCGGGTAGTGGCCAAAATCTCCTTCGCTTCGTTTTCTCGTAGTTTATCTAACGAAAACGGGTGCAGCGGGGAATATCGGCTTTCGTTCTTCCCGGGAAATAACCTTTCCGGCCCGAAAAACAAGGTTCGTCAAAACCGGCGAACAATTGAAAAAACAGAAATTCATTTTTCAGAGGTGAGCAACGTGAAAGACAACGTGGATTTAAAAAATCTTGTCGATGAGGCTCTCGCAAAAGTCGTTAACGGATCCGAAGAGATAACCAAAAAAGAACTATCGGCCAACGAGGACAGGTACGAGATCCGACTGGCAAAAGAAGACGAGGACGCTCGCACCGGACTTGTCCTAAAAAAGAAAGGTAACGGCAGACCGGTTCCGGTCGTAGCAGTAAATGCCGTATCCGGTAGAGGAGAAAACATTTTTTACAGCGACCAGCGAATAGACTCGCCCTCGGAAGTTCGGACCAACGTAGAGGACGCCATGGAGGCAATTATGGAGGAGTTACGGGCGACAAGCTAGCCAGCAATCTGGCCCACCGCAAATTTCTCTACTGTTTAAGCGCTCCCTTGGTCAAGCCGGAGATGATCTGACGCTGGAAGACCAAGAAAATCGCCAGAATGGGCAGGGCGGAGATGCTCGACGCCGCCATCTGATTGATGAAGTCCACCCCGTACCTGCTGCTGTAAAGAGCCAGGCCGAGACTAAGGGTCCTGGTGCCCTGGGACGAGGTCAGAATAAGCGGTAGCAGGAAGGCGTTCCAGCTCGTCAGGGCGGTATTTATTACCAGCACCGCTATCGCGGGTTTGGCGAGAGGCATTATGATCCGCCAGAGTATCTGGAAGTCGTTGGCCCCGTCCATAATAGCGGCCTCGTCGAGGGACTTTGGAATGCCGTCGAAGTACTGTTTCAACAAAAATATACCGAAGCCCTGGACCAGAGTCGGCAGGATTAAAGCGGCAAGCGTGTCGTAAAGTTGAAGCCAGTGCATCAGGACGTAAATCGGGATGATCAGTACCTGAATTGGGATCATCATCCTGGCAATGATCACGAGGAACATGGCCCGTTTGCCGAGGAAGTTCTTCCGGGAAAGCGCGTAAGCCACCATGGAATCCAGCACGATATTACCGAGGATGACCGCGGCGGTAATAAGGGCCGTATTCCGGAAATATATTCCGAAGGAATCCGCGACCCATACCTCCACGAAGTTCTTAAGGGTCGGATTTTCCGGGATAAGTTTCGCGATACTGGTTAGCGCCGCCCCGCCCTGTTTGAGCGAAGTCAGCACCATGAGGACGAAGGGGAATATAGCAACTATCGCTATCAGGCTCAGGAAGATGTAAAGTAAAGTTCGTCTCGCCGTTTGAGCCATAACCTCCTACCTCCCGTAAAACTGCTCTTCGTAGGAGAGCGATTTCATCTGGATCACGGAAAAGATCAAAATTATGACGAACAGCAGGTAGGCGATTCCGGAAGCGTAACCCATCCTGAACTTCTGGAATCCCATGTTGTACAGGTAGTAGACAACCGTCCTGGTCGAGCCCAGCGGACCGCCCTGGGTCATAACGAAGATCTGGGAAAATATCTGGAAGGACCTGATGGTATTTATCACCAGAGCGAAAATCAGCATCGGGCGAAGCAGCGGCAGCGTTATCCGGAAAAACTGCTGGACCGAGGAAGCTCCGTCGATGGCGGCCGACTCGTAGATCTCTTCCGGGATATTCTGGAGCCCGGCCAGAAAGAGCACGGTATAATAGCCGAAACTCGCCCAGATCATCATCAGCATGATCGCCGGCAGGGCGAAATTCGTATTGAGCAACCAGTTCTTGCCCTGGATGCCGAAGAGGTTGAGGAAGCTATTTAACAGGCCGTACGGGCTGTAGATATAGGTAAATATGGTCGAGATAACGATCACCGAAGTCATCACCGGGACGAAGTAACTTGCCCGGAAGAAACTTCGAAACCGGATCTTCTGGTTCAGGAAGACCGCCAGCACTATCGCGATGGCCGTAGTAACGGGGATGGTACCGACAACGAAAATTACCGTATTTTTGACGGCCTGCCAGAAAGCGGGATCCTGGATTATCTCTTTGTAATTTCCGAGGCCTATGAACTGGGGCGCCTGGCCGGCAAGCGGGTTATATTTTGAGAAGCTGAGATAAAGCGAGTAGCCGACCGGATAGAGGCTGAACGCGATAAAGGCGACTATCCAGGGTGAAAGGAGGATAAAAGTGGAAAACTTCCTCTTGTTTGCCATTAATTACCTCGCTGATATCTTTTCGAACTCAGATCTGTTCGATCGAGTCGAAGATTTCCGCCAAAGAGATAAAAAGGGGAGGCGCGAACCTCCCCTTTATGTAAATCACCGCAGTTAAGATTCGGCTATTCCGAGCGGTACTCCTCGATTATCTGGCCGACCGTCTTCTGTGCTTCCGAAAGGTTCGACTCGGGCGAGCCCCGACCGAGCAGAGTTGCCTCCACTGACTTGGTGATTGCTTCCTGAATTGAGACCCAGCGCGGATGTGGCGGAGGAGACGTCGCGTTCTCCATTGCCTCAGCGAAGGATTCCAGTTCCGGGTGGGACTCCAGTAGTTTCGCCAGGTCCTCCTGATAGAACGGCAGTAGAGTATTTACGTGGCTCGATATCAGGTTGCCCTGTGAAAGTTCTATGGCCATCTCCGTTGCCAGCTCCTTGTTGTCGGACTGTTTCGGGACCGTAAGGAAGTCGGCGCCGGAAAATCCGACCGAACTTGCTCCTTCCTTGTCCGGCCTGGGCAGGATCGAGGTGACGTATTCCATGTCGGGAGCTTCCTTGTCTATATTGAGTCCAGGTCCGTCGTAGATCATTCCCAGTCGGCCGAGGTAGAAAGCCTGACGGGCTTCTTCCTGGGTTGAGACGAGGGAAGACGGTTTGAGCGAATTGTAAAACTTCAGGGCTCCGACGAAAGGTTCGGAGTCCAGTTTCGCCTCGGTCCAGTCTTCCGAGAGCACCTGTCCTCCGTTCGACCAGGCAAACGGCAGGAACTTCTGCCAGGTCGTGAATTTACCGCCTATTTTCAACGAGAACCCGCTGGTCCCGGGGCCAAGGTTATTTATTGCTTCGGAGGCCGCCTTTAATTCGGACCAGGTGCTGGGCGGGTTCTCCGGGTCGAGTCCGGCTTCTTCCATCAGTTCCTTGTTATAGTAAACCACGTTCGTCGAGCCGAACCAGGGTATACCGTAGACTCCACCCTTGACCGTAGCCCCCAGCCAGCCCGTGTATTCGTCTTTTATATCGGAGACGTCGAGGGAACTCAACGCGTCACTTTCGACGAACTGTCCCATCCAGGTAGATCCGAGTTCGACGACGTCCGGCGCGTTACCGGCTGAAACTGCCGCCGTGATTTTGTCCAGTCCGTGACTCCACGTCAGTTGCTGATACTCGACTTTTACGTCGGGATGGGTCTCGCTGAACTCGTCGATCGCCGGCTGGACCCAGTCTTTACTCCAGAAGGTCCAGACCCGCAATTTCGTATCGGCAAACACCACTCCGGAAAGCCCAACTACCAGAAGTGAGAAGACAATAAGTAAAGCCGTCAATTTTTTCATTTTCAACCCCCCTGGGTTAAATAAAACTTTAACTATTGGCTAAAAGTTACCAACCTGCGTAGCCCTTTATCACCTCGCGTGTAACGGTCTCATCAGCCTGAATCATTCCCCATCGATCGGTTTTACAGGTACGGGCAAACTACCTCCCGGTTCTATTTCGCCGGCAAGAAGTCTTGCCGTAGCTTCCGTCATCAGGTCGTGGCCTCCGGCGGGCGAGTTCCACCTGTTGTAAGCGTAGGTGGCGATATAAGCGGGAACTTCAGGGAACAGCTCGATATCGTAAGGCAGCCCCTCGGCAACAACCACCAGATTCTCATTGGCAGCCAGAAGATCTTTTGCGAGCTTTACCTGGCTCTGAGGCATTTTTCCGCGCGAATAGGTCAAAAGAACCGCGTAATCCGTTCCCGTCGCGACTTCAACTGCCTTATCGATCGCAGCTTCGGATGGGCTCCAGTTGTTATAACGGCTAGACTGCGGCGTCCGATAGACCCGGATATCCAGCTTTGGAGAAGACTCCTCCAGCTCTTTCTTTAGCTGGTTTATCGAGTCCTTTACCCCTATCAGGGCAACGCTGGAGGTCTCGTCCTTCAGAGGTAGAAGACCGCCCTCGTTCTTCACGAGCGTTATCGTTTCCGAAGCGAGCTTTTCCGCAAACCGCCTGGATTTCGGCTTTCCAGCTATCTTGGAGGCGGCTTCGGGATCCACCCGGTTGGTACCGGAAAAGAGCCCGTATTCGATTTTTAATTTGAGTATTCTCCGGACCGATTGGTCGATCCGCTCTTCGGAAATTTCGCCTGTTTTCACGGCCTCTACCAGTCCGTCGTGAACTTCGATGACGTCCCAGTAATTGCCCGCCGACATCAGCACGTCACTCCCGGCCCGAACGGATTTCACCGCGGCCTCGACCTTGCCAAAATTCTCCTCGATCGCTTCCATGTTCAGGGCGTCGGTTACGATTACGCCTTCGAATCCCTGGCCCTCCCGTAACAGACCCGTAAGTATTTTCCCGGAAAGCGTGGAGGGTAAATCGGGATCGAGGTCTTCTACTATTATATGAGCCGTCATTATCGCGTCCGCACCGGCGTTAATCCCGGCCCGAAAAGGTGCGAGGTGGCGTTCGAGCTTATCCCGCCCGAAGCTTACTTTTGGCAGATCGTAGTGTGAATCGACCGAAGTGTCGCCGTGGCCGGGATAGTGTTTCGGCGTAGCTATCATCCCGTTGTCCTGATAGCCCCTGACTGCCGCCGCTACGAACTCGCCGACTTCATTGGAACTTGCCCCGTAAGAACGGACACCGATCACTGGGTTATCCTGATTTGAGTTGACGTCGGCGACCGGAGCGAAGTTCCAGTGTATCCCCATTGCCCTAGCCTCCTTCGCGGTTATGGCCGCCGATTTTCGGGCCAGTTCCGGATCACCCGTAGCGCCAATGCCCATCTGCTGAGGAAAAGACGTAGCTCCACTGTGGATGTTGGTTTTGGGTCCAAATTCGAAGTCGGAACCGATCAGAAGAGGAATATCGGGCGAGGCGTTTTCGGCCCACCGCTGCATCAGATTTGCCTGTCGGGCCGCAAATCCGGGATCTTTGAAGCTATAAAACAGAAGAGAACCTACGTTTAGCTGTTGAATCAATTGTTTCGTCCGTTCGGATGGCTTACCGTCAGATCCTTCGAGAACCCTTGCCATAACCATCTGGCCGATCTTTTCCTCCAGGCTCAGCTCCTCGAGTAGCCTTTCAACATTAGTTTCTTCGGCAGAGGCAAAACCTAAATAGTGAGGAACAAATGCCAGCAAGAAGGCCAGGAGGACGACCACGGCATTAAGCTTTCTCGAACTCGCGAAAGTTTGCACACTCCACCTCGCGTTTGGTGGTATAGATGATATAACAAAATTTAAACCTTCTCAAATTAACTTCATATCTGTAAATTACTCAAACCGGAACACCTGGAGCACAAGCACCGTACCGGGAAGAACTTTTATAGTTCGACGGGCGATACGCCTTCCGGTATTACTTCTCCCGCCAGCACCAGCGCCAGTCCCCGCAGGCTGGATTCAGTATGTCCATAGGTAAGGAGCAGTTCCTCGTTGGGTAATTCCTCTAATCCCCACGGTTTCTCGACCCCCACCAGCAAAACCCGCGGGGGCAACTGGGCGAGTTCCCCGAGCAATTTTCGCGGCACGTCTTCCGGATCGAGAACCAAAATGACGACTCTATCCCTATCTTCCGAACTTTCCAGTATTTTTTCGGAGTTAGCCAGACTCGAGTCGTAGATTATTTCGTCGGGGCTATATCCCATCGATTTAAGGTAATCCCCCGGAGAAACAACGGTCGTTTCCTCGTCCTGAACCTCGGAAAGCGACCGGCCGGATATCTGCGGTACCACCAATAACAGGTCCTCCTCGGGAGATATAGGGAGTTTCGTTTGCTTTACCGGGGTAATCGCCTTACCGGCATATCGGGCCAGGGCATTTTTGTCGTCTTCGAGTGAAAAGCGTGGCCTCGGTCCTTCGTCGAAATCCGGTTTGACGGTCGAAAGCCTCCCTAGTCCTCTTTTTATCCGCCCCCGACTCAGCTGGCCGCCCGCCAGAGCTTCTTTCAAGGCTTCCAGTGCTTCAACCTGCTTCTCTTCGTGGTGCGATACTATTAACAGATCGTTGCCGGCCTTGACTGCTTTTACTGCCGCCTCCCCCGTGCCGTACTTCCTCTCTATCGCCCCCATCTCCAGGCAGTCCGTTACCACCGGGCCGGTAAACCCGATTCGCTCTCTTAGCAGGTCCTTAATTACAGTCCCGGAAAGGGTTACCGGGTGGTCGTCGTAGGCTTCCAGGACTATATGGGCGCTCATTATCCCGCCGACCTGATCTCGGGCTATTTTAAAGGGTTCGAGCGAACTCTCCAGATCGCCCCGCGGGAGAGGGTTAACCGGGAGCTCCAGGTGAGGATCGGTGGTCGAACCGTCGTAACCGAGGAAATGTTTTCCCACGGGAATAACGCCCGAATCCGCCAGACCCCGGGCATACTGGGAACCAAGTTGTCCTGCCAGCTCCGGATCTTCTCCGAAACAGCGGGTTCCGAGGTGGTTGTCGGTGTCCCTCACGAGGTCGAGGACCGGGGCGAAGTTCATATTGACTCCAAGGCTTGCCAGTTCGTTTCCGACTATCCTGCCAACAGTACGCGTTGCCTCCTGGTCCCGGAGTGCACCCAGAGCCATATTCCCCGGAGATAGGGCAACCCCGTCCGTGATACGGTTAACCATGCCGCCTTCCTGATCTATGCCTATTAATAGGGGTTCAGAATACCCTGCGTCTCTGGCAATCTCCTGTATCTCTCCGGTCAGTTTTCTCAACTGATCCGGGCCTTCTATATTGCGCCGGAAAAGTATCACTCCCCCAACCCCGAAATCATCGATCATCCGCCCCAGGTGGCGATCAGGCTCGGGGCCGTGGAATCCGACCATTAACAGTCGGCCGAGATTGTCCTGAATTTTATCTGAGTGCGACGCTGACATGATCAACCATCACCTTTCGGGGAATTCATCTGGCCGCCTTCCGGCCTTCGGGCGCAAAGATAAGTTTCTCTTAATTTCTTGACGTAATCCGTTTCACTGTTCAGGTCAGTTGTATAGACGCCGTTTAGAGTTCTAGAGGAATGGATCATTTCTCCCGAACCGAGGTAGATCCCGACGTGTCCTTCGAAAAACAGCAGGTCGGCCGGCTGGAGGGGAGAAAAATCGTCGCGCAGGTCGTCGAGCGGTAGTTTTTTACCCCGATTTTCCTGCTCGCCCGTATCTCTGGGTAGATTTTTTCCGCAGTAACTAAATAGTCGCTGAACGAACCCTGAACAGTCAAAGCCAAAGGCAGACGTCCCGCCCCAGAGGTAAGGAATACCGATAAACTGCATAGATAGGGTTATAAGGTCGACCTCCGCTAGTTCCCCGGGCCTCTTTACGTACCCCTCCCGAATCCTCCGGGCTTTGCCCGACGGCGCCTCAAAGGCCAGATATCCACCGGTAAAGGAACCTCTCAGGTTCGTCCCGAAGCTCAACCTTCCTACCAGGTCACCGTAATCATCCCATACTTTTACTGTCGGCTCTGTGACGGTGACCTCATCTCCGGAAAGTTCGAACTCCGACAGATAATCCTCCCGAACCCAGCCGGAATAACCGTCAGCTCCCGAGACCAGGAACCAGCCAGCTTTTTGGTCGAGTACGTTAACTTCTTCGTAAAACAAAAGCTGACTGGACCTCCGGGCAGCCGATTCCGGATCCTCCCGCATGTCGGCGACGTTAGTGCTAACTCGCATCTT
>Ga0207797_1001464_pt1 | contig 17024 bp, 14 predicted proteins | sample PRCRCaboRojoPR_6_FD_187275 | JGI IMG/M metagenome (GOLD analysis project Ga0207797, IMG submission 187275) | Marine sediment microbial community from Cabo Rojo, Puerto Rico - PR CR 10% Liquid 1 (SPAdes) | ecosystem: Environmental > Aquatic > Marine > Coastal > Sediment | place: Cabo Rojo, Puerto...
CCGTCGCCGCGGTCGCGATGGTGACCGTCGCCGTAGTCGCGATGGTGATCGTCGCCGTAGTCGCGATGGTGATCGTGGCCGTGGTCGTGATTGGTGTCGTGTCCAGGGGCCTGGTCGTGCCCGTGGCCGTATTGGTGGGCCGTATCGTGAATCTCCGGCGTGGGCTCGTCACTGCCGCCAGGTTCGAACTCGCCGGGGCCATGCGAGTGGGAGTGCCCGTGCCGATACTCTCGAATCCCCAGTGCGATCAGCAGTACGCCCGCCACCAGGCTGACCGGACCCCCGATCTGGATGCCCCCGAGGACCGTGATCGGTTCGTTGGCCTGGGTGAGGTTGAAATACTCCTTCGCGTAGAAGAACACAAGCACCATCGCGATGCTGCTTATCAGGTGCCCGACCCCGAGGATGAAACTCGCCGCGAAGCCGTACAGCCACTTGTTCGTCTGATCCAGCGCATAGGAGGCAGCGACCGGCCAGCCGTGACCGGGTTCGATCCCGTGCACCGCGCCGAGGACGATCGCGCCGACGAGCACGCCGAAGGCCTCCCCGTGCAACATGGTCTGCCCCGGACTCGGCGATGGCGCCGAATAACGGTTGTTAATATCCAACCCGGGGGTCGCTCATACTGGGGGAAGCCGAACTTGGTGTGGTCGAGCACATATGCGTCTCACCGACCGTGGTCCGGCCGAGCACATATGCGTCTCACCGACCGTGGTCCGGCCGAGTCGATTCGCCGCCGGCGGACACGCGCCCGCTCGCGTCTTATAATAATGCGTCCACGGCCTCGTCGACGTCCATCACGTCCTGCTCGACGGCGTTCAACACGCCCTCGACCTGCTCCCGGCGGGCGTCGGCGTCCGGCGCCTCGACCCAGAGGTCCCCGAGCGGCTCGCCGTCCTCGAGGGCCCGCTCCTTCTTGACCCGGTAGGCACCCTTCTCCGTGCGGACGTCGTCCGGGTGGAAGAAGTACCAGTCCTCGCGGTCGAAACGCACCCCGATCTTGGGCCGCGCGCCGAAGTTCTGCGAGAAGTAGACGAGGGCCTCGACCTCCTCGCTCGTCAGGTAGATGGGGTCGCCGCCGCTGGATTTGGCCTCGATAGCGTAGAAGACGTGTCCGTTGCCCGCCAGGACGTCCGGCAGTTCGCGCTCGGTAGCGCTCCCGCTCGCCGGGGCGCGCATCACCGCGAACCCGGCCTGGTCGAGGGCGTTGACCAGTTCGCGCTCGCGGCGGTCGCCCTTCCGGTTCGCGCTCATCGGGCTGGCAAACGAGGGGGGCGGAGTTAGGTTCCCCGGTCGATATGCCGGCTCTGACAGGTGGGTGCCGTGTGTGGAGTCGTCCCCACCACTGTCAGGAAAGGGCCCCCCGCTTACCTTCCGCGGCTTCCTGCGGTCTTCGCTCGCTACCGCTCGCTGCGGTCCGTGCTGCGTCGGGGTACGTCGAGCGCCCGGGCCCTTTCCGAGTCCATCCCGCGGGAGAGGAAAGCCCTGCTGGCTGTCACTGGATGTCCACTGGAGTGGCTCTGGATGGACACTCCAGAGCCGCTGGATGTCCACTGGAGTGCACGGCCGCTCCGGGCAACCACGACCGGGCCGAGCGCGACGGCTCCCCCGCCCGCTAACTCGTGAGGGCGAAGGTTGCCCGTGAACCGTCTCCAAAACCACCGAGCAGTCCGAAGGTGACCGGAAAAGCAGTCAGTCGCTCTGGATGCGCGGGGCAAGCATGTAGGTCACGTTGCCCATGCCCTCCGCGATCTCGAAGTGCATCTTCACCGGGAACTCCTCGCCGAGTTCGACGGTTACCTCGCCGTTCTTGGGGATCGCCTTGTTCATGTCCTTGAGATAGTCCAGGGAGAAAAGCGAGTGGGCGTCCCCGAGTTCCAGCGAGATGAGATCCGCCGCGCCGAGTTCGAGATGGACGTCGTCCGTGTCGCCCTCGGCGTCGACGTAGAAGTGCTCCTCGTCGGGGTCCACGCCGAGCGCGATGTGGTCCGAGACCATGTCCGCCGCGCGGACCGCCCGGTCGATATCTTTGCCCTCGATGACGACCCGGGCAGGCAGGTCCAGGTCCGGGAGGTCGGGCTCCTGCCGGATCGAGTCCGGGTCGATGAGGGCGAGGGTGTACTCCAACCCGTCGATGGTGATATGGAGCTTGCGGGTTTCCTCGTCGAGTTCGAGCTGGACCAGCTGGCCGGCGTCGGCCATCCCCGCGATGTCCTCCAGCCGGGAGAGGTTGACCCCGATGAGTCCCCCGTCCGCCTCGTAGGATTCGAAGGCCGCCGAGTCGAGTTCGAGGTCCACCATGCCGACGTTCGCCGGGTCCACCGCCCGGATCTCCAGCCCCTCGTCGTTGAGGTGGATCTTGCATTCGTCCACCAGCACGCTCACGGAGTCAAGGGTCGTCCGGAGCGTATCGGCGCTCACGATGGCCGTAAACATGTTGTGGCGGTCTACGACCACCCATCATAAAAAGCCACCCGTTCGATGACCCGCGGCTGTTTCCACGAATTCGACCGACAGCGGTGCTGTCCCGCGGGTCTTTCGACCGCGGACTCGCGGCGGGCCGGGCGAAGCCGCACGGGCCCGGGGGCGGCTGGGACGCGAGCGAGGCGGCGCGTGGCAGGACCGGTAGCGCCACCGGGCTCCCCCACGAGCTCGAGCCCCGGGCGACGCCGCCCCGTCCCCGAGATAATCCGGGTTAACTCCGGTTAACCGCGCCCAACCCCGCCCAAGCAACGCCCCGGTTTTTGGGTATCCCCGGATAACGACCGAGCGATGCGACGCACAGCGATCACCGCCCTGGTCGCCCTCATGGTCGCGCTCGCCGGTTGCGGCGCGACCACCCAGGGAGGACTGACGACGACACAGACAGACGACGCGACGAACGCGATCGAACCCACGAGCGGAATGGGGTCCGGTTCCACCGGGACGATCGCGTTCTACGTGAGCGATCAACCGGCCGCTATCGAGGACTTCGAACACCTCAACGTCACGATCCAGAGGATCGGCCTGAAGCCGGCCGGCGCGGATGACGACGAGGAATCCTCCGATGGGGCCGAATCGGACGACGGGAACGAGTCCGAGGACGAGAACGAGACGACAACGACGGTGACCACGACGGCGACGACCACCAATGAAACGACGGAGGAGAGGACGAATACGAGTACCACCACGACGACCGAGACACTCGAGAACGAGACGACGGAAGCCCCGGAGAACGACAGCGAGGACGACGAGGCTGAGGACGAGCAGGACGAGGAGGAGCGCGAGGAGGGCGAGGATGAGGACGATGACGAGGAGCGCGAGGTCGAGGAGGCTGAGGACGAGAAAGACGACGAGAAAGCCGGCTGGGTGACCTACGACGTCGATAACCGCACGGTCGACCTGACCGAGTTGCGGGGCGAGAATGCCACGCGACTGGCGAACCTCTCCGCGCCGAGCGGGACCTACACCACCGTGTTCGTGTACGTCTCGGACGTGCACGGGGTCCTGAAGAACGGCGAGGAGGTCCGCGTGAAGCTGCCGAGCCAGAAGCTCCAGTTGCACACGACCTTCGAGATCGGGGCGAACGCCTCGGCTGAGTTCGTCTACGACATCGCCGTTCACAAGGCGGGCAACAGCGGAAAGTACATCCTCAAGCCCAACATCGCCGAGTCCGGGACCGATGTCCCGATCCGCGACGTCGACCGGGAACGCGAACACCGGAGCGAGATGAACGACGGGGAGGAGCACGGCGACGACGAGATGGACGAGCACGATGAGGAGGACATGGGCGAACACGACGAGATGAACGAGACCGAAGGCGAGCACGGTCAGGACGAGAGCGAGATGGGCGAGGGCCACGACGGGAACGGAATGGACGACCAGGACGGGAACGGCATGGACGACGAGTCGGAGCACGGGGGCGGCGAACCGGGTGACGGCGCCGACCACGAGGACCGCTTCTCAATCGCCCTCGACGGGAACGTCACCGCGGGCGGGACAGTCACCGTCTCGGTGACCAACGCCCAGGACAAAGCGGTCTCCGGCGCGGCGGTCTCGGTGAACGGCGACTCGGTCGGCGAGACCGACGGCGACGGGGCGATCGAGATCACGGTCCCCGAGGGGGCCGAGGAACTCGAGATCACCGTGCGGACCCCCGGCGGCGCCGAGATCGACTTCGAGCGCTCACTCGAGGGCTGAACACCGCTGGCGACTGGTCCCCGCAGTTCGCGGGTTTCTCCCGCGATTCTCCGAGATCGAGCGGCGCCCCGGCCATCGTCAGTCACTTCCGCGCCGGCCGCCAACTCACCGTCGATGGCCGGCAAGGACCACTATTATAATAAGGCGAAACAGGAGGGCTACCGCTCGCGATCGGCCTACAAGCTCAAACAGCTCGACGAGCAGGCCGACCTCCTCTCGCCGGGCGACACCGTCGTCGACCTGGGCGCGGCACCCGGCGGCTGGCTCCAGGTCGCCGCGGAAGCTGTGGGCCCGGCCGGCCGTGTCATCGGGGTGGACCGCCAGCGAATCGACCCGCTCGAGGACCACGACGTCGAGACCGTGCGCGGAGACATGACCGAGGCAGAGACCCGCGAGCGGATCCGCGAGGTGGCTGGAGGGTCTGTCGACGTCGTGGTCTCGGACCTGGCGCCGAACATGACCGGCGAGTACAGCGTCGATCACGCCCGCTCGGTCCATCTCGCGCGCCAAGCGCTGGCGACCGCGCGGGAGCTGCTGGACTCGGGCGGCAATTTTGCGGTGAAGGTCTTCGATGGCCAGGACTTCGACGCCTTCCGCGCCGACGTCGAGGCCGACTTCGAGCACGTTCGGACCGTCAGGCCGAAGGCCTCGCGGGAATCCTCCTCGGAGGTGTACGTGCTCGGCCTGGGCTACGTCACGGCCCCTGTCGCCGAGGGCGACGAACTCGACGTGGAGATCGTCTCGATGGGCGAGGAGGGCGACGGCATCGCCCACGTCGAGGGGTATACGCTCTTCGTGCCGGCGACCGAGGTCGGCGAGTCGGTGACGGTGCGGGTGACCGACCGCAAGGCGAAATTCGGGTTCGCCGAACGGACCGAGTGACCCGTCGAGGTCCCAAGCGCGGTCAGTCTGCCAGCGTGACGGTCGGCTCGCCGTGGCCGCGGCGGCGGAGCAGTCCCACCACGAGGTAGACGAACGGCGTATCGAGCAACGCGATGGCCAGCTTCAGGAGGTACTGGCCGACCACCAGTGAGGCCACGAGTCCGAGCGGGAGGCCGTCTCCGATGCCCAGGAGTTCCGGCACCAGGAAGAAGGCCAACCCGACGAAGATCACGGTGTCGATGAGCTGACTCGTGGCCGTCGAACCCACGTTGCGCAGCCAGAGGTGCGAGCCGCCGGTCCACTGGCGCAAGCGGTGAAAGGCGATGACGTCCCAGTTCTGGCTCACGAGGTACGCCGCCAGACTCCCGATCACGATGTTGGTGCTCGGCCCCATGACGGCCGCGAAGGTATCCGGCGCCACCGGCGAGGAGCCCGCTGCCGGCGCGAGGATGGTACTCCAGACCAGCGCCAGCATGACGAAGTTCAGCAGGAAGGCCACGTTCACCACGACCTGTGCCGCGCGGCGGCCGTAAAGCTCTGCGTAGGCGTCCGAGGCGAAGAACGTGAGCGCGTAGGCCAGCGCCGCTCCCGGCAGCGCGAGCGTGCTCCCCGCGATGGGGATCGAAACGGGCAGCTGGAACGCCAGAACTTTCGAGGCGGTGAGCTGGGCCGTGATGAGCGCGGTGACGAACAGTCCGATCAGCGCGACCTGGCCGGCGGGGATGGCCCGCGACCTCATTCCGAGTCACCCTCCAGGCGGCCGTGGCGCTCGTCGATGTCATCGAGGATGTCCAGGGTCTTCCGGATCGACGCCCGGATGGCCTCGCTCCGGTTGACGAACTTCCCGTCCTCGCCCACGTGCTCGTCGAGGTCCGCGAGGAGTTCGGCCGGAACCTCGACGCTGATCTTCGGCACGGTCACCACCACCTCGGCCGCTGCCGATCGACGTCCCCGACGCACGTTGCGGCCCCGGCTGCTATCACCAGCATATTCTCGAGAGGTGATTCAGCGCATATCTAGATAAGGGCGTCGTCTCGGCCCGGGCGGGCGGCTCGTCGATACGACGGCCGACACCGACCGATCAATGGGGGCGTTCGCACCGATACGTGCCCTCCCCGTCCCGCCTCGGCCGCTCCGAAATCCGGCCGTCGCTGTCGCCGCGCTCGCAGGGCGACACGAAGACGTCCCGCAGACGGACCGTGGCTGCCTCGTCATCTCCCGCGATGAGATGGTCGACCGCTTCGCCGAGGGCCGCCTCCGCCTGCTCGTCACCGAGCGTGGCGGGCAGGTCGAACTCGGTGCGGAGTGCAGCATCGAGGTCCGCTCCAGCGGCTTCCCCGCCAGCGTCGCCGTCCACGAACTCCGCCAGTTCGATGTCGCCCCGCTCGACGGCCTGCCGGAACTCGAAGACGCGATGCCAGGTCGCTGCGTCCAGATCGAGGCCCTCGGGCTGGATGAGGACCGGACAGCGGGTGTGGAAGCGACAGCCGTCCGGGGGATCGGTCGCGTCGGGGACCTCCCCCGCGAGCGGTTCGGCCGGGGGGCCCGTCGCGTCGGGGGCGGGGATGGCCTCGAGCAACGCCTTCGTATAGGGATGGGCGGGGTCTTCGAAGACCGATTCCACCGGTCCCCGTTCGACGATCTCGCCGAGGTACATCACGGCGATCCGGTCGCAGAACTCCCGCACCACGCTCATGTCGTGACTGATGAACAGGATCGAGAGGTCGAAGGTCTCCTGGAGGTCCGCCATCAGGGAGAGCACCGACGCCTGGACGCTCACGTCGAGGCCGCTCACGGGTTCGTCGGCCACGAGCAGATCCGGGTCGAGGACCAGCGAGCGCGCGAGGGCGAGGCGCTGTTTCTGCCCGCCGGAGAAGGCCTGTGGGTGGCGATCGAGGTCGATGCCATCCAGCCCCACCCGCTCGAGGAGGTCCCGAACGATGGCCCGGCGTCGATCGCGGTCGGCCATGCCATGGATGGAAAGCGGTTCGCCGACCGCCTCGGCGACCGTCATCCGGGGGTTGAACGTGGCGTTGGGGTCCTGGAAGACGAGCTGGGCACGACGGCGGAACCGCTGGAGGGCCCGGTCACCAAGCTCCGTAACCGGCTCCCCGTCGAATCGGATCGTTCCGTCCGTCGGCTCCTCGAGCCTGAGGGCGGTCGAGGCCACCGTCGACTTGCCACACCCGGACTCGCCGACGAGGCCCAGGGTTTCCCCCCGCCCGACGTCGAAATCCACGCCGTCGACGGCCCGGACCCGTTCGACTTCACGGCCCAGGAGCCCCGTCGTGACGGGGTAGTGCTTCCGGAGCCCCCGGACCGACAAGAGGGGGTCGGACCCGTCGTGACCGGGGTCGGCTCGCCGGTCCTGGCCCGACGCCGATCTCATCGGCTATCCTCCTCCGGGTCCGAGCTCTCGAAGTCCGACTGATCGTCGAGCGCAGACGCCTGGAAACCCGGCTCATCCTCCGAGCCCGACGAGTCGAAACCCGGCTCATCGTCCAACTCCGATGTCTCGAAATCCGGCCCATAATAGATGCACGCGGCCGTGCGCTCGGGCCCGATGGCCATCTCGTCCGGGACCGACTCCCGGCAGGCTTCGACGGCGTGGGGACACCGCGGGTGGAACAGGCAGCCAGCAGGGCGGTCCTGGGGGTCCGGGAACGACCCGTCGAGGGGCTCCATCCCCTCCCCTCGGCCGGGAAGGCTCGCCAGGAGAGCGCGGGTGTACGGATGAGCGGGGTCCGAGAGGACTGCATCGACCGGGCCCCGCTCCATCACCCGACCCGCGTAGACGACCACCACCCGGTCGGCCACCTCGGCGACGACACCCAGGTCGTGGGTCACGAACAGGACCCCGAGATCCCGCTCGGCCTGCAGCTCGGCCAGCAGTCGCAGGATCTGTGCCTGTGTGACGACGTCGAGGGCCGTCGTGGGTTCGTCCGCGATGAGCACGTCGGGGTCCGCAGCCAGCGCCGCGGCGATCACCACCCGCTGTTTGACCCCGCCCGAGAGCTGGTGTGGATACTGCCCGGCGGCACGGCCAGGGTTCGGGAGCCCGACCGCGTCGAGGAGTTCGATAGCCCGGTCCTCGGCACGGGGGTCGTCCTCGTGGAGTTGGATCGTCTCCGCGACCTGGTGACCGACGCTGTAGGCCGGGTCGAGTGCCCCCTGTGGGTTCTGGAAGACGTGCGCGATCCGATTCCCCCTGATCGATCGCAACTCCCGTTCGGACGCTGCGGTCAGGTCGTAGCCGTCGAAGCGGACCGAGCCGTTGAGGACCCGTCCCGGTGGCGTGGGGATCAGACGGGTGATGGTCTCGCCGGCGACGGTCTTCCCGGACCCGCTCTCGCCGACCAGGCAGACTGTCTCGCCGGTCCGTACCTCGAAGGAGAGCTCCTCGATGGCCGTGAGCGTGCCCCGCGGGGTGTCGAAGGCGACCGTGAGGTCCTCCACGGAGAGGACGGGTGACTCGGTCATGCGACCCCCTGCGGGTCGAAGACGTCCCGCAACGCGTCACCGACGATGCTGACGGCGACGACCGTCGCGACTAACGCGAGACCGGGCCCCAGCACCACCCACCAGTTGAGGGGGAAGAACTGCCCCATCCCCGAGGCGATGATCTCGCCCCAGGAGCGGATCATGATGTCGTTCAACTCCAGAAAGGAGATGGCTGCCTCGATGAGGATGAGGGTGGCGACCTGTCTGGTGGTGGCGACCGCGATGGGACCGGCGATGGTCGGCAGCACGTGGTACCGGAGCACGTGGAGTCGTCCGGCACCAGCACTCCGGGCCGCGCGGACGAATCCGGCCTCCCGGACGGCCTTGACCTCGCTGCGGACCACGTGCGCGATGCCGCCCCAGTTGAGAAAGCCGAAGACGACGATCAGCACCAACAGGCTCGGTTTCGTGACGAAGGCGAAGATGACATAGACCAGGAAGGCCGGTACCGTGCGCTGGACGTTCACGTACCCGGTCAACAGGGCGTCGACGCGGCCGCCGACGAATCCCGCGACGGTCCCGACTAACGTCGCGATGGAGATCAGGATCGTCGCCGTGACCAGCGTCAGGGTCACGACGACCCGCATCCCGGAGACGATCAGATGGCCGATTCCCTCCCCATAGACGTTGGTGCCGAGGGGGTATGCGAGCGATCCCTGGCACATCCCGTCCGCGACCGGGCCGACGCACGCACTCTGGAAGGTCGGGTCCCGGGACAGGAAGGCGGGCGGCTGGTAGACGATGTCGAATTGCTTGGTCGGCGTCCCGAGGACGATCGAGCCGACGGTCCCGAACCCGAAGACGATCGCGAGCCAGACGACGCTGGCGGCGAGAGCAGGACGGCTCCGGATCAGCGTCCAGAGCCGTTGCCGGGTCCGGTCGCTTTCGGCGAGCGGCAGGACGCCATACCCCAGGAACAGGACGACCGACAGCAAGAGGAGCCAGTCGACGAGCCGGGGTTCCCAGGTCCCCAGGAGTGGTTCGGTGGGGCCGCGGAGGGTCAGGTCAACCGCAAGGAGGAGCCCCACGGCGGCACCCCCTCCGATCACGAACCACGTGGGTCTCGACAGGGAGCGGCGTCGGCCCGAAACCGAGGTCCAGTCGACGCTTCGGAATCGCGGTTCCGTCGGCGACTCTGATGCGGCCGTCATGGATGGGAAGGGCGGCAGCCGGCGATGGAGATGTGGTGCATCATGAACAATTAAATAAGTTCCGAATCGCAGCTTTCCACGGTGAGCGGCCCCGTATCGACCCCGCACGGACAACAGACAAGAAGCGTGGTCGGGAGTGGCCACCCTATCCTGGAGGCGTCGGGATCATGACCCGAGCGTGGTGGCTTGGCAAGCGGTTGCTGGTGGCCGTCGTCCTGGTGTATGTCATCATGACCGCGGTCTTCGCGTTCGTCGCCCTCACCGAGGACCCCACCGTTATCATGGTCGAGCGAGCCGCGGTCGGGAACGGACTGACCGGCGAACAGGTCGACCAGATCGTCGAGGCCTACCGCGAGTCGCGCAACCTCGACGATCCACCCCTCGAACGGTACGTCAACTGGTTGTACAACGTCACGACCCTGGACTGGGGCCTCTCGTTCAGTACCGGCCAGCCGGTGGCACTGCTGGTCGGTCGTGGCTTACTGTATACGGCGGCCTACCTGGTCCCCGCGCTGCTCGTGGCCGTCGCCGGGGGGATCGGACTCGGCCTCTACAGCGCCACTCACGAGGAATCGCTCGGGGCCCGGCTGAGCATCGGCGCCTCGTATGTCGGCTTCGGGATCCCCAACTTCCTCTTCGCGTGGCTGCTGATGTGGTTCGTGGCGGTCGAGTTACACCTCTTCGGCCGCGGCATCGTCGACGCCTCGGCCTGGACCTCGGTGCGGACCCTCGGCAACCTCTCCCTGGCCGCCCTCGTCGCGGGATCCAGCATCCTGGCCGGCCAGATCCGCTACGCCCGGGCCGAGTCCCTCGAACACCTCGGGACCGAGTCGATCAAGCTCCTGCGAGCCAAGGGTGCCGGCCCGCGGACCGTGACCCGCCACGTGCTCCGCAACGCCGCCGGTCCCATCGTCGCGACCACCTTCACCGAACTCGTGGACGTGATGCTCCTCGGGATCATCGTCATCGAGCAGATCTTCGGGATCCCCGGCATCGGCCACCTGATATACAGCGGCGTCATGGGACGCGACCTTCCGCTGCTCATCGGCGCCGCGATGGTCCTCGCAGTCATCACCATTGGTGGAACCCTCTTCCAGGACCTGCTCCACGCGAGTCTGGACCCGAGGGTCGCGGACGCCGACTGAGAGGGGAGTCCCCGAGCACCCGGTCACAAGGGTTAGGTTGTTCGACAGCCCCCCAACAGGTATGGGTGCACCGGAGGGGGCGACGGGTCAGGCCGAGCGCATCGCACGGCCCCGACGGGCCCTCGCGGTCGTGATCTTCGTGGTATTCCTCGACCTGGTCGGCTTCGGGATCGTCATCCCCATCCTTCCCTATTACGTGCGGAGCTTCGGCGTTAGCGACGTCTTCATCGGGCTGCTCGCGGCGACCTACTCGCTCGCACAGTTCCTCGCCGCACCGGTTCTGGGTCGGTACTCCGACCAGCTGGGCCGCCGGCCGGTCATCATGCTCTCGCTGGCCGGCGGCGTCATCGCCTGGACGCTCTTCGGCTACGCCGGACAAGTAGGCGACGTGGCTGGCGTCCTCGCCGGCATGTCGATCCTCTTCCTCTCGCGTGGCCTCGCCGGCGCGATGGGTGGTAATATCGCCGCGGCACAGGCGTACGTTGCCGACGTGACGCCCCCCGAGCGCCGTGCGGGGGCACTGGGCCTGGTCGGTGCCTCCTTCAGCCTCGGTTTCATCTTCGGCCCCGCCATCGGTGGGTTCCTTGCGAGCGACCCGGTAGTGGCCTGGGCCTCGATCCTGCCGATTCCGGCGACCACCTTCTCGCTCCCGGCGTTCGGTGCGGCGGGCATGAGTCTGCTAGCGCTCGTCGTCGCGGCCCTGGCCATGGCCGAGCCGGCGGGCCGCCGACCGCAATCCGAGCGCCAGACCCTGGTGGGCCAGTTCCGCACGGCGCTTTCGGACACGTCGCTCCGTGGATTGGTGATCGCCTTCTTCCTGGTCTCGGTGGCCTTCGCGGGCATCCAGGTGATGTTCATCCCGTTCGTCGCGGACGCCACGGCCTATCGATACGACGCCTCCGGGGCCGCCCTCCTGCTCACCTATATCGGGATCCTCGGGGCGTTCAATCAGGGGATCCTCGTGGGGCGGCTCACCACCCGTTTCGGCTCCGCCCGGCTCGCTGTCTCCGGGGCCTCGATGCTCCTGGTCGCGCTCGCCGCGATTCCGTTCGCCCCCGAGATCGGGGCTCTCCTCCCGCCCGTGAGCGGCCCGGTCTGGTTCACCCGCGAACTGCTCGCCCTCCTGCTCGTCCTGGGCCTGCTCTCGCTGGGGAACGGGCTGTTGAACCCCTCCCTGGCGACCCTGGTCTCACAGGGTGCGAGCAGCGAGACGCAGGGCAACGCCTTCGGAGTGACCCAGGGTGCCGGGAGTTTGGGGCGGACGATCGGCCCGCCGGTCGCGGCCGCCCTCTACGCACTAGTATATTGGTCCCCGTTCGTGGCGGGGGCGATCGTCGTCATCCCCGTCATCGCACTCCTGGTCGCAATCCGCGACCGCGAGGCCGGCATCAGGACGCAGCCCGGGTCGTGAGTACTGGCGCATCCCGCTGCCCATCGCCCTGCTCCCCCACTCAGGTCGCGACGTGATCGTCCGAGTCGGGCTCCGGGACAGGAGTTACCGGGTGGGTCGCCTCGAGTCGGCCCAGGATCGCGTCGCCGAACCGCTTGACGTCCTCCCAATCAGTATACTCGTAGTCCCTGCTGGGGTCGGTGTCCCCGGTGGCCTTCCGGGCGATGAATCGCATGAGCAGGCGCTTGAAGAAGCCGTAGGCCGAGTAGCGGAGTGCACCCGCGAAGTTGCCGATGAGGTCGGGCTCCCAGCCCGTCTGCTCGCGGAAGTCCCGGATGTACCCCTCGGCCTCCGCGATCCGGTCCCCGTCGGTCGAGGCCGCCGAGAGGCTGACCTGGAAGAAGGCTGCCGGGCGCTCCGCCATCGCGTCGCGGTGGCCCCGGACGAACTCGATAAGATGGGCCTGATGCTTGCCCACGTGGATCGACGCGCCGATCACGACCGCATCGAAGTCGCCCGGTTCGAGGGGTGGGTCCGCCTCGGTCACTGGCTCGAGCGTGACGTCGTGGCCGCTCGCCCCGAACTGCTCTGCGAGTCGGTCGGCGATGCGGGCCGTCTGGCCCTCCCCGGTGGCGTATGCGACGAGGATTGATCCCATGGTTTCGGTAGGCACGGACCCACGATAAGCGTACAGCGCGGGCGGCTACCAGGGGGCACAGGTAGGGCCACGTCTCGACAGTCGGCGGTCAGCACGCGGCGGGCGGCCGGCGTCGTCACGCCGCCGGATCGGTCGCCCGCGGTTTGGGCCCGCGACGCCCGCCAAGGGTCACGACCCAGAGCACGGCGAGACCGAAGAGATAGGCGAGGGACATCGGGATGGCGACGATCAGCATCGTGTACAGACTGCCGGGAGTGATGATCGTCCCGAAGACGAAGAACCCGAGGACGGCGCCACGCCAGCGCTTGCGCATCGAGGCGTAGCTCACGATACCACCCCGGTGGAACAGCCACATCGTGACCGGGATGTCCGCGAGGAGACCGATGCCGGCCGTGGTGAGAAACACCATCCAGAAGAAGTTGTTCACCCGGTAGCTGATGACCGTCCCGGCCCGGATGGCGTCCTGGACGAGATAGGAGATGATCGGTGGCGCAACGAAGAGATAGCCCACGATGGACCCGAGGATGACACCGACGATGATCGAGGCACCCCACAGGTAGACGGTCCCGCGGTCGCCGGTGATCAACCCGCGGTCCTCCAGGGCCGGCCACGCGTAGTAAAAGAGGAACGGCAGCGTGACCACCGCGGCCATCACGGTCGAGATCTTGACCTCGAACACCAGCGCCTCGACCGGGTGCAGGGTGATGGGCCACTGGGCCGTTGCCGGATCCGGCCGGACCTCCGCGGGGATGCGCGAGACGAAGTCAGCCCGAAGCATGCCGATGCCGCCCTGGTAGAGGAACGTGAAGACGCCGGCGAGCACCAGCATGAAGATGGCCGTCAGCCGGAAGGCGCGGGACCGCAGGCTGTCGAAGATGAAGGCGATGTCGTAGTAGTAACCCCCGATGTCGTCCTCGGTGGTCTCGTCCTCGGTGAAGGCGTTGACCATACCGGCGGTCGTCCGGGTGACGGGGTCTCCCGCCTCCTCCTCGGCCTCGCCCCCTGCTGCGCCCGCACCCTCGGCAGCGTCAGCGGCGGCCTCCGCTCCGGCTGCCTCCTCGGCGGCCGCTTCGGTCGCCTCGACCGCGTCGAACCGGTCGAGGATCGCCTGTGCCTTCTCCGGATCGTCGTCGTCCATGGCGCGGCGGGCGGCCGTGACGGCGTCCCCCTCCTCCATGCGGGCGAAGACCTCGGCGGGGGCCGCCCGGACGCCGGCGGCACCCTCGACCTTCGCCAGGTCCAGCCCGAACTCGTCGATGTAGCGGTCGATTTCCTTGCCGGGTTGTGCAGCCTCGATGGCCAAGTAGAGGACCGCCAGCGCGCCGAGGAATCCGACCACGACCGCGGCGATGACGACGGAGACGAGGACGGCGAACTCGCGGGGGAGCCCCAGCACGGCCTCGATCGGCGGCAGCGGCCCCGGACGGATAGACGCCGGGAGCTGTGTCAGGACGGTCCCGTTCAGGAACGTTGCCCCGCCGGCGCCGAAGAACGCGTAAGCGGCCGCCCCGCCCAGGACGCCCACGCCGGCGACGTGGTTCCACCGCCGGCGGAGCACTCCCAGGAGGTCCATGGACCGGCTCCCGCGCTTCGCGGTGGTGATGACCTTGGCGAGATAGAGGCTGAAGGCGTAGAGGGCGACCAGCGGAGACGCCCACATCAGCTGGGTAAAGGGGTCCGGCGGGGAGAACAGCGCCCCGAACGCGAAGATGCCGACGATGGCGTACTTCCACTTGTCTCGGAAGGTCTCGTAGGGGACGATCTCAGTGTAGGAGAGGGCCGTCATGATCAGCGGCAACTGTGCCGCCAGCCCGAAGGACAACGCGAGGATCAGGATGAACTCTGTCCAGTGGACGATGGAGTAAAGCGGGGCCAGGCCCGCGCCAAGCGCGTTCCCCGCCAGGAAGGCGAACATGAGCGGGAAGAACAGGAAGTAGGCGTAGATGATCCCGAGGGTCGACAGCGTCAGCGCGAGGAGCACCAGCACCGCGAGCTTCCAGCGGTCGACGTGGACCTCCGGGATCATCTCCCGCTCGGCCAGCGGGCGTTTGAGATAATAGCCGAGGACGGGCAGCGCGGTGATGACCCCGACGGCGAGCCCGATCTTGACCTGGAGCAGGATGACGTCGAAAGGCGTCTGGGCGATGACGCGCGCGCCGCGAGCGAGCAGGTCGGCCTTGAGCTGGGGCCAGATGTACGCCCGCATCGCGATGATGCCGAGCAGCAGGCCAACCGTGAATGCGATGAAGACCTTCTGGAGACGCTTCTGGGCGGTCCGCAAGACCACTCCCAGCGTCTCTCGGCCCGAATCGATGGCGCGGGCCGTATCCTCGTCTATCGGGCCCACGGCACTCATTGAATGGCCATATCCCGCTCCCGACTATCAATCTTCTTCTCTGGGCCGCCGCGAACCGATAAAAAAGGCCTATAACGACGCCGGGGCCTATCCCGCCGTATGGCGGACGATCCGCCGGCAGGCGGCCCGGGCGGGGCCGACGAGGAGCGCGAGGACCGCGAGGAGCCCCGCGACTCGGGCGACAGCGAGCCGGCGGACCAGGAGCGTGAGGAGGCAAGCGAGGGCCAGAAAGAGCCCGCTGACGGGGAGAAAGACCAGGCGAGCGAGGTGGACGGCCAGGAGCGGGGCGGCGACGAGGAGGCGGCGGGAGAAGAGACTGCACCGGACGAGGAGTCACAGTCTGGTGGCTACGTGGACCTTCCCGAGGCGCCCGCGAACAGCGACGCGGACGACGGAGCGGCGCCAGACGATGCTGCAGATGACACACCGGCTGACCAGGAGGAAGAAGAAGCAACCGAGGACGCGGACAAAGGGGCTGCAGACACCCCCAAGGGCGCGGACCAGGAGGCTGCAGGTACACCCACGGACGCGGAGCCGGAGCAAGACCACGAACCCGAGGAAGATGAGGACGGGGCTGCGGAACCAGGGGCGCCTGACACGGAGCCCGAAGAAGACGGTGACGAGGAACCCGGCGAGGATGCGAACGAGCATGTCGAGGAAAGTGATGGGGAAGCGGACGAGGACGGGGGGCAGAGTGATGAGGAAGTAGAGGAGGACGAGGAGGGAGAACAGAGTGATGAGGAAGTAGAGGAGGACGAGGAGGGAGAACAGAGTGATGAGGAAGCAGAGGAGGACGAGGAGGGAGAACAGAGTGATGAGGAAGCAGAGGAGGACGAGGAGGGAGACAGCGACGAGGAACCGGACGAGGAGGGCGAGGACGACGAAGCCTCCTCGCAATCGACCGTCGAGATGCACGACGACACCACCCCGATCCAGCGGAAGACGGGGCCGGCCTCGGACAAGGAACAACCGCTCGCCGATCACATCGAGGAGATGGTAAAGCGGCTGGCGATCGTCGTCGTGGTCGCCGGCGTCGTAAGCCTGCTCGCGTTCCCGTTCGGCGAAGACTTCATCCTCTTTTTGTGGTACTCGGTGCTGCCGGCGGACATCTCCCAGCCCCACGTCTACCATCCCCTGGAACTGGTGATCACCCAGCTGAAGGCCGCGAGTCTCCTGGGGCTGGTCCTGGCGCTGCCGGTCTTCGTCTATGAAACCTACGCGTTCATGCGGCCGGGGCTGTACCCCCACGAGCGGCGATACTACCTCGCCGCGGTCCCGACGAGCCTGATCCTGGCGTTCGTCGGCCTCCTCTTTGGCTACTTCATCGTCCTGCCGGCGGTCATGAACTACTTCCTGTACTACTCCGACACCGTCGTCGACATCGCCTTCGCGCTCGGGCAGACCTTCAGCCTGATGTTGATCCTGCTCGGGTACCTCGCGATCGTCTTCCAGATCCCGCTTTTCGTTATGCTCGCGATCATGATGGGCCTGACCACCCGCGTGTGGCTCGAGGAGCGGCGCCTCATCTTCTGGGGCGCGTTCCTGGGCATCTCCTTTCTCTTCAGCCCGGACCCGACCGGGATGGCCCCGATCGTGATCGCGGCCACGATGGTCGCCCTGTTCGAGGGGACCTTGCTCCTGCTCCGGTGGACCGGGCGAGGGTAAGGCGGGGACCGACAGCCACTGGACCGCCACCGGCAGCAGGTATCATATAATAGATCATCGGTACCTGGTGCGGAAGCCGCGTGACCCCCCCCCCCCC
>Ga0207797_1001465_pt1 | contig 17020 bp, 9 predicted proteins | sample PRCRCaboRojoPR_6_FD_187275 | JGI IMG/M metagenome (GOLD analysis project Ga0207797, IMG submission 187275) | Marine sediment microbial community from Cabo Rojo, Puerto Rico - PR CR 10% Liquid 1 (SPAdes) | ecosystem: Environmental > Aquatic > Marine > Coastal > Sediment | place: Cabo Rojo, Puerto...
CGGGCTTTTATTTTACCCATCAGGCTCCGAAAAGCGGCTCCATAATGGTATTCAATGATTCAGTTACCTATGCCAGCAAACATTACGACCGGATATCGGACCACAGCCCCCTCCATGTTTATGGGCAGGGTAATTTGTTGTATGCCGATAACAATGATACCGAACCGATCCTGGTGGGAGAAGAAGGACAACCCGGTCCGGTTCAGTGGCTCCCGGATAATACAGAGACCGTAGCCAGCAAAGAATTGGGGTCATTTCGTCACCCGGCCGTGAACTATGAAAAAGGACCCGGCTTTACAAGATCTTCAGCACCAAGATGGTCTCAGCGGATATCCATCAGGACTAGGGCCATGACGCTTACCGATAGTCTCCTTTATGTAGCCGGACCCCCCGATGCCATAGATCCCGAAGATCCGCTTGCTACATTTCAGGGGAGAGATGGCGCCTATTTACAGGTGATATCAAAAACAGGGGAGAAACTGGCAATATATAAACTGGATTCCCAGCCTGTATTCGATGGACTGATAGCAGCAGAAAACAGGCTGTTTATGTCAACAATTAACGGAACAGTACAATGTTTTGGAAAATAAACGACATTGAAATTAGGAAGGAATAGAAATGTTTTTTATTTCATTTGGATTATGAAAATCGCTCTACAATTTATAATTTTAAAACTTGTTTAAATTTAAGTCTTCTGTAAATCAGTAATAAATCTTAATCAAAAGAGCATATATTATTTATAAACTCAAACATCACCTCCTATGAAATCACATTGGCGCATTGTTTTGATTGGTGCTATTGTCATTGCCGTAGCAGCCGCAGGGTATTTTTTATATACACAGTATTCCTGGTCTTATAAAGCAGGTAAAATACTGGATGAAACCGGTGTTCAAGGCGGACTGGTTGTACACGTTGGATGTAAAGACGGCAAATTGACCACCGCATTAAAGGAGAATGATCGGTACCTTGTACACGGGCTTTCTCATGATCCCAATTCAGTTGAGAAGGCGCGAAAGTATATCCATCAGAAAGGACTTTATGGGGATGTATCTTTAGATCACTGGAAAGACAATGACCTCCCCTATGTGGATAATCTGGTTAATTTACTGGTGGTTCAGGAAGATGCCAGGCAGGATCTGACTGAAAATGAAATGATGCGTGTTTTGGCCCCGAATGGAGTGGCCTATGTGGAAAAGGAGGATAAATGGAATAAAAAAGTGAAACCCCGGGAACAGGAGCTGGATGAATGGACCCATTATATGCATGATCCGCAGGGTACATTCCAGTCAAAAGATAAACGTGTTGGATTGCCAAAAGGGATGCGATGGAATGGGGGTCCCAAATGGGCACGCAACCACGAACAGACCGCCAGCATGCATGCGATGGTGTCTGCCAAAGGCAGAGTCTTTTATGTTATCGATGAGGGACCTACGGAATCCATCCAGTACCCTTCAAATTATGTGCTGACGGCCAGGGATGCATTTAACGGGAAAGTGCTCTGGAAGAAAAAACTTAATAACTGGTTCAATCACTTATACCCGTTAAAAAGCGGACCCGGATGGATGCCGAGACGCCTTGTTGCTGTCGGGGATCATGTTTATCTCTCTCCGGGGATTGGCCAGAATCTTCTGAAACTTGATGCAGCTACCGGTGAAGTGCTTCATGAATACAACAATTCAGCCACTGCATTTGAGCTGATCGTTTCCGACGGTACCGTTTTTGCCGCCATAGATCCCAGTGATTCTGTTCCTGATTACCGCCAGCAGGATCCCAACTGCTGGAATGAAAGGGACAGGGCCAGCACCAAATGGGGTTGGAAACGGGAAAAGGGTGATCGCCTGCTTAAAGCCATGTCTGCCGATGACGGAAAAGTGCTTTGGCAGCATAAAATGCCTATAACTCCAATGACGCTCGCTAAGAAAGGAGAAAAAGTTTGTCTCTATAATGGGGAAGCCATTGTATCTTTTAATAAGCGTACCGGGGAAAAACTTTGGGAAACAAAAACTTCTGAGATGAATATGGTCAGGACCGGATATTCTGGCCCCCGGCTGATCATGAAGAAAGACTATGTTGTCTTTGCCCCTCAAGACCAGCTTTATGCGTTGTCAGCAGATAACGGCGAGATTATCTGGTCGTCGAAAGATAAGCCACGATCTGGCCATTTTAGCCTTGAAGATGTTTACGTCATTGAAGATAAAGTATGGGTGCTGGGAAGAGCGAACCAGGGAAGATTTACGACTTACAGCCTGGAAAATGGAGAAAAGCTTAAGGAGTATGAAAATCCCATCAACTCGTTTTATATTCACCAGCGATGTTATCCCGGGAGGGCCACGGAAAATTTCCTTTTCCCTCCCATGATGGGTGTCACTGGTTTCAATATGAAGAAAGGAGAATGGGAGATCAACCATTGGGTCCGCGGTGGTTGCATCTATGGAATGATGCCGGCCAACGGTTTGCTTTACACTCCACCGCACGCCTGTGCCTGCTATTATCAGTCTAAGCTTACCGGTTTCAATGCTTTGACGGATAAAGCGCAGCCCGCTAAAATAACCCCGGAAAACGAAAGATTAATAAAGGGTCCGGCTTATGGAAATGTCAATAATGAATCAGGCTATTCAGAGACTTCCTGGCCGGTTTACCGCCATGACAATGGAAGAACCGGATATGTTAAAACATCTATTTCAAGCAAGATTAAAAATTCATGGAGAAAAAAGCTCGCAGATAAACTTAGTCAGCCTGTTGTTGCAGAGGGAAGGCTTTTTGTAAGCGCCATTGATCAGCATACAGTCTATGCCCTGGATGCAGACACTGGCGAAGAATTATGGCATTTTACCGCCGGAGGACGAGTAGATTCGCCACCAACGATCTATAAAGGGATGGCATTATTTGGTTGTACTGACGGTAATGTCTATGCAGTGCGGGCAAATGATGGCAAGCTGGTTTGGAGGTATCAGGCAGCTCCCGGCGACAAACGCATCATGTCCTACGATCAGTTGGAATCGGCCTGGCCTGTTTCCGGCAGTGTATTGATTGAGGATGATAAGTTATACTGTGTTGCCGGTCGTTCCATGTTTCTGGATGGCGGGTTGCGGATGGTGATCCTGAATCCCCAAACAGGTGAACTTATCTCTGAAAACACGATGGACAGTAAGGTTCCAAACTCTGATAAAAACTTGCAGGATCTTTTGATGGGAAAGCACATGCCTGTTGCACAACCCGATATCCTTTCCAGTGACGGGAAATATATTTATATGAGGTCACAAACCTTTAATAAAGACGGTAAACGGGTGAGGGTTCATCCTCAGCGACCGGATACACAGTACGGAGAAGAGGTGCATCTTTTTTCTCCTACTTCATTTCTGGATGATTCCTGGCATCACCGTACCTACTGGCTTTATGGAAGAGCTGCCGGTGAAGGATGGGCTGAATTCCAGCTTCCACCGAAAAGAGTCCCTTATGGCCGGGTCATTTGCCTTGATGAGAAAAATGCCTATGCGTATGGTCGTCTGCCAGAATTGCTTTGCAATACTTCTATCAATGAATATAAACTATACAGTGCCAATAAGATACCTGAGAGAAAAGTTGGGATTCCACGTCTGGAAGGCAACAACTGGCCGGAACCTGAATATAGTTTTGAAAATCCCCTGGCTGCACATACGGTGAACTGGAAACAGCTGGATGCCATGTCTAAGGATAAATTAACCGCTTTGGACTATAATTGGGAAATTCTCCAGCCAAATATAATGGCCCGTGCAATGGTTCTTGCCAATGATAAGCTTTTTATCGCCGGACCAAAGGATGTAGTGGACCAGAAAAAAATGTGGGGCCAGTCTCATCAGGAAATATTTCATAAAAAGATGCAGGAACAAACAGAATGGCTGAAAGGTCAACATGGTTCCTTCATATGGGTGGTCTCGAAACAAAGCGGAAAAAGACTGGCACAGTATAAAGTAGGCTATCTTCCGAAATATGACGGCTTGATTGCAGCTGAAGATAAGTTGTATATGGTCAGTGAAGGAGGAGAAGTCATTTGCTATGAAGGACAATGATACAACTATATAAAGCGGACTAATAATGAAGATGATCAAAAAAGCATTTAGAATATATTTAATCACAATATTGTTGGTTTTATCAGCACAAACCGCTTTTTCCTGCACTGTTCCCGTATTTCAGTACGCCATCGAACGGTGGAATCAGTCCTATTACGATGGAGTTCTGCTTTATGAGGGTAATCTGACTCAAAAGGAAAGAGAAACCTATGCTGAGTTTCAGAAAATGCTTCAGAAAAACAATTCACTTCTGAATCTTAGAATAGAGAAACTGGATGTCAGTTCCCAACCAGATAAATACCAACAATTATTAAAAGACCTTCGTCCTGATGACCTGCCTGCCCTCGCCTTGTGGTATCCCCGGCAGAAAGGAGAAAGTGAACCTTTCTGGGTTGGTGATTTTCAGATGCAATCTTTATCAAAGATAGTGCAATCTGCAAAACGAAGGGAGGTCACCAGTCATTTGATTGGTGGAAGCCCCATAGTATGGATGTTTATTCATCCGGCAAACCAGAATGTCCATAAGGAAAAACTGGGCAGTTTAAAAAATGGTATTTCCCAATCAGTAAGCCTTATGAAACAAAGCCCCCAGTTTAAACCTATACTTGAAAATGGCGGCGATGAAGTTACATTTCCGGTTGTTACCGTCTCGGCTGGTAGCCCTGAAGAATCGGTTTTAATTTCCATGATTACAGGCCTTCAGGATATTTCATCCATAAAGGATCCGGTTGTCATTCCGGTTTTTGGCAGGGGAAGGGCACTCACAACTTTTACTGCTGATAAAATAAACAGGGATAGAATTTACAATATTATGAGCTTTCTGCTGAGCCCCTGCGCCTGTCAGATTAAGATGGCCAGCCCCGGCACGGATATGTTGATCAAAGCCCAATGGGAAAAGGCATTTGGGGAATTTGCATCTCTGGATAACACTCCGGCGCTTACCAGTGTGATGCCGGATTCTTCTGCTACCATCAACACAGAGAATGATTCTATTATCGATCTAACTACAGATCAGCATTCATCCTTTTTCAGTTCCAGGGTGATTGGTTCTGCAGGTGGCATCATCGGAATTTTTGTTTTAATAATCGGTATAATAACAGTGATCATCTTAAAAAGGAAATAGCAATGCAAAGGCTTATATCCGGCTGGAAGCTTATTAAAAATGAGATTGGTTACCGGCGAACGAATTTTATCCTTTCTGTCATATCGGTGTTTATCGCCATAAGTGCCTTGATAGCCTCAATCATGGTGCTTCGCATTCATGACCGACATACCAACCAGATACTGCAAAATAAGCAGGAACAATTGCAAAGTCGCATGGATTCTCTACAAAACGAAACCCGGAAAGCAATGCTGGAGCTTGGGTTCAATATTCTGATCTTGCCTGAAAATCAAGATGTATCCGATTGGTATACCAAGGATTATGGTGATACTTATATGCCCGAACAATATGTGGATAAACTGGCCGGTTCCGGATTGCTGATCGTGAGGCATTTTTTACCCATTTTACAAAGCAGGATGGAATGGGAAGAAAAGGATATGGAAATTCTGCTTATTGGCACCCGCGGTGAAGTTCCGAATCTGGATAAACCGCCCCGCGAGCCGATGGTGGATCCTGTGCCTGAAGGTACAGTAAAACTGGGTTATCAGCTTCATCAGAAATTTAACCTGAGTCAGGGGGATGCAATCAATCTGAAGGGAAAGAAATTTGTGGTGAATGAATGTTATAACGAAAGGGGAAACAAGGATGATATTTCAGCATGGATACATCTGGATGAGGCACAGCAGCTAGTTCATAGAGAAGGTGTAATCAATGCCATTATGGCATTGGAATGTTTGTGCCAGGGGAAAGTAGAATTGTCTGAGCTTCGGGATAAGATTTCCGAGGTGTTGCCAGGTACACAGGTGATCGAGCGGGGAAGCAGGGCGCTGGCAAGAGCGGAGGCCCGGTTAAAACTCAAGAAGAGAGCGGAGCAGGCTATAAAGAGTGAAAAGGAGCATAGGGAAGAATTGCGGGAAGTACGGGAAAACATTACATCTGCTTTGATCCCTGTAATATTTATTGCATGCGGCATATGGATAGCCTTTTTGGGCCTGATGAATTCCCGGGCACGGCGGGAAGAGATTGGTATTTTAAGAGCTATGGGCGTGCCTGTTAAAAAGATCCTGCATGTTTTTTTGTCAAAATACTTCATTATTGGTATTCTTGGTGGTATTGCAGGATTCCTGGGAGGTTTGTTATCCGGTTTTATTTTCAGCAGGTTTCTGGAAGGTTCCTTTATCTGGATTGATCCGGGTATAGCATTTTTATTGTGGCTGATCGTGCTTTCCATTGCAGGAGCTGCTTTATTATCCGTAATCGCGGGGTGGATACCGGCATTGACAGCAGCCCGGCAGGATCCGGCTGAAATTTTACATGGAGAATAACACCAAACTGAAGATTTTGAATGATTGAGAAAGCTTAAAAATATGCTTATTTTTAATAATATAGATAAAACATTTCAGGTAAAACAGAGATCTGTCGATGCGCTGAAGAACATTTCACTTGAATTGAATGATGGAGAGTTCATGGTGGTCAACGGACCGAGCGGATGCGGGAAAACTACCCTTTTACTGATTGCCGGATCCTTGTTGCGTCCAACAAGCGGGGAAGTAAGTATAGATGGACAGGATCCCTATAAGATGAGCCAAACCGAGAGAAATCAACTCAGGTCCAATGCCATTGGATTTGTTTTCCAGCAGTTTCATCTGATTCCTTATCTATCGGTAAGGGAGAACATACTTTCGCCTGCTTTGGCTTCTGTCAACCATACCGGGAACGATCGGACAGAGCAACTTGCAGAGCATTTTGGCCTCACTGAGCGACTGGATCATTATCCCCGGCAGTTGAGCATGGGTGAAAAGCAAAGAACCGCTCTGGCCCGGGCATTATACAATAAACCAAGGGTCATTCTGGCTGATGAACCAACCGGCAACCTGGATGATGATAACGCAGACATCATCTTTTCTTACCTGAAAGAATATACCCGGGATGGAGGCAGCGTTTTACTGGTTTCCCACGACCGAAAAGCTGCTCAATACGGCACCCGAGTGCTGAAGATGAAAAAGGGCGAACTGGTGAATAACTGAAAAACCTTCTGAAACCCGCCGAAGAACTGGTGATACCTCCGAAGGATCGATTACAGGTACGTAGGAAATGATGATAAGTCCGAAGAAATGGTTAACAACTGCGAAGGATGGAATGACAATTCCGAAGAAATGAGTCACACTCGCGAAGGACTGGATTACAAATCCGGGGGACGGAGTAACAACCACGAAGATTGGCTTACATTTCCGTGGGAAAGTTCAACAAGAGCGAGGGAAAGAGACACCCTTCCGAAGGAAAGCCTCCCAACTCCGAGGGAAAGCCTTCCATCTCCGAAGGATGGGACTTATCTGCGAATACAACAAATTACAATCAATGACAGCCAGAATATCTACAAACTCCAGATTTTAGGATTTGCCAACTGTAGCTTTCAGAGTTTGCCAACTGCCCGTTGCCCACTGCCAACTGTTTTACCAAATCTTATTTCCTTAAATTTGGTTCTGCAATATAGTAAGCTGCTCTCTGCCAACTGCCAACTTAATGACGATAAATGACAACAAATGACCATCAATGACAATTAATGACTATCAAAACCAACTATCTCCCTTAACTTCATGTTCCCGTCAAACATTCAAACCTGATTTATAATTGCATCCTGATACCAAGGGTAAATTCCCTCCCAAAATCCGGATAACCAACCACTGTGGAATATTCCTGGTCCAGAATGTTGTTTATCTCCAGGTAAATTCTTGCATCATAATTGTTCTTATCCAGGTTATAACCAATGGTTGAGTTCAGGTCCACAAAATCCCCCAGGGGTTTGGGCGTCCTATCTGCGGAGAAACGACTGCTTTCAAATGAAGAGAGGTACTTGCCGAATATATTCACGTCGAAATTGCCGAAATACAAATAGGCTCCGGCATTGGTAATGAAATTGGGAATTTCATTGTTTTCATCCCATTCTGAATTATCCTCTCTGGTAGAATACATATAGGTTGCATTGGCAAATAATTGAGCAAATTCTGAGAGGGTTTGGGTTTTGACTTCCAGCTCAGTTCCCCATTGTTGCTGATCACGGTTAAGGTAGAGCGACATGATACGTCCGTCATCTGTTTCATAGGTATCACCGCTTAAGGCAATGGCATCCTTCTGATGGGTATAGAAGCCAACCAGGTTGATGTTTCCGAATTCTCTGATCCGGGTTTGGAGCCCAAGATCGGTTTTAAACCGGTTTTCCTTATTTAATAACTCCAGATCCTGATTTAAAGTTCCTTCCCGGGGTCTAATCTGGCCATTTGCCATATTCAGGTGCAGTGAAAGTGAATTGGAAAATTGATAGGCTCCTCCCAATGTTGCCTGGTAAAGCACAGGTTCCCATTTGTCTTCAATAGTTGGGAGCCCCCTTAACGGACGACCATCTGTAACGAATCTTCCCAGGGCCCCAATATGGGTTCTTCGCAGGCGTAAACCTCCGTCCAGCGTTAATTTACCAACCCGGTGCTCATCCACCAAAACCGCTGAATAGGTGCTGAGCTCATTTTTTGATCCTACATAGAATCTTTTACCGTTGGGGGCTAGCCAGTGATTGTACAATCCGCCAATACGCAAAGTATTATTAGAGGAGAGTTTAAGGGATTGGATCAGGTTCAGCGTCAGCTCCTGGTCGTTAGAATTAACAGACATTTCACCTGGTTCATACCTGTTATAGGTGGGATTGCGATCGGCATAGGATAGAGAAATTTCCGTGGAGGCCCTGGAACCTGGAGTATATTTTCCCCGGAAAGTAACCAGAGAAGTCCTGTAAGGATCAAATTCCTCCCGGCGGTTGATGAATCTGTCTCCGGCCGGCTCCCGGGCCGCGGCAAGTTCTCTGCTTCCGTCGAGATGAAAGAAATGCAGGTCAAGCGAAAGATCGTTGACCGGGTTCCATTGTATGCCGGCATGGATATTATGCATGGTTTCTGCGGCATTTCTATAATCAGGTCCGTCTGTCTCCCGTCTTTCCAGTCCTATGGCGTAGGAGATATCTCCCAGGTCATTCCCGTGGGCGAGATGGGCACGCAAAGAGTTGAAGGTTCCGTATTCAACTCTTCCACTCCACTGTTCACTGGTGTATTGTTTCGGTACGATATTGATGATACCGGCCATCTCCGGAATGCCTTTCAGGAGCGCACTGCTGGAGCGGATCACTTCGATGCTTTCAATTTCGGAGGCCGAAAAGAAATAGGGGAGCTCATGGAATTCCCGTTGCCATATCCCGTTGAGCGCATAATCGGGATAGGGATAACGCTGCCCGCGAACCGAGAAGAACTGTTTTACCTTACGGCCTCGTGTTTCTACCATTGCTCCGGGTATGTATTTCATGGCATCCACCACCGTTTCGGCACCCTGTTTTTGCATTTCTTGCTCTGAAATGTGGCTGATGGTAGGTTCAATTCCGGATGATTCCAGCTGAGGTTCTTCAATGAGATCCCTCACCTGTAATTGCCTGCTGATGGTAATGGCTTCGATGCTGACTTCTCGTGGTTCCAGTTCGAAGTCCATCTCATATTCCCTATCTTCCCTGATGGTAATGCGGATTCGGGCTTTTTCATACCGCACCCCGGAAGTTACCACTGTATGTGTACCTTTGGGTATTCCCGACAATACAAATACACCGTCGACATTGCTATAGGTGCCATAATGGGTACCCATAATCTTTACCGGTATATTTTCTATGGGTTTTCCCGTTTTTTTATCCGTGATTTTTCCTGAGATGGTCTGGGCAGCTGAGGATTGTGCAAGAACGGCTGTAATGATAATAATTAGAAATCTGATTTTGATTCTCATAAGGTCTTGTATTTAATTTGTTAATATCGCTATATTGATTGCGGTCATGTTATGATTACTTGCTGAACAGGATCCAGATCCCATACTGTACAGTTGATTTTGGTTTGGGGATAATTATTGTATAATCATTGATATCTAAATCCCTCATGATTATTTTAAATTTCTTTGCAAAATTTTCCGGATCATAGCCGGTTATGCGATGATTTTGCTTTTCCCTGATTGCCCTGGCCCTGTCATTTGGCATATTGGGAGGAAAGCCCCTGCCCACAATGGCTTTTCCTCCTGGTTTTAGCACACGCTTCATCTCCGAAAATCCCTTTTCCATGTTATCCCAGAAATGGAAGGATGCCCTGGATACAATTACATCAGCGAAATCATCCTTAAACGGTAAATCAGTGGCATCAGCTTTTATGAAACCAATCCGGTGGATACAATTGTTATTTTGGGCTTTCTGATTAACATAGGGAAGGTACCATGGATTGATATCTGCATTGATCCAGTAAATGTTTCTTGTATATTTACATAATGCTGTTACAAGATCACCTGCACCTCCGCCTACATCAATGCCAACTCCCTTGTAATTCTTCAGCCCAAAAGTGTCCGCGATGTAACTTGCCAGATAGGGATATACCGGATCCAGGACCTGGGTTGCAGCTTTGTTCATAGATGCGGCAGCCAGAGAATCCTTGCTTTCCTGGCGGTAATTGGTTAAAGAAGATGCCTGGGGGTTGTTATCAAATAATAAAAGAGCAATTATAGGGATTAATATTCCAATATATTTCTTATTCATTTATATAGCGATTTTAAAGGTAAAATTCATAATCCCGAAAATAGCAACGATTTCAATATCTCCCAAATAAAAATGATATTTTATCCTTCCTGCCTTTGAGATTCATAATGAATTTAGTTATTTTAATGCAGTTAAATGATCCAAAAAATGTACCAACCAAAAATAGTTTACTATGAAACCTTTAATCAGACCTATATTATTAATCAGTATCATGCTTGTTATATTCAACTCAGGCATGGCAGGTATACCTCAAGCATCCGGCTCCGGCCAATCCGATCTTGCCGGGCCCGGACCTGAGGATACCATTCATATTGTAGGACATGCCCATATGGATATGAGCTGGCTGTGGGATTATTTTGAAACCATGAAAATGTGCAACGACAACCTGCGCCAAACTGTGGCGTTCATGAAAGAATACCCTGATTTTACCATGGTTCAGAGCCAGGGTTCAGTATACAATTTTGTAAAACAGGTTGATCCCCTGCTTTTTGAAGATGTACAAAAATATGTAAATGAAGGCCGTCTTGAGCCGGTTGGCGGGATGTGGACCGAAGGCGACAGCAACCTTTCCGGCGGAGAGGCCCTTTGCCGCTCCTTCTTGCTGGGTCAACAATATTTTAAAAACCATCTTGGCAGGATGGCCCGTGTTGGATGGCTTCCTGATAATTTTGGGCATATTTCACAACTCCCCCAGCTCCTGCAATTATCCAATATGGATTATTACTATTTTCACAGGTGCAAACCCTATAAAGGCACATTCTGGTGGAAAGCCCCGGATGGCTCCAGGGTGCTGGCCTATGCCAACAACACTTACAATGGGGATATTACTCCCCAACTGGATAATGAACTGGAGAAATTCATGCCCGAAAGGGAAACCAACCGAATCTTGCATATTACAGGTGTTGGCGACCACGGAGGAGGACCTACCCGTGAAGATATTGAAATGATCCACGAGCTGGACAGCAAAAAAGATTACCCGGCTGTTAAGTTTACTACTGCTGAAGAATTCTTCAAAAAATCCGAAAACGAAATGGAAGGCCGTCCTACCCATAAGGGTGAGATGCAATTTATTTTTGAAGGATGTTATACCACAGTCCACGACGTAAAGGAAGGAAACCGGATGCTTGAAAATACCCTTTATCAGAGCGAGTTTTTCAATATCCTGCGCTGGCTTAACGGGAATGGTTATCCTGAAGATGACTTGAGAGATTGCTGGGAAACCCTTACTTTCAACCAGTTTCATGATATTCTTCCCGGTTCCGGAATACATGAGGCCAACGAGGAAAATGTTGCAAGATATCATAACGCCATTCAGGATGCCCAATTTTTAGGAAAAAAAGCCTTTCAAAAGATGGCCGACAGGGTAGATTTTCAGACAGGTTTAGGTCAACCGATCGTGGCATGGAACCTTCAACCCAGGGATCGGAAAGCCATCATAGAGGCTGAGGTATTCTCCCACGATATGCCTGCCACTGCAGAGCTGGTTTCATGGGGCAATTATTATGGCACAAAGAAGGTTAAGCCCAAGGATTTAGGACAGGGCAATTTTCCCTCGGTACTGGTACGGGACGGATCAGGAAAAACTTACCCGGCACAGATTGTAGGGGGAAAGTCTACTCCCCCGGGATTTACATCCAAGGTTCGGTTTGTTGCCGATGCTCTCCCTGCCGGTGGTTATAAAACCTTTTATGTGGATATGACCAAACCGGGAAAATTTAACCAATCCCTCCGGGTGAATGACAGCACGTTTCAGACCGAATTTTTCCGTGTCACCTTCAACATGGAAACCGGGAACATTGTGAGCCTTTATGATAAGCGCACCGGCAGGGAATATGTAGAACCGGGCGGTGAACTCAACCAGCTCAGGATGTATCTGGAAGATAAGAACGGGGGCATGAAAGCCTGGTATATCAATAAAATCGTCAAAGAAGAAGATGTTACCAATGTAGAGAGTGTGGAAGTAGAAGAGGTAGGACCAGTCAGGGCGTGCGTCAAATCGGTAAAGACCTGGGGCAACTCAAGGTTTATCGAGCGGGCCTATATATACCGGTCTTATCCCCGAATCGAATATGATTTGGAAGTCCGCTGGCTGGAGACCGGCAGCGATTCCACCCATTCACCCATGTTGCGGGCTACATTTCCCATAAACATTGATGAATCCAGCTTTTACAATCATGTTCCCTTTGATGTGGTTGAACGACCCATCGATGGAAAACTCAACGGCAAACCCGTACCACATTATATCCAACACCGGGATGTATATGGAATAGAAGCCGCGGATAAGGACGGCCAGGAGGTGCCTGCCCAGCATTGGGTGGATCTCACAGACGGTGAAACCGGGATCGCACTCTTAAATGACTCCAAATACGGCCATTCGGTTCATGAAGGTAAATTAAGGCTGACACTCATGCGGGCCGCGGGAGATCCCGATTTGTACCCCAACCTGGGAAAATTCAATATCCGTTATGCGCTGTATCCCCATGAAGGCAACTGGACCAACGGGGTTTGGACAGAAGGAGAAGATTTTAATGTGCCGGTTTATGCAGCAGAACCACCCTCTTCGGCATTGGCCCAAAAGGATGCCACCCGTCCTGAAGAGGCTTCACTGATCTCCCTTGAAGGAAATGGAGTTGTGCTCTCCGGTATGAAAAAAGCTGAGAAAGGAAATGAGCTGATCGTTAGAGTAGCTGAAATGGAGGGGAATCGAACTACTGCAAAGCTTAATTTGCCGGTGGAAATTCAATCAGTACGAAGGCTAAACGTGATTGAAATGCCGCTTGAAGAAGATGTGGCAAATCCTTCAATAAATAATAATACGGTTCATGTGGATGTTGATCCCCACGAAATCGTAACACTTGGTATCTCGTGGGAAGAGTGATTGGTGATAATACAACGAATTTATTATTGTTACTCAAACTTAAAAAAGATCCTTCGCGGTCTTTGCCTGCCCGTCCAGCAGGCGGGCGTGGATAATCTTTTACCTTTGCGTGAAGCCTTTTTAAAGATGTTTCACGCAAAGGTCGCTGAGAAGATGCAGAGACCGCAAAGAAAATATATCCAGGCAAATTCGCTTTGTAGATAATATGCTCATGAAAAGAAAACTAAATAAGTGGTTAATACACTATGGGGTTACAATTACAGTATGATGGCAACAGGGAATGATAAATTCTTATTTTTGGCAGTCATTTTTAATAATTAATTGAAAACGTTATGAAATTTAAAAGCTTTATTTCTACTTCTTTACTTTTTGTAATAATTATCTCATTAAATTTACAGGCACAGGAATCAACCGTAAAGCAGAGTGAATCAGAAAGCCGGAGAAACCTCGTTCAATATGTCAAACCCTTAATGGGCACGGATTCCAAATTTGCTTTATCTAACGGAAACACTTATCCTGCAATAGCCCGTCCCTGGGGCATGAATTTCTGGACTCCGCAGACCAGTCCCATGGGAGATGGCTGGGCCTATCAGTACGATGACCATCAGATAAGAGGATTCAAGCAAACCCACCAACCTTCCCCCTGGATGAATGATTATGCTGCCTTTTCATTGATGCCTGTAACAGGTTCGATTAAGTTTAAGGGTGAAGAAAGGGAGTCGTGGTTTTCTCACAAAACGGAAACAGTGAAACCCCATTATTATAAAGTGTACCTCGCAGAACCCAATGTCTGGGCTGAAGTGACACCAACAGCCAGATCGGCTTACTTCCGGTTTACCTTTCCGGAGAAAGATGCTTCCTATATCCTTCTCGATGGTTTCAATCAGGGCTCGAAGGTAGAGATCATCCCGGAAAAAAATATGATTGTAGGTTTTTGTCGAAACAACCGGGGCGGGGTACCTGATAATTTCCACAACTATTTTGTAGCCAGGTTCGATAAATCTTTTGAATATACCCACACATGGAACAATGAGAAGCTCAATAAGAATGACAGAATAGAGGAGGGAGACCATGTTGGCGCCATTGTTGGTTTTAAAACCAGTAAAAATGAAAAGGTTCATGTAAAGGTCTCTTCTTCATTTATAAGCCTGGAACAGGCAAAGCTGAATCTCAAAAGAGAAATAGGAGAAAAAACATTCGCTCAGACAAGGAAAGAAGGATTTGAGGAATGGAACAGGGAACTGAACAGAATACAGGTTGAGGGGGGAACACAGGATCAGACAGAGACCTTTTATTCCTGCCTGTATCGTACCCTTTTGTTTCCCCGGAAGTTCTATGAGTTCGATGAAGATGGCAACCGCATACATTACAGTCCTTACAATGGCAAGATAGAAAATGGGTACATGCATACCGACAATGGTTTCTGGGATACCTTTCGTGCTGTTTTCCCATTCTTCTCAGTCATGTACCGTGATTTTAATGCCAATTACATGAAAAGCCTGGTCAATACCTATGAAGAGGGTGGATGGCTTCCGGAGTGGGCAAGTCCCGGCTATCGCAATGTGATGATTGGCTCCAATTCGGCATCCATTATTGCCAACACTTATATGTCGGGCATTCGTGGTTATGATATTGAAAAACTTTACGAGGCCATGATTAAAAATACCAAAGGTCATGGTCCTGTGGAGGCGGTTGGACGCCTTGGTGCCAAGTATTACAATGAGCTGGGATACGTGCCTTATGATGTGGGAATTAATGAGAATGCGGCCCGAACCCTGGAGTATGCCTATAATGATTATTGTATCTGGCGGGTGGCAAAAGCCCTGGATAAACCGGAGGCTGAAATAGAGAAATTTGCCCGGCGATCTCAGAATTACCGCCATTTGTTCTCGGAAGAATACAATCTTATGCGTGGCAGAAACGAAGATGGTTCTTTTCAGGAACCTTTCAATCCGTTTAAATGGGGCGATGCGTTCACCGAGGGCAATAGTTGGCATTACACCTGGAGCGTATTCCATGATCCCAAAGGTTTGATGAATTTAATGGGCGGGAAAGAACAGTTTGTAGCCATGCTCGATTCAGTGTTTGTTTTGCCACCAAAGTTTGACGAATCCTACTATGGGCAGGTCATTCATGAGATCCGGGAAATGCAGATAGCAGGCATGGGTCAGTATGCCCATGGCAATCAACCCATACAGCATATGATCTACCTGTATAATTATGCCGGTCAGCCCTGGAAGGCACAAAAGCATGTAAGAGAAGTCATGGATCGGTTGTATATGCCCACACCCGATGGTTACACCGGTGACGAGGATAACGGGCAAACCTCGGCCTGGTATGTCTTGAGCGCCATGGGCTTTTATTCAGTGGCTCCGGCCAGCAACCAGTTTGTTTTTGGCTCGCCCATATTCAATAAAATCACTCTTAATCTTGAAAACGGGAAGCAGTTTACGATTACTGCCCCCAATAATAGTGAAAAGAACATTTACATCAGATCTCATTTTATCAAAGCTAAAAAACATTTAAATACAATAAAACCAGTATTCAATTCAATAATTTGACATAATAATTTTCATATATTTATAATATAGCGAAAAAAAATTGAAAATGCAATATCGAATAAATTTTTTTTCTAATTTCTTTTTCGTACATTGCAGAAAAATTAATTATTGAATGCAATGGCAGGATTATTTGAAAATACAACAGCTCAAGACTTGTTCAACCTGGGCAATGGGATTGCAGTCAGGAAAACCCCCGATTATGTTGAGGTTTGGCGCAATGGAGGTTTTTTATTTGTAAGAAGGCTTGATCCCCGAGAAAACACCCCGGAATTTCGCCATTTGATCGTTGAATTAGCCCAGGATTACAGGGCGCAGAAAACAAAACTCAGCCAGCTGTTTGGTATCTCGCGGCAAACCATAGACAATTGGATTGATTCTTTCAATAATGAGGGTATAGCGGGTCTGGTAAACAGCACCAAAAACAAAGACAATAACCACCGGGGCCAGGGTAACAAAGCCCGAAAACTTGAAGCAGCCCGTCGTGAAAACCGTGTGAACAATCAACGCGAGCAGCTCAGCCTTTTTGATGTCCGGTTCTCTGAAGGCAACAAAATAGATAAACAAGACGAACCCTATGATACACCAATTGAAAAACACGATAACCGGTATGCAGGGGTTTTTGCCATTTTCATACTATTAACCGCTCATTTCAAATGGTTTAACTGGGTTATCGGGCTGTTCGGGAGCGGATATAAGATATTTCAGATTTTCGTACTGATGGCCGCTAAAAATATCCGTTCAATTGAACAGTTAAAAAATATCCGTAAAAAAGAAGCTGGTGCGATCATTGGTTTTAAGCGTGTTGGAAGTGTCTCATCGGTATGGTCC
>Ga0207797_1001467_pt1 | contig 17015 bp, 11 predicted proteins | sample PRCRCaboRojoPR_6_FD_187275 | JGI IMG/M metagenome (GOLD analysis project Ga0207797, IMG submission 187275) | Marine sediment microbial community from Cabo Rojo, Puerto Rico - PR CR 10% Liquid 1 (SPAdes) | ecosystem: Environmental > Aquatic > Marine > Coastal > Sediment | place: Cabo Rojo, Puerto...
CGACGGCCTCGACAACGACTGCGACGGTGAGGTCGACGAGTCCTCCTACTGGTACGAGGACGCGGACGGCGACGGCTACGGGAACGCCGCGGTGGACTCGGTCGCCGAATCACAGCCCACCGGATACGTGGCGGACGACACCGACTGCAACGACTCCGACGCCAGCGTCCACCCCGGCGCCCAGGAGGCCCCGAGCGACGGCCTCGACAACGACTGCGACGGCGAGGTCGACGAGTCCTCCTACTGGTACGAGGACGCCGACGGCGATGGCTACGGGAACGCCGCCGTCGAGACAATCGCCGAATCACAACCCACCGGCTACGTGTCCAACCCGGACGACTGCGACGATTCCGACCCGAATGTCAATCCAGGTGCTGACGAGATAAGCGGTGACGGAATCGACAACGACTGCGACGGTCAGGTCGACGAGACCTCCTGAGGGGAGCGGCCTGGCCTGCCCCCTCACCGCCCTGCGTCGGGACCCGCGGGTGTGTTCGGGACACGCCCGCGGCCTCGCTCAGGCGTCCGGGGCGACGAGCGACCGAAAGCGCGGGTGAACGTCCTGGACGACGTGGTTCACGTACGGACAGGAGGGCACCACCTCGCGTCCCGCTTCCCGGGCCCACTCCAGAGCCGTGACGACCAGCTGTTCGGCGATGCCTCGCCCCCTGTGCGCCTCCGGAACGAAGGTGCTGGTGTAATCCAGGACGTCATTCTCGCGCTCCTCGTAGTCGAGGTACGCCTCGTCGCCGTCTCCCAGATCGACCACGAAGCGACGTCGACTTCCATCGTGCTTCACGTCGACCGTCATGATATTCCCGCTCCCTCTGCTCGGTGTCTCGGCGCCGTCGAAGTCAGGGATTCCTTACACCGTCTCCCCCGGCCTTTCCCGACAGGCCGCCGGCTCGTTCTCCGGTTCTTCCTGGCGGGTGGCGAGATGATCGGCCTGACGCGTCGCCGGCGTGAGATCTGCCCGGATGCCTCCAGAACAGCGAAAGCCCCGCTCTAGCGGGGCTCGGGGCATCCGTCGAATCTGTCAGTGGGCCGGGTTGGAGTTGAACCAACGACCTCACGCTTATCAGGCGTGCGCTCTAACCAGGCTGAGCTACCGGCCCTCGCTGTTCGGGAGCCGCCAAGCTAACCGGGGAAGCTGTCGAGTCAACCCGTGAAGAAGGCGGCCGAGGGGGCTAGCTTGGGCTCCTCATGATACGCTCGCTCCCCTCCCGCCGTTCCGCCCGATCCGCGGCCGAGGCGATCCCGCCTCCCGCGGTCTCTGCCCCGTCCAGAGCCGTCCCGGATCCCGACGCGTGACGGCGGACGACCTCAGCCGACGGTCCTGGCTGGCCCGGGCGTGGCGGGCCCTCACCCGGGAGCGGGGCAACCGCACGTGGGACGGGGTGATCCGGGGCACGGGCCTCCTGGCGGCCCTCAGCATCCCCCTGGTGCTGATCCTTCCGGAGACGGCGGCCATGACCGGCTTCGTGCTCGTCACCATCTGGGTGAACGGCCCCATCTCCCCGCTGCTGCCGGCCACCTACGAGCCGATCCTCATGCTCTTCGGCCGGGTCTACGACCCGTTCCTGGTGGCAGCCCTGGGCACGGCGGGCACGCTGTACGTGGAGTGGCTCAACTACTACCTGTACCGCGCCGTGCTTACGCTGGACGGCGCCGCAGGCTTCCGGGAGAGCCGGATGGTCCGGAAGGTGATCGACCTGTTCGAGAGGAAGCCGTTCCTGGCCGTCTGGCTCTGCAGCTGGTCGATCCTCCCCTACTGGCCGGTGCGCATCCTCGCCGCGGTGGCCGGCTACGACGTGAGGAGGCACCTGCTGGCCACCCTTCTGGGGCGCCTCCCGCGCCTCTGGTTCTTCGCCGCCCTGGGCCTGTGGTGGGACATCCCGGACAGCTGGCTCGTGTGGGCCACCGGCGGGGGCATCGCCGTCGGCGTCACGATCTGGGCGTGGCGGCGGTGGCGCGGCGCGGAGGAGCCGGGGCCGCCGGCGCCGGCCCGGGTCCGGGAGGAGGAGCGGCCGGCGGCGTGACGCGTCCGCCAGGACGCGCGGGGTGCCAACGGTGATGCTGCGTTGAGTCGAATCGCGGATGAGACGTCTCCGCGGAGACGCTCGCCGGGACCCGGGTCTACAGGAGCCCGCCGGGCGCCCCGCCGATCAGCGCCGCGGCCACGGCGGCCAGCACCAGGACCCACACCCCCGCGTAGGCGGGCACGAAGCGGTTCCGACGCTCCTTCATGTCGGGGAACTTCACCGGCGCGTCGGCGAACTTCCCCCGCGGCTCGTCCGGGAAGAAGAACGTCTTGTAGGTCTCGGTGGTGGCGATGGTGTAGCCCAGCGCGCCCAGGAAGATGAACACGTACTCCGCGGTGAGGGAGGCCACGAGCAGGGCCCAGAGGAAGGCGATCAGGGGGCTCCGGAAGAACTTGAGCAGGTGGAAGCCCTCGATGGGGGCGTCCTTCCAGGCGCCCCCGAAGGCGGAGATCCACCCGCCGGCGGTGCCCACCACCAGCACGGTCACCAGGGGCGAGAGCTCGGGCCCGGAGCGCCCCAGCCACCAGACGCCGTACAGCACGGCCAGCTCGCCGGCGAAGTAGACGGCCCCCACCGCCAGCCGCACGGCGCGGCTCTCCACGGGCTCCCCGCCCACGGAGAACTGCATGGGGATCGTGTACTTCGACTGGTCCTCGTCCCGGAGGAAGGTCTTGTACAGCTCCACCAGCGCCCGCTCCAGCGCGTAGGTCACGCCGAAGAGGACCACGACGCCCCCGGCGCTCGTCGGGCTGGCCGGCGTGAAGAGGGTGAGGGCGACCGCGATGCCGGTGGCCAGGACCGGGCTGCGGAACCAGGTGCTCCAGGTGAAGCCCTCGTGGGGCGAGTCCTTGTACATGCCCCAGATGGCGGCGTGGACGCCGGCGGCCAGGCCGACGGCCAGTGCGATGGCGATCTCCATCTATCCGTCCCGTCCTTCCGTGCTGTCGAGGCTGACGTCCATGCTGTCGTAGATCTGCTCCACCAGCTCCAGGTCGCGCCGGGCCAGGCCGAGGTCGTACTCCGGCGGACGCCCCGTGGCCAGGGCCTCCACGAAGTCCCGGAACATGGGCCGGTAGCCGGCGGCGTCGGCCAGCCCGCCGGGCACGGGCCAGAAGCGCGTCCGCTCGCCGTGGACGGCCACGAAGCCCCCGTTGGACTCGAAGGCCACGGATCCCTTCCGGCCGTAGATCCGCGAGAAGCGGACCCCGCCCAGCGGGGAGGGCACGTCCCATGAGTAGTAGAGGCTGCCGGCGGCGCCCTCGGCGTAGTCCAGGTCCACGAGCACGCTCCGTTCCGGCTCCCGGCGGGCGCCGTCGGCGCGGCCGGGGCGCCGGCCGGAGGCGGACTCCAGGGTGAGACCCAGGTGGGCCACGAAGTCCACCCAGTGGATCCCGCCCTCGAAGAGGGCCCCGCCGCCGGCGAGCTCGGGGTCGTCCCGCCACCCGCTCGTCTCCTGGCGCTTGATCGCGTTCACGTAGACGAAGAGGACCTCGCCGATGTCGCCCCGCCCGATCACCTCGGCCACCCGGCGCCGCACCGGCTTGTAGTAGTAGTTCTCGGCCACCAGGACCCGGCGCCCGGCCTCGGCGGCGGCCCGCTCCACGCGGTCCACGTCGTCGGCGCGGAGGAACGGGGGCTTCTCGACGATGACGTGCTTCCCGGCCCGGAGCGCCTCCAGGGTGAGCTCCAGGTGATGGGCCGGGGGCGTGAGCACGAGCACGCCGTCCACGCTCTCGTCCTTCAGCGCCCCCCCGTAGCTGCCGTAGGAGCGGTATCCCTCGTGCTCCCGGCGGAAGGCCTCGGCGCGGCGCACCGAGCGGCTGGCGTAGGAGATCCGGGAGACGGCCTCCAGGCCGGACAGGGTGTCGGCGTGGGTGCGGGCCGCCTCGCCGCACCCCAGCATGGCCAGGTGCAGCGGCGGCTCCGCCGGCTCGACGCTCACCCTTCGCCGACCCGGACGCGCGTCGTCCCGTCCCGCTCGCGGAGCCGGCCCGCGATCCCGCGGCCGACCCGCAGGGCGTTGGCGGCGATGGTCAGGCTGGGATTCACGCCGCCGGAGGTGGGGAGCGCACTGCCGTCGGTGACCCACAGGTTCTCCACCCCCCGGTAGCGGCCGTCCGGCGCCAGGGGCGCGGTCTCCGGGTCCTCGCCCATGCGGACGGTGCCCAGGGCGTGGGAGAAGGTGTCGATCTCGTGCGTGTAGGAGAACGCGGCGCCGGCCCGGCGCAGGATCGTCCGTGCCCGATCGATCAGGGCGTCCCGGGCCGCCAGGTCCCGCCCGGCGTACGTGTGGTGGACCGCGATCTCGGGCAGCCCGGTCGCGTCCTCCCGCGAGGGGTCCAGCTCCACGCGGTTCTCCTCCCGGGGGGCGTCCTCGGCCAGGGCCAGCAGTCCCACGAGCCTCCGGGCCGCCGGCTGCAGGGCATTGGCCAGCGCGTCCGGGAGGGCGGAGCGGATGACGCCGTTGGCCGGGGTCTGAACCTGCTGCAGGTTGCCGAGCTTCGAGGGCTCGGGCCCGCCGTTCGTCCGCCGCCCCCGTCCCCCGCCGTTCGTCCGGGCCGAACCGCCGGGATCGCCGAAGTAGAAGTCGTTGATCCCGACCTGCTTGTGGAAGACGTCGTGGTCGTCCGGGACGCCGGGGAAGAAGCCGAAGGCGATGGCGCTGCAGTGCCGGGTCAGGTACCGCCCCACGGCACCCCCGGCGAGATTCCGGTCCCGGAGCCCCGAGGCCATCAGGAGCCGGGGCGTGCCCAGGGCGCCGGCGGCCAGCACCACGGCCCGGGCCGAGACCGAGCTCCGGACGGCGGTGCGCCGGTCCACGAGCTCCACCTCACGGACGCGGCCTCCCGCGGCGTCCAGGTCGGTGACGGCGGTGTTCGGGCGCAGCTCCAGCCCCCGACGGATGAGGTCCGGGAGGACGGAGACGGCCAGGTCGTTCTTGGCGCCCACGGCGCAGGCGAAGGTGTCGCAGGTGTTGCAGTCGACGCAGCTCGTCCGGCCGCCGTCCTGCCCGCGGTTGATGGCCAGGGGGAGGCGGAAGGGGCGGAGACCCATGCCCCGGGCCGTCTCGGCGAGGCCGCGGGAGACGGCGCTCAGCTCCCCCGGCTCCGCCGGATAGGGGCCCTCCCGGGGCGGCTCCGTGGGGTCGTCGCCGGCCCGTCCCGTCACGCCCAGGATCCGCTCGGCCCGAGCGTAGTGCGGGCGGAGGTCGCGGTAGCCCAGGGGCCACCGGGCGCCGGAGTCGCCGGTGATCTCGGGCCCGGGGTCGAAGTCCTCCTCCCGGAATCGGAAGGAGACGCCGCCGTAGAAGACGGAGGGGCCGCCCACGCAGGCGGTGGTGGCCACCTCGCCGCCGCGGCCCGGGCCGCCGGCCCGGCGGCCGTCGGCCGAGTGGTAGGGGGTGACCTCCAGCGTGCCGTCGGGGTCCCAGTTGTGGGGCCCGCGGGGGACCCACGGGCCCCGCTCCACGAGGAGGACGTCCAGGCCGGCGTCCACCAGGGGGCCGGCGGCCAGGGTGCCCCCGAAGCCGCTCCCCACCACGACGACGTCGTAGTCGGTGGCGTCCCGTGTCATGCCCTACCCGCTGAGCGTTCTGCCTCTACCGTGCCCGGACCGAGCGCCAAGCTACGCCGGGCAAACACCCTGTCAACCGGCCCGGGCGCCGCTGTGCTTCCGGTCCTTCCTGCGGCCGTGCTCGGTGAGCGATCGCTTGCGGAGGCGGACGTCGTCGGGGGTCACCTCGATGAGCTCGTCGTCCTGGATGAACTCCATGGCGAACTCGATGCTCACGTCCACCGGCGGCTCCAGGTCGATCTTCTCGTCGGCGCCGGCGGCCCGGACGTTGGTCAGCTTCTTCCCCTTCGTGACGTTCACCTCCAGGTCGTTCTCCCGGCTGTGCTCGCCGACGATCATCCCGTCGTAGACCTCGTCGCCGGGCCCCACGAACATCCGGCCGCGCTCCTGCAGGCTGTCCAGGGAGTAGGCGGTGGCCTCGCCCTGCGTCATGGAGACCAGGGCCCCGGTGCGCCGGGTCTCGATCTCGCCGGCCCAGGGGGCGTACTCGGCGAACTGCCGGTGGAGCGTGCCCTCGCCCCGGGTCTGGCGCAGAAACTCGGCCCGGTAGCCGGAGAGCGCCCGCGTCGGCGCCCGGAACCGGGCCCGCACCAGGTCGCCCTCGCCCTGCTCCATCTCGATCATCTCGCCGTGGCGCTCCCCCATGCTCTCGATGACCGTGCCGATCATGTCCTCGGGGACGTCCACCAGCACGTCCTCGAAGGGCTCGGTGACCCGTCCCCCCTCCTCCCGGGTGATCACCTCGGGGCGGGAGACCAGCACCTCGTAGCCCTCCCGGCGCATCTGCTCGAGGAGCACCGCCAGGTGCAGCTCGCCGCGGCCCGAGACCCGGAACACGTCCGGCCGCGCCGTCTCCTCCACCCTGAGCGCCACGTTGCTCAGGATCTCCTCGTCCAGGCGCTCCTTGATCTGGCGTGAGGTCAGGAAGTCGCCGGAGCGGCCGGAGAAGGGCGAGTCGTTGGGCTGGACGTGGACGGAGATGGTGGGCGGCTCCACGGCGATCCCCTCCAGGCGCGAGGGGTGGGCCGGGTCGCAGAGCGTGGCGCCGATGGTGGCGTCCTCGGCTCCGGCCGCGGCCACGATCTCGCCGGCGGCCACCTCCTCCACCTCCACCTTCTCCAGCCCCTCGAAGACGTAGAGCTTCGGCACCTTCATCTCCCGCCCCGGCTCGTCCTCTTCCAGGGCCCACATGGAGACCCGCTCGCCGGCCCGCAGCCGGCCGCGGTCCACGCGGCCGATGGCCAGGCGGCCCAGGTAGGGCGAGTAGTCCAGCGTGGAGATCAGCATCCGGAAGGCCCCCTCGGGGTCGCCGCCGGGTGGCGGCACCTCCTCGGCGATGGCCCGGAACAGCGGCTCCAGGCCCGCGTCGGGGTCCGGGGCGTCCCGCCCCATCCACCCCTCCTTGGCGGAGCCGTACAGGAAGGGGGCGTCGAGCTGCTCCTCGTCGGCGTTCAGCTCCATGAGCAGCTCCAGCACCTCGTCGTGGGCCCGCTCCGGGTCGGCGTTTGGCCGGTCCAGCTTGTTCAGCACGACCACGGGCTGGAGGCCGAGCTCCAGAGCCTTCCGGGTCACGAAGCGCGTCTGGGGCATGGGCCCCTCGAAGGCGTCCACCAGCAGGAGGACGCCGTCCACCATGCGGAGGATCCGCTCCACCTCGCCGCCGAAGTCCGCGTGGCCCGGCGTGTCCACCAGGTTGAACTTGAACTGCTCGCCCGCCGGCGACGTCCACCGCACGGCGCCGTGCTTCGAGAAGATCGTGATTCCGCGCTCGCGCTCCTGCGGGTTCTGATCCATGACGCGCTCGGGCACGTCCTGTCCCGGGTGGAAGGTGCCCGTGGCCGCCAGCATGCGGTCCACGAGGGTGGTCTTCCCGTGGTCCACGTGGGCGATGGTGGCGATGTTCCGGACGGTGTCCGGGTGCTCGTATTCGCGGGTTGCCGACATTGCCGAGGCCCTGGATCGAGTCTACGTTTCGACGTGATGAAAGGGGAAATCGAGCGCACGGATCGAGCCGGGCTGACGGGGGTCGTCACCGCACTCGTCGTCGCCGTCGTCCTGGCGGCGGGTGGCGTCACGGCCTGCGACCAGCCGCAGGCCTACGGGGAGCCGAACAGCCTGATCGTGGTGGCCCAGGATTCCCTGTGGGCACAGCTCGAGGATACCACGTACGCCGCCCTTGAACGCACGATCCAGACCGTCCGGCGCGAGAGCCGGTTCCGCGTCACCCAGATCGAGCCGGGCGCCGAAGAGTGGCAGAACCTGAAGCTCTTCCACCAGATCGTGGTGTTCGCCCCCCCGGGCGGCGAGCTGATCCAGCGGGTGCTGGACGCCGCCGGCCGCTCCGACGTCGAGCCGCCGGCCGTGGTCCAGGCCGAGGGAATCTGGGCCCGCGGACAGCTCGTGACCGCCGTGGTGCTCGAGCCCGGCGACGAGGCGGAGACCTGGGTCTCCCAGCTGGACGACGTCTACAGCGCCATCGACGAGCAGTACCGCGAATTCGTCTACCGCCGCATGTTCGTGAGCGGCGTCGACACGGCCGGGATGGACAGCCTCCGCACCCGGTTCGGGTTCTCGGTCCGGATGCCCCGGGTGTACCAGGTGCAGTCGCACCCGGACCGGAACATGGTGATCATCCGGAACGACAACCCGGATCCCAGCGAGCTCATCCGCTCGCTCACGGTGGCGTGGCGGCCGCGGATGGACTCCCTGGTGGCGGACTCGGCGTACGCGTGGCGAGCCTCCATCGACAGCGCGTTCTACAACGTGCCTCAGGCCATCGTCCGGGACACGGCCCGCGAGCCCCGACGCTTCAACCACAACGGGCGGCCGGCCCTGGAGGTCTACGGCACGTGGGAAGACGAGACCGAGTATCCGGCCGCAGGCCCCTTCGTCGACTGGCTGGTCCAGTGCCCGAAGCGGACCTTCTTCCTGGACGGCTGGCTGTACGCGCCGGGCGAGGACCGGTACCAGTACATGCTGCAGCTGGACCGGCTCATGCAGTCCTTCCGCTGCCGGCCGCAGGGGGCGGCCGCCGACGGTGGCGCGGACGGGGCGGGCGGCGCGGCCGGCTGAGCGGGGTGCGCCCGGCCGGCACGAGCCGGCGGCAGCGACCGGAGCCCGACGCCCCTTCGACTTCAGCTTCCTGCTCTGATTCCAGCCCTCCCTCGCCCTCGACCCGCTCTTCCCTGAACCCCTGATCCCGGCGCGGCCATGTCTTTCGTCCACCTCCACACCCACAGCGAGTACTCGCTCCTCGACGGCGCCAACCGCCTGGACGACCTGATCGACCGGGCGCTGGAGTTCGACCAGCCCGCCGTGGCGCTCACCGACCACGGCAACCTGCACGGCGCGTGGCACTTCCAGAAGAAGGCGCGGAAGAAGGGGATCCGGCCGATCCTCGGGTGCGAGCTGTACGTGGCCTACGGCGACCACGACTCGAAGGAGACCCCGCCGGACGCCCCCGGCGAGTCGGCCCACCTGGTGGTGCTGGCGGCGAACCGGACGGGGTGGGACAACCTGGTGAAGCTCTCCTCCATCGGGTACACGGACGGCTTCTACCGGAAGCCCCGCGTCGACCACGACCTGCTGGAGGAGTACAGCGACGGGCTCATCGTCACCTCGGCCTGCCTCTCCGGCGAGGTCGCCTCCTACCTGCAGCAGGACCGGTACGGGAAGGCGAAGGAGACGGCGGAGTGGTACGCCTCCACCTTCGAGGACCGGTACTGGCTGGAGGTGCAGGACCACGGGATCCCGGGGCAGGAGAAGGTGAATCGGGGGGTCTTCGAGCTGGCGGAGGACGTGGGACTGGGCGTGGTGGTGACCAACGACGCCCACTACCTGCGGCGCGAGGACGCCGACGTCCACGACACGCTGCTCTGCATCGGCACCGGGTCCGAGAAGGAGGACGAGGACCGGCTGCAGTTCCACGGAGAGGAGAGCTACTTCAAGTCCACCCGGGAGATGTCGGAGCTCTTCCCGGACCGGCCGGAGCTGCTCTCCAACACCGTGGAGATCGCCGAGCAGTGCGGGGTCTCCTTCGACGAGGGCTACCACCTGCCGGAGTTCCCGCTTCCGGACCGCCACGACGACGACGCCGAGTACCTCCGGGAGCTGGCCTACGAGGGGGCACGGGAGCGCTACGGCGAGCCGCTGTCGGAGGAGGTCACGGACCGGCTGGACTACGAGCTGGGCATCATCTCCGAGACCGGCTACTCCAGCTACTTCCTCATCGTGTGGGACTTCATCCGCGCCGCCCGGGAGCGCGACATCCCGGTGGGGCCGGGACGGGGGTCGGCCGCCGGGTCGCTGGTCAGCTACGCGCTCCGGATCACCGACGTGGACCCGCTCCGCTTCGACCTGCTCTTCGAGCGGTTCCTGAACCCGGAGCGGGTCTCCATGCCGGACATCGACATCGACTTCTGCTACGAGCGCCGGAACGAGGTCATCGACTACGTCCGGGAGGAGTACGGCGAGGAGTCGGTGGGCCACATCATCACCTTCGGCACCATGAAGGCCCGGGGCGCGGTGCGCGACGTGGGCCGGGTGCTGGGCTTCTCCCCGTCGGAGACCGACCGGCTGGCCAAGCTCATCCCGTCGGGCCCCGGCCAGTCCACGACCATCGAGGAGGCGGTGGAGGAGGTCCACGAGCTCCGGGACCTGTACCAGGAGGAGGAGCGGTACCGGGAGCTGCTGGACTACGCCGCCTCCATCGAGGGCCTCTCGCGCCACAGCTCGGTGCACGCCGCCGGCGTGGTGATCGCCCCGGGCGAGCTGGACGATTACGTGCCCGTGTGCGTGGAGAAGAAGGACGGCGAGCCCACCGTCCTCACCCAGTTCGACATGGACGCCCTCGAGGAAGCGGGCATGCTGAAGATGGACTTCCTCGGGCTCCGGACCCTGACGGTGATCGAGGACGCCCGCCAGAACGTGGAGGACCGCCACGGCGTCGAGGTGGACTGGGACGAGGTCGGCCTGGAGGACGAGGGGGTCTTCGACCTCCTCCGGGACGGCGGCACCCAGGGGGTCTTCCAGTTCGAGTCGGAGCTGGCCACCGACAAGCTCCGCTCCATGCGGGCGGACCGCTTCGACGACCTCATCGCCGTGAACGCGCTGATCCGGCCCGGCCCCCTCGACTCCGGCATGACGGACCACTACATCCGCCGGAAGCGGGGCCACGAGGAGGTCGACTACCCGCACCCGGACCTGCAGGAGATCCTGGAGCCCACCTTCGGGATCATCGTCTACCAGGAGCAGGTCATGCGGACGGCCCAGGAGCTGGCGGGCTACTCCCTGGGCGAGGCCGACGTCCTGCGGAAGGCCGTGGGGAAGAAGAAGCAGGACCTGATCGAGAAGGAGCTCGGCAAGTTCACCGAGCGGGCCATCGAGCGCGGGGTCGAGGAGCGGACGGCGCGCGAGATCGCCGAGATGATCGAGACCTTCGGCCGCTACGGCTTCAACAAGTCGCACTCGGCGGCCTACGCGGTCCTCTCCTTCCGCACCGCCTGGCTGAAGGCCCACTACCCGGCGGAGTTCATGGCCGCCCTCCTCTCCTCGGAGATCGGCAACACCGACAAGGTCGTCTCCTACATCGGCGAGGCGCGGCGCCTGGACCTGGAGGTCCTGCCGCCCAACGTGAACGAGTCCAACTACCGGTTCACCGTCGTGGACGACGACCGGATCCGCTTCGGGCTCGGCGCCATCAAGCGGGTGGGGAGCTCGGCCATCGAGTCGATCCTGGAGGCCCGGGAGGAGGACGGCCCCTTCGAGTCGCTCTTCGACATGTGCCTCCGCATCGACCTCCAGAAGAACAACAAGCGCGTCCTGGAGGCGCTCATCGGCGCCGGCGCCCTGGACGAGCTGGGCGAGCGGGCGGCCATGACCGAGGGGCTCGACGCGGTGCTGGCCGAGGCCCAGCGGCGGAAGCGGGACGAGGAGATGGGCCAGGGATCGCTGTTCGGCGAGGAGAACGGCTCGGGTCAGGGGCGCCCGGACCCGGAGCTCCCGGACGTGGAGGAGTGGTCCGAGAGCCAGCGTCTGCAGACCGAGAAGGAGCTCATCGGGTTCTACACCTCCGGCCACCCGCTGGACCGGTACGAGGACCTGGTGGAGATGTACGCCCTGGACGTGAACACCTCGAACTTCGTGGACCACCGGGGGCGGACCGTGGAGGTGGCCTGCGTGGTCACCGAGGCCGACGAGCGCACCTCCCGCCGCGACGGTCGGGAGTGGGGCCTGCTCACCATCGAGGACTACCACGGCACCGCCACGGCCATGGCCTTCGGCGACACGTGGGAGCAGCACCGGGAGGTCCTGAACCGCGACAGGCCGGTGCTCATCGAGGGCACGATCTCCGACCGGTCGCGCGACGAGGACGATCCCCCCATCTTTGTCGATTCCGCCCGCCCCCTGTCGGGCGTGCGGAAGAGCGGGAGCGTGGGCGTGTGCATCGAGCTCCGCCCCGGCGACGACCTCCCCCCGGACGCCTTCGACCGCGCCCGGGAGGCCGCGGAGGAAGCCGCGGGAGACGGCCCCCTGTACGTGGACTGGCGCGGCAACGGCGACGGGACCTCCCGCTTCGCCTCGGAGTCCCTGGGCGTGGCGCCCGACGACGGGCTGCTGGCCGAGCTCCGCGGCGTGTTCGGACCCGACCGAGTACACCTGGTGCGGGAGCAGTGAGATGGCGTTCGACGCAGAGGAGAAGTTCGAGGAGCTCCGGGAACGGATCTCCGACCTGAAGGAGACCGCCGAAGAGCGGGGCATCGACATGTCCGACCAGATCCGGGAGCTCCGGGACCGCCTGGAGTCGGAGCGCGAGCAGGCGTACGAGGACCTCTCGCGCTACGACCGCGTGAAGCTGGCCCGCGACCAGGACCGTCCCTTCACGCTGGACTACGTGGAGCACCTCTTCGACGACTGGGTGGAGCTCCACGGCGACCGCCGGTACGGCGACGACGGCGCCATCGTCGGCGGGTGGGCCACCTTCCGCGGCCGGTCGGTGATGGTCATCGGCCAGCAGCGGGGCCGGGACATGGAGGAGAACCTGAAGCGGAACTTCGGCTCCCCCCACCCGGAGGGCTACCGGAAGGCCGGCCGGCTCATGGAGCTGGCCGAGAAGTTCGGCAAGCCCGTGATCACCATGGTGGACACCCAGGGCGCCTACCCGGGCATCGGCGCCGAGGAGCGGGGCCAGGCCGAGGCCATCGCCGCCAACCTGAAGCGGATGGCGGGCCTGAGGACGCCGCTCGTCACCTGCGTCATCGGCGAGGGCGGCAGCGGCGGGGCGCTGGGCATCGCCGTGGCCGACCGGGTGCTGATGATGGAGAACGCCATCTACTCGGTGATCTCGCCCGAGGGCTGCGCCGCCATCCTGTGGCGGAGCCGGGACGAGGCCGGGAAGGCGGCGGAGGCGCTGAAGGTCACGGCGCCGGACCTCCTGGAGCTGGGCGTGATCGACGAGATCGTGCCGGAGCCCGGCGGCGGCGCCCACGCCGACCCCGAGGCGGCGGCCGGCGCCCTGGACCAGGTGCTGGGCGACCACCTGGAGGAGGTGGCCGACCGGGACCCGGAGGAGCTCGTGGAGGAGCGCCGGGAGAAGTTCTACGCCATGGGCGCCTGGGAGGAGAAGGAGCCGCCCGACGGGGCGCGCCTGGACCGGTGATCGGCGCGGCGTACGGACCGGGGCTCGGTGCGACCGTCGGGTCGGTCGTCGGGACGGACATCGAGGCGGTCATCGGACCGGCGGTCCGACCGTGACCCGGATCTGCGAGGTCCAGTTCAAGGGCGTCCGCACCGACTACTACACGCACCGCGGCGACCGTCCCGTGCGCGACCGGGAGTACGTGATCGTCCAGGCCGACCGCGGCCGCGACCTGGGCGTGGTGAAGCGGTGGGTGGACGCCGAGAGCCACACCTGCGACGGGGGCTGCACCCACGCCGAGGACCACCCGGTGGTCCCGCCCCAGAAGCGCATCCTGCGGCGGGCGGCCCCCGTGGACGTGGAGCGGCTGTTCGAGCTGCGGGAGGAGGAGCCCGGCGTGTGCCGGAAGACCCGCGAGCTCGTGGAGGAGCACGGGCTCAACATGAAGGTGAGCGACGCCGAGTGGCAGTGGGACAAGAAGAAGCTCACCGTCTTCTTCACGGCCGACAGGCGGGTGGACTTCCGGTCCCTGGTCAAGGACATGGCCGGCACCTTCCGGACCCGGATCGAGCTGCGGCAGATCGGCGTCCGGGACGAGGCGAGGCGGCTGGGGGGCATCGGCCGCTGCGGCCGCGAGCTGTGCTGCCGGACCTGGCTCAAGGACCTGGAGCCGGTGACCCTGCAGCTGGCCAAGGACCAGGGCCTGTCGCTGAACCCGGCCCAGATCTCCGGCGCCTGCGGGCGCCTGATGAACTGCCTCCAGTACGAGCACGAGTCCTACGTGCAGGCCAACAAGCGCTACCCGAAGAAGGGCCAGACGCTGACCACCGACCGGGGCACCGAGGAGGTGGTCTCCTGGAACCACTTCCAGGAGACGGTGACGCTGAAGGACGAGACCGGCGAGACCCGGGTGGTCTCGCGCGAGCAGCTCCGGGAGGAGACTGACGCCCACCGCGGCCCGCCGGCCCCTGTCGAGAACGGCGGGGGCGGCGACGACGGTGACGACGGCGACCAGGACTAGATTCCCAGATTCCGACCCGAACTCCAGACACGAAACGGATCCCGTGACGCGGTACTACCTGACCACCGCCATCGACTACTCGAACGGCGACCCCCACCTGGGCCACGCCCTGGAGAAGGTGGGCGCCGACGTGACCGCCCGGTACCGGCGCCGCTCCGGCGACGACGTGCACTTCGTCATCGGCATGGACGAGCACGGCCAGAAGATCGCCCAGGAGGCCGAGGACCGGGGGATCACGCCGCAGGAGCTGGTGGACCGGATGGCGGACCGCTTCCGCGACGCCTGGGAGCGGCTCGAGATCTCCCACGACGACTTCATCCGCACCACGGAGCCGCGGCACGAGGAGTCCGTCCACGAGCTGCTGGATCGGGTGCGGGAGGCCGGCGACCTGTACCTGGACCAGTACGAGGGCTTCTACTGCGTCGGGTGCGAGGCCTTCAAGAAGGAGGAGGACCTGGACGAGGAGGGCCGGTGCCCGGTGCACCCGGATCGGGAGATCTCCTGGACGGAGGAGGAGAACTACTTCTTCCGCCTCTCGGACTACCGGGACGACCTGGTCGCCCACATCGAGGAGCACCCGGAGTTCATCCGCCCCGAGAGCCGCCGGAACGAGATCCTGGGCCTGCTGGAGGAGGGGCTGGACGACATCTCCGCCTCCCGCTCCCGCCTGCCCTGGGGCATCCCCTTTCCCGGCGCCGAGGACCACACGGTCTACGTGTGGTTCGACGCCCTGCCGAACTACATCTCCGCCGTGGGCTTCCCCGGCGAGAGCTTCCAGCGGTGGTGGCCGGCGAACCTGCACGTCATCGGCAAGGACATCACGCGCTTCCACTGCGTGATCTGGCCGGCGATCCTCATGTCCGCCGGCCTCGAGCTCCCGGAGACGGTGTGGGGGCACGGCTTCGTGAGCGTCGGCGGCGGCAAGCTGTCGAAGTCCTCCGGCGTCTCGCTGGAGCTGCCGGGCCTGGTGGACCGGCACGGGCCCGACGCCTTCCGCTACTTCCTCATGCGGGAGGTTCCCTGGGACGGCGACCGCGACTTTCCCTCGGGCGGCTTCCTGGACGTCTACGACGAGCGCTACAACTCGGACCTGGCCAACGACCTGGGCAATCTCCTGAACCGGACGATCTCCATGATCGGCCAGTACCGGGACGGACGGGTCCCCTCCGACGGCGGGCGCACGGAGCTGGACGACGCCGCCGCGGACGCCCTGGCCGAGTACCGGGAGCGCATGGACGACCACCTCCTGCACGAGGGCCTGGAGGCCGCCGCCGGCCTCGTGCGCCGGGCCAACGGCTACGTGGACGAGGCGCGCCCCTGGGAGCTGGCCTCCGAGGAGCGGGAGCTGGAGAGCGCGGAGGGGGAGGCCGGGGACGAGGTCGAGGCCGACCTGGCCGACGTCGCCGACGAGCTCGACGCCGTCCTGGGCTCCCTGGCCCGGGCCCTGGGCCACTGCGCGGCGCTGTACGCCCCCTTCATGCCCTCGAAGGCCCGGGAGCTGTGGAGCCAGCTCGGGGGCGGCGGCGCGGTGCCGACCTTCGACGAGCTGGAGGCCGGCGACTTCGAGCTGGGCACGACCCGGCCGGACGAGGTCCTCTTCCCCCGGCACGAGGGCTGAGAGCCGGGAGAGATGCCCGGGCCCGGCCTGCCGGCCGGGGATGTGAAAAGAAGTAAACCACCCGCACAATCCTTCGTGAACCGGGCGGCCTCCGGGCCGATCGGGACCGCCCGTCCGGGGCCGGTCCCGCGGCACGAATCTGGAAACGTCATGAGGGACTGCCGCGGCGCGCGACTGCGAATGAGCACGTGACGCGGCCCGAGACGGCGACGGCGCGACCGAGCGCGACGACTCGCGATCTCGCGATCTCTCGAACCCGAGCGGAGGTGACGTGGAGGACCGCGGCTGGACGATCCAGGTCCTGCCCGACGACGGCAGGGAGGAGCCACGCACGCTCCGCGTCTCCCGCAGCTGGGTGCGGTGGGGAGCCGTCGTGGCCGTCCTCCTGGTGGCCGGCGGCGTGGGCCTCGGCCTCTCCCTGGGCTGGGGCGCCTGGCAGCAGGCCAACCTGGAGGAGCTCCGCGCCGAGAACCGCGTCCTCCGCTCGCGGGTCGACGCCGCCGACCGCACCGTGAACCGCCTGGCCGGCGAGCTGAACCGGATGGCGGTCCAGGAGGAGCGGTTTCGCATCCTGGCCGGCCTTCCCCTGCTGGACGACGAGATCCGCCAGGTGGGGGTCGGGGGCCCCGGGCCGGCCGTGCGGACGGCCGTCTCAACGGGAACCGGCGCCGCCGACGGGGGCGACGGGGGACGGGACCTGGCCCTGCCCCAGCTCCTGCGGCGGGCCGACCTGCTCTACGCCAGCCTCCGCGAGGCCGCCGACTCCATGGCCGCCAACCGGAGACTCTTCCTCTCGCGGCCCTCGATCCGCCCGGTGGCGGACGAGGTCTCCTGGATCAGCTCCTCCTTCAGCCACAGCCGCTATCACCCGGTCCTCCACGTGAACCGCCCCCACGAGGGGATCGACGTCTCCGCCCCCCACGGCGCCCCGATCCGGGCCACGGCCAACGGCCGCGTGGTGGAGACCGGCGAGCGAGCGGGCTACGGCAAGATCGTCGAGATCAGCCACGGCCACGGATACCGGACCCTGTACGGCCACGCCTCCGAGGTCACGGTGCGGCGGGGCGAGCGCGTGGAGCGGGGCGACGTCATCGCCCGGGTGGGCGAGACGGGACTCACCAGCGG
>Ga0207797_1001468_pt1 | contig 17014 bp, 12 predicted proteins | sample PRCRCaboRojoPR_6_FD_187275 | JGI IMG/M metagenome (GOLD analysis project Ga0207797, IMG submission 187275) | Marine sediment microbial community from Cabo Rojo, Puerto Rico - PR CR 10% Liquid 1 (SPAdes) | ecosystem: Environmental > Aquatic > Marine > Coastal > Sediment | place: Cabo Rojo, Puerto...
CGCTCCCACTACCGGGGCATTACCGATCCACGGACTCAGGACGAGGGAGAAGAGCGCTCCTCCCAGCCCCGCCACGGCGTAGTACTTCACGAACTTCTCGCTCCCCCAGGCCCGCTCCAGCGGCGGTCCGAAGAAGTACAGGATCAGCATGTTGATGAACACGTGGCCCAGGCCGCCGTGGACGAACATGTAGGTGAGGGGCGTCCACGGCTGCTCCAGGATCCAGCGGGGCGAGAACCCGAGGTGGAAGACCTGCCACTCGAGAGGGAGAAGCCCGAACGAGCCGAGTATGTAGAGCGCCCCGTTGGCCAGGATCAGGTTCGTGACCCAGGGCGTCAGGCCGCCTCCCCCGACCGTGGCCCGTCCCCCGCCCCATCCGCCGCGACCTCCACGCTGCTGCCTTCTCATCCGTCGCCTTCCGCTCCTCCTGCGGACGCTCCTCCAGCTCCGACCGGGGCGACCGGCTCCCGGCCGGCCGTAGAATACGTCTCCGGTGCGGTGAGGACGAACGGGGCGGTCACGACTCGGACGGTGGCGGGTCGCCGGGATCGCGTCCCAGGGCCCCCACCTCCTGCAGGACCTCGGTGACGTCCCGTCCCCCCTCCACCACCTCGCCGTGCAGGTCCCACTCGAGCCAGGTCCGGGCGTCGTTCAGGTGTCGCTGGAGCTTCGACTGGTGCTCCGGAGCCTGCAGCTCTGGATCCTCCTTCAGCGATTCCAGCTCCTCGATCCACGCACGGATCTCCTCGGGCTCGCTGAACTTGGTGACGGGCGGATTGAGATTCATCGGGGTGCCTCTCCCAGTTGATTGCGAGTGAGCGACGGGAGCAGGGTCCGGCGACGTGCGGTCCTTCCCCCAGGGTGAAACATCGAGGGCTCTGTACGGTATGAACCTCGCGCGAGGATGACAGGCTTTCCGTCCGGCGCCGGGCCGGGAGCTCGGCCGGGACGCGAAGGCCGGCGGTACCGGGCTGTGTCGCTCGCCTCAGCCTCCTTGAACCCCGCCCTGGGGTGGAGGGCCAGCCACGGGCCGCCAACGTTCCTCGACGCTCGAGACGCACGACCGGCGGCACCGGGCTGCGTCACTCGCCTCAGCCCCCTGAGACCCGCCCCTGAGGTGGAGGGCCAGCCACGGGCCGCCGTTTCTATGTCGACCCGCGCCGTCCCCCGCACGATCCCCGGTCATTCGTCGGCCTCGGCGAGCCCCCTGTCGGCCAGGGCGCGGACGATGTCCTCGCTGCTGACGATTCCGAGCAGTCGCCCCGTCGGATCGGCCACCAGGGCCCGGTGCACCTCCGCCTCCAGCATCCGGCGCGCCGCCTCCCGCACGCTCGTGTCCGGGGCCAGCGTGAACGCGCCCCGGCTCATGACCTCGTCCACCGTGTGCTCGTCCAGGGTGTCCCACTCGGGGGCGTCCGTCTCCGCGGAGCGGACGAAGGCGTCCGCCCCGACGTCGTCCCAGTAGTCCACGAAGTAGGAGGCCGCCGGGTCGTCGCCCTCCTGCCACTCCATGGTCTCCGGCCAGTCGCCCCAGCCCGACTGTCCGCGGACCTCCTGCGGCGGAGGCTCCTGGTCGGCGGCGAAGGCCAGCAGGTCCGTGGCCGAGACCACGCCGACGAGCTCTCCTCCCGAGAGGACCGGCGCTCCTCCCACGCCGGCCCGACTCAGCGCCGACATCGCGTCGCGCAGCGTGGCGTCGGGATCCAGCGTCAGTACGTCCTCGGACATGATGTCGCGTACGGCGATCATGCTGTCCCTGCCTCCTTCGATCACGAGATGGTCTTCGACTGGTATCCTGCAGCCTCCGTACCGGAAAGGGTACCCTCGGCCCTCGTGCCCTGCTGTCGGTGGGCTCTCGATCGCCGCTGTGGGAGATCCCCCGTACCGACGGACGGCGGGCGGGCACACTCGCACGGTGGCACGACTTCTGACACGTCTCCCTCCCCGACCGATCGACGGGCCGCCCGCTCGGCGGGCCCGGCCCGACCACCGAACGCAGGTGACGACCATGGACGGAACGTCTCAGCTCGATCTCGCCATCGTGGGCGCCGGCCCGTGCGGCATCGCCGCCGGTGTCGCCGCCCGGAGAGCCGGCCTGGACGCCCGGCTGTTCGACCGCGGCCCCCTGACGAGCTCGCTGGTGGACTATCCGCCCTACATGACCTTCTTCAGCTCCGCCGACCGGCTGGAGGTCGGCGGCGTGCCCTTCGTGATCGACCGGGGCAAGCCGGGCCGTGAGGAGGCGCTGGCCTACTACCGGCGGGTGGCGGAGCACTTCGAGCTGGACGTTCACCAGTACGAGGAAGTGACGGAGGTGGACGGCGAGAAGGGCGACTTCCTCCTCTCCACGCGGGAGACCCGCGGGGAGGGGGCGACCCACCGCTACGGCGCGAGAGTCGTCGTCGTGGCCACCGGCGCCTTCCACGAGGCGAACCGCCTCGGGGTTCCCGGCGAGGACCGCCCGAAGGTGAAGCACTACTACGACGAGCCGCAGCCGTACTGGGACCAGGACGTGGTGGTCGTCGGGGGCGGCAACTCCGCCGTGGAGGCGTCTCTCGAGGTCTACCGGGCCGGCGGGCGCGTCACCTTCGTCCACTTCGCCGACGAGCTCGACGAGGGCGTGAAGCCCTGGATACGGCCCGACATCGAGAACCGCTTCAGCAAGGGGGAGATCCCGGTCCGGTGGCGGACCCGGATTCAGGAGATCACGGCCTCCACGGTGGTGCTCCGCGACGTGGATACGGGCGAGACCGACGAGATCCAGAACGACTGGGTGCTGGCCATGACCGGATGGCGTCCCGACCCCGGCCTGCTCCGATCCATGGGCGTGACCGTCGACGAGGAGACGCGCGAGCCCGCCTTCGACCCGGACACCATGGAGACCGACGTGGAGGGCGTGTACGTGGCGGGCGTCCTGGCGGCCGGCGACGACGCGAACCGGATCTTCATCGAAAACGGCCGCCACCACGGCCGCAAGATCGTGAAGCACCTGGTCGAGGGGCGGGAGGCCGCGACGGCGGTGGAGACCGGGGTCGAGGCCTGACCGGGGCGCCCTCCCCTCGGAGCCCCCCCAAACGAGAAAGGGCCCGGGAGATCCCGGGCCCTGACTCGTCCTTCTCGCCGCGCGGCTCACACGGGATCCTTCCCCGCCCCGCCGCTCGCCGTGACTACGGCTGCGGCACGATCACTCCCGACATGCCGGCCTGCTCGAGCTGGTCGTTGTAGCTCGATACCTCCTGCTGCATGAACTGTCGGACGTCCGAGCGGAGGTCGGCCCACTGGGGCAACAGGTCCTGGAACCGCTGACGGGCGCCCTCGGTGGGCGGCGCCATGTTCCCCGCCACGATGCCGTATACCGCGGCGATCTGGCTGTCCAGCTTCGGCGGATAGTTGATGGCGTCCTGGAACGACTCGTTGTCGGGCTGAATGAGCCGCCTCTCCAGGCTGTCCAGCCTGGCCACCAGTTCGTCGGCCGTCTCCTGGATCGACTCCGGCGCCCCGGCCTTGGACGCGTACCCGGCCGTGGACTCCACCTGATCGCGGACGTCGCGAACCTGGTTCAGGTGCGCGAACAGGCTGTTCAGCGTGTCACGAATCGTGCGCGCGAACTGGGCCTTCGTCTCGAGCTCCTGGTTGGTCACCGACTCCAGGTTCGGGTCCTTGCGCACCGAGAAGGAGTGGGTCGTCGTGTCTCCGTCGACGATCATTCGTGCGGAGTAGCTGCCCGGAGGAGCGGGAAAGCCTCCCGTCGACCCCCAGAGACGGACGTCGTCGGGCCGCTCCGTGACACCCGGATATTGCATCTCCCAGGTGATCCGGTGGTGGCCCGCCTCACCGGGCATCGATCGCTCGGCGGCGGTGGAGAAGAACCCGCCGCCGGCCTCCTCGTTCGCCGAGGAGTACTCGACCACCACGTTGCCTTCATCGTCCACGACCTCGAGACGCACGGGCGAGTCGTCCGACGCGTCCTCGGCCAGGTAGTAGTCGAACACCGCACCGTAGGGAGGCAGCTCCGGCTCCTGGTTCGGCCCGGTGGAGCCGTTGCCCGGTGATGCGATCTCGATCCATCGGATGGCGTCCTGGGGTTCGTAGAAGTGCGCGTCGCTCTGGGCCACCCGATCGTTCACCTGACGGAGCGGGGAGAGGTTGTCCAGGATCCAGAACGACCGACCCTGGGTGGCCACCACCAGGTCGTTTCGGTGCACCTGCAGGTCCGTGATGGGCGTCTCCGGCAGGTTCATCTGCAGCTCCTGCCAGTGGGCGCCGTCGTCGAAGGAGACGTACATGCCGTACTCGCTCCCGGCGTACAGCATACCCTCCCGCTCCGGATCCTCACGTACGACTCTCGTCGGATGCTCCGCATCGATTCCGCGAGTACCATCGGCGATGCGCGTCCAGGACTCGCCGTAGTCGTCGGTGCGGTAGATGTAGGGCGCGAAGTCGTCCTGACGGTAGCGGTAGACCGCGATGTAGGCCGTGCCGGCGTCGTGGGGTGACACCTCGATCATGTTCACGGTGCTCCACTGAGGCAGCCCGCTCGGTGTGATCTCGGTCCAGTTGCCCATGCCGCCGCCGTCCCGCGTGAGCCATACGCGGCCGTCGTCGGTGCCGACCCAGATCACGCCCTCCTCGTGCTCCGAGGGGTTCACGGCGAAGATCGTGTTGTAGATCTCCACCCCGGAACGGTCCTTCATGACCCGCCCGTCGGCCGGCCCCTGCTTGGTGGTGTCGTCGTAGGTGAGGTCCGGGCTGATCTCCTCCCAGCTCATGCCGCCGTCGTCGGTCCGCAGGAGCTTCTGCGAGGCGTGGTAGACCTGGGTGGAGTCGAAGGGATTGATCGCGATGGGCGCGTTCCACTGGAAGCGGTACTTGAAGTCCTTGGGCGCGTCGCCGACGGCGACCTGGGGATAGGCCACCATGTTCGGTGAGTGGCCGGTGGACATGTCTTTCCGGGTGATCACGCCGCCGTAGCTCCCGGCCCACACGATGTCGGGACCGTAGGACTGGATGGCGATGTGGCCACTCTCACCGCCTCCCACCGTTCGCCACTCCTGCGCATAGTGCTCACCCTGCGACCGTATGGACGGGATGCGGAGAGTGCTGTTGTCCTGCTGGGGGCCGTAGACGTTGTACGGCCGGTGGTTGTCCACCTCGACCCGGTAGAACTCGACCGTCGGCTGATTGTGGTACGTGGACCAGGTCTCGCCGGCGTTCGTCGTCACCTGTCCACCACCGTCGTCGGTGACGACCATGTGGGAGGGCTTCTTGGGGTTGATCCACAGGCCGTGCACGTCCCCGTGGGGCACGTCGATCGACTCGAAGGTCTTGCCCCCGTCGACCGACCGGTACATGCCGGTGTTCAGGCCGTAGACAGTGTTCGGGTCCGTCGGGTGGGCGAAGATGTGGGTGTAGTAGAACTCCCGCTGCCGGAGCTTCCGCTCCCGGTTGGTGCGGGTCCAGCTGTCGCCCCCGTCGTCGGAGCGGTAGACGCCCCCGTGGGGCTCCATGGCCGAGACCATGGCCCACACCCGGTCGGTGTCGGCCGGCGAGACCGTGATCGCGGTCTTGCCGATCATCTCGTCGCCGCTCGGGAGCCCCTCCTCCAGGTGCGTCCAGTTCTCGCCCCCGTCGGTGGTCCGGTACAGGCCTCCGCCCTCGTTCCAGGTGGTGCCGCTCTGCAGCGTCCACGGCTCACGCTCGGCCGCCCAGGCGCCGGCGAAGACCTCGTTCGGCTCCTCCGGATTCATCGCCAGGTCGACGACGCCGGTGCTGTCGTTCACGAAGAGCACGTTCTCCCAGGTCTCGCCGCCGTCGGTGGTCTTGAACACCCCGCGCTGCTCGTTCTTGCCGAACGGGCTCCCGAGCGCCGCCACGTAGGCCACGTCGGGATTCTTCGGATGGACCTCGATGCGGCCGATCTGTCCGGACTCCGGCAGGCCGATGAACTCCCAGCTCTCGCCTCCGTTCTCGGACTTGTAGACGCCCGTTCCCCGCGAGGTGTTGCCGCGAATGCAGGCGGAGCCCGTGCCCACGTAGATCACGCTCGGATCGGAGGGGGCGACGGTCACCTCGCCGATGCTGCCGCCGAAGTGGCCGTCCGAGATGTTCACCCAGTGATGGCCCGCGTCGTTCGTCTTCCAGATGCCGCCGCCCGTGGTCCCGATCAGATAGGTATCCGGCTTGTTCGGGAAGCCGTGCTCGGCGGTGGCCCTACCGCCCCGGTACGGACCGATCATCCGGTATTCCATGTCCTCGAAGAGGTCGGACTGGAAGACCGTGTTCGGGTCCTCGCCCTGCTGGGCCTGGACCGGCGCCGGTGCGCCGAGGACCAGCCCGCACAGGGCCAGGGCGAGAGTGGAGATGACCGAGCGCAGAATACGGGGCTTCATGTTCGCTCCTCCAGGAGGTGACCCTTGCGTGTCCCTGAGACGTCTCGCCGCGGCGCCGCGGCCCGGAACGGGCAGGCGAACCACGAGAGCGCCCAATGTATCCGTCTCACCATACAGTTCAAACGTCTGGCGCGACGGCCACGGCCGCCGACTGAGCTCGTTCCGTACGTGCGGCGGGTGAGATCGACCACGCTCTCCACCGCACCTCACTCTCCGCTCGTGCTCCCCAGCAGGGTCGACAGCTTCGAGGCGATGGGGCCCGGCTCCTTCCGCTTCTCCCCGTCTCCCGCCCGCGGGATGGCCACGGCCGCCACCGCGGCCACGGCCACCATCCCCGCGCCGATCAGGAACGGGCTCTCGATCCCCACGTGCTGGAAGAGCCACCCCGCGCCCGCCGGGCCCAGCACCCGCCCCGTCCCGCCCACGATCTGGCTGCCGCCCAGGATGGAGCCCTGGGAGCGACGGTCCGTGGCGCGGGAGACGAGGCTCGCCAGCGACGGGAAGAGGATGCCGGTGGCCAGCGCCCAGCCCGGGATCACCAGCCCCAGCCACCAGCGCGTCGGCATGAAGGGGATGCCCGCCAGCGTGGCGGCGAGGATCACCGCGCCGGCTCTGACCGTGAACGGCTCGCCGAGCTTCCGCACCAGACGGCCGACGATCCCGCCCCGGACCACCACCGTCACGCCGCCGGCGATGGTGAACACGATTCCCATGTCGGCGGCGTCCATGGCGAACACCCGCTCCACGTACAGGGCCAGGACCGAGGTCATGGCCGTGAACGAGGAGATGCAGAGGAAGTAGACCAGGAGGAGCAGGGAGAGCGGGAAGTCGGTCATCTTCTCGAGCCACTCCGAGAGCGAGGCTGCCTCCCCCTGCTCGTGCTCCTCGGGGGACGCCTCGTACGTGGACTCCGGGAGCAGGAAGACCGCGGCGATTCCGTTGATCAGGCAGAGCCCGGCCGCCACGAATCCGGGGACCCCGAGGCCCCACTGGCTGAACCAGCCCCCGATGGCGGGCCCCAGCATGACGCCCAGGCCCGAGGCGGCGCCGATGAGCCCGAGGCCGTGGGCGCGGTCCTCCTCGTCCGTGTAGTCGGCCACGTAGGCCTGGGCCACCGAGACGGTTCCTCCGGCGGCGCCCGCCGCCACCCGGGACGCCAGGAGCACGAAGAGCGTCTCGGCCAGCCCGAAGATCAGATAGGAGAAGGAGGAGGCGAAGAGCCCGGCGATGATGAGGGGGCGCCGGCCGCGGCGGTCCGAGATCCGCCCCCAGATCGGCGCCGCCGCCAGCTGCATCGCCGAGTAGGAGGCGATGATCAGCGTCACCTGGTTCGGCGTCGCCCCCATGGACTCGGCGTAGAACGGGAGCAGGGGGAGCACGATCCCGAATCCGATCATGTCGACCAGGACCGCGCCGCACAGGATCGCCAGCCGCGTCGAGATCACGGCCGGCCTCCCGAGTCGGGCGCTCTACCGTGCATCCGTCATCGCGCGCTCCTCCGGAGACGTCCAGTGAGCGATCGGGGGCGTCGGGCGTCGGCTCCCGAAACATGAGGGCGGAGACTCCGAATCACCACGACATGTCGGGTACCGCCTCCCTTCCAACAGTAGCGGACGACGGGGCGTTGCACCGGCCCGGTCGCACGCCGGGAATCCCCCCGAACGCGAACGGGGGACGGAAGCCGGCCTCCCGGCTCCGTCCCCTCGCTCGCGGCGGTCGGAGACACGCCTCCCGCCGGCGGGGGCCCTCCCGCCGGCCACGTGCCGAGATCGAGCTACCGCTCCCTGGCCGCCGTCCCCCGGTCGTCGGCCGGACTCTCGGCCCCGGCCATGCTCCGCGGCTCCACGGCCATGTACCCGGCCATCTCGAGGTGGAGTGCCGAGCAGAACTCGGTGCAGTAGAACGGGAACACGCCGGCCTCGTCCGCCAGCAGGCGGATCGTCTGTGTCTCGCCGGGCTCCAGGCTCACGTTCACGTTGTACTCGGAGATGGCGAAGCCGTGGGTGGCGTCTCGGGCCTGCTCCACGTTCGTGATGTGGATGATGACGCTGTCACCCTGGGGCACGGTGAACCGCTCCGGGTTGAAGTGGCTCCGCACGGCGGTCATGTCGACGATGGTCTTGCCGTCGTCGCGGCTGACGCCCTCGTCGCCGGACGTCGGGGCCTCGGAGTCGACCTCCATCTGGCCGGGATCGAAGCCGACCTCGGGGTAGGTGTTCCACGGCTCGACCTTGTCGGCGTCGATCACCTGCGCGTAGTGCGGCTCGCCGATGGCGACGGGAGCGTCGTAGAGGAGCTGCATCCCCTGGTTCGGCCCCGTCTCCAGGAGCTGGAAGTTCTGCGGGTGCAGCGGGCCGACGCTCTTGAAGCGATCGATGGCCCACTTGTTCAGGGAGACGACGTACTCGCCCGCCGGCTGCTTCGTGTCGCCCGCCGGCGCGGCCAGGTGGCCGACGTTGTAGTGCACCGACTCCTTCTCCTCCATCTCCATCGTCTGCCAGTTCCACTTGGCCACGGCGGACTCGATGAACAGGCTCGTGTACGCCTGGCCGTTCGGGCCGAACTGCGTGTGCAGGGGCCCGAGGCCCAGCTCCAGCTGATCCTCCATCACGGCGTCGTAGCTGAGGATCGGGACGCCGAAATCGTCCGTGCCCTGGAAGTTCTCGTTCTGGATGGCCTGCTGCATGGCCTCCCAGGAGTAGACGGTGACGTGGGGATCCAGTTTCCCCGAGACCACGATCTTCTCGCCGTTCGGAGTCACGTCCACGCCGTGCGGACTCTTGGGCTCGGGCACGAAGTAGAGCAGCTCCTGCTCGACGGCCACGTCCAGCGGAATCACCGTGCGCCCCTGGATGGTCTCCGTGTTCTGCGGGTTCCCGGCCACTTCGGCGGCCTTCTCCCAGTTGATCACGTGCAGGTAGTCCATGTCGTTGGCCGCGGTCCCGGCTTCCAGGGGCGGGTTCCCCTGGCCGATGCCGCCGGTGGCCATCTCCGTGTTGAAGGAGTTGATGAAGGCCCATCCGTCCGAGGGCCCCTTCCCCGCGTCGGAGAGATCCTGCATGTACGGCGGGAGCTCGATCGTGAAAGAGCGGTCCGTGTCGACGCGGCCGGCGTCACGGTCGAACTTGAAGAAGGTGACCGCCCCCCGGTACTCGCTCTCGTACTCCGTCACCGGCGAGTAGCTGTCGTCCAGGGGCGCCGGGTACTGGCTCCCTTCGACGATGTACTCGGTGTTCGGCGTGACGAAGGTGGCCCCGTGGTTGGACTTCATGAGCGGGTCGGTGACGATCTGCTTCGTCTCGAGGTCGCGCAGGTCGATCACCGCCACTCGCGGGTTCGCCTTGTCGTTGATGAACAGGTACTCGCCGTCGTAGTTGCCGTCGGTCTCCGACAGCGCCGGGTGGTGGGTGTCACCCCACTCGATCTGCCTGTCGTTCATCCGGCCCTCGTCCAGGACGCGGTGCGTCTCCTCGGCCCCGTACCCGTAACCCTGCCACGGCTCCGGCGTGAAAACGCCGATCACCTTGAGAAGACGCATGGACGGCATCCCGAACACGAGGACCTGGCCCGCGTGTCCACCGGAGGCGAACATCAGATATTCGTCCTTCTCGCCGCCCGGGACGTATGTCTTCACGGCCGACTCGACGTCCTCGGCGCTCAGACCGCGGTTCTGGGCGACCTGGCTGATGTCGGTCCCGTCGCCGCCGTTCCCGCCGCCGCAGGCGGTCAGCCCCACCGCGAACAGGGCGGCCACCAGGGCCGTGACGGTCGTTCGAACTCGGTGCGAGTGCGTCATCGTATTCCTCCTGGGCAATGTCGACCTCTTGATGGGAAATTCGACTGGCCGGACGGACACGCCGTCCGCCTCGCATCGTCGGTCGACAAGCTGGACGTGGAACGGAGGAGCGTCTGTCCGGCGTCCGTTGGAGGAACGGGTGGGGAGTGGGTCCGACGGGGCCGTGGAGAAACTCACCACATCGCCCCGGACCGCGGGGAGGGCTGTGCCGGGACGGCGGATCGGGCGGTCGGGTCCCCGCCTCGCTCAGTCGCCCGAAGCCGGGAGCACGGCCCGCACCGTGGTGCCCCGGTCGGGAGTGCTCTCGATCTCGAGCTGTCCTCTCGCCCCGTGCGCTCGCTCGTGCATGCCCAGGATCCCGAGGCCGCGCCCCTCCGCCTCTGGAGCCTGCCGCACGTCGAAGCCGCGGCCGTCGTCGCGCACCTCGAGGAGGGCCCCGCCCTCCCGCTCGCGAACGACGACCTCCACACGCCCCGCCCCGGAGTGGCGGAGCGCGTTCGACAGGGCCTCCTGGGCGATGCGGTAGAGCGCGAGCTTCGCCTCCTGGTCCAGGATCTCGTCCACGCGATCCACGGCCAGGTCCACGTCGGCGGAGGCTCCGTCCGCCACCGCCCGGACGTGGGACTGGAGGGCGGCACCCAGCCCCGCGTCCTGGAGGGCCGGGGGACGCAGCCCCCGTGCGATCCGGCGCACGCCCTCGGTGATCTCCAAAATCTCGGAGCGAAGCTCTTCCAGGAACGCGTGGGACTCGCGGTCGCCGCCCCTGGATTCGGCCCGGATCCGGACCAGCAGGGCCGACAGCCGCTGCGCCGTGTCGTCGTGCAGCTCCCTGGCGATGCGCTGCCGCTCCTCCTCGGCCGCGCCGAGGGCGTCGGCGCCGAAGTCCCGCAGCCGTTCCCGGCGACGGAGGTCGCGCACCGTGGCGATGACCAGGTCGCCGGTCTCGGTGCGGACCGGGCTGAGGCTGATCTCCACCGGAAAGACGGTTCCGTCCCGGTGCCGCCCCTCCAGCTCGCGCCCGGCGCCCATGGGACGCGGCGCGGGATCCTCGACGTACCGGTCCCGCTCCCGGCGGTGGACGGAGCGGGAGGCATCGGGCACCAGCATCTCCACCTCTCGACCCAGGAGCTCCCCGCGCGGGTAGCCGAACATCTCCACGGCCCGGGGATTGACCTCCCGGATCGTCCCCTCGCGGTCCACGATGACGATGCCGTCGGGCGAGGCCTCGAAGACCTGCCGGTAGCCGGTCTCGGACAGCTCTCCGGCTCCGGAGCCGCTCATCGGAGCACCCCCGGGCCGCCGCCGCGCGGGACGGCCCTGTAAGGATTTCTCCCACGTCCACATCCACCCGTTCCCCACAGACAGAACGCAGCCGGACGTAGAGCTTCACCTCGGCATCCGAAATTGCGTTCCAGCACGGTCTTCAACTGATCCTCCAGGAAAGGTCGAACCATGAGCACTCGCAGCGCGGCCCTGGCCCTCGTCACGGCGGCGTCCTTCGCCCTCGTCGCCTGCTCCGGCGGCGACACGTCACAGCAGCAGGAACAGCAGGCCTCGGCCTCCGGGTCCGGCTCCATGTCCGGCTCGCAGTACTCGGCCAGCGTGTCGGCGAAGAACGAGAGCGGCATGCAGGGCCACGTCATCGTCTCGGCCGGCTCCGACGCCCTCACGATCAAGTTAGAGGTCCTCGGGCTCAAGGGCGGCGCGGAGTATCCCACCCACCTGCACAGCGGCACGTGCGAGGAGGGCGGCGACGTGGTGGCCGAGCTGAGCTCACCGACGGTGGCCTCCGTGGGACTCGGCTCGAGCCTCACCGAGCTCTCCCCGGACGCGATGCAGGCGGGTCAGACCTACTTCGTGCAGCTCCACCAGCCCGACGGCACGCCGGCCGCCTGCGCCAACGTGGAGAAGCCCGCGGGCGGCTGATCCGGGACTCCGGAGGGGCAGGGGGCTACCGGAGCGCAGCCCGAACATCAGGTCGACGTAATCCCTTCGCTCCCGGCCCGAAACCCGTGGTCGGCGAAATGGCGCTTCACAGCCGCGGAAAGTTCGTCCAGGGTTTCGAGGATCTCGTCCTCGACCTCACGGTCGGACTGCTCCGGTTCGTCGGCACCGCTGGTCTCCACCTCGAACCGCAGGTCGTGGAGGAGATTCAGAAGTCGTCGAGACCGGCTCCGCGTAGCCGGCGAGACATCCAGGGCGTCCGACAGGAGATACTGGTGAGCTTCACTCCAAGAATTCAACGCGCTGTCGACGCGCACCTGTCCCAAGAGACGCTCCAGCTCCTCCACCGCCCCGCGACGGTTATTCCTCCACAGGCGGAGGATTCGATCCTGCTCCTCTACGGGGACGTCGTGGGCGGTGAAGAAGCGCTTGATGTCGGAGACGTCGAATTCCCGGAAGTCGGGTGAGTAGTCCAGGAGTCGCACGAGGTGACGAATGTCGGAGTCGGCGACCATGAGGAGCTGGAAGGCCTTGACGGCCTCGAGGTTGAGACGGGCGATCTCGTCCCGGTACTCCGCCGCCTGGCTCTCCCGGACCTGGCGAATTCGTTCCTCGTGCCGCCGCAGCTCGTTCTCGAGCTCCCCCTCCACCTCGACCTCGATCAACTCCTTGAGCCAACTCGAGGCCCCCAGCCCCAGGATCGTTAAGATCGCCAGGACGACGATGGTGACGGCTATGGTCTGCAACGAATGCATCGACTCAGTCCCGTTCGGGACGCCTCGGCGGGCACGGGTGCATGTCCTCCTCACTCGTCGTCACTCGAGTCTCGACGGGTCTCCCCGGCGGGTTGAGCAGTAGCCAGCGCCATCCTCGGCGACTAGAATCCATGCTCCGGTGTCGTGCGCGACCCTTCCCGACTTCACTGCAGCAGGAACGGCGAATCGAGCACGGAGGTCGATCGTGGCCCGAATCCAGGTGACGCACGAGGGCGGAGACGACTACCGCGTCGAGGTGGAGGACGACCGCGGCACCAGCACGCACCGCGTCACCGTCACCGACCGGCATCTGAAGACCTACGGCGCCGGCGCCGACGCCGAGGCCCTGCTCGAGGAGTCCTTCCGGTTCCTGCTCGAGCGTGAGCCGAAGGAGTCGATCCTCTCCAGCTTCGACCTCCCGGTCATCGAGCGCTACTTCCCCGAGTACCCGGACGAGATCCGAGCCCGGATGAGCTGACGAGCCGGTCGGCCCGACGGCTCCACCCGCGGTGGAGACCCTCCTCGGCTCCCTCCTCGGGATCGACCCCGACGCCGGCTTCCGGCTCGCCCGCTGGCTGTTCCTGCGGGCCCTCGGGCTCGTCTACGTCACGGCCTTCGTGTCCCTCTGGGTCCAGGTCCGCGGCCTGGTGGGCCAGCGGGGGATCCTCCCGGCGGCCGAGTATCTCGACGGCCTCCGCCGGTCCCGGGACGGGCCCGACCCCCTGCGGGTGCCGACCCTCTTCTGGCTCCGGGCCGACGACCTGGCCCTCCACCTTGGCTGCGCGGCCGGCGTCGTACTGGGCCTGCTCCTGACGGCCGGCGTCGCGCCGGCCGTCTGCCTGCTCCTGCTGTGGGGGCTCTACCTCTCGTTCGCGGCCGTGGGCCGGGTCTTCCTCTCCTTCCAGTGGGACGTGCTGCTCCTGGAGGCCGGTTTCACGGCGATCCTGCTGGCCCCCTGGCGGCTCCTGCCGGGCGACTCCCCGGCCGCCGTGCCCGCCGCGGCGCTCGTCCTGATGTGGTGGCTCCTCTTCCGCCTCCACGTGCAGTCCGGCCTGGGGAAGCTACAGAGCGGCGATCGCACGTGGCGCGACCTGACGGCGCTCCGCTATCACTTCTTCACGCAGCCCCTGCCGAACCCGGTGGCCTGGTTCGCCCACCGCCTGCCAGCCGCGGTCCAGCGGGCGGGAACGGCCATGACCCACGTCCTGGAGATCGCGTGGCCGGTGCTCATCTTACTCGGCCCGGAGGCGCGGGTGGCCGCCTTCGCCGGGCTGGCGGTGCTTCAGCTCCTGATCTTCGTCACGGGCAACTACAACTTCTTCAACCTCCTGGCCCTGGCACTCTGTCTGCTTCTGCTTCCCGACTCCGCCTGGCTCGCGGCCCTTCCCGACGTCCTGCTGGAGGGGCTCCGAGCCGCGGGCGCTCCGGTACCGCCCGGCACGGGCATCGCGCCGGACGTCCGTCCCCCGGGACTCGTCCACCGCGCGGCGACCTGGAGCGTCGGGGGGACGCTCGGTCTCGCCGGCGCTGCCGTACTCTGGCGACAGCACGTTCCGTCAAGCCGCCTGCCGGCGGCGATCTCCCGCTTCCTCGACCGGATCCGACCCTTCAGGACCGTGAACAGCTACGGCCTGTTCCGGATGATGACCACCGAGCGGCCCGAGATCGTGGTGGAGGGCAGCCGCGACGGTCGGCGGTGGGAGCCGTACGAGTTTCGGTACAAGGCCGGTGACCCCTCCCGGCCGCCTCCCCGGGTGGCTCCCCACCAGCCCCGGCTCGACTGGCAGATGTGGTTCGCCGCCCTGGGCTCCTGGGGGCAGAGCCGCTGGTTCCGGGCCTTCCTGGTCCGTCTCCTGGAAGGAAGCCGACCGGTGGTGGAGCTCCTGGAGAGCACCCCCTTCGACGGACCGCCCCGCTACGTGCGGGCCGTCCTCTACGACTACCGGTTCACGACCTGGCGGGAGCGGCGGGAGACGGGGCACTGGTGGCGCCGGGAGCGGCTCGGGCCCTACGGCCCCGTCGTCGAGCGGTCGGAGGCCGTGGCGGAGGACTAGAAAGGTGATCAGAAACGGGGGTTCTGGTTCTGGGTTCTGATGCGGATGCTCGATGATCCCCGTGGTCCTTCTGTTGGGTTTCCTCCCGTCGTGAGGTGAGGATCGGCCTCACACGGTGAGTTCCGACTCGCGTCCGGGCGTCCCGGTCAGGCGGCGACCGCCCACCCGGTTCGAGGCTTCGGTTCGGCCGGCAGGAGGGCGGCCATCCGGGCCAGGTTGGCCACGAGCGCGGTAGCGCGGGCCTGGAATTCGGTCTTGGCCGCGCCCAGGTACCGGGCCTGCCGGAGCCCGAGGCGGCGCAGGTGGCCGATCTTGCGTTCGACCACGGGCCGAAGGCCGATCAGCTGCTGGAAGCGTTCGGTCTCCTGTTTGGCTCGTGCCTCCTGGAGTAGCCGCTCCCGGGCGTGGACGCTCACGCTGCGCCCGTAGCCGGTCTCCCGCATCTTCTCGGGGTCCTTGCCGGTGCACTGCTCCCGCAGCTCACAGGCCGCACACGTGGCGCCGTCGAAGGCGAAGTAGCCGCTTCCTTCGCCCTTTCGTCCGTACCACCGGTCCGTAACCTCGCCGGCGGGACAGGTGGCGCGTTCGGCCTCCAGGTCGAGATCGAAGTCCTCCTTGGAGAAGCGGTCGCCCGCAGCGGTCGCCGGCGGCACCCGGGCGCAGATCTCGGTGCCCCGCTTGCGGGCCGCCGCCCGCAGCTCCATCGGGCTGTAGGCCATGTCGCCGACCTGGACATCCGGGGCCAGGCCGGCCTCCCGCTGCTGGTCCATCAGCTGGGGCGCCACCCCGGCGTCCTTCTGGTTGGCCGGCGTGACTTCCACGGCGGTGACGAACTCGCTCTCGGCGCTCACGCTCACATGCGTCTTGTAGCCGTCCCAGCGTCGCTTCCGGGACTTGTGGCCGTGCCGCATCTCCGGGTCGTGGACGCTCACCACCCGGTTGCGGGCCACGCCCCGCCGGATCTGGACCGCCCGGCCCGCCTCCAGCACCGGGTCGTCCGGAAGCTCCGGCGGCGGGTCGGGCTCCGGCCGGCTCTCCCCCGCTTCCGCTTCCCGCGACTCGGGGGAGGAGGGCCCGGAGCCCCGCGAACGCTCCGGGCCCTCCGGCTCCTCCCCCGCCGGCGGCTCGTCGTCGGCCGGCTCCAGGTCTTGACGGAGCAGGCGGGCCAGCAGCTCGGCCGCCTCCCGCACCTCCGGGTCGGTGGCCTGCTCCCCGGCCGTCTCACGAAGCAGCGCCCGGGCCTCCCCGACCACCTCGTTCAGAAACGCCCGCCGCTCCTCTTCCTCCGACCAGTCGATCTCGGCCCGGCCCTTGAGGCTCCCCTCCTCGGCCGGGGCGGTACACTCCAGACCCACCTCCTCGGCCACCGTCTCCGCGGAGACGCCCCGGCGGTCCGCGGTTACGCCCAACAGCTTGCGGACCGCACTGCCGATCAGGTTATAGGTGTCCTCCACCGCGCCCCGGCCCCAGACCGCCGTGGAGTCCACCACCTGGACCTCTTCCGGGTCCAGCAGCCCGGCCTCCACCGCCCGCTCCAAGAAGCGCTCGAAGGCCGCCTCCAGCTTATCATGGAGCTGCAGCCGAGCCCGGAAATGGACCAGCGTCGCCTGGGCCACCGGCTCCTCACCGACCTCCATCCCCAGGACCGCCTTCCACCGGAGGTCGAAGGCCATCCGCTCCCGCGCCTCCCGGTCCGACAGCCCCTCGTAGGTCTGAAGAAGAAGCAGCTTCATCATCCGGCCTGGCGGTACGCTCGGCCGACCGGTCGACTCGTCGTAGCAGTCCGCGAACCACTCGTCCGGATACAGACGCGGGCCCTCCCGGTAGAGGAGCTCGTAGAAGCCCTCCCCCTCGAGAAGCGACTCCGCGGACCAGGAAGCGTCCAAGAAGGATTGCTGGGAAGACTCACGCCCAAGCATAAGCGCCGCCCGCACTTACATGGACAAGGATGGCTGCCCCAACATAACCGAACACCACCCTGCAGGCGACCCCGAGCACCCCCGAACCCACTGGAAGAACCGGGGGTTTTTGATCAGGTTTCTAGAAAGGCGATCAGAAACCCCGTGTGGACGCGCG
>Ga0207797_1001469_pt1 | contig 17009 bp, 17 predicted proteins | sample PRCRCaboRojoPR_6_FD_187275 | JGI IMG/M metagenome (GOLD analysis project Ga0207797, IMG submission 187275) | Marine sediment microbial community from Cabo Rojo, Puerto Rico - PR CR 10% Liquid 1 (SPAdes) | ecosystem: Environmental > Aquatic > Marine > Coastal > Sediment | place: Cabo Rojo, Puerto...
GCGTCCTGGCGACGGTGCTCGGCGCCGTGGGTTTGTGGTCGGAGTTCGGCGCCGAGTGACCGCCGCGACCGACGTCCCAGTGCCCTCCCGTAAAACACGGACTCCGGAGGGGCCACGCCGGAAGAGTTCCCGGGATGTATCAGTCATATTTTCCGGTATTGTGGCTCGACTAGAGGAAACTCGACGAGTCAATTGATAGATATTACGTCCGACACCGTCGGGGCCTTTCGACGAGATCCGGGCCGCAATCTGGGCCACTGGACAGCCCCGCCAGTCCACCGCAGCCCCGGAGTTAGCGCGTCTGGAGGTGCGCCCATTGCAGCCGGGCCGTTCCCACGTCCCGCCGGTCCGGTCGCCGACTGGAACCTATCTTGAATTCTGATACTGGTAAAAAGTTATTTATTTTCGACCTGTTAATGATCAAGTGGACGAGCGACAATGTACGAGCGAATTCTCATCCCGACGGACGGTAGCACGAAAGCGATGAAGGGCGCCGAGCACGGGGTCGACCTCGCGGCCGCGGTGGGGGCGGAGGTTCACGCCCTCTACGTCATCGAGGAGGGCGGCAACCCCTGGATGTCGGAGTCCATGGACGACCAGATGGACCGTGCCAGGGAGTACGGCGAAGAGGTGACGGGCAAGGTCGGCGAACTGGCGGCGGAGGCCGGCGTGGACTTCGTCTCCGCGGTGGAGACGGGGCCCTCGGTCGCCAAGGAGGTCGCCGAGTACGGCGAGGAAGAGGACATGGACCTGGTCGTCATGGGATCGGGCTACCGCGGTCGGATCGGCGGGATGCTCGGCAGCACCGCCGAGAAGGTCCTCCGGTCGACCTCCCTCCCCGTGACGGTCCTCCGCCGCGGCGAGACCGACTGACGGGCGCTCCCTGTCCCGGTAAAGGCTCGGGCCCACGCGAGCGTAGCCGCTATCCGCGGGGCTCAGGTTTCCCGCTCTCTGAAGAATATCGTGAGGCTCACGGCCAGAAAGAGGACGCCGGCGATCAGGCCCTCCCCGCTGGCGAAGGCGAGCATCGCGACGACGACCATGACGACGATCAGACCGAGGAGGAGCGTGTCTCTGTCGAGTTTCATCGGGTGGCTGCCCTTCCAGCCACGCGGGTAACTATTTTTCCCCGGCTCAGAACCAGTGGGCGAGGTCCCAGTGGTACTGGCAGTCCGGGCAGGTCGCCCACTCGGGAACGTCGAAGACCTCCGGATGGCGTCGGCCGTGTTGCATGTCGGCCTCACAACGGGGGCAGACCATCCCGAGGACTTCCAGGTCGCCGACGTCGTCCGCGGGGTAGTCCTGCCAGCAGTTCCCGCAGTCGATCCGGTCGAGGGCCTGGTGCTGGACGATCGACTCGTTGCACTCCCGACAGGCGACGACCACGGGTGGCCGGTTGTGGATGCCCTGGACGCTGTCGACGGTCGTCGTCTGCGCTTCGGGGACCGAGAGCGTGAACTGCGTGATGGACTCGTCGGGGCGCAGCGGGGAGACGAGCACGTCGAACCCCCGCTTGAGATAGCGATAGACCGTTTGAAGACCGATCATGGGTCGTTGAATCGAACGACCGGCAGTGTCGACCCTCGGTCGACTGTGCCGTCCCGAGGGGGCCGGTCGTCCGGAAGCACGCCCTGTATGGGTTGTTCCGTAATCAGCGTTGTGCGGGAGACCGGGGACTGGACGGAGGCTCCCGGACGGTGGCTTCCGGTCTCCGACAGGTTTTCGGCAGTCCACCCGGAACGGGGACCAATGCTCGGATCGATCGCGGTCGGCGGCGGCGCCACCGCGACTGCAGGCTGGCCGGCACTTCAGGTGATGGACGTCTTCGACGTCTCGACCCCCATCAGGATCGCGGCCGCCGCGTCGGTCGTGGCCGTCGTCGGCGCCGGCCTCATCTGGCGATACGAACCCGTCGTGGACCGCTCGATCGAGGACTCGCTGGACCGCCCCGTCGTCTCCCTGCTCTATGGGCTCGGCGCGCACTTCGTGCTCGCGTTCGCGGGGCTGTACCTCGGTAACCTGGCCGGCCAGGCCGGCCTCCCGGGGGCAAGTTCCGGCCGCTTCGGCCTGGTCGTCGGCTTGCTCGTCTCCGGGTCGCTTGGCTTTCTCGTGGTTGGCGCGACCATCGTCGGGTTCCTCGGGGAACGGCACTACTGGTCGGGCCTCGTGGTCGGAGCGCTGCTGGCGGGCCTGAGCGTCGCGATTCCGTCCCTCCTTGGCGCGTTCGTCTGGGTCGTGCTGGTTTCGATGGGGATCGGAGGCGTCGTGCGGACGTGGACCCACGCGTCCTTCGCGCCGGACGTCTGAGGCTGTCGGTTGCGAGAAAGACTCATTCGCGTGGGCGACGAACGACCGGTATGGCACTCGCCACGCTCGGCCCGCTCCAGTTCGGGCTCCCGGAGTTCCTGCCGGGGCTGCTCGCCATCGCCGGGACGCTGGTGCTCGTCTTGATGCTCGTGGCAATCGGCGGGGCGGTCTACCGTCACCTGACCGGCGGCATCGAGTGGCCCGAGGACGAGGCGGAGGACGACGAGGGAGTCTCGCGCGGGAGCAAGGACGACGAGTGGGACTATTACTGACGCAGTCGCTGATCGGCGTCGTGACTAGCGCCGAGTGAAAAAAGGAGGAACAGTCGGTCGTCAGTCGCTCGATTCGCTACTCTCGTGGACGCCGGTCACGACGTCGCCGCCTGTCGTGTCGACCTCCATGCCTTCCTCGCCGCCGATTTCGCTGACACGCTCGCGGAACTCCTCGGACTGGAGTATCTCGTACTCGCGGTCGAGTCCGAGATAGAGCGTGTAGACCATCACCAGGAGGATGACCGCGAACGGCAGGCCGGTCGTGACGGACGCGGTCTGCAGTGCGGTGAGGCCGCCGCCGATCAGCAGGACTGCGGCGACGGCACCCTCGGTGAGCGCCCAGAAGATCCGCTGGACCTTCGGGACGTCGTGCTTGCCACCCGAGGTCAGGTGGTCGACGACCAGCGAGCCCGAGTCAGACGACGTGACGAAGAACGTCACGACGAGGAGCACGGCCACCAGCGAGGTGATCAGCTCCAGTGGGTAGTTCGAGAGCATCTCGAACATGGCGTACTCGTAGCCCAGGTCGTAGATGGTGTCGTAGACTGCGCCACCGAGGACGCGGTCCGCGTAGGCGGCGGCGCCGCCGAACGAACCGATCCAGACGAACGAGAACGCCGTCGGGATCATGAGGACGCCGACCACCATCTGCCGGACCGTCCGCCCCCGCGAGATGCGGGCGATGAACAGGCCGACGAAGGGCGACCACGCGATCCACCAGCCCCAGTAGAAGATCGTCCACAACTGGGCCCAGTTCGCGTAGCCACCGGCCGCGTCCGCCGGAAGGTTCGTCCCGGTGAAGAAGGCCATTCCGGGGAGGTTCTGCAGGAAGAAGCCGACGCTCTGGATCACGTTACCGAGGAGGTAGAGCGTCGGCCCCACGGCGAGAACGAACGCCAGGAAGATGAGCATGATGTACACGTTGATGGTCGAGAGTCGCTTGACGCCGGCCTGCAGCCCTGCTGCGACCGACATCGTCGCGATCAACGTGATCACCGCGATGATGGCTACCTGCGAGACCGTCCCCTGTGGTACCAGGTTGGTCCCGGTGACCGTTTCGGTCACGATCCCGAGCCCGGCGTTGATCTGCTGGGCGCCGAGCCCGAGGGACGTTCCCAGGCCGAAGATGGTCGCGAAGACCGTGATCAGGTCGATCACGTGTCCGGGCCACTCGTAGATCTTGTCGCCCAACAGCGGGTAGAACACCGACCGGAAGGTCAGCGGAAGCCCGCGGTTGAACGAGAAGAACCCGAGACCCAGGGCGACCAGGCCGTAGACGGCCCACGGGTGGAAGCCCCAGTGGTAGAAGCTCACACCCATCGCGGTCGTGACTGCCTCGGCCGTGCCGGGTTCGGTCATCGGGAAGATGTTGGTCCCGTCACCGTAGTGCCACATCGGCTCGGCCACGCTGTAGAACATGAGGCCGATCCCCATGCCGGCGCTGAACAGCATTGCCATCCAGCCGAAGGTGCTGAACTCGTAGTCGGCCTCCACGCCGCCGAGGCGGATCTTGCCGTACTTGCTGAAGGCGAAGTACAGTAAGGCGCCGATGAAGACGTTGACGACGAAGATGTAGAACCAACCGAAGTTGGCGTTGATGAAGTCGAACACGGCCGTGTAGGCCGTCGACGCGTCCTCCCCGAGCAGTATCGTCGCGGCGACGAAGACGACGATGAGCACGACCGCCAGCGGGAAGACGACCGGATGGACGTCGAACCCGAAGCGCTCGATGTTCGTGTCGCCCGGTTCGCGTTCCGATTCCGGGTGGAACAGTTCGACCTGGAGCCCTTCGGATGTCTCGCCGACGACCTCCTCCTCACCGTCGGTCATCGCGTGATCACCTCGCCGTGGCTCGTTTGCGGTCCGTACGCTGTCTTGTGGTTTCGTATCCTTGTCATGGTGTCCGTTCGTCGTGTCGTTGACCCCCGAGGCTCGCGTACCGCCGTCGGGAGGCGGTTTCGACTGCCGGAGTCACTTCCAGCCGCGAAGTCGTACTCGAGCACCTGTACGTGAGGCACCCACCGGTTACTGACCCGCCGCGCCCACGCTCGCACGGGCGCGCCGTCCCGACTTGTGTCAGCACTTCGCATACACTGTACCTCGAACAGGTGTTTCCCAGGACTCCTTTATAAACGTTCGGCAGGAACTATCAGACAGACAATCTTTTGTGGCGGTCAGGATCCCTGGCCGAGGTCGGTTTCGGGCTCGCCGACGATCTCGACGGGGTAGCCGTGGCCCGCGATGTCGTCCATGATGTCGGCGGCGTGACCGACGCCGCTCGTCTCGACTTCGAACACGAGGTAGGCCTCGCCGATGTCCAGGTCGGTCAGCGCCCGGTCGTGGCGCACCGTCTGGATGTTCGCGTCGTGGTCGCCGATGATGGTCGAGAGCTCCGCCATCGTGCCCGGCTGGTCGTCGATGTGGACCCGGAGCTGGATCAGCTGCCGGCGACGGGTCAGGGCGTGGATCAGCACCGCTCGAAGCATCGTCATGTCGAGGTTCCCGCCCGACAGGAGCGGCATCACCGTCTCGCCCGCCACGTCGAGGTCGGGGCTGCGAATCGCCGCGACTGGCGCGGCGGCCGCGCCCTCGACCACCTGCTTCGCCCGCTCGATCAACACCAGGATGGCGTCGGCGATCTGGCTGTTGTTCACGGTGACGACCTGGTCGACGTGGCGCTCGATGATGGAGAGGGTCAGCGCCGAGACGTTCCCCGTGGCGATGCCGTCGGCGATGGTGTCGACGGAGTCGAGGGTCTGGGGAATCCCCTTGGCCAGGCTCTCGGGGACGGTCGCGGCCTCCTCGGCCTGGACGCCCACGATGCGGGTTTCCGGCCGCAACTCCGCGAACGCGGTGGCGATACCGCTGATCAGGCCGCCGCCCCCGATGGGGACGACGACCGTCTCGACGTCGGGGAGGTCCTCGTACATCTCGACGCCGAGGGTCCCCTGGCCGGCGACGATCGCGGGATCGTCGTAGGCGTGGACGAACTCCCCGTCGGACTCCGCGGCCAGCTCCTTCGCGTGGGCCATCGCGTCCTGGAAGTCCACGCCGACGAGCTCCACGGTGGCACCGTAGCTCCGCGTGGCGTCGATCTTCGTCTGGGGCGCCGTCCGCGGCATCACGATCGTCGACTCCACGCCGAGCCGCGTCGCCGCGAGGGCCACCCCCTGGGCGTGATTGCCGGCGCTGGCCGCGATGACCGCCTCGACGTTCCGCTCGTCGACGGCCTGCTTGATCTTGTTGTAGGCACCTCGCGTCTTGAACGAGCCGGTCCACTGGAGGTGCTCGAACTTCAGCACGACCTCGTCGGCGCCCGTCATGGCCTCGAGTGCCGTGCTGCGCCCGGTGGGCGTCCGCTGGACGACCGTGGGGTCGTCGAGGCGCTCCTGGGCGGCCTGGATGTCCGCGAACGTGACGCGTTCGTCCTCAGTCATGTGGGTCCCGCCGGTCAGGCCGCGTCCCCGCCGTGCAGCCCCGGCAGCTCGACCGGGACGTCGTGCTGGTCGCTCGCGGCCTTGACGGTGTTGTACAGGAGCATCGTGATCGTCATGGGCCCGACGCCCCCCGGGACCGGCGTGATGACGTCGGCCTTCTCCTTGGCGCTCTCGAACTCGACGTCGCCGACCAGTTCGTAGCCCTTCTCGGTGTCGGCCTCGACGCGGTTGACGCCGACGTCGATGACGGCCACGCCCTCGGAGAGCATCGAGCCGTCGACGAGTTCCGGGTAGCCGGCGGCGGCGATGACGATGTCCGCCTGTCGGGTCTTCTCGCCCAGGTCTTTCGTCCGGGAGTGACAGACGGTGGTCGTCGCGTTGCCGCCCGGGGCCTTCTGGATCAGGAGGTTCACCATGGGCTTGCCCACGATGTCAGAGCGTCCGACGACGACGGCGTCCTTGCCCTCCGTGTCGATGCCGGCCGCCTGGAGGAGCAGCTGGATGCCGTGTGGCGTGCAGGGCTTGAACCGCGCGTCGCCCGCGACCAGCCGCCCGACGTTCTCGGGGTGGAAGCCGTCGACGTCCTTCTCGGGGTCGATGCTCCGGAGGACGCGGCGCTTGTCGACGTGGTCCGGCACGGGCATCTGGACGAGGATGCCGTTCACGGCCGGATCGCCGTTCAGCTCGTCGACCACGTCGAACAGCTCCTCGGCCGGGGCCTCCGGGTCGAGTTCGTGGTGCATGCTCTCGATGCCGAGGTCCTCGCAGGCCTCCTGTTTCATGGAGACGTAGGTCTCGCTCGCGGGATCCTCGCTCATCAGCACCGTCGCGAGGCCCGGCGTGACTCCCTCGGCCCCGAGCGTGTCGATGGCCGACCGCAGGTCGTCCCGGATGCGATCGCCGATCGCGTTGCCGTCGAGGACGTTGGTCATGTCGATACCCCTCCGAGCGGGTCGAGCGGCTCGTCGTGCGTCATACCAGGCGATTTCGCTCGCCCGGTAATCAATTCGTGGGTCGGGGCGGTCCGTCGGCTGGACGAGTACCCGCCCGACACACTCCACAAATTCCAAGCGCGCTTACCTGTTTGCCACTCTTTATTTTGTGGATCCCGTGTTCGGCCCGACTGGAGTCCGCCCGCCGTCGGGATCGACGTCGCTCGACCCTCGCGCGAGCAAAGTTATAACCTCGGCGTCCCGAAATATAGGGCTAGATGAGTCAATCGACCGTGGAGCCGATGCTCGCCGATCCCCGATTCGAACTGATGCCCTTCGACAGCATCGAGGAGCAGGTCGCCCACCTTCCGGACGACGCCTCGATCACGATCACGGCCTCGCCGTCGCTCGGCCTCGACGCCACGATCGAGTGGACCGAGGAGCTTCGCGGGCGGGGCTACGAGATAATCCCGCACCTCGCGGCCCGGTACGTCCGCGACCACGACCACCTCGCGGACGTCGCCGAGCGGTTCGAAGACGCGGGCGTCACGACGATGTTCGTCCCCGGCGGCGACCGGGAGGAACCGATCGGCGAGTTCGACTCCGCCTACCAGCTCCTGACCGCGCTGGAGGAACTCGGCTTCGAATTCGACGAGATCGGCATCACCGGCTACCCCGAGGGCCACCAGCTCCTCGACGAGGAGACGCTCGCCGAGTCGATGATCCAGAAGGCCCCGTACGCCTCCTACATCACCACGCAGATCTGCTACAATCCCGAGACGATCCTCGAGTGGATCGACGTGGTGCGGGACGAGCGGGACGTCGACCTGCCGATCGAGGTCGGCATCCCCGGCGTGATGAAGTACCAGCGGCTGATCGGCATCTCCCGCAAGGTGGGAGTCGGTGACTCCGTGCGATTCCTGCGGAAGACGACGGGAATCCTGGGATTCATCCGGGAGTTCATCGGCTCCCGGGGCAAGTACGAACCGGACGCCCTCGTGGACGGCCTCGAGCCCTACGCCGACGACTCCCACTACAACATCCGCCGCCTGCACATCTACACGTTCAACCAGGTGCCGGACACGGAATCGTGGCGGCGGAATCGCCTGCGGCGCTGACCCGGGACGGGCCGTCCACATCGTGTTATCTCACGTGCACTTCGTCGCGGGCCGTGGCCGGGTTCGAGCCCGCAGCAGGGCCGGGACAGTGGGAGTACCGACGCCCCGACGGCGAGGAAATTGAAAGCGAGCGGACCAGAATAGCCGCGCGAGCGGGACGTGGAAATCTCTCACCTGCCGGACCAGAACGGCCCTCTTTTATGTGAACCCGGATCCTCCTTTCGTAACGATGTCAGACAACGAGGCGCATCCGAATCACCCAAGTGTCGATCAATCCGATCGGGTCCTGCCGAGGAACCTTCGGCAGACCGGCGACCCGGGCATCCAGATGCTCGTGTCCACGCGCGTTCGCAAATCACCCTTCTTCGACAAGTCGTTCAACGAGGAGGGGGCCTGGCGGTGTACGGTCTACAACCGACTCTACCACCCGCGCGGGCTGGTCGAGCCGGAAGACGGCGGCGCGATGGCCGAGTACGAGGCCCTGACCAACTCCGTCACCCTGTGGGACGTCGCCGTCGAGCGCCAGATCCGCGTGAAGGGTCCGGACGCCGAGGCCCTCACGGACTACGTCATCACGCGGGACGCGACCGAGATCGAGCCGATGCACGGCAAGTACGTCATCCTCTGCCGGCCGAACGGCGGCATCCTCAACGACCCGATCCTCCTGCGCGTGGCCGAAGACGAGTTCTGGTTCTCCATCTCGGACTCGACGCTGCACCAGTGGATCGAGGGCGTCAACGTCGGCAAGGACTTCGACGTCGAGATCGACGAGATCGACGTCGCCCCGATGCAGATCCAGGGCCCCCTCTCCGAGGACGTCATGGTCGAGGTCGTCGGCGAGGAGGTCAGCGAGATCCCCTACTACGGCCTCATGGACGCCGAGATCAACGGGGCCGACGTGCTGGTGAGCCAGACCGGCTTCTCCGGCGAGAAGGGCTTCGAGGTGTACGTCAGGGACGCGAGCGAGAACGCCGAGCGCGTGTGGGACCCGGTCCTCGACTCGGTGAAGGACCACGGCGGCATGCAGATCGCCCCCGGCCACCACCGCCGCATCGCCGCGGGAATCCTCTCGTGGGGCCAGGACATGGACCACGAGACCTCCCCGTTCCAGGTCAACCTGGGCTACCAGGTGCCCGACGACAAGGACGGCGACTACATCGGGAAGGAGGAGCTCGAACGCCAGAAGGAACTCATCGAGAACGGCGAGTATCCCTTCAACCTCAAGATGGTCGGCCTCAAGATGGCCGGCGAGCCGATCCGGGACTACGCGCCGGACTTCTGGCTCGTCTCGGACCCCGAGACGGGCGAGGAGTGTGGCTACGTCACGTCGCCGTGGTGGAACCCCGACCTCGAGACCAACATCGGCCTGGCGCACGTCCCCGCCGAGAAGCTCTCGGACCTCGACGTGCCCCTCGACGACACGGTCTACGAGGAGGACACCGACATCGAGTTCCAGGTCCACCTCCCCGACGAGTACGCCGAGGAGCCCGGCGAACCCGTCTACGCGAAGGTCTCCGAGGTGCCGTTCAAGCCCTCGGTCAACCCGAGCGCCCGCGAGCAGGCCAAGCTGAGCGCGCGAGAGGACGCCAACAGCGAATAAGTCCGACTCCCCTCGTGGGATTTTTCTGCGCCGTTCGCCTCCACCTAGGCGATGGAATCTCTCGCCCCAGCCGAGCCGTACACGCAGACCTTCGACGCGACGGTCGCGGCCGTCGACGGGACGACGGCCGTCCTCGAGGAGACGTACTTCTACGCCGAAAGCGGCGGCCAACCCGCCGATCGCGGGCGGATCGGGGACGTGGCCGTGGTCGACGTCCAACACCGCGACGGCCGTGTCGTCCACGAACTCGCCGCCGAGCCCTCCTTCGGCCCCGGTGACGTCCTCGAGGCGACCGTGGATCCGGACTGGCGGACCTACGCCATGCGGGCCCACACCGCCAGCCACGTGCTATACGGTGCCGGCCGGGAGCTGCTGGCGGACCTCGGCTACGGCGGGTTCGACATCAGCGCGCCCTCGGCGTCGGCGGCGGATCCCAGCGCCGACGGGAAGGTCCGGGTGGACTTCGCGACGCCGACGGAGATCGACGACGAGACCCTCGTCGCGCTCGAGCGCCTGACGAACCGGGTCGTCTGGGAGTCCCGCGACGTGGGCTGGGAGACGCTGCCGCGCGAGGAGGCACTGGCCCGCGAGGACATCGCCTTCAACACGAAGACCGAGGAGGGGCTCGCGGGCGAGACGGTCCGGGTCGTCACGGTCGAGGACTGGGACGTGGCCGCCTGTGGCGGGACCCACGTCCGCAATACGCGCGAAATCGGCCCGGTGTCGGTGCTCGATCGCTCGAATCCCGGCGAGGGCCTGACGCGCGTGGAGTTCGCCGTCGGACGGCGGGCGATCGAGGCGCAGGCCACCCGGCGCAGCCAGGCCATGACTGCCGCCAGCGCGCTCGACACGCGCGTCAACGACTTGCCGGACGCGGTCAGCCGGCTCCGGGCCGAGCGGGACGAGGCCCAGTCTGCCCTCGAGGCCCTCCGGGACGACCTCGTCGAAGCGCGGCTGACCGAGTTGCGCGAGTCGACCGTGCGGAAGGACGGCGACACCTGGCTGGTGGGGACGGTCCCCGGTGCCGACGTCAACGCGCTCTCGGAGCGGGCCCAGGCGATCGCCGGCGAGGACGCCGACGTCGTCGCGCTGGTCGGCGAGGACGGCGAGTACCTCGCCGTGGCGACGACCGGCGACGTGGACGCGGGCTCGGTCGTGGACGGGGTCACCGACAACTTCGGCGGCGGGGGTGGCGGCGGGCCGACGGCCGCCCAGGGCGGCGGCCTCGACGCCGAGGCAGCCCGGGTCGTCGCGTTCCTCCGGGACTAGAGAAGGGAACTTATGGCCCCGCCCCGTGGTCGCGGTATGTCCCTCGAGAGGTACGACGAGGTCCGTTCGGGGCTCGACCCCGACACCGGCGAGGTGGAAACGGCTGAACTGGTCGTCGAGGACGACGTGCTCGTGAAGGCCTTCGCTCTCGGCCCCGAGGCGACCCTGGCGCCCCACGAACACGCCGGGAGCACGAACGTGTTTCACGTCCTCGAGGGCACGGTGACGGTGATCCAGGAGGACGCGGAGGAGCGGGTGACGGCACCCGGCGTCGTGCTGCACGAGCGCGGCGTGGCCCACGGGGCCAGAAACGACACCGACGAGACGGTCGTCTTCACCGCGAGCCTCTGCCCGCTCCCGGGGTGATCGGCCGCGGCGGGCCCCCTGAGCGTGGCGGGCGGGCGGGACCACAACTGATCAGCGCACCGATCGATCGTGGATCGGCGGTCCCGCCCTGCCGTTCCGAAAGACGATTAGGCTCCGTCCCGTTCCGGTAGAACATGGAAGCGGAGGTCGTCACCGGGGCCGGGCGATTCGCGACGGTCGCGGCCGAGGCGTCGCCCGGCGCGCGCGTACCCGTCGAGGTCCGCCTCACCGTCGAGGACCCCTTTCTTGCCTACCGGCGGGCGCGGGACGACACCGGCGGGGCCTACCTGGCGACGACCGGCGGGCAGTCCGGGTGGGGGTACTTCGGCGTCGACCCGGTCGACGTCCTCGAGGTGGACCCGGAAGACGGCTCGTCCCTCGCCGCCCTGTCCGCCTGGCTCGGGGCCGAGGACCTCCACCGCGGCGACTGCGAGGTCCCGTTCCCCTGCGGGGCGATCGGCTGGCTCTCCTACGACGTGGCTCGCGAGCTGGAGGAGTTGCCCGAGAGTGCCGAGCGGGATCGGGACCTTCCCCGGGTGCAGGTCGCCAGCTACGACACGCTGGCCGCGTGGGAGGAGCCCCGCGACGGCGCCGTCACGCTTCGGATCACGTCCTGTCCGCGGGTCGAGGCCCCCGGCGAGCCCGGAGCAGTGAGTGAAGCCTACCACCGCGGTCGCGAGCGGGCACTGGCGCTGGCGCGGCGTGCCGTCGAGGGGGACCCCGGCGTCGAGGATCCACAGGTCGGGACGGAAACGCCGGGGACGGCCCGCTTCGAGAGCGACTGCAGCCGCGAGGCCTTCGCCGACCGGGTGCGACGGGTCAAGGAGTACGTGCGGGACGGGGATACGTTCCAGGCGAACGTCTCCCAGCGGCTCCGGGCGCCAGCGGCCGTCCATCCGGTTGCGGCCTTCGACGCCCTCCGGGGGGTGAATCCGGCGCCCTACTCGGCCCTCCTGGAGTTCCCGGGGGTCGACCTCGTCAGTGCCAGCCCGGAGTTGCTCCTCGAGCGGGACGGCGACCGCCTGGTGACGGAGCCGATCGCCGGGACCCGGCCACGCGGCGCGACCGATGCGGAGGACGCCCGACTCGAGCGGGATCTGGTCTCCGACGAGAAGGAGCGCGCCGAGCACGCGATGCTCGTCGACCTCGAGCGCAACGACCTGGGCAAGGTCAGCGAGTTCGGCAGCGTGGACGTGACCGAGTACCGTCGCGTCGACCGGTACTCCGAGGTCATGCACCTCGTCTCGAAGGTCGAGGGGCGGCTGCACCCGGAGCGGAACCTCGAGGACGCCATCGCGGCGGTCTTCCCGGGTGGGACCATCACGGGCGCACCGAAGCCCCGGACCATGGAGATCATCGACGAGGTCGAGGCGACGCGACGTGGCCCCTACACCGGCAGCATCGGGATCTTCGGCTTCGACGACCGAGCTGTCCTTAACATCATCATCCGGACGCTCGTCCGGTACGACGACGAGTACCACCTGCGCGTCGGCGCGGGGATCGTCCACGACTCGGTGCCCGAGCGCGAGTACGCGGAGACCCTCGACAAGGGCCGTGCGCTGGTCAACGCCGTCGACCAGGCCCTCGGCGAGCGGGCCGACCTCCGCGTCGAGCAGCCCTGACGGCTCTCGGCCGGCGCTACGCGGCCATCTCCGCGGCCTCCACGAACGCCGCCCTGTCGAGCGGTGGCTCGTAGACGCCCGTCTCCGTCACCAGGTAGTCCACGAGTTCCATCGGCGTCGGATCGAACGCCGGGTTGCCGACCGGGACGTCCGCCGGGGCGTTCTGGGTCCCGTATATCTCCCGGAGCTCTGACGGGTCACGCTCCTCGATCTCGACCTCGTCGGCGGTCCGCTCCGTGTCGATCGTGGCGTGTGGCGCGGCGACGACGAAGGGCACGTCGTGGCGATCCGCGAGGACGGCGTGCTTGTACGTCCCGATCTTGTTGAAGACGACGCCCTGGTCGCCGAACTGCTCCCCGCCCTCGAGCACGATCCGGTCCGCCCCGACCACGACCGCGTCGACGTCGCCACGCTGGAGCCACAGGCCGCTCGCGTTGTCCGGGATCAGGGTCGTCTCGACGTCACGTTCCAGGAGTTCGACCGTCGTGATGCGGGCGCCCTGGTTGAGCGGGCGGGTCTCGTTGGCGACCACGTCCACGCGCTTGTCCGCCTCGTGGGCCGAGTAGACGATCCCGAGGGCCGTGCCCCAGTCGACGGTCGCCAGCGCCCCGGCGTTGCAGTGGGTCATCACCGTGTCGCCGTCGGAGAGCAACGCCGCCCCGTGGTCGCCGATCTGCCTGTTTCGCTCGACGTCGGCGTCAGCGATCGAGTGGGCGAGACGAAGGGTCCGCTCGCGCGCGGCGTCGATCGAGGCGCTGTTCTCGAGCTCCTCCAGCACCCGCTCGGCCTCTCGCGAGAGGTTGACGGCCGTGGGCCGGGCGTTCGCGATCGCCTCGGCGTCGGCCGCGACGGCGTCGGCGTAGACGGCGAACTCGTCCGCCTCGTGCCGGCGGGCGGCGAGGGCGACGCCGTAGGCGCCCGCGGCCCCGAGGGCGGGGGCACCGCGCACCCGGAGCGTCCGGATGCTCTCGATTAGCTGGGCCACCGTCTCGGCGTGGTAGGTCGTGTACGTCGCTGGAAGCTGGGTCTGGTCGACCATCACCACGCAGTCGCGGTCGTGGTCCCAGTCGATGGTCCGCATGGCGCGTGCTAGCCGGCACCGAGCCTTAACTCCGCGGGTCAGGAGTCGGGACCGTAGGCCCGGAACTTCTCCGCGACCCGCTCGAGTTCGGCCTCGGGCAGGGGTTCCGGCGACCCGATCGCGCTCGCCTGGACGTACGCGCGAGCGACCGATTCGACGGCGACGACGAGTTCGATCGCCGAAGCGGCGTCGGCGGCCGTCGTCACGAGCCCGTGGTTCGCCAGCAGGCAGGCCCGACTGTCGGCCGACGCCATCGCGGCCACCGCGTGTTCGCCCAACGCTTCGGTCCCGTAGGTCGCGTAGTCGGCGACCGGGACCCGCCGGCCAGCGAGAGCGATCACGTAGTGGACGGGTGGGAGCGGCTCGCGGAGGACGGCGAGTGTGGTCGCCCAGGGCGAGTGGGCGTGGGCGATCGCGCCCGTCTCGAAGGCGTCGTAGATAGCCCGGTGGAGTGGGAACTCACTCGAGGGCTCGCGATCGCCGGCCAGGCGCTCACCGTCGCGAGCGATGACGGGGACGTCCGCCGGACCGATCTCCCGGTAGGGGACGCCAGATGGAGTGATCGCCACGCGGTCGTCTCGGCGCACGCTGAGGTTGCCCGTGCGGCCGGGTGTGTACTGGGCCAGTCGGGACGCCTCGGTCGCGACGGTCTCGCGTTCGTCCTCGAGCATTACCTACAGGTTGATGGCCGGCCGGGGTTATCCGTCTGCCGGCGGATCCGAACCGACTGGAGGACGTGGCTTACGGCCCCTCGAACGGCCCGCCCGGCCCGCCGAACCCCTCCTCCATCACCTCGCACTCGCCGTTCGCGTTGATCAGGACCCGTCCCTGGTACCCGCAGGTTCCGTTGTTGTTGTACTTGCACCGCGTACACCGGCACTCGAGGGACTTCGCCGAGTTTCGCTGGGCCATGGGCCTCGCTACCGCTTCGACGGGTTTGGGCCTTGTCCCGGATTGCGGCCTCGCTGCACCGAGGCGGACGAGCGCCGCGACGGCGCGAGAGCGGTCGCGAAAGGCCATCCTCGGCTGTCACCAGCCACGGCCGTCACCCGACCGGGAGGCTTTTGCGTCGAGGTGGCCTCGGCCCGAACGATGTTCTGCGATCGGGATCGCCACGAAGCCAGCGAGGCCCACGCCGTGGCACTCGACTGTCTCTCGGCGGGCATCGCCGCCGCCAGTCCGTCGACGGTCGTGCCCGAGCGCGTCTCGTACGATCCCGCGTCCGACCGCCTCCGGATCGACGGCGCGACGTACGATCTCTCGACCACCGACCGCGTGCTCGTGCTCGGTGGCGGCAAGGCCGCGGGGGCGGTGGCCAGCGCCCTCGAGGACGTCCTCGGGGATCGACTCGCGGGTGGGGCAGTCGTGACCGACGCCCCGCGACCGACGTCGGTCGTGTCCACGTTGGCGGGCGACCATCCCGTGCCCAGTCAGGCGGGGGTGGCGTCGACGAAGGAGCTTCTCGAGCAAGCGCGTGCGGCGGGGTCGGATGATCTGGTCCTCGCGGTCGTGACCGGCGGCGGCAGTGCGCTGATGGCCGCCCCACGCGACCCGGTATCCCTCGAGGCACTCCGCGAGCTGACGGCGGCGTTACTGGCGAGTGGGGCGACGATCGACGAGATCAACGCGGTCCGCAAGCACCTGTCGCTGCTCAAGGGCGGCCAGCTCGCGGCGGCTACCCCGGCCCGCGTCGTCGGCCTCGTCATCAGCGACGTGGTCGGCGACGATTTGAGCGTGATCGCGAGTGGCCCGACGGCGCCCGATCCCTCCACCTACGCGGACGCCATCGCGGTACTGGAGCGGTACGACGTGGCGGCGCCCGCATCGATCCGCGAAACGCTCGATCGTGGGGCACGCGGCGAGCTACCGGAGACGCCCGGTCCGGACAGCGACGTGTTCGATCGGGTCACCAACCACGTGATCGCCAACGCCGACACGGCCATCGACGCCGCTGCGGAAGCAGCGCGAGCGGCGGGCTTCCAGCCCACCGTGCTCTCGACGCGCATCGAGGGCGAGGCCCGCGAGGTGGGCCGGGTGCTCGCGGCGATCGGCGCGGAGTGTTCGGCGTCAGGTCGGCCGGTCGAACCGCCCGCAGTGCTGCTCTCCGGCGGCGAGACGACCGTGACGGTTCAGGGAGACGGCACGGGCGGGCCAAACCAGGAACTCGCCCTGGCGGCGGCACTCGAGATCGAGGCCGACGGGATCGTCCTCGGGAGCGTCGACACCGACGGCCTGGACGGGTCGACTGACGCCGCGGGAGCACTCGTGGACGCCACGACCGTCGACGACCCGGCGCGAGCGGCCACGGCCCTGCGGAACAACGACGCGTACGCGTACCTCTCCGGGCGAGGGGCCCTCCTGTTCACCGGCGAGACGGGGACGAACGTGAACGACCTCCGGGCACTGGTCATCGGAGACCGGACCATAGACTCTTGAACGGCACCGCCGATTGGCCGCCATGCCGACGGCGTACGACGTCGACCACCGGATCACGGACGGGGACGAGAACGTCCACCTCGGGTACTGGGACAACTCGCTCGATCCGGTCCGCACCGTTCGGCCGGGCGACGTCGTCCGGTTCGAGTGCCGCGACGCGACCAACAACCACTTCGACCACGGGTCGACGGTCGCCGACCTGGAGCAAAAGCCCGACGACGGCCACCCGCTGACCGGGCCGGTCCGGGTCGAGGGGGCCCAAGTCGGCGACGTCCTGGACGTGGAGATTCTCGACCTCCAGCACGAGGGCTTCGGCGTCAGCTACTTCTACCCGGGCGAGGTCGGGAAGGGCCTCCTCCCCGGGGACTTCGACGAGCCTGGCCTGCACACGTGGGAGCTCGACGGGGACGTCGGCCACTTCGTCGACGGCATCGAGGTTCCGCTCGACCCGTTCCCCGGCATCGTCGGCCTCGCGCCGGCGGAGCCCGGCCAGCACAGCTCCATCCCGCCCCGGCGCGTCGGCGGAAACCTTGACGTGAAGCACCTCACCGCCGGGTCGACGCTGTCCC
>Ga0207797_1001470_pt1 | contig 17002 bp, 15 predicted proteins | sample PRCRCaboRojoPR_6_FD_187275 | JGI IMG/M metagenome (GOLD analysis project Ga0207797, IMG submission 187275) | Marine sediment microbial community from Cabo Rojo, Puerto Rico - PR CR 10% Liquid 1 (SPAdes) | ecosystem: Environmental > Aquatic > Marine > Coastal > Sediment | place: Cabo Rojo, Puerto...
ACCGGCGAGCCGCCACTACTGTCGCCGGACGAACTACCGCGTTCAGACGCTTGAAGCGACGAAACTCGTCGATACAGAGACGCAAGCGATTCTTGACCTCGGTACTTCCCAACCGGCGTAATCAGCCGGATTGATCCGTTGCATTGACCGGCAGAAAGTGTCTGGGGCTGGATGTGTTCAGCATCCCAGACCCAGACGGGTACCTTTCGGCGTCGGATGTCAAAGACGTAGCGGAAGAAGTCATTGCTCCACTCCCGTTGCCGGGTGTCGAGGGGAGTCCCCTCGACCCCGGCGACATCTGGCTTGTCGTCATCCTGGCTTGCGTCAACCAGAACTCGATTTGGGACACGTGCAACGACACCGACGGAACACCGTGCGACGACACGACTCTCACGTGGTTGCACACTCTCAACCGTGCCTGGCTCGAAGTCGTCGCCAATCTCCTGCTGGGACGCCTCGCCATGACGATTCTCGACCCTAACCGGTCGAGAATCGTCTCCATCGACTTCATCGATAACCCCTATCACGGCGAGCACTACGCCGACGACGGCGAACTCTGTTCGATGGCTCCCAAGGACGGGACAACAACCTGCCACCGCTACTGTACGGCGTACGTCGTGTCCAACGGAAAGCCGGTGACGCTAGCGATGACCTACGTCCGGAGTGACGAAGATGAGGCTGACGCGGTCGAGCGCGTGCTCGCCCGCGTCGAGAACTACCCCTTCGAGATCGACCTTCTGCTTGCCGATCGCGGCTTCTACAACGAACGCGTCATCCGCCGTGCTCGTGACATCGCCGCAACGGTCGTCCACGTGCCCAAGAAGGGAGAACGTATGAAGGACAAACTCGATGTCCACAAGTCGTACATGACGACCTATCGCATGTACAAGGACAGCGAGCGGGAACTGCGCTTCCCGCTCGCGGTCGCTGTCTCCTACCAGAACGGAGATCGGGGCAAGCACGGCGAGGTTGTTCGTGGCTACGTCGCCTGCGGCGTCACTGATCGATCAGCCAAGCAGGTCGAACGCCTCTACAGGAAACGTTCAGGCATCGAAACGACCTATCGCTTACTGCGGCAAGCACGCGGGATCACGACGACGCGTGATCCCGTCGTGCGGTTTGCGATCATGTTAGTCGCAGCACTCTTGGAGAACCTGTGGCTGGTTCTGCGGTGGGCGGTCGTCGCCCGCCCGCGGCGGGGCGGGCGCGACCTGCCCGAGGAGTTCACGTTCAAGACGTTCTGTGACTGGATTCGTCACGAGCTGGAAGAGGAGTTACGCCGCCGGTGGAAGATCAAAGCGAACGGGGTTGGTGTGCCAGCGTCACAGGCAACGGCCGCGGGCTGACGGGGGTCAGCCCACGGCCTGTCCACTGGGCGGTGAGCGACAGCTATCGGCCGATACCGTCGAAATCCAGGTGATATCGCCTGTCCGGAGCGGTGAATTGGACTTGTCTCGATCTACGCCGCGGTAGCAACCGAGACTGACCGCCAAATCATACAGAAAGTGATTGTTTCGTGGCGTTCAGGCAGCACTCTCTCGACTCGTTCGGGAAGTAACGGTTGTAGGACCGTACGAATCCTCAGAGCAGGAGCGTAACAGACGCTGATTGGTGAAACGAGCAATTCCCGACTTCTGGAAGTGGTTCCTACGTGATTCTACACGGGTGAGGACATGGCACGAGTGTTACCAGGTTCGGCGGCTGTCTCTCTCACCTATTAATGCCGTCGGGACAAAGGAAGGTTCACAATGTTATACAATCACGTCTCCGGCCTCGAACTCGAAATAGAGGCCTACGATCTCGAACAGCGCGAGCGGGACACGTCCAGTGGCTTCACCCGTGCGACGACCGTCGTCTCGTTACACGGCGACGGCGGAACCGGGCGTGGCGAGGACGTCACGTACGACAACGACGCACACGATGCCCTCGACGCTTCTGCAGGGGACTTTCCCATATCGGGCGAGTACACCCTCGACGAGTTTTCGGGTCACGTATCCGAGATCGACCTGTTTCACGGCACCGAACCGAACCAGTCGATCTTCCGTAATTATCGACAGTGGGCCTTCGAGAGCGCCGCGCTCGACCTCGCATTGAAACAGGCCGACACGAACCTCGCCGACCGCCTCGGCCGCACGTACGAACCGGTTCGATTCGTCGTGAGCACGCGCCTGGAGGACCCGCCGACCGGTGACGTCGTGCTCGACTGGCTCGACCGCAATCCCGAGCTAGAGTTCAAACTCGATCCGACATCGGAGTGGACGACAGAAGTCATCGAGCGGCTCGCGGCAACCGACGCCGTCAGAATACTCGACCTCAAAGGACAGTACCACGGGACGACGGTCGATCAGCCGGCCGACCCGGAACTGTACGAGCGAATCGTCGAGGGCTTTCCCGAGGCGCTCGTCGAAGATCCGGAACTGAACGAGGAGACGCGACCGCTGTTCGAGGGCGAGCAAGCGCGCGTGACGTGGGATTACCCGATTCGCGGCGTCGGGACAGTCGAAGACCTCCCGTGGGAGCCCGAGTGGCTCAACATCAAGCCATCCCGATTCGGCTCGATACAGTCGCTCTTCGATACCATCGACTACTGCCGCAACCAAGAGATTCAGATGTTCGGCGGCGGCCAGTTCGAACTCGACGTCGGACGCGAACACCTCCACGCGTTCGCCTCGCTATTCTATCCCGACGCACCAAACGACGTGGCTCCGAAAGCCTACAACGACCCCGACACGAGCGGTGAGCTGTCGACGAGCCCGCTCGCCCCGCCAGAAACAGCCTTGGGCCTGTCGTGGGAGTAAGGACGAATCGCAAGTGACCGGAACGGTAGAATGTGGACTCGTCCATGCTGTACGCAGTCAATGCCTGACGAAGGTCATCAACGCGAAATATCTGACGGGTTTGAGAACATTTCGAACGAGAACACTGAACCGAGACAAGCGGGAGACTACCGTCAATCGGTGATTGATTTTCTGAATTGCCACCTGTTTGCTTGTACGCGAATCCCGGTGGAAACCACTCGTCGTTCGACCATCGAACGAAAGCACCCTACCCCGGTCGTTCGACAGACGATGCCGGCGATGTCGGGCGATTATCCCGCCAAAAATATATGGGCGCTGCAGGATTTGAACCCGCGACAACTTGGTCCGAAGCCAAGCACTCTGTCCAAACTGAGCTAAGCGCCCTCGTTCGAACGGAAACGACTGACTCGCATAAGTCCGACGGTTCCTGCCGATGCGGACTCCTCGTTTCCCGCTCGCCCATCCAGACCGATCGTCAGACCAGCGTGCCAGAGCCCCGGGACGCCGGCGACTCCGGACCGTTTAACCCCTCCCCGGCTCCACCGCCGTGCATGGAGATCACCGAGCGAGCGCGGGGGTTCCTGGAGCTCACTCGTCCGGGGAACGCCGTCGCGGCCGGCCTCCTGACGTTCACCGGCGCGTTCGTCGCCGTCGAGGGACCGCTCCCGCTCGCCTCGGTCGTCGCCGCGATCGTCGCCACCGTCGCCGCGACGGCTGCCGGGAACGCGGTCAACGACTACTTCGACCGCGACGTCGACGCGATCAACCGACCGGACCGCCCGATCCCCCGGGGGGCCGTCACCGCCCGGGAGTCGCTCGCCTTCAGCGGCCTCCTCTTCCTGGCGGCAGTCGCCGCCGCCGTCACGCTCCCGCTGGTCGCACTGGCGATCGCGGTCGTCAACCTCCTGGCGCTGGTGGCGTACACGAAACTGTTCAAGGGAACGCCAGGGGCGGGCAACGTCGTCGTCGCCTACCTGACCGGGTCGACGTTCCTCTTCGGGAGTGCCGCCGTCGGGGCGGGGTTCCCGACGGCCGTGGTCGTCCTCTTCCTGCTGGCGGGCGTGGCGACGCTCACCCGGGAGATCGTCAAGGACGTCGAGGACCTGGCGGGCGACCGCGAGGAGGGACTCCGGACGCTGCCCGTCGTCCTCGGACGGCGAACCGCGCTCGCTGCCGGCGCGGTCGCGATGGTACTCGCGACGCTGGCGAGCGGGCTGCCGTTCGTTCGCGGCACGTTCGGCGTCGCGTACCTCGCGCTCGTGATCCCCGCGGACGCCGTGATGCTGTACGCGACCGCACAGTCGTTCGACGATCCGTCGACCGGCCAGCGCCGTCTGAAACTCGGCATGCTGCTCGCCGCCGGCGCGTTCGTCGCGGGCAGGACCGCTACGCTCTTGAGTCTAAGCACCTGAGCAGTGACGAGCGTAGTAGAGCGGGAGTCGAACAATCAAAAAGAATAATACCGGTTCGACGGATGGAGACAGTACCTAGATGACTCTCGGCGAGTCGCAACGTGACCGGTCAGACAGTCAGGAGCGGGCGGCAGCTCGCTGAGGACCCGCATGTATGACCTCCGTCCGCACCTCGACGTGGAGATCGAGCCGGGGACGAACCTCCTCCTCTCGGGACCGCCGCTGACCGGGAAGCGGACGCTCGCCCTCGACGTTCTCGCGGACGGCGTACGATCCGGCGAGGGTGCCATCGTGGTCACGACCAAGGACAGCGCACAGCGGGTGTTGAAGGACCTGGGAGAACGGGTCGACTACGACGGCCGACCCGTCGCCGTCGTCGACACGGTGAGCAGACAGCAGGGTGTCAACGACGTCCGGGACGGGGACGTCGTGAAGTACACCTCGTCGCCGGTCGACATGACCGGGATCGGCATCAAGCTCTCGGAGTTCCTCCAGGGGTTCTACGGCGACCAGCAGCTCCCCCGGAACCGGATCATGCTCCACTCACTGTCCACGCTGTTGATGTACTCGGACCTCCAGACGGTCTTCCGCTTCCTGCACGTCTTCACCGGCCGGGTCCAGTCTGTCGACGGCCTGGGGCTGTTTGCCATCGACGATTCCGCCCACGACGACCGGACGATGAACACGCTCAAACAGCTGTTCGACGGGATCGTCCGGACCCACGAGGACGCCGATCCCGACGTCCGTCTGGCCGGCCACTGACCGCTCCCCGTCGCCCCGACGGCACTCCGCCCTCCCCTACCGTTCGAGGGACCCCCGCAGTCGGGTTCGGAGCGGACAAGACACCCGCCTCCTTTTGCCTCCGTCGGCCCTATCGCCTGCCATGCCGATTACCGACGACGAGGGGATGCGTCGCCTGCTGGGCTACGAGCGGGTGGCCGTCGTGGGCTGTTCGACGACGCCGGGCAAGGCCGCACACGACATCCCGAGGTACCTGCTGAACCACGGGTACGAGGTGGTCCCGGTGAACCCGTTCGCGGACGAGATCTTCGGCCGCGAGGCGTACGACTCGCTGGCCGACGTCGAGGAGGAGATCGACCTCGTCGACGTCTTCCGCCCGAGCGACGAGGTGAGCGACATCGTCGACGCGACGATCGCCCGCAAGGAGAACCGCGGCGACGTTCGCGCCGTCTGGACCCAGCTCGGTATCCGCGACGACGACGCAGCGGCCCGTGCCGAGGCCGCGGGACTCGAGGTCGTCCAGGACCGGTGTATGAAAGTCGAGCACGCCAGGCTCGTCGACTGATCGGAACGCGCCGGGACGAGGAGTGGCCCGGAGTGGCACACGGCCTCGCCCGCTCGTCCCGAGTGTTTTTGACCGGTCGGGCGACCACCGGGCCCGTGGCCCACCGAGTCGCTCCGGGACTGGTTTAGCGGGCGCGCGACGCGCCGTCCCGGCGTTCCGAGCGTCGCCTGTCAGCCATCGGGACACGCCAACGCTGGGATCGCCGTTGCCTGGTCCGGACGGCAGAGGATCACGGCGTCCCCCGTGAACCGCCACGTGGTCGAGTCCCGACAGTCGGGCTGCCTCGCCCGTAGAGTCCGGTCGCCGTTCGTCCCCACCGGCTTCGTGGCGTCGGAGGCGCAGACGTCGCTCCACCAACCCGTGTCGTCGCTCGGGCCGTCCCGCCTTCCCGCTCGGCTTCCCCGGCGATCCTGGATGGACGGATCGAACCCGACGGAGCCCGACCGTTTGCCGGCCCTCGAGCGTGGATCGACGGGCGCTCGCTCCGCGACTACGACTCGTCGGGAGTAGCCTCGCCGTCGGTGACGTCGGTACCCTCCTCCGTCACCGGGATCTCCTCGTCACCGGCACCGCCGGAATCCGCACCGGCACCCTCCTCACCGGCGGCTTCGTCGGCGGCCGTCTCTGCCTCGGAGATGTGCGCCTCCGCGGAGATCGTCTCGACGTCGAGCCCCTGCTCCCGTGCGAGGGCGTCGAGCACGGCGCGCTGTTCGGCCATCTCCGACTCGAGACGATCGAGACGCTCGGTGCTCTCCTGGACGGTCTCCTGGGTCTCGACGAGCTGGGTCCGGAGGTCGTTCATCCGGGAGTAGAGCTTCTCCGCCGTGTCGGCGAGCGTCTGGAGCTTCTTCGCGGTGCTTCCCAGTCCCATGGTCGTCGCTTGGCCGGCCGGCCTTGAGTGGCTTCCGCATCGGGGTGCGATCGAGTGACTGCACGACGGGCGGTGCAGGATCCGGAAGCCCGTCCGGCTCGGACCACTGGACGGTCCGTTCGTCCCTCGACCCCCGGTGTGGCAACCGCCGGCAGAAGCCCGGCTGGCAGTCGGTCGTGTGCCACCGAGGGGCCACGCGGAGGTAGTCCGACTAGACCTCCAGCTCCTCGGGGTCGATCCGGTCGACCAGCCGCCGGACACCGACGTAGACGCCGACCGCTGCGGCCACGTAGGCGCCGACCGCGAGGTACGTCCCGGTCGTCGCGCTGTCGACGGCCAGCAGCGCGACCGTGTTCGCGGGGTCGCCGGGGAGGAGCGTCGCGCCGCCGAACAGGAGGAGCACTCCCAGCGAGTAGAGGAACTGGGCGGACCGTCGGTCCGGCGAGAGCAGGGCGACGCCGGCACCCATCCCCGTGATCGCCAGCGCGAGTGCGGCCACGGTCGCGAGCAGCAGGACCGGCCGCGCGACCCGCGTGCCGTTCAGCGAGAGCAGTCCTAGCCAGATCGCCGCCTGTGCCGGCGCGAGGCCGGCGGCCGCCAGCAGTTTTCCGTCCACGATCTCCGACATGGAGACGGGGGCGACCCGGATCAGTTCGAGCGTGCCGCGCTCGATCTCCTCGGTCAGCGAGTCGACGGCGATCGACCCGCTGATGAACACCGGGAGGAACAACAGCAGGGGCACCAGTACGGTGTAGGTGAACCCGTAGTAGGGGCTCGACTCCACCTGCGGCGGCAGGTCGAGCGGTCGGGCGTCGAGGAACGCCAGTCGCTCGCCCCGCTGGTCGCGCTCGTACGCCCGGAGCGCCTCCCGTACCTGGACGACGGTCAGCGTCGTCCGGAGCTCCGACTCGGGGGCGAGCGCAGTGACGAAGATCCGATCGTCCCGGTGTTCGGAGACGAGCACCGCCCGCACCCTGCCCTCGGCGAACTCTTCCATCGCCGCCTCCTCGGTCGCGAACTCCCGGGCACGCAACCCCGGACGCTCGTCCAGCGTCTCCAGGAGGTCGTCGGACGCGTTCCCCGTCACGCCGACGGGCTCGAGGACGGCCGCCTCCGTCCCGGGGTTGTAGACCGACACCAGCCCGACGACCAGGAACGACGAGAACGCGGCGATGAACAGCTGGATCGCCAGCGCCAGGAGGATCGTCTTCTCGGCCGACAGGACGCGGAGCTCCCGGCGTGCGAGGACGGCACGCTTACCCAAGGGCGACCACCACCGCTGCGTTGTACGCGGTGTGGACCGCCACCGCGGCCACCAGCCCCGTGAGGTACCACCGCGACCCCTTCCGTGCACCGAGCGCCGAGAGACCGGCGGTCACGGCGTGGAGGGCGAGAGGCGCGATCAGGAGGCCGGCGGCCTCCACGACCCCGATCCCGGCCGTCGCGAACGTGGCCCGGCCGAGCGGTTCGACGTTCTGGAGCCCCACCAGCTGGGCGACGGCTGTCGCCTTCTCGCCGACGAAGAACCCCAGTCCCGAGAGGCTGCCGAGGACCAGGGCGGTTCGGATCCCCGTCCCGAACCGGGCGTTCGCGTAGCCGGCGTAGACGTGGAGGCTCTTGGCCAGTTCCTCGATGGCCGCGATGAGCACCAGCATGGCCGGCAGCGAGACGCCGATCGGGAGGGCGAACAGCGTCGCGAGCGCCAGCGCCTCCGCGACGAAGACGAAGGGGATCGACAGCGCGGAGACGAAGGCGACCGACCACCGGCCCGAGAGCCGCGCGTCGAGCGCGTCGAGGAACTTCAGCGGCACCGGCCGCTGGGTGAACATGTCCTCCTCCCGGTAGACACCGGCACCGAGGAGGAAGAGGACGCCCGCACAGAGGTAGACCGGTCCCGTCGAGAAGGCGTACTGTAGCGGCTCGATCGGGACGTCCTTCAGGTCGCGGACGACGAGCGTGAGCGGCGAGATGAGCGCGATCGGCGTGACGTCGGTAAACACCGCCGGGACGAACGCGTAGGTGGTCAGGAACGTCGAGACCGCGACCGTGACGAACGTCAGCTCCTTGAACGATCGCGCGAACATCGCGCCCACGAACGTCGACGCCAGGAACAGGAGCGAGAGCGGGACCACGGCGGCGACGGCGACGACCCCGCCGCCGACCGCCAGGGCGATGGCGGCCGTGACGGCGATCATCGCCGCCAGGTACGGGAGGGTCTTGCCGGCCACGATGTCGCCCGGCTGGATCGGCGCGACCAGGAGGAGTTGGCCCCGGCGGTTCACCCGCTCGTTCAGGATAGTGCTCCCGTACGCCTGGATGACGAAGTTCATCGGGACGAGAAAGAGGAACGCCAGCACCAGCGACGCGAACGGGAACGGCGGTCTGATGTTCGCCGGCGAACCGGTCGCCTCCTGTCCGAAGAACCCTGCGCCGCCACCGCCCACGTTGGGGACGGGGAGGGGGCCGTCACTGCCAGCGCCCCCAGCGCCACCGGCGCCATCGGCGCCACCGCCGGCCGCGGCGAACCCCCCGTCGGAGCCGTTCGTCCCCCGACTCGGGAGTGTCGGGTCGGCCCGGTCCGCGTACCGGAGCCGGACGAGCACGGGGAACGCGGCGGTCCGGTTGTCCTCGGTGCCCATCACGCGGTCGTTGTGTCGGCGGACGGCGTTCCGGAGCGCCGAGAGGGCCGCCTGCCCCTTGCGAGCGTCCGCGGCGGCGAACCCGTCGGCGGTCACCCGCACGTCGATCTCCTCGCCCAGTTCGCCACTCGGGGGTCGTGCGACCAGCGACGGCGTCTCGTCGATCGGCTCGCGGTACGGACTGTCCTGCGGGACCCCGACCCGGTAGACGCCGGTGTCGAGGGCGACGCCACCGGAGGCCGCGGCCACGAACGCGACCGAACTCGCGAGGAGGAGCGCGACCACGCCGAGGACCGCCGTCCGCCGGTCGACGCTGCCCACCCCGCGCGTGACTTCCCACCGGGTGATGCGCGCGACTGCCCCGGCCCGGATCCGGACGACGCCCGGGAGCCGACGGAGCCCGGCGACCGCGCGGGCGAGACGGCCGGACCGGACCGGCGACCGGTCGCCCCGATCGCCATCGTGGTCGTGGTCGGTGTCGGACCCCGCGTCCGCGGCAGATCCGGGATCCCGGTCCGCGTTCGGGTCCGAACGCGAGTCCGGGTCCTCGTTCCCCTCGCGTCGCGTCACCGGGTACCCTCCCCGCGCGGGTCGTCCGCCGGCGGCTCGCCCGCCAGGTCGAGGAAGACGTCCTCCAGGCTCGGTTCCCGGGTCCGGATGTCGACGACGCGACCGCCCGCCGTCAGCGCCGCCTCCCTGATCGACTCGACGCCGTCCATCGAGTCCACCTCGGCGACGTAGCGGTCGTCGATCCCGTCGTTCGAGCGACCCTTCGGGGTCGAGACGCGGTCGGTGCCTGCGCCGGACTCACCGCCACGCGCCCCGACGACTGCGGGTTCGTCCCGTTCGGCGCCCTCGACGGGGACGGTGGTGTAGACGCGGTAGGTCGTCTCGCCGTGACGCTCGCGGATCCCGGCGAGGGTCCCGCGGGCGATGATCTGCCCCCGGTTCATGATCACGACCCGGTCACAGACGCTCTCGACGTGGTAGAGGTTGTGCGCCGAGAAGACGATCGTCTTGCCCGACGCCGAGAGCTCGCGGGTGAACTCCAGGACGTAGTTGGTCGTCAGCGGATCCAGTCCCGAGGCGGGCTCGTCGTAGATCAGGACCTCGGGGTCGTTCACGAGCGACCGGGCGATCGCGACCTTCCGCTTCATGCCCTTCGACACGTCCCCCAGTCGGCGCTCGCGGTGTTCGAGCTCCAGCTCGTCGAGCGCGTCGCCGATCCGTTCGTCGGCGGTCTCGCGGGGGACGTCGTAGAGGTCCGCGAAGAAGCGCAGGTACGAGAGCGGCGTCATGTCCTCGTACAGCGGCGACTCCTCGGGCAGGAAGCCGAGCCGCTGGCGCGTCTCGGGGGCCCCGGCCGGCCGGTCGGCGACCCGTGCGGTCCCCGAGGTCGGCTCGACGAGTCCGGCGAGCATCTTCAGCGTCGTCGTCTTGCCCGCACCGTTCGGGCCGACCACGCCGAAGATCTCCCCCCGCTCGACCTCGAAGCTACTCCCGACGACGGCGGGGAAGTCGCCGTAGGTCTTCCGCAGGTCCTCGACCGCTATCATCGACCGTCGGAACGGGGGCGACGGTGGTAAATCCCCAGGTCCTCGGTTAACGGCCGATTTAATCGCACGCCCGGTCCGCGCCGGGGGTGCGACGCGGCGCTCTCACTCGTGAATTAAGTACGGGGCCGCCGAACGGGTGGCCGTGGATCTCGACGCCGGAACCGCGCTGTTCGTCGGCGGCTTCGTCGCCGCGATCTGCTGGTTCGCCGCCGGCCTGACCTGGGTCGCCGGCGCGGGGACCGACGCGACCGCCGTCACGGGCCTGGCGTACGCGATCGCGGGGCTCGGCGTCGTCTTCCTGCTGCTCGGGGCGGTCGTCGCCGTCGCCGTGCGGCTGGCGGAGGAGCGATGAGCCGTCCGGCTCGCTCCGTCGATCCGGCGAACCGACAGGCAGTCTGCCGCTCCTATCGCCCTCGAAGGGGAGGTCAGTCCCGTGGTCCGGTCCGACCCCGGAACCCGCCGAGGCCACTGATCACGGGTATCGACGATCAGTCGTACTCGTAGAACCCCCGGCCGGTCTTCTTCCCGAGGTCGCCCGCCTCGACCTTTCGCTTGAGCAGGTAGGCCGGTTTGTACCGGTCGCCCAGCTCCTCGTGGAGGGTCTCGCTGGCGTGGAGGCAGACGTCGAGGCCGACGTGATCGGCCAGCTCCAGGGGGCCCATCGGCACGTTCGTCCCCAGCGTCATCCCGCGGTCGACGTCCTCCTTCGAGGCGACGCCCTCGTCGTACGCCCGGATCCCCTCGTTGATCCAGGGCATCAGGATCCGGTTGGTCACGAAGCCGGGCTTGTCGTCGGCCTCCCAGGTCGTCTTCCCCAGCGCCTCGGCGAAGCCGTGCGCCAGGTCGACGGTCCCCGCCGCGGTCCGCTCGCCGACGACGACCTCGACGCCCTCCATGACCGCGACCGGGTTCATGAAGTGGAGCCCGACGACCAGCGCAGGCCGGTCGGTCGCGCTCGCGATGGTGGTGATCGACAGCGTCGACGTGTTCGTCGCAAGCACCACCCCCTCGTCGGTGATCCCGTCGAGATCGGCGAACACGTCGAGTTTGACGTCCATCTCCTCGACGACGGCCTCGATCGCGAGGTCCGAGCCCGCCAGGTCCCCCAGGTCGGTCGTCCCCTCGATCCGGTCGCGCGCCGCCCTCGCCTCCGCCTCCGACAGCCGGTCCTTCCGGACCAGCCGGTCGAGGCTGTCGTCGATCGCCTCGAACCCGCTGTCGACGTACGACTGCTCGACGTCCCGCATCACCACGTCGTAGCCGGACGTGGCGGCGGCCTGTGCGATCCCGCTCCCCATCGTCCCCGCACCGACGACACCCACGGTCTCGATCTCCTCTACGGTCCGCATACCTCCTACTGGCCCGCGTGTCCACCTAAGCGTGGCGACGATCTCGGGCAAATCGCCCGACTGCAGTGGGACTCTCGCGCCGTACGACGGCAGCGTCGACGGTACTCGATCCGCCGGGATCGGTCGTCCCCCGACGACCGCAGCCTCGATGCCTCCGACGACGGGGGGATCGACGATTCACTCGAACGCGAGTTGTGTCGAACCGGATCCGTTCACTCGTTGTAGAGATAATCGTCCGAACGTCCGTCGAACGGCCCGAAACGTGGACAGTGTTAGTAAACTTTATGTGTCGGTTCACCGGATTACAGAGCGATGCTACTTCGAGCCGACGCCGAGACGCGGGTCGCGCGTCCGCGGTCGTCCGGGGTCGTTCCCCCCGGCCGCGTCGCGCACTGGTCGACGGGGGTCGATGCGTAGATGGCGGCGGAGTCGGACGAGGACTCGGGACTGGTCGTGAGCCCGCAGGTCGACCCGGTCACGGCCGTCCTCGACGCGGTCGCCTCGACGGCACCCGCCATCCGCCGGGGACTGCCGGGACGGCGGACGTACGACGAGGGGCAGAACCCGAGCGGCGAGGAGCAGCTCGCGGCGGACGTCCACGCCGACAACGTGCTGTTGGAGCGGATGCGTGGGCTCGACGGTGTCGCGGAGTACGCGAGCGAGGAGCGGCCGCGGGCGATCGCCGTCGGCGACGAGGGGCTCTCGGTGGCGGTCGACCCGCTCGACGGCTCGTCGAACCTCAAGCCGAACGCCGCCATGGGGACGGTCGTCGCGATCTACGACGGTCGCCTGCCCGCCTCGGGCCACGACCTCGTCGCCGCGGCGTACGTCCTCTACGGGCCAGTCACGACGATGACGGTCGCCCGAGAGGGGACGGTCACGGAGTACCTCGTCGACGGCGGGCGCCGCGAGACGCTCCGCGAGGACGTCGAACTGCCCGACGACCCGGTCGTGTACGGGTTCGGCGGCCGGGTCCCGGACTGGACCGACGAGTTCCGGGCGTACGCGAGGGAGGTCGAGACGGAGCTGAAGCTCCGCTACGGGGGCGCGATGATCGGCGACGTCAACCAGGTGCTCACCTACGGCGGCGTCTTCGCGTACCCGGCACTCGAGTCGGCCCCGGAGGGGAAACTCCGCCTCCAGTTCGAGGGGAACCCGGTCGCGTACATCGTGGAGTGCGCGGGCGGGCGGTCGTCGAACGGGTCGGGGTCGATCCTCGACGTCGACCCGAACGGCCTCCACGGTCGCGTCCCGGTCTACGTCGGGAACGCGGACTACGTCGAGCGTCTCGAGGCGGCGCTGGCGTAGCGGTCGGAATCGCCGACCCTCTAGCCGAGTCCCCGTCGCCGGTCCCCGTCCCCGTCGCCGGTCGCAGGACCCGATCGACGTCGCCACCTCTCGCGGATCGATCCTCTCGCCAGCTACTCCCTCCTTCGCGACCAGTCGCCCGCGAATCGGTCCGTCGGGACTACTCTACCGCACCCAACTGTCCCGCGGCGAAGCGGGCGACGCGCGTCGCGCGGGAACCGCCGGGGAAAACCATTTGCGACCGGCCGCCGGCCACGGAGTATGCGCGTCCGAATCGGCGACGAGGCCACTGACGAGGAGGCGGGTGCCGTCGCGGCGGCACTGGCGGAACACCTCGGCGAGGCGGTCGCAGTCCACGTCGGCGACGCCGACGAGCCCGCGGCGGAGGCCGAGCCGCCGTCCCCGGAGTACCCGATCCCGGACGACGCCGGCCCCACGGAGCGCGAGGAGCGCCTGCTGGCCGAGATCGACGACATCCACGAGGGAGGACCGCGGAAGTACCGCGACCGCCTTCCCGACCAGGGGAAACTGTTCGTCCGCGACCGGCTGGACCTCTGGTTCGGCGACCTCGAGTTCGAGGACGGCACGTTCGCCGCCTTCGACGAGTGGCACCCGGACAGCCCCGACGTCGATCCCGACGAGGCCGGCGAGGGGAACCGGCTCCCCGCCGACGGGCTGATCACCGGCGCAGCCGAGTTCGAGGACCGGCTCGTCCACTTCATGGCCAACGACTTCACCGTCAAGGCGGGGTCGATGGCGCGCCACGGCGTCGAGAAGTTCCTCCGGATGCAACAGCGGGCGCTCAAGACCGGCCGACCAGTGGTCTACCTGATGGACTCCTCGGGCGGACGGATCGACCAGCAGACGGGCTTCTTCGCCAACCGGGAGGGGATCGGGAAGTACTACTACAACCACTCGATGCTCTCCGGGGCGGTCCCGCAGATCTGCGTGCTCTACGGCCCCTGTATCGCCGGCGCGGCGTACACGCCGGTCTTCGCCGACTTCACCGTCATGGTCGAGGGGATGAGCGCGATGGCGATCGCCTCGCCGCGGATGGTCGAGATGGTCACCGGCGAGGAGATCGACATGCAGGCGCTGGGGGGCGCACGGCTCCACGCGGAGGAGTCCGGCAGCGCGGACCTCGTGGCCCGCGACGAGGCCCACGCCCGGGAGCTGGTCGCGGACCTCCTCTCGTACCTGCCCGACGCGGCGGGCGAGACGCCACCCCGGGCCGATCCCCTGCCACCGGAACGGGACCCGGCGGGGATCGACGAGCTGATCCCCGCGTCCCCGAACCGGCCGTACGACGTGCGCGACCTGCTGGCGCGGGTCGCCGACGCCGACTCCGTCTTCGAGTTGAAGCCCGACTACGGCCGGGAGATCGTCACGGCGTTCGCGCGGATCGACGGTCGACCGGTCGGCGTCGTCGCCAACCAGCCGAGCGTCCGGTCGGGCGCGATCTTCCCCGACTCCGCCGAGAAGGCCGCGGAGTTCGTCTGGACGTGCGACGCCTACGAGGTACCCCTGCTGTACCTCTGTGACACCCCCGGGTTCATGGCCGGTTCGGCCGTCGAGAAGGACGCCATCCTGGAGAAGGGCAAGAAGTTCATCTACGCCACCTCCTCCGCGACGGTGCCCAAACAGACGGTGGTAACCCGGAAGGCGTACGGCGCGGGCATCTACGCGATGGGCGGGCCCGCCTACGACCCCGAGTCCGTCCTCGCCCTGCCGTCGGGCGAGATCGCGATCATGGGGCCCGAGGCGGCGATCAACGCGGTCTACCGGAACCGGCTCGACGGGATCGACGACCCCGAGGAGCGTGCGCGACGCGAGGCCGAGCTGCGCGAGGAGTACCGGCGGGACATCGACGCCCGCCGGATGGCCTCGGAGGTGGTCATCGACGAGGTGATCCCCCCGTCGTCGCTCCGCGACGAACTCGTCGCCCGGTTCGAGTTCTACGGCGAGGTCGAGAAGTCGCTCCCGGACAAGAAGCACGGGACCGTTCTCTGAGCCCCGGGCGATCCGGAGTCGGTCGACGGAGGCGGGGTCACCCGCCCTGCGTCCCTCGACCACGACGGCTCGTCCCGTCGCTCGCTCGCGATCGTCCCTCCTGCCGTGCGTCGTTCGTCGCGCGTCCCGCCATCCGTCGTTCGTCGCGCCGACGGCAACGTTCACGTTCCCGAACTGGTATTCCGGACTTACTGCCGTGTTAATAACCTAATCGGCTTCATAGCAATGCCTCGACGAGTCGTCGGTCTACCAACAGATGTCGAGCAGTTCCGACGGCGACCGTGGGGACTCCACCGGCGCGTCCCTCGCGGCCGTTCTCCCGGACGAAGGCCCGTCGATCGCCCTCGGGCGAGCAGGGCAGTCGGACTCGCTCGACGTCGACGGCGAGCGGATGGGGGTACTCTCCGGGTGGACAGGCGGGGACGAGGCGATCGGTCGCCCTCGACTGGAGGCGGCTGCGTGGCTGGTCGCACTGGTCGCGCTGGTCGCGGACGTCGCCCTGACCCGCTACGGGCTCGCGATCGGGGCCGTCGAGGCGAACCCGCTCGCGCGGTCGCTCATCGAGTCGGTCGGGCCGGCTGTGGCGATGGGCACACTGAAACTGTTCGGCGTGGCCGTCGCCCTGTCGACGCGCGGGTTCCTCCCCGAGCCGTACCGGTTCCTGGCCCCGGTCTGCCTGGCGGGCCCGTGGACGGTGGCAGCCCTCTCGAACGCGGTCGTCGTCTTCGTGCTGCTCTGACCGGGGTGAGTCGTCCCGGCGACGGACGGACCGGCGCCGATCCGCGGCCGATGTCGGCCCAACCGTCCCCGCGCACGATCACTCCTCACCGGCCCCGTCCCCGGACGCCCCCTCGTCGGCTTTCAGCGAGAGGACCGTCCGATCGAACGTGCAGACGACCTCGTCGTCCTGGTTGACAGCCTCGACACCCATCCGCACCACTCCCCGCTCACCGTCGCTCGTCTCCCGCTTGTCGGCGACGGTCGTCCGCGCCCGGATCGTGTCGCCGTGGTAGACCGGCGCCGGGTGCTCGACGTCGTCGTACGCGAGGTTGGCGACGATCGTCCCGTCGGTCGTCTCGGGGATCGTCATCCCCACGGCCAGCGCCATCGTGTAGAGCCCGTTGACGACCCGCTCGCCGAACCGCGTCCCCGCGGCGAACTCCGCGTCGAGGTGGAGCGGCTGCTGGTTCATCGTCATATCACAGAACCGCTGGTTGTCGCTCTCCGAGACGGTCCGCGAGCGCGGGTGCTCGATCGTCTCGCCGACCGTGAACTCGCCGTAGTAGCGCCCGACCATGCCTCCGGATCGACCGCCGGCGTCGAAAGCGTGACGCCACGGCGAGCCCCGCTCCGGGAGCCGACGCCGGGGGATTCAAGCCGCAGGCGGGCAAGCGCCCCCCATGCCTCGACGAAGCGTGCTGTTCTCGCCGGGCGACCAGCCCGACAAACTGCGCACGGCGGCCGCGAGCGGCGCCGACGTCGTGGTCTTCGACCTCGAGGACGCCGTCGCCCCGTCGCGCAAGGCGGACGCCAGAGCGACCACCCGCAGGGTGCTGGCGGACCCGTCGTTCGACCCCGACGCGGAGGTCTCCGTCCGGGTGAACCCCGGCGACGCGGCCCGCGAGGACCTGGACGCGCTGCTCGGTGGCGGTGACGGCGACGCGGAACCGACGGCGGCGAGTAGCGAGGACGTCCGGCTCGACGCGGTGGTCCTCCCCAAGACGACCGGCGCGGCGGACGTCGACCGGCTCCC
>Ga0207797_1001471_pt1 | contig 16997 bp, 14 predicted proteins | sample PRCRCaboRojoPR_6_FD_187275 | JGI IMG/M metagenome (GOLD analysis project Ga0207797, IMG submission 187275) | Marine sediment microbial community from Cabo Rojo, Puerto Rico - PR CR 10% Liquid 1 (SPAdes) | ecosystem: Environmental > Aquatic > Marine > Coastal > Sediment | place: Cabo Rojo, Puerto...
CGAGGTGGAGATCCGGGACCTGGCCGAGGAACGGAACGTCGATCGAGTCGAGATCGCGCACGACGGGATGGAGGTCGTGCTGCGGTAACTGGTCGTGTGGATTCGGCCCTCCGTGGCTATGATGGCCCTTCGGCCATCGTGGCTCGGATGACCAGGAGCCCAAATCTCAGAAGCCAGAGGAGAAACTGGCAAGGCCGTGGAGGGTTCAACAGGAATAGGGAGGTTACGACGATGTCAGTGGTTTTTGGAGCCAATCGATTGGAAGAGTTGGTCTGGCGCGTATCCGAGGTGGAACTGGACAAGACCGATCTCCAGAGGCTCTCGGATTTCGTTAGCGACAAACTCCACGACTTACTTCTCGTCGGGGTGCAGCACGCCAGCTACAACGACCGGGACCTGATTATGGAGCCAGATCTCCCCTTGACGAGAGGGCTGCGAGAGAGCATGCAGGACTTCGAGCTCTACGAGGAGGAGGTCGAGATCGAACCGATACTCGAGCAGCTGGCGACCTATCCGCAGCTGGAGCGCGAGCCGAGCCAGGAGGTCATCGATCTGCTTCCCGAGATCGTCGGCACGTTGATCCTGGTGACCACGCAGCTGATGACCGTGGTCGACCCGGGGATCTCCAACCCCGATTCCGAGACGTGGGACCGGGTTACAGAGGCGATGAACCTCCTGGTCTGAAGCGGATACGGTATCCACACGCAGCTGCCGCTGATAGACAGATCTCAACTTGGACTCGAACAGGAGGTGGGGCAGGATGTTCAAGGACAGAAGAGATGCCGGACAGAAACTGGCCCGCGAGCTGTCCGAGTACGCGAATCAGGAGGACGTCATTGTGCTGGGACTGCCGCGGGGCGGCGTCCCGGTGGCATTCGAGGTGGCGAAAGCGCTCAAGGCGCCGCTGGACGTGTTCGTCGTGCGCAAACTGGGTGCGCCGGGAAATCCGGAGCTCGCGATGGGGGCGATCGCTTCCGGCGGCGTGCGCGTGATGAACGAAGGCGTCGTGGACAGGCTTGCCATCTCTGATGCGTCGATCGAGGAGGCGGTGGGGAAAGAGCGCGAAAAGTTGCAGAGGCGTGAGGAGATCTATCGTGGTGCACGCCCTGAGACAGAGCTGGGGGGCAAGACGGTCATCCTAATAGATGATGGGCTGGCGACCGGCGCAACGATGCGCGCTGCGGTGTCCGCCTTGCGGGAGCATAATCCGGAGAAGATCATAGTGGCCGTGCCGGCGGGGCCGCCGGAAACCTGCGCGGAGTTCGAGGAGATAGTCGACGAAAGCATCTGTCTCAAGACGCCGCGTCCGTTCTTAGGGGTCGGCGGGGCCTACCGGGACTTCTCTCAGACCACGAACGAACAGGTGCGGGATTTCCTGGAGAGAGCCGACGAGGCCAGGGCTGCGTAGCGCTCGACCGTAGATTAACAGATAGACGCTTGGAGAATGGATGGGGAGGTATTCATGAAACGGTGCTGGGCTGTAAGATTACTCCTGGTTGCTTTCTTCGCGGCAACCGCGTTGATCGCAGGATGCGCAAGGGGCCCGAGGGACGTGACGCCGACGAGTACGCCTCTTGAACCGACAGCCACCGCTGTGCCACCTGCAACGCCAAGTCCCACGCCGCCCAACGTGGCAGCGGCGATTTCGCCGTCCAGTGGTCCGCCGGGAACGGAAGTACAGGTCACGGTGACCGGATTCCAACCGGAGACCGAGATCGACCTCGCGCTGGGCAAGAAGGGGGCGGATTATGACATCGTCGCCAGCCCGCGCACCAACACGGAGGGCGGTCTGACGACCAGGCTGGCTATTCCGACGTCTACCGAGGCCGGCGAGGAGTGGGTCGTCGTAGCGACGACGAAAGATGGAGCCGTCGAGGCTGTCTCGAACGTCTTCGAGGCGACCGCTCCCCAGTACGAGCCGGAGGTGACGATCTCGCCCACTAGCGGCCTCCCTGGGACCGACGTGGCGGTCGTCGCTCGCGGCTTCCCGCCAGACTCGCCTGTGGAAATCGGCATCGGACGCGTGGACTCGGAGTATGACGTGATCGCCCGCGCCCAGACGGACGAAGACGGCAGGGTCGAAACTCGGATAGCGATTCCAGATTTCGTCGAGGCTGATGACAGGTGGGTGATCGTCGTTGCTGCCGAGCAGCAACCTGCGAAGGCGGTCTCCGGAGAATTTGACGTTACGGAGCCAGCCACACCGACGCCGACCAGGCGTCTGTTCACGCGGACGAACATCTATTTGATCGCTGTTGGGGACGCCGGGGAGTCTGGAAAGGAGATCGGCTGCGGGGACAGCGTGATCCCGGTGGAGGTGGAGATCGAGCCGACCGTTGCGCCACTGACGGCGGCACTGGAGGAGCTGCTCAGCATCGAGGATCGAGAGTACGGGCAGTCGGGACTCTACAACGCCCTCTACCAGTCAGCGTTGACGTTGGACGACGTCAGAATCGTCGACGGTGAGGCAGTGATCGAGCTGTCGGGGACGCTGACGATAGGGGGTGTCTGTGATGAACCCCGTGTGCGCGCTCAGCTTCGGGAGACGGCGCTTCAGTACGCCACAGTGGAAGAAGTGTCGATCTTCATCAACGGGAGCCCGCTCGACGAGGTGCTGCAAGGCGCGACGCCGACGCCAACGTCAACATCAACAGCACCTTCAACCCCCACGCCGACTCCCTCAAGCACCGACTTGTTCACCCGGACGAACATCTACCTAATCGCCATCGGGGATGCCGGGGAGTCTGGAAAGGAGATCGGCTGTGAGGACAGCGTCATTCCGGTCGAGGTGGAGATCGAGCCGACCATCGCGCCGCTGACGGCAGCGCTGAGAAAGCTGCTCGGCATCAAGGATCGAGAATATGGAGAGTCGGGGCTCTATAACGCCCTATACCAATCGAACCTGGCGCTAGAAGACGTGACCATCGTCGATGGGGAGGCTACGATCGAGCTGTCGGGGACGCTGACCGTGGGCGGCGTGTGTGACGAGCCCCGCGTTCGCGCCCAACTTCGGGAGACAGCGCTACAATACGCCACGGTGGACCGAGTATCGATCCTCGTCAACGGCACCCCGCTTGAGGAGCTGCTGAACGAGGGCGGAGAGTAAATGGACTCCTTTGTGCGAGATCTTCTCGCGAGGCGAAGGACGGGGGGATAGAGCATGGCAGCGCCTGGCGCCGAATCTGGAGCAAGAAACGCTCTGGTGCTCCTGATCGTCCTGGCTGCCGCAGCCGTTACTTTGGTAGTGGCGCTGCGGACGAGGTCGGGCGAGACGCCAGACGGAACCGACGTGCCTGCCGAACCGCGTCCGCCCCGCCGGCTCGAGAGGACCGCGCCCCAGCGAGAGGCCATCGTGCTGGAGCAGACGGAGACGGCGGGAGGGGGCGTCGACGCTATCGTCCATCTGCCGGTCGAGGCGGACACGTACGTAGCGTCGGGGTGGCCGGAGCAGAGCTTCGGACTCGATCCCTTATACCTGGGATACGACGAGATGGAGGGATTCGCTGCCCAGCGGATCCTGCTGCGCTTCGACATCGTGAACAACATACCCGAGGGGGCGGCGATCAACGACGCAAGGCTGAGGATGCATCTCACCTACTCGGCGCCGGAGGACGACGCCGCGATGCGCACCGTCGGACGCGAGCTCCTCTCGCCCTGGGCAGAGACGACGGCCACCTGGGAAACCCAGCCTACGTGGGGACCGGTACGCACAGAACGACTCATAGGGAGCGAGGCTGTCTGGTACGAGTGGGAGGTGACGGAGCTTGTCGCGGACTGGGCATCGCGGGCTCGCGAGAACCACGGGATGGAGATCATTGGAGACGAGCGAGTGCAGCAGCGGCTGCGGGCTTTCTACGCCCGGGAGACGACGACGCCGCTCTACCCCCGGCTGATCGTGGACTACACCGACTACAACGACGAGACCCCGCCAGCGGTCAGCGTCAACCCGCTGCCGGACTACGCCCTTCCCGATTTCACTGTTTCTTGGACCGGGGATGACCACGGAGGGTCGGGGATTGTATCGTACGATGTCCAGTACCGGGTCGACGGCGGGGAGTGGTTCGACTGGCTGACGGATGTGCCGTACGAGTCCGACGAGTTCACCGGGGGCGAGAACGGGCGGACGTATGCGTTTCGAGCACGGGGAGAGGACAGAGCGGGGAACGTCGGACGACTGCGTGACACCGAGGCTAGCACCACAGTCGACAGCGAACCGCCAACGTCAGAGGTGGATGCGCTCCCTCCGTCGACCTCGGAACGGGTATTCCGAGTGAGCTGGAGCGGGCACGACCACGGCTCGGGCATCTGGTACTTCGACGTACGGTACCGGCTGAATGGCGGAGACTGGGTCCCGTGGCAGCAGCAGACGTTGGCGAACGGCGCCACCTTCGTGGCGATGCTCAATGGCACGTACGAATTCGAAGTACGGGCCGTGGACCGGCTAGGGCTGGAGGAAGCGTTCACCGGGCTGCCTGAGGCATCGACCGTCGTCGACGCCCGGGTACCTTTCGGGCAGCCTTGACCTGCTCAAGGTATCATTTTTGACTCGAGTGTGATTGAACATAGACGGGAGAGCCACCAGAGGTTGTTCAGTCTGGGATACGTCGGCAGCAGCCGACACAAGGGGGCGGGCGTGTTACAGAAGAAGGGAAGCCTGAGCATAACGAGCTGGGGGGCAAGGGCTCTGCTCCTGATGTCACTGGTATTCGGATTGGCAGGAGACGTTGTGGCTCAGGAGGACGGCCCGGAGACCCCAGCAGCTGAACGGTGGCGGCCCCCTCGTCTGATCGAGAGGGAAGCGCCAACACGCAAACCAAGAACACTTGAGAGACGCGTGACCCCTGAAGGGCATGTCAACACAGTCATTGAGCTGCCAGCGGTAGCGGATACCTACATCGCGTCCGAGTGGCCGCGACAGAACTTCGACGGGGACGCTCTCTATTTGGGCTACAATCTGGTGGACGATCGTAACTACGGCGCGGAGCGGATGCTCCTACGCTTTGACGTGACCGGTAATATACCCGAAGAGGCGGTGATCAATGACGCACGGTTGAGGCTCCATCTGAACTACTCGTCTCCGGAGGATGATGTGCCGATGCCCACGCTTCTTCGACAGACGCTCGAGGCCTGGGACGAGGAGTTGGTCACCTGGGAAATGGAACCGCGGTGGGGCCCGACTCAGACTAAACAGACTGAGGTAGGTAATGCTACCACGTGGTACGAATGGGACGTGACCGACCTGACCGGTGCCTGGGTGGCGGGGACGGCCGATAATCATGGGGTGGAGATCATCGGCGACGAGGAGCGTCAGCAGCGAGAGCGTGCCTTTTATCCGCGCGAGACGAGTAACGACTTGTACCCTCGGCTCGTGGTCGACTACACGGACTTCAGCGACACAGAGCCGCCGATCGTGACTGTGGATGAGTTGCCGGAGTTCGTGGACCGCGACTTCACGGTCTCCTGGAGCGGCAAAGATCCAGGTGGGTCCGGGATTGCTTCCTACGATGTCCAGTACCGGATGGACGGCGGCGACTGGGTCGATTGGCTCGTGGACGTCACCCTCAGCTCCGCGGTCTTCGCCGCGGGTCAGAATGGCAGATTCTATGAGTTTCGAGCGCGAGCGGAGGACAGGTCAGGCAACGTCGAGGAGTTCGGATTGCCCGAAGCGAGCACCACCGTCGATGCGGAGCCGCCAACGACGGTGGTTGATCCGCTACCTCCAATCACGCGGAGCACCACCTTCACGGTGACCTGGACAGGGGAGGACGACGGCTCCGGCATCGGGTATTTCGACACCCGGTATCGGTTCAACGATGGGAGCTGGGTTCGGTGGCAGGATCACACACTGGTCACGGGCACCACCTTCACGGCCATGGAAGACGGTGTCTACGACTTCGAAGCGCGGGCGGTGGACGAGATCGGTAACATGGAAGCTTTCGTCGGTCGGCCCGAGGCGACCATCATTGTCGACGTGGAAGCGCCTTTCGTGCGGCCGAGAGGGTGGCTGCCACTCATCGTTCGTAACGGGTAGGAGAGGGGAGGTATGATGGGGAATCAATCATCAGATGATGGGGACGTGGGCAACCTGATCCATGTTTCAGTGGACTCCACGACTGTAGAAGGGAACCTCAGCGTTCCAGAGGGGGCAGAGGGCATCGTTCTGTTCGCCCATGGGACGGGAAGCAGTCGCCACAGTCCCCGGAACAACTTCGTGGCGGAGAAGCTCCGTGACGGCGGGTTGGCAACCTTGCTCATCGATCTTCTGACCTCGGAGGAGAAAGAGATAGATCGGCGCACCCGACGGATTCGCTTCGATATCGACCGACTCGCCGAGCGGGTGGTCGGAGCGATGGAATGGCTGGCGGGACAATCAGAGACAGAGGATCTAGGCATCGGTCTGTTCGGTTCCAGCACTGGTGCTGCAGCAGCTCTCATCGCCGCGACCAAGCGGCCTAGCCTGGCGAGCGCGGTCGTCTCGAGGGGAGGTCGGGTCGACATGGCGGAGCCCATTCTCGACGAGGTAACGGCGCCGACTCTATTCATCGTGGGTGGGAAGGACCGACAGGTTCTTGATCTGAATCGGCAGGCCCTGGCAAAGCTAGAGACGGAGAAGCAGCTAGAGGTGATTCCTGGCGCCGGGCACTTGTTCGAGGAGCCCGGTGCCCTGGATGCGGTGGCGCGCCTGGCCCGCGAATGGTTCCAGCGTCATCTCAGATCGTAGGAGCTTTAGAGAGCGAACGGGCGGGTGTGACACCTGTGACGGTTCGGTAGTTCGGCGTCACATCTATGGTATGCTGCCAGGGCCCGATCATTGTGTTTGGTATGAGGGTGAGGAGGAATTGAGATGCAATCAGTGTTCTCGCTATTTGAGGCGTACGAAGATTGTGAGGAAGCGTTAGACGATCTGGTAGATAGGGGATTCGACGAAGAAGAGATTAACGTGATCGTCGACGAAGAAGTCACCAAGACGCACCTGGACATCGATCTGGATCGTGTCGACGTGAAAGCGACCGATGAGCTTGGGGAGGAGGTGAAAGGGCTCGACATCCTGCTCGGCGTGGAGCAGCCGGTCGTCGTTCCTGGACTTGGCGACGTGTATGCGGCCGGTGATGTGGCGACGGTTCTAGTCAAGACGGCCGCCGGCCCGGATACGGGGGGACTGGTGGGCGCTCTGGTCGAATTCGGCGTTTCGCAGCCGATGGCCCATGCCTACGTAGAGGCGATGGAAGACGGCGGGCTGCTGTTCTGGCTTCGCACCAGCGATAATCGGGCCTCGGAAGGTGCCGAGATTCTCCGAGAGCACAACGGGCTCCACGTCACCAGCTACGCCGGTTAGTCAACGCTAAGGGAGGGATCACATGCGTTATCACGAACTCGTAGAACGGGTCCAGGAGAAAGGAAGCCTAGGCTCTCGCGACGAAGCAGTGACGGCGATCCGGGCGACGCTCTCAAGTTTGGGCGAATGCCTATATAGAACGGAGCGACGCCACCTGGCGTCACAGCTACCCGAGCAGGCGGAGGAGTTCCTCTACGAGTACATAGACTCGGAGGTCACCCGCCAAGCTGCCGCCTGTCACACGCTACAGGAATTCTACGATCGGGTAGGTGCCCGGGCCGACGTGACCCGCTCGCACGCGATCGAGCGGGCTAAGGCGGTGGCAGGCGTGCTACAGGAAACGCTTCCAGAGGGGGAATGGAAGCACATCATCTCGGAGATGCCCAAGGAGTATCGGGAGCTGCTTGTCGGGGAGTCACCCAGTGCGTAAGGCCTGTCGGCTTAGAGCTCGACCCAAGCAGGAGGAGTGATGCCCGAGCTACCGGACGTAGAGACGATGAGGCGGTACTTGGAGTCAACCTCGCTGCACCAGGAGATCGCAGGTGTGGAGGTCCACGCCGCCGGCGTAGTTCCGAGCGAGGAGGTAATTGAGCAGACCAGGGTCAAGGAGTTGAAAGACGCTCTCACAGGACGGTCTTTCGCCTCCACCCGGAGGCATGGTAAGTGGATGTTCATCGCGCTGGATGAAGACAGCGACGAGTTCCTCGTTCTACATTTCGGAATGACGGGCGGACTGAAGTACTTCAAGGATATGGAGCAGGCGCCGGAATACGATCGCGTGCTGTTCCGCTTCACCAACGGATACCAGCTCGCCTATCTCTCGATGAGGAAGCTGGGCGAGGTGGCGGTGATCGACGATGTAGGGCGGTTCGTACACGAGAAGGGACTGGGACCAGATGCCCTCGATCCGGGATTCGATCTCGCCACCTTCACGGATGCGGTCGAAGGCCGACGCGCGATGGTAAAGTCGATCCTGATGGACCAGGACACCATTGCAGGGATCGGCAACGTCTACTCAGACGAAATCCTATTCCACGCGGGGATTCACCCGCGCACGACGATTAACCATCTTGGAGAAGAGACGCTGGAGGAGCTTTTCCATACGATGAAGGACGTGCTCAAGAAGGCGATCGAATATCAGGCGGAGCCAGAGCAATTCCCGGAATCCTTCATCACGCGGCACCGACACGACGGCGGGACCTGTCCGATCTGCGGGTCTGCACTCGAAAGCGTCAAGGTGTCCAGTCGTACCGCGTACTACTGCCCCAACCGCCAGCGCAAGAAAGGGTGTTGATTATGGGTGAAGAACAGATTATCGTAGGGTCACAGAGCATCGAGGTCAGCAACCTGGACGACGTGATCTTCCCGGACGAAGGAATCACCCAGGGGGATTTGATCGACGTCTACCGCCGGTTGAGCGATGTGATGCTCCCTCACCTGGAGGGACGGCCGCTGACTATGCAGCGGTTTCCCGACGGCATCCAGGAGAAAGGGTTCTACCAGCGGCAGGCGCCGGACTACTTCCCCGATTGGATTGAGCGCGTCTCTGTAAGGGTCGAGGGAGAGGGGGAGGACCAGCCGGAGGTGGTCTGCAACGATGAAGCGACACTGGTCTATCTGGTAGATCAGGGGCTCGTGACGCCCCATATCTGGCTGAGTCGAGCGGACAAACTGCATCACCCGGACAAACTAGTCTTCGACTTGGATCCGCCTGACAGCGACTTCGAGCCCGTCCGCATGGCCGCGGAAGCACTGCATAACCTGTTGCGAGAGCTGGGACTGGCTCCGTTTGTCATGACGACAGGCTCACGGGGTGCCCACGTCGTCGTTCCTCTCGATCGAAGCGCTGATTTTGACGTCGTTCGGACCTTTGCCAAGGATGTCTCAGGGATTCTGGCCCGGAGACATCCGGACCGCCTGACGGTCGAGACTCGGAAGGCCAAACGTCGGGGCCGGCTCTTCCTGGACTATCTGCGCAACGCGTACAGCCAGAACTCCGTGGCGCCGTATGGTGTGCGAGCCAAACCGGGCGCTCCTGTCGCGACACCGATCGACTGGGACGAGCTGGCGGATCCAGACCTCCATTCACAAAGCTACACAGTAAAGAGTATCTTCCGACGCCTGGGGCAGAAAGAAGACCCTTGGAAAGGCTACATGCGCCACGCGCGCTCCTTGAGTGAGTCGCGTCATCGGCTTGACGACCTCATGGACGAAGCGGGTCAGAACGGATAGCTTCCCTCTCTCGACAGCCCGTCGCCTGAGGGAGCCGAGCGCTCAGACGGGTACCTTCGCGGCGGAGGGGGAATTAGAAACGAAGGCGAAAGCAATGGAACGGCGGCTATTTGCATTGGGGATGGCGGCTCTGGTGGTTGTCGCCTTGGTGTTGGGGGCGGCGGGGGGCGTGCTCCTGGATCGGCAGGTGCTGTCAGAGCCGAATTCGGCTGTGGAGGTCCCGGAAGGGGCGAGATCCGAGTTCGAGCTCATGGCCGAGGTGTGGAGGACCATCGAGCAGGAGTACGTCGACCAGGAAGGCGTGCGTCCCCGGGAGATGGCATACAGCGCCATCGATGGCATGGTCCAGACCCTGGGAGACGTCGGACACACCCGCTTCCTAACCCCGGAGATGGCTGAGCGCCACCAGAATCAGATCCAGGGGCAGTTCGAAGGTATCGGCGCCTACGTGGAGATGCAGGACGGGCGAGTGGTCATCGTGGCCCCCATCGACGATAGCCCGGCCCAGCAGGCGGGCCTGGAACCGGGCGACGTGATCTCGGAGGTGAACGGAGAGGATATGACCGGCCTTTCCCTGACCGAGGTGGTGAGCCGTGTCCTTGGCCCGGCCGGCACCGAGGTGTCCCTGACGATTCTGGATGCGGACACGGGGGTTACCCGGGAAGTGACGCTGGAGCGGGCGGAGATCGATCTTGATCTGGTGACCTGGCAACGACTGCCGGGAACCTCTGTGGCGTACGTGCGAATCTCCTCGTTCAGCGATGGGGCCACGGGGGAGCTCGGGGACACACTCGACGAGATTCAAGACGAACAGATCGCCGGCCTGGTACTGGATCTCCGCAATAACCCCGGTGGCCTTCTCGGGGAGGCTGTGGGTGTCAGCAGTCAGTTCATCGAAGACGGAAACGTGCTGTTGCGAAGGGATGCCGAGGGGGAGATCACGGAGGAGCCGGTGCGGCGGGGCGTCGACGCGGTCGATATCCCAATGGTGGCCCTGGCGAACGGAGGAACGGCAAGCGCTGCGGAAATCGTGACCGGGGCCTTACAGGATCACGAGCGGGCCACCGTGGTGGGAGCCACTACTTTTGGCGCGGGCACTGTGTTGAACGAGTTCACGTTTCAGGATGATTCGGCGTTGCTGCTGGCAGTCGAGGAATGGCTGACGCCCGACGGACGCGTGATCTGGCAGAAGGGACTGCCCCCTGATGTCGAAGTCACACTGCCGCCAGATGCCGAGCCCGTTCTGCGGCTTCGGCTGCAGGATATCGCAGATGAGGAGGAGCTCCGAAACAGCGGCGATGTCCAGCTGCTGCGCGCGTTGGAGCTGCTGGAAAACTCGGAGAACCAGTGACCGAAGAGTGCGAGCGGATGAGCTGCTGGGTCTGTTCGGGAGCATTACACGCGAGGTAGAGTATGTCCCAACGAGGATTCCCTGAGTATCTGAAAGAAGTCTCTGAGACAGGCGACGTCCGAGCGGGATCGCCGCTTCCCCTGGGGGCGCACCGGGAGGACGATGGCGTGAACTTCGCTCTCTTCAGCCGTCACGCCACCGGCGTCCGTCTCGAGTTCTTTGACGATCGGGACGCGGAAAAGCCTGTCCGGGTGGTCAAATTCGACCCCCATAGAAATCGGACCGGCGACGTGTGGCACGTCTGGGTACGGCATGTGCGCCCCGGTCAGCTCTACGGCTACCGGGTTGACGGTCCGTATCGTCCGGGCGAGGGTCATCGCTTCAACCCGAACAAGCTCCTGCTTGATCCTCTGGCCGAAGCAGTTACCTATCGGGACGACTGGGATTTTGAACCCGCATTGGGGTATGACCCTGACGATCCAGAGCAAGATCTGTCTCACTCGGAGGAGGACGATGCCGGAGCGATGCCCAAGTGCGTCTTCACCCAGGAGCATTTCGACTGGGATGGGGACGAACCCCTGAAACGGCCTTTGGCAGAGACCGTCATCTACGAGACCCACGTCCGAGGCTTCACGATCCATCCCAGCGCCGGCGTGGACCATCCCGGCTCCTATCGCGGGTTGATTGAGAAGATTCCTTACTTGAAGGATCTCGGCGTCACGGCCGTCGAGTTGATGCCGGTTCAGGAGTTCAACGAAAACGAGCTCGATCGGATCAATCCCGAGACGGGAGAGGCGCTCAAGAACTACTGGGGCTACAATCCCGTCGCATTCGTGGCCCCCGAGTCGTCTTACTGCAGCCGCGGCACCGCCGGACACCAGGCGCTCGAGTTCAAAGAGATGGTGAAAGCGCTTCACGAAGCGGGCATCGAGGTGATTCTAGACGTGGTATTGAATCACACCGCCGAGGGGAATCGGTTCGGGCCTACGCTGTGTCTGCGTGGTATGGATAACGCGATCTACTATGTTCTGGGCGACAGTAGGCGGTTCTACAAGGACTACACGGGCACGGGCAACACGATCAAGGCGGATCATCCTGTCGTGCGCGACTTCATCCTCGACGTTCTCCGGCACTGGGTAATTGAGATGCACGTGGACGGGTTCCGCTTCGACCTGGCCTCCGTGCTCGGGCGTGATGAGCAGGGGAATCTGCTGGTCGATCCGCCACTGCTGGAGCGCATCGCTGACGATCCCATCCTGCGGGAGACAAAACTGATCGCCGAGGCCTGGGACGCCGGGGGAGCCTACCAGGTAGGGAACTTCGCCGAACGGCGTTGGGCGGAGTGGAATGGCCGGTTTCGTGACGACGTCCGCCGCTACTGGCGCGGTGATCAAGGCATGCTCGGCGACTTCGCCAGCCGGATCGCGGGCAGTAGTGACCTCTACGAAGGATCGGGTAAGGGCCCCGAGAGCAGCATCAACTACGTCACCGCTCACGACGGTTTCACGATGAACGATCTGGTGAGCTACGATCGGAAGCATAACGAGGCAAACGGCGAGGATAACCGCGATGGCACAGACGCGAACTACAGCGAGAACTACGGCATCGAAGGGGAGACGGAAGACTCAGAAATTCAGGCCGTCCGCAAGCGGCAGATCAAGAATTTCCTGCTGACGCTGTTTGTCTCGCGCGGCGTGCCAATGCTCCTTGGCGGCGATGAGTTCCGTCGCTCCCAGAAAGGCAACAACAACGCATATTGCCAGGACAATGAGATCAGCTGGTATGATTGGGAAATGTTGGAACAGAACAAAGAGACCCACCGCTTCACACAGGGGATGATCGCTTTTCGTGAAGCCCATCCGGTACTGCGCGAAGCCGCGTTCTATACACAGGAGGACGTGCGGTGGTACAGCCCGGAAGGAGAAAGCCCCGACTGGGGCGACCCTCAAGAGAAGCGCCTGGCCTGCATGGTGATGGGCGAGGGCGAGAAGCCCCTGTACCTGATGTTCAACGCTTCGACAGCGGGAGCATCGTTCAAACTACCAGAACCGCCAGACGACCGGCGCTGGCACCTCGCCGTCGATACGTCGGCCCCAACGCCAGACGACTTCTATGAGTCTGGTGAAGGGAGGCGCCTGGAGAACCAGACGGCGTACGGGCTGAAGTCACGCTCCAGCGCGATTCTGGTGGCCTTTAAATAGAGACCAACGCAGGAAAGGAGATGATGAAGACCTATGAACCAGATGAATCCCCTTCCAGAGCTCCCAGACCGCATTGCGGAGCTCGGAAGCTTGGCCTACAACTTATGGTGGAGCTGGCATCGACCTGCGTGGCACCTCTTCCGAATGCTGGATCCCCATGCCTGGCGTGATAGCGATCATAATCCAATTCGCATGTTGGCGATGCTGCCGGAGGATAGGCTGGAGAAGGCCGCCGAACGCGAGGGGTTTCTGAGACAATACGATGGTGTGATGGGCCGTTTCGAGAAGGAAGTGAGCTCTGAGGACGGTTGGTTCCCGCAGGAGCACGGTCGGCCTTCGTCGCCCCTGGCCTACTTCTCGGCGGAGTACGGCCTCCATTCCTCGCTGCCCGTGTACGCGGGGGGCCTGGGGGTGCTCGCCGGTGATTTTCTAAAGGAGTGTAGCGACCTCTCCGTACCGGTCGTAGCTGTGGGTATGATCTACTCGCAAGTATACGTCCACCAGCGTATTCGCGAAGACGGGTGGCAGGAGGACGTGGAGGAGACGGTGGAGCGCACCTACGACCCTATCACGCGCGTTTTAGGCGACGACGGGGAGCCCTTGACGGCACGGGTGCCCGCCCTCGAACCAGCCGTTCACGTCGGCGTGTGGGAGGTTAAGGTGGGGCGCGTGCGGCTGTACCTGCTCGATCCCGACCTTGAGGTCAACAGGCCGTGGGACCGCAGCATCGCCGGCCGGCTCTACGTGAGCGATGCCGAGCAGCGGCTCCGCCAGGAGATCCTGCTTGGGATGGGTGGTATGCATGTCCTGAAGTCCCTGGGCATCGAGCCGGGCGCTCTCCACCTGAACGAGGGCCATTCGTTCTTGGCCGTCCTGGAGCGGATCCGACATCGCGTCGAAGAGGGGGCGAGCTTCGAGGAGGCCTTCCAAGCGGTCCGCGAGAGCACGATCTTCACCACCCACACGCCGGTGCCGGCCGGAACCGACGTCTTTCCGTTCCAGCTGATGGAGAAATACCTGGGTGGGTATCTCGGCGAGCTGGACACGGACCGGAATACGTTCCTTGAGTTGGGCACCAACCCCAAGGATCCCGACGCCGGGTTCAACACGACGGTCTTTGCCCTCCGCGCGGCGGGCTTCCGCAATGGGGTGAGCCAGCGCCACGGAGAGGTAGCACGGGGGATGTGGAGCCACCTGTGGCCTGATAGAGAGCAAGGCGATGTCCCAATTGAGGCTATCACCAACGGCGTTCACACGCCGAGCTGGATTGATGCTAGCTGGCTCCAGCCAGTCCTGGATGAGTATCTGGATGCGCCGTGGTTCGAGCGACAGGATGAGCCCGAGACCTGGGAGATCGTGGACGAGATCCCGGATGACGTGTTGTGGGAGGCACATCAAGACCTGAAGAGCGATATGCTGGCAGAGATTGACGGACGCGCACGGGCAAACTGGCACGAGGAGAAGGCGCCCGCGCGAAATGTGATCGCCTTCGGGGCGCTCCTGGACCCCGAGGTCCTGACACTGGGATTTGCGCGTCGCTTCACCGACTACAAACGGCCCGATCTGATTCTCTACGATATGGAACGATTCAGAAAGCTGGTGACCGATCCCCTGCGGCCTATCCAGCTGATTTTCGCGGGCGAGGCTCATCCAAACGACGTGGCGGGCAAGCGGCTTATTCAGAGGATCTTCCAGGTGGCACAGGATCCGGATTTCGCCGGGAGGATTGCGTTCGTTGAAGACTACGACCAGGAGTTGGCGTCTTATATGGTCCACGGGGTGGATGTGTGGCTCAATAACCCGGTGCCACCGCAGGAGGCCAGCGGGACCAGCGGGATGAAGGCGAGTATCAACGGCGTCCCCAACCTCTCGATTCTGGATGGATGGTGGATCGAGGGCTACAACGGGGAAAACGGCTGGGCCTTCGGAGAGGAGGATGGCGGTCCGGAGGACGACCGGACGAAACGGGATGCGGAGGCGATATATCGGTTGATAGAGGAGGAGATCGTTCCCCGGTACTACGAGCGATCCGGCGACGGAGCGCCACATAGATTCGTGGAGGTGATGAGAGAGGCAATCAAAACCGTAGCTCCTCATTTTGGCACGCGGCGGATGGTCAAAGAGTATGTGAGGCTCTTCTACGTCCACGCTCTCGGCCTGGAGGAGTAGCCAGTCGGAGCGGATGAAGATCGGCGCTCGATGGTTCAAACATTGAAGCCCTATAGTGTAGGATCGTCTTGACTGGTTAGGTCACCACCAGAGAAAGCTCACCGATTAAGAGAAAAGGAGAATCAAATGCGCAAACCACTCATGGCTGGTAACTGGAAGATGCACAAGGGTCCGGAAGAAGCCGTCGCGTTCTTGGACGGGTTCGTGAAGGCAATCGACGGCGTGGAGAACCGGGAGGTTCTGATCTGCCCACCCTTCGTTGCCCTCTATGTAATGGGGCGGAAGCTTCGAGATCTGGGCGAGGAGGCACCCTTCAAGCTGGGAGCCCAGAACATGCATCCCGCGGAAGAGGGGGCATACACGGGCGAGATCGCGCCTCCGATGCTCAAAGCCGTCAACTGTGACTACGTGATCCTGGGACACAGCGAGCGGCGTCACGTTTTCGGTGAGCAGAACGACTTCATCAACGAGAAGGTCATGGCTGCCCGGGCCTTCGACCTGATCCCCATTCTGTGTGTGGGGGAGACGGAGGATCAGCGGGATGCTGGTCGGGCCGAGGAGGTCGTGAGCACCCAGCTCCAGCAGGGCCTGGCGGGTGTCGACATCGCCGCGCCCGACCAGTTGGTCATCGCTTACGAGCCGGTTTGGGCCATCGGCACCGGGAGAACGGCCACTCCGGAGGACGCCCAGGCGATGCATACTCACGTTCGCTCGATTCTCGCCGATCTGTGGGATGAGGAGCTGGCGGAGGGTGTTCGGATCCAGTACGGAGGCAGCGTGAAACCGTACAACGTCGACGAACTGATGGGTCAGCCGGATATCGATGGGGCGTTGGTGGGGGGCGCGTCGCTCGACGTTGACAGTTTCACGCGGATTGTACACTTCAAATAGCGACCCGAGTCCAACCGAATTCAAACCTTGTCCAACTGAATCCAACGACAATTCCAATCCTTTCCGTCATCAAGATGTCGACGGGCATGGTATGCTGTAAGTGGTTGCCAGCTGACTTCCTGGAGATCGTGCTGGGAACTTGTCGTGAAGCACCGACATCAGGACAAGACGTGATAGCAGTGCGTGCAGGGAGGGGTTGATGCAGAGTGGACAGAGTTTCAGCATTGGTCGATTGTTTGGGATCGAAATCCGAATCGACTGGACGTGGCTGATCATCTTCGCCCTGGTCGTCTACAGCCTGGGGAGTACCTTCGGACAGCTTCGTTCGGACTGGGACACGACGTTGCGCTGGGGGGTGGCACTCCTTTCGGCTTTCCTCTTCTTTGGATCGGTACTCGCTCACGAATTGGCTCACTCCTTGGTTTCCCAGGCGCGAGGGAATCCGGTCGACAGTATCACCCTGTTTCTGTTCGGCGGTGTGTCGAATATCCGTGAAGAGCCGGACAGCCCGTTGGGCGAGTTCCTTATGGCTATCCTGGGGCCGCTGACCAGCATCGTGATTGGTCTGGCCCTGATGATCCTAGCTGGCGTGACTGGCGGGGCGATGGGCGCGGTCAGCGATCCGGGCGAAGCGATCGCAGAGGTAGGCCCAGCCAGGTTCATCATTCTATGGCTGGGGTCGGTCAACTTGGTATTGGGCGTCTTCAACCTGATTCCAGGGTTCCCACTGGATGGCGGCCGGGTGCTGCGGTCGATACTCTGGGCGATCACGGACGACCTACGCCGGGCCACACGCTGGGCGTCCTGGATAGGACAG
>Ga0207797_1001472_pt1 | contig 16980 bp, 14 predicted proteins | sample PRCRCaboRojoPR_6_FD_187275 | JGI IMG/M metagenome (GOLD analysis project Ga0207797, IMG submission 187275) | Marine sediment microbial community from Cabo Rojo, Puerto Rico - PR CR 10% Liquid 1 (SPAdes) | ecosystem: Environmental > Aquatic > Marine > Coastal > Sediment | place: Cabo Rojo, Puerto...
AGACGCGGAACGCGAGCTGGGTGGCAAACCGCGCGGCTCGAATCATCCGGAGCGGGTCGTCCTCGAACGTCTCGTGCGGATCGAGGGGGGTGTCGACGGTGCGCCGCTCCAGGTCGCGGCGGCCGTCGAACGGGTCGAGGAGGACGCCGAAGCGATCGGGCACGAGCGGAACCGCCATCGCGTTGATGGTGAAGTCGCGCCGGTGCTGGTCGTCCTCCAGCGTGCCGTCTTCGACGATGGGCTTGCGGGAGTCGGCGCGGTAGCTCTCTTTGCGGGCGGCCACGAACTCCAGGACCAGCGGGTCGGCGGCTTCCGGGTGGGGGGCCCACTCCGCCGGAGGAACGCGGATCGCGGCGGTCCCGAAGTTGGGATAGACGTGCGCCGTCCGGCCGCCCATCGCGTCGGCCACGGCTTCCGCCAGCTCGATGCCGGTGCCGGGCCCCACCGTCACGAAGTCGAGGTCGGTCGTCTCGCGCTCCAGCAGCACGTCGCGGATGAGACCGCCGACAGCATACGCATCGATGCCTTCGCGGGCGGCAATGCGACCGATGTCGCGGAGGATGGGGCCGTACGGGCGGGCGTCCAGGGCCTGCGCGATCGAGTCGATGTCGGTGTACGAACGCACCTGCGTCATGGGGAGGAGGATTCGTCAAGGTCGTCTGCGCGCTTCCTACAGGCAGACGGTCAACGCCGTTCAGACGCTCGGTCGGGATGGCCTCGAATTTTCTGGACAGCCGAAGCGCTGGGTCGTCTACCAGCCGCGAGCATCGACGGCCCAGGTATCCACGACCTCCTCGCCATCCACCACGTGCAGTTCCGACTGGGTGGCGGTGGTCACGCAGGCGTGATTGGGGACGATCTGCAGCCGGTCGCCCACGCCGAACGTGGCGCCGCCCGGCACGCGCATCCATCCGTGCTCTTCCGACAGCTTTGCGACGGTGGCGTGCGGGTGGGGGCGCATGAACGAGGCGTTGTACAAGACGGTGCCGTAGCCCGGCGAGGTGGGCGCCGTGTCGGTCGTCAGGACTTTTTTTCCGGCGTCCACGTAGGCGCGCTCAATGCCGGATGCGTCGCGTCGCTTGCTCACCACGGTGGTGTAGACGGTCAGCGCGCAGTCGTCGAGATCGGCCGCCGCGAGGTCCACCTGAATCGTGTCGTTGAAAACATAGTTGCCCGGTCGAATTTCCGTGATGCGGAACCCGTCCTGCTCGGCATTGGCGAAACAGGCCATCGTCGGCGTTGAGCCGATGCTGATGGCGAACGAACCCGGCTCGACGCCGGGCACGTCGGCCTGTGCCAGTTGCACGGCGACGTCGAGCATGCGGTCGCGCTCCTGACGGCTGATGCGACAGAGCGCCGCTTCGGCGGATTCGTCCTCGCGGGGGCCGCCGTAGGCCTGCCCGGCGTGGGTCAGGATGCCGGCGAGCCGAAGGCCGTCCTGCTCGGCAATGCGCCGCGCCAGCGGGACCACGTCGGCCGACCAGGGGACGCCGCAGCGCCCGTGGCCCACGTCGATCTCCAGCAGCACCTCGGCCGTCTGGTTTCGGTCGGCGTAGAAGGCAGCGGCCTGTTCGGCGGCGGCCTCCGTGTCGACGGTGAAGGAAATGCGAGCGTCCTTCCTCAGCGCGGCCAGGCGCTCGTGCTTGTCGCGCCCGACGACGGGATAGGCCACGCGCACGTCCTCGGCGCCGGCGCCGACGAAGGTTTCGGCCTCTGCCACGGTGGCCACGGTCAGCCCAACGGCACCCTGTTCGATCTGGCGACGAGCCAGCGACGGGCACTTGTGCGTCTTGGCGTGCGGACGGAGCGCCACGTCGTTCGTGTCGGCCAGGGTTTGCATCGCGCGCAGGTTGCGCTGCAAACGCTCCCGGTCGACCAGCAGGCAGGGCGTCGAGAGGTCGTCGATCAACATGGCAGGTGGGCAGGCAGGTGAGCAGGAGCGGGGGAGATACGGGGCCTCAGCGAGCGGCACAAAAAACGCCCGGCACCCCGTGAGGCTGCCAGGCGTGATCCGTTGCTACGGAGGGGAAACGAGCGCTACGATCCCGTGCCGACCTGTCCCATGGCCACGCGCGTGCGGTTGCGGGCACGCTCCAGGGCTGCTTCGGCCGCCTCGCGCTCTTCGCCGCGCAGTCCTTCCTCCAGCCGGCGGCGGGCACGATCCTCCGCATTCTCGGCGCGCTCGACGTCAATCTCGGAGGACGGCTCCACGGTTTCGGCCAGCACCGTGACCTTGTTGTCCACGATCTCCAGGAATCCGCCGCTCGTGGCGAACACAATGCGGTCGTCGTTCACGTCGGCGTAATCGTGCGCGTCCTGGGTTTTCACGACAAGCGGCCCGATGCCGAAAGCGGCGATCAGCGGTGCGTGGTTGTTGCGCACCTCGAACGATCCTTCAACTCCGGGGGCGCGAACGCCGTTGGCTCGTCCCTGAAACACCCGGTCGTCGGGGGTAACGATGTCTACCGTAAGGTTGTCCATGGTTGGATAAGGGGAAAAGGGGAGAGGAAAGAGGGGCAGGCGCGTCCCGCGTCCCCGTTCCCTCGTCCACAAGGTTATTCTTCTTCGAGCATCTTCTCGCCTTCCTCGATCACCTCGTCGATGGTGCCCTTCAGCAGGAAGGCCCGCTCCGGAAGGTGGTCGAGCTCTCCGTCGAGAATCATGCGGAAGCCGCGGATGTTCTCTTCGAGGCTCACGAACTTGCCGGGGATGCCGGTGAACTGCTCGGCGACGAAGAACGGCTGGCTGAGGAAGCGCTGAACGCGGCGGGCGCGGTTCACGGCGCGCTTGTCTTCCTCGCTCAGCTCGTCCATGCCGAGAATGGCGATGATGTCCTGCAGCTCCTTGTAGCGCTGGAGGATTTCCTTCACCTCCTGCGCGGTGCGGTAGTGCTCCGTACCGAGCTGGCGCTCGTTCAGCATCTGGCTGGTGGAGTCCAGCGGGTCGATGGCCGGGTAGATGCCCTGCGTGGAGAGCTGGCGCGACAGCACCGTCGTGGCGTCGAGGTGGGCAAACGTCGTGGCCGGTGCGGGGTCGGTCAGGTCATCCGCCGGGACGTACACGGCCTGGAAGGAGGTAATCGACCCTTTCTGGGTCGAGGTAATGCGCTCCTGGAGGTCGCCCATCTCGCTGGCGAGCGTCGGCTGGTAGCCGACGGCGCTCGGCATCCGGCCCATCAGCGCCGACACCTCGGAGCCGGCCTGCACGAACCGGAAAATGTTGTCGAGGAAGAAGAGCACGTCGCGGCCGCCGAGATCGCGGAAGTACTCCGCGATGGTCAGGCCGGTGAGGCCCACGCGAGCACGCGCTCCGGGGGGTTCGTTCATCTGGCCGAAGACGAGCGAAATGTTGGAATCCTTAACGGCCTCCATGTCGACCTTGTCGAGGTCCCAGCCGCCTTCCTCCATGTCGTGCTCGAACTCGTCGCCGTAGCTCATCACGCCGGACTCAATCATCTCGCGTAGCAGGTCGTTGCCCTCGCGCGTGCGCTCGCCGACGCCCGAAAAGACCGACAGGCCTTCGTGCGCCTTGGCGATGTTGTTGATGAGCTCCTGGATGAGCACGGTCTTGCCGACGCCGGCGCCCCCGAACAGACCCACCTTGCCACCCTTCGGCACGGGCTGAATCAGGTCGATGACCTTGATGCCGGTTTCGAGCACCTCCAGCTCGGAGGCCAGGTTCTCGAAGTCGGGGGCCTTCTGGTGGATGGGACGGTACTCCTCCGCATCCGGCTCCGGGAGCCCGTCGATGGGTTCCCCAACGACGTTGAACAGACGACCGCGAATGTCGGGACCAATGGGCACAGCAATGGGCTGGCCCGTCGCGGCGATGTCCTGGCCGCGTTGCAGACCGTCGGTCGAGTCCATCGCGATGGCGCGGACACGCCGCTCGCCAAGGTGCTGCTGCACCTCCAGAATCAGGTTGTCCCCGTCCTCCCGGTCGACGCGCAGTGCGTCCAGAATGTCGGGAACGCCGTCCGGCGGGAACTCGGCGTCGACCACGGGGCCGACAATCTCGACGATGGTGCCCTTGACTTCGTTGGATCCTACTTCCATGAGATGAGCGTTGGTTGATCAGTACGATGAAGGCGCCGCGGGTCGACATCGCAGGCGCAAGAGGCCGAACAAATCGGTGTGTAACGTACAGTCCGGCGGAGGGAATTGCTCGACGCGCGGACGGGGATTTTGCACAAACGCCGCAAAGAATCGTGGAATTTCGCTGCTGGGGCTCATCGAGAAGGACCGTCCGTCGATTGGCCACCGCCGCAGAGAAGTGTACCGCATGAGGGCGCCGACGAGGGCGCTGCTCTCGCCCCGGCTCGGTCAACCTGAGCGGCGTCTTTCTTTTTCCGGCGCCCCCTGCGTATCATGAGAGCAGATCGCCCTTTTTCAGAACGCTGCTCCAACGCTCATGCACCGATCGCTGCTGTCCACGGTTCGTACGGGTTGTCTTCTATGTCTTCTATGTCTCGTCCTCGGGACATCTGCGGCCTGGGCGCAGGAAGACGCGTCGCTCCCGTCCATCGCCGAACTGACTGAGGGGATGGAAGCCCAGGAGGGGTTCTTTCCGATCTACTGGGACGCCCAGGCCGGAAAGATCTGGCTCGAAATCCCGCGCTTCGACGAGAACTTTTTATACGTGTCGTCGCTGCCGTCCGGTCTCGGGTCCAACGACGTCGGACTCGACCGCGGGCAACTGGGGACCGAGCGCGTCGTGCACTTTGAGCGGGTCGGCCCGAAGGTGCTGATGATCGAGCCGAATCTCGACTACCGCGCCACGTCGGACAATCCCCAAGAGCGGGAGGCGGTGCGCGATGCCTTTGCGCCAGGCGTCGTCTACGGATTCGAGGTGGCGGCCGAGGGCGACGATGGCAGCGTGCTGGTGGATGCCACGGACTTTGTCGTGCGCGACGCGCATGGCGTCGTCCGCCGCCTGAAGCAGACCGGTCAGGGCAGCTTTACCCTTAGTGCCGAGCGGAGCGCTCCCTATCTCCCGAACTTGAAGGCGTTCCCACAGAACACCGAGATGGAGGCGCGCCTCACGTTCACGACGGAGGCGACGCCCGGCGAGCACGTCCGCGACACGGCGTCCGACCCGTATCACGTCACGCTGCGGGTGCGGCATTCGTTGGTGCACCTGCCGGACACGAGCGGCTACACCCCGCGCCGCATGGATCCGCGTTCTGGTTACTTCGGCACCACGTACCGGGATTACGCTGTGCCCATCGGCCAGGAGATCCCGCAGCGACTCATCAATCGCCATCGCCTGACGTGTGCCGGGCCGCGGGACGACGACGGTCTGTGCGAGCCGGAAGAGCCCATCGTGTACTACCTCGATCCCGGCACGCCCGAGCCCGTGCGCAGTGCCCTGCTGGACGGCGCGCGCTGGTGGAACGAGGCCTTCGAGGCGGCGGGCTTCCGCAATGCGTATGAGGTCAAGATGCTACCGGACGACGCCGACCCGATGGACGTCCGGTACAACGTCATTCAGTGGGTGCACCGTCGCACGCGAGGCTGGAGCTACGGCGCCTCGGTTACCGACCCCCGCACGGGCGAGATCCTGAAGGGCCACGTCACGCTCGGGTCGCTGCGCGTGCGGCAGGACTACCTGCTGGCGGAAGGGCTCCTCGCTCCGTATCAGGGCGAGCACGCCGACGGGGTTCCGCCGGACGACGACCCGATGCTGCAGATGGCCCTCGCCCGCATCCGGCAGCTCTCGGCGCACGAGGTGGGGCACACGCTGGGGCTGGCGCACAACTTTGCGGCCTCGGTGAACAACCGGGCCTCGGTGATGGACTATCCGGCCCCGCTGGTGACGCTGGCGGGCGACTCCGTCTCGATCGATCGGGCGTACGACACCGGCATCGGCGAGTGGGACAAGCTGGCAATCCGCTACGGGTACGCCGAGCCAGCGGACGGCCAGTCGGAGGCCGAACTGCTGGACGATGTGGTCCAGGCCGTGCAGGAGGCCGGGCTCTGGTACATCACCGATCGGGATGCCCGCCCGGCGGGTGCTGCGCATCCGAAGGCGAACCTGTGGGAGAACGGCGACGACATGGTGCAGGCCCTGGAGCGCGAGATGGACGTCCGCCGCATCGCGCTCGACCGGTTCGACGCCCGCACGATCCGTACTGGCGAGCCGATGGCGATGACCGAAGAGGCGCTCGTGCCGCTCTACCTGCGGCATCGGTATCAGGTGCAGGCCACGACGAAGCTCGTCGGCGGTGTGACGTACAACTACGCCCTCCGCGGCGATGAGGAGGCCATGCATCCGGAGCGTGTGGACGCCGCCCGGCAGGAAGCCGCCCTCGAGGCCCTGCTGGCCACCGTGACGCCCGAGGCGCTGGCCGTGCCCGAGGTCGTGCGGGAGCACCTGCCGCCGCGCCCGCCAGGCTATCCGTCGAACCGCGAGCTTTTTCCGGGCCGCACCGGACTGACGTTCGATGCCTATGCCCCGGCCGAGGTCGCAGCATCGATGGTGCTGAACGGCATCGTTCACCCGGAGCGCGCGATGCGTCTCGTCGGCCAGCACGACGCCGACGCGTCGCTTCCGAGCCTTCGCTCCGTTCTGACGACCGTCACCGATCGCGTTTGGAAGGCCGACGTGCCGAGCGATGCGTACCGTGCTGAGCTCCAGCGCAGCGTGCAACAGGTGTGGACGGACGTGCTCCTGCAGCGGACGGGGCACACCGACGTGGCGCCCGCCGTGCAAGCCCGCATGACGCAGCACCTGCGCCGCCTCTCCAACTGGCTTGCCAGCAACGCGGGCGCCGATGCCGAGACGCAGGCGCATCGCGGTCACATGCGCGACGCCATCGAACGCTTTCTGCAGCGCAGCCAAGAGGCCGATGCCCCGCCCGCCGAACTCGACACGCCGCCGGGCTCTCCCATCGGCAGCGGTCCCGCGTGGCACGTGCGGCAGCAGCAGCGCGAGGCATGGCTCGATGGCTGGACGCGCGCGCCGCTTCGGTGCTTGCACCGCGAATAGAGCCGAGACAGGTTGGCAGGTGCGTCCGGTTGGTGGCAGGAGGCCGGGGGAAGCGTCCCGGCCCGCCTCCGTCCCGTACTACTGGGCCTCCGGGCCGCTGTCGGTGAAGTGGTCGAAGCCTCCGGGAGAGAGAGGGACGTCTTCGCCGTCGGCACGCTGGATGTGGACGGGGTTGGCCGGGTCGTCCAGCGGTTCGATCTCGCCGATAACACTGTAGGACTGCCGGTCGAGGGCGTCGAGCTTGTCCTCGGGAAGGGTGAAGACGAGCTCATAATCTTCGCCGCCGAAGAGGGCGTAGGCAGGGGCGTCCTCGCCGAATTCGCTGGCGGTGTTGCGCGTCTCGGGATGGATCGGGAGCGCCGGCTCCAGCAGTTTCGCTCCTACGCCGCTGGCTTCGCAGATGTGGTGCACCTCCGAGGAGAGGCCGTCGGAGATGTCGATGAGCGACGAAGGGCGGACGCTGGCCTCGGCCCAATCGTGCACCGTCTTCAGCTGGGCCGGCGGCGCGAGGTGCCGCCGAATGACGTACGAGAACGGGTCCAGGTTCGGGTCAAACTGCTGCCCCTTCTGCTTCAGGCCCTCGCGCTGGGCGAGCAGCACCTTGAGGCCGGCATAAGAAGCGCCAAGATCACCGGTTACGCACAGCTTGTCGCCCACCTTGGCGCCGCTGCGGTACACGACGTCCTCCTCGTTGGCTTCGCCGATCACCGTCACGGTCAGCGAGAAGCTGTGATCGCCTGTCGTGTCGCCGCCGACCACCGTCGTGCCGTACGCGTCGCAGGCCTGCCGGATGCCTTCGTAGACCTGCTCCACCATCTCGACGGACACGTGCTGCGGAATGCCGATCACAACCGTGGCGTAGCGCGGATCCGCGTTCATGGCTGCAATGTCGCTCACGTTCACCGACATCGCCTTGAAGCCGAGATGCTCCATCGGCATGAACGTGCGGTCGAAGTGGATGCCCTCGATGAGCGTGTCGGTCGTCGCGAGGTGGACGTGCCCGGCCTCGTCGATCCGGTAGACTGCAGCGTCGTCCGAAATGCCTGCGACGAGATTTGGATCGTCGGGCTCGCCGAGCGTATCGCGCATGTGGGCGATCAGCCCGAATTCGCCGACATCGGCGATGGCCGTCTGGTTTGGGGCATCTTCGAGGGGCGATTCGGTCTCCATAGACGCGGTCAGATCGAGGCAGAAGAAGGAAACAGTGGATCACACGGATACTCGGCCCCTCCCCGTGTGTTTGCCACAGCGGCAATCTTGCATCATTCTGGACATGGAGGCCGGCCGCGCCGCGCGGCAAGAGACCGAGAAGGAAACCGGTCGGATGCGCGGGCCGTGCATCGTCCGGCGAACTTATCCGGCGAACTTATCCGGCGAACTTATCCGGCGAACTTGTAGCCAATGCCGTAGACCGTTTCGATGAACTGCGGATCGGTCGGGTCGGGCTCGATCTTCTTGCGCAACGACGCCACATGCCGGTCGATCGTCCGGGTCGTCACGTCCCCACTGATGCCCCACACGTCGCGCAGTAGCTGCTTCCGGCTGATGGTGCGGCCCCGATGCTTGACGAGGTACTCCAGGATGTCGAACTCCAGGGCGGTGAACTCAATCGGCTCGCCCTCGCGCGTGGCCGTATGGTTGGCGAAGTTGACCGTGATGCCGTCGAACGAATAGGCATCCTTGGTGCGGGTCTCATCCGGCTGACTGCGGTTGAGCACGGCCTGTACACGCGCAGCCAGCTCTTTGGCGTCGAACGGCTTGGTCACGTAGTCGTCGGCCCCGAGCTCGAAGGCACGGAGCTTGAACTTGTCCTCCGATTTGACGGTGAGCATAATGACGGGCGAGTCGACGCCGGCCTTGCGGGCCTCCCGCAGGATCTCGAAGCCGTCCTTCTCCGGAAGCATCACGTCCAACAGCACGACATCGTAGGGCGGCAGGGTCGTAATTTCTTGAAGGGCTTTCTCGCCGCTCGTGACGCGCGACACGTCGTAGCCCTTCATGGAGAAGAAGTCTTCGAGGCCGGTACCCACCTCGCGGTCATCTTCCACGATGAGCAGCCGTGCGCTCTGGGTGTTGGTCGCGGGATTGTCGGGCGTTCTCATATCCATCGGCGTAGAGAGAAGAAAAGAGCGGCACGCGGGCCAGCGGACAGGTGCTTAGGCATGCCTGCAATCCAGGTTCCACGTTTGTAACAATTTCGGCTACGAGGCGGAATCTGTCAACAGGGTTTCGTACATCCGGTACGGCGTTTCGGTCATGCCGAGCGCCTCGTACGTACGCCGCGCGTCTGCGTTGGTGCGTTCCACGTAAAGGCGCAGGCCGCACACCCGATCGGCGGCCTCCGCATGCGCCTCGACGTGGGCGTGCAGCGCCGAGTAGACGCCCTGCCGGCGCGCTTCCGGGAGCACGTACACGCTCTGGATCCACCAGAACGTCCCGTTGCGCCAGTCGCTCCATTCCGTGGTGATCATGAGTGCCCCGACAGGCCGTCCGCCGCGCTCGGCAAGGTAGTAGAAGCCATCGGCCTCTCCGGCGAGCAGCGCGCGGACCCCCTCTCGAATCGTCTCTGGGTCAAGCGACTTGTCCTCGGTCTCGGCCGCCATGGCTTCGTTGAACTGTGCCAGCGTCTCAAGATCGTCGAGGGTGGCCTCTCGAATGGTGAGCGGAGGAGGCATGGGACTACGCAACGGCAGTGAGAAGACGCGCGAGGGGGCACCGGCGCTCCCGTCGAGCCTACGAGCCCCGGTGGCAACAGAAAACCGGTGCATGAGATCAGGCCTCATGCACCGGCTGGAACGCAAATCGTCGTGCTGACGGACGCCAGCGATCCGTGCTGATGGACAGCAGGGATGCTAGAACGGCAGATCGTCGTCGGGCTCGAACGTTTCCTCGTCGGACGAGTCTTGCGAGGAGGCCTGCTGCTGTTGCTGGCCCTGCTGGCTTTGCTGGCCCTGCGGCTGTCCGGCCCGGGGCTGGCGCGGCGGGCGACGCTGGTCAAACTCGTCGGCGGGCGCACCGTCGCCGGGGGCAGCATCGCGCTGCCGGTCGAGGAACATCATCTCGCGTGCTTTAACTTCGGTGGTGTACCGCGTGTTGCCGTCGCGATCTTCCCACGACCGGGTTTGCAGCGAGCCTTCGAAGTAGACCTGCGATCCCTTTTCCAGGTACTCATTGCAGATCTCGCCAAGCCGCGCCCAGGCCACGACGTTGTGCCACTCCGTCTTGTCGACGAGGTTGCCATCGCGGTCCTTGTACGACTCGTTCGTGGCCAGCCGCATATTGCAGACGGCCGTGCCGCTCCCGGTGTACCGGAGTTCAGGGTCCTGTCCGAGGTTGCCGATGAGAATCACTTTGTTAACTCCACGAGCCATGGTCTTGGAGGTGCTTTATGAAGATTGGGCGAAGGAACGCGAAGGCGCTCATGGTCACGGTCGCAGGCGAGGCGGCAAACAAGCGGCGTCCATGCGGTGATGCCTCGGCGGTATGTGCAGCCATTGTGCCCCGCGGCTATACTATATAGACACATGAGCGCAGAAAACATAACGTCTGGGGGCAAGAAAATGTCCGGGGCTGACATCCCTCCGTCAGGCCGGGGGCGGCCCGGTGTGAAGATGCAATCCGGACCTCTGACGAGGCACGCCTCGCATTGGGATCGAGAGGCGCATCCGAGGTCGTCAGGCAAGAAGGGATTGCACGCGCTGGTGGAACTGCTGGGCATCGCCGTCTCCGATGTAGTCGATTGCCACGCTGCCGCGGCCCCGGGCGATCTCCAGGGTTTCGTTGATCCCCGTACTGTGACGGACGGAGGCGACTCGACGCAGCGGGATGCTTTCCTGCTCGTAGCCGCTCAACTTCGCGGCGTAGGCCAAGATGCGCTCGGCCGTTACCACGAGCACAGCCCGCCGATCGATCGATTCGCCCTCATACGTGCCGTAGACCCAGGCTTCGATGCATTCGTCAGAGTTCAGATGGGTGCGCAACTGACTCAGGAGGTGTTCGGCGCGGCGGTTTTCGGGGGTGGGGAGACCGTCGGCCATTGGAGGCAGGGGAGAGTCCTCGATCGATGGGCGGGTCGCGAAATATCCGCCCACCCCGAGGAGGGCCAAAAGGAAGAATCCCAGGGCGAGGTACAGGAGCATCGTTCGTCGTGTGTCGGTGGCGCTGCGCAGGAACAACCGCGTCAACAACGTCAAACCTCGGCCGATCGGTCCGCGTCACCGAACGTGCGCCGTGGAGATGCGACCAAAACGCCGGGCGTTCGATTCTGTGAGCACATCGTAGTTCCCGACGGATCTGAGGGGGCGCGGCGCAGCGCTTCTGGTGCCCGGTGAAGGGACGGCGAGGATTGATGTCTCCTTGGACCGGAGATGCGTAACGGAGGTACTGTCTCCTAGACGTATCTCCCATCGATATCGATTTTTTGTCGAGCCGTGCGTGCTTTGGATCGATCCCGTCGTCTTGTCGCTGTTCTCGTGGCTGCCCTGCTCCTGGTCGGAGGAGGCACCACGGCGTGTCGCACCCTCGATACGGAGGAAGACCTCGCGGTGGCGCCCGATGCCGCGACAGTGCTGTGGTCGGGAGGAATAACGCCAACGTCGGCCCGCGTCCACGCCCGCGTTCCCGCTCAGTCCGTCGATTCAAGTGCAGCGGTGCGGCTGGCCGTCAGTCCGGCAGCAGATTTCTCGGAGACGCGGTTCGTCTCGCCAACGGCCGCCCACGATCTCCCGGAGGTTATGGCGTTCCAGATTCAGTCGCTGCGTCCAGAGACGACGTACCACTATGCCCTGGCCTTCAACGGAACAATCGACCGGTCGCGCCGCGGGCAGTTTCAAACGTTCGGAGAGGGGCCGCACTCCTTCCGCGTGGCGATGGGCGGATGCGCGAAGACCGGGTCGCAGCACCGCGTGTTCGACGTCATTCGCCGTCAGAACCCGGATCTGATGCTGCATCTGGGCGACCTGCATTACGAAGACATCGATGTGGCCGATCCGGCGCTGTTCCAGGAGGCCTACCACACGGTGCATGCGTCCCGCACGCAGTCGGCGCTGTATCGATCGGTGCCGATCGCGTACATGTGGGACGACCACGACTACGGACCCAACAACAGTTCGCGCCGGGCTCCGGGGCAAGACGTGGCGCAGCGCATGTATCGGGCCTACGTTCCGCACTATCCGCTGGCGGCGGGGCAGGGCGCGAATCCCGTCTATCAAGCCTTTACGATCGGACGGGTCCGATTTCTGGTGACGGATCTCCGCTCGGCGCGGACGCCCAACGATGCGGTCGGTGTTCAAAACCGCACAATGATGGGAGCGGAGCAGAAAGCCTGGTTCAAGGAGCAGCTGCGCCAAGCCCGTGACACCTACCCCGTAATCGCGTGGGTCAGCTCGGTGCCCTGGATCGCCAATGACCCGGACGCGCTCGACCGGTGGAGTGGATACGAAGCAGAGCGCCGCGAACTGGCTACGTTTATGGACTCCATCGGCGTGGCCGATCAGCTCGTGGTGCTCTCGGGAGATGCGCATATGGTGGCGCTCGACGACGGTACGCACAACCACTACGGTCAACCCGGGGGGGGCGGATTCCCGGTCGTGCATGCCGCGGCACTCGACCGACGCGGCTCCACCAAGGGCGGGCCCTATACGCACGGTCCATACCCGAATCGCGTAACCCTCTTCGGCCAAAACGACGGGCAATTCGTGCTGATGAACGTCGAAGACGACGGCGGCGAGGAGGTCTGCATCACGTGGACGGGCCAACGCGTCCCGTACGATGCGCAGCGCACCGTCGAGCTGGTGGAGTGGTCGAAGTGCTTCCCGGCCGATCCATGAGCGCGATGCGCCCCGTTGCACGGGCCGGGTGCGCCACTACGCCTCATACTTGTCGATGACAGCCGCTGCGCGCTCCTGCGCCGTCTCGGGCCAGGACGCGATGTACTCGTGCAGCGTGGCAATCATCTGGGGCCGCTCCTGCGGCTCGGCCGCGGCGAGCTTCTCGTCCATTTCGTGGAGGCGACGCTCCAGCTTCGAGCCGCTCTCGTCTGCACTCGTATCGACCGAAGGAGGCGGTGCGGCATCGGAGGCGTCGGGCCCGGAAGCCGCAGGGGGCGGGGCGGGCGCGTCCGGCGGCGTCTGCCGGGGCGCTGATGAGGTCGGGGGCGGCGCATCGGCCGGTGCGTCGTCCCACTCAGCCGATGCGCCAGCGTCCGGCTCCGGAGCCTCATTCGAGGCCTGGCGCATCTCGTCGCTGGTGTACAGGCCGCTCGTCTGGTTCGGAAAGGCCTTGCGAAGCCCGAGTGCCTCGGCGCACTTGGCGAGCATGTGTGGGCCCATCTTGTCCCACATAAAGGTGGGCTCGCCGTGCCGATTGGTCGACACGTAGTCGCTCCAGCGTGCAACGGCCCACAGCGGTTCGGTAAAGTCGCTGCGCAGGATGCCCACCTTGGCGGCGGCAGGGGGGCGGTCGCTCAGCCAGACCTCCTGCCACTCGCCCTCGTCGCCGCACCAGAAGGGGCCTTTCTGTCCGGCATACTTGCCGGTGCGCTCGGCGATGACGCGCAGTCCGTCGATGGACACCTGGATGTCCATCACCTCGCGCCCCTCGCGGCTGTCCCAGCGACGAATCGCGTAGATCTGGCGCGCAAACGGGTCGAGGCCCGTCCGCTCGCACTGCCGAATGAAGGTTGCGAACTCGTCGTCCGTGGCGCCCTCGCAGACCGTGCGGCGTAGCAGTTCGCGATCGTCCTCGCTGAAGGACACGCCGGTGTCGCGACTGGCTGCCGATCCGTCCTCCGGAACGGTGTCTGATGCGTGCGTCTCGGCGGTCGAACCGGTCGGCTCGTTGCTCGAGGGTCCGTTCGAGGTCGTCATTGGTCGAATCCGTGCGGGCTCACCCATGGTTGATCGTGCAATGCTTGCAAGTGGGATACGGAAAGGACGCAGGCGTGTGCCCACGTGCCCTGTGGATCAACACGATACGAACCGGGGCTGACACCGTCGCGTCAGGGGCCGATCCTCTGGGGGCTGAATTCCGTGCGTCGCCCCGCTTCAGCTGCGGAACAGGGTGCCGATGGTGCCGACGACCGCCGTGTATGCGGCCGATCCCAGCCAGAGGGCATACACGAGCACGTCGTTGGTCGCGGAAGTGTGAAGGGCCAGGAGGGTAACGAGCAATCCGTTGTGCACCAGCGCCACGACGAGGCCGCCCACGAAGGCCTGCTGCGGCTGGATGCGAAGCGGATCTCGCTCCTCACTCGCAAACATGCCGAGCAAAAACCCGACGAGCGTCTTCACGAACATATGGATGCCCCACATGCCGTAAACGGCGTCCATGGCGAAGCCGAGTCCGAATCCCATGAGCGACGCACGGCGGCGTCCTTGATGCAGGGCATACCAGGTCAGGTACAGCAGAACAGCATCCGGGTAGCTGCCAAAAAGGGTCAGGCGTCCCAGCACGAGCCACTGCAGCAGAAAAACGCCCAGGGCGACGAGAAGATGACGGGAGAGAAGAGACATGCGTGTGCGGAATTCGACGCGGCGGGCGTCCGCGTGGAGGGCGAAAGGCGCTGCTCCTCCGCACGGCACCGTCCGTCTGGGGCCGTGTGCGTTTGCCCATTTGAAGCGGCAAAGCAGAGGAGTGCGGGCCGCCCGTCAGGAGGCGGGGGCTGACGTGATCGTTTCCACGATGTCGTCGATGGTTCGGGCGATCTGATAAGAGGGGCTGGTGTAGTTGTTGGCAAAGAACGCAAACGCCACGCGGTGGCCGTTGGGGCGCTGGGCGTAACCGCTTAGGGCGCGTACAAACCGGAGCGATCCGGTTTTTGCTTGGACCGGCTCGCGATGAAGGCGATATTCGAGGGTGGTGTTGTTCTCGCCGCCTCCGGGCAGGGAGGCCAGGAAGGCGTTGCGCGCCTCGTGGTCGTTCATGTGGGCCAGCAGGTGCACCATGGCGCGCGGCGATATCAGATTTTTCCGCGACAGACCGGACCCGTCGCTCACCAAGATGTCGCGTGTGTCAATGTCGGCGCGGCGCAGGAAGGTATCGGTGCGCCTGGAGGCGCCGCGCGTCGATCCGCCCCAGCCGTACGTGCGGAAGACCTGCTCGGCGTAAAAGTTGTTGCTGCGCTTGTTGATGGCCGCGACGATCTCGGACAGCGGCGGCGACAGAGACACGAACAGCGGGTCGGCGCGAGTGACGGATTCCTCGAGGTCGTCGATGTCCACCACGCGCAGGCTCGTCTCGATGCCGGCGTCCTGCAGATGGCGGACGAAGTTGCGGAGCGTGTAGGTGGTGGGATTGCTGACCGGGACGTGCTTGGTGCCGCGGTACGACCGGGGCACCGATCCCTTGAGGAACAGATGGTTCGACTCGAATGCCCGTGTGATCTGCAGAGAGCTTCCGCGACCGCGCGAGCTGGTGCGGGCCTCGTTGGTGACGTGTACCGCGCCGGCCGGGCGCACCTCCACGTGCGGGGCCTGCCCGGGTGCCGACGACGTCACCTCCACGGCCACCACGTTGTCGCGGTACGACAGCCCGCCCGCGCTGGCTCCGATGTAGCGTCCGGACTGCCGCGTGATGTAGTCCACGTTCCATCCTTCGGGATAGGGCCGGTCGTCAAAGCTGTTGTCATCGCCGATGAGGCGCCCCTGAACGCGCCGCACGCCCATTTGCGCCAGGCGCTCGGCCCAGCGTTGCAGCGGGTCGGTGCTGCGCAGCTCCAGGCTCCCAAAGGTGGGATCGCCGGAGCCGCGGACGATCAAGTCGCCGCGGAGGGTGGAGTCGCGCACCGAGCCGTCGAAATGAAGCGTCGTCTCGTAGCGGTAGGTCGGTCCGAGCGCGTCCAGAGCGGTGGCGGTCGTCAGCAGTTTCTGGTTCGAGGCCGGGAGGAACCCTTTGTCGGGATTGCGTGCGTAGAGCATCTCCCCAGTTTCGAGATCGCGCACGGCACCTCCCCAAAATGCGCCCTCGGCTTGCCGCTGCTGCAGGACGCGGTCGATCTGGTCGCGGAGCGCGGGCGGCGAGGCCGAGGGGGAGTGAGGCGGCTGAACGGCCAGGGTAGGGAGCGCCACGCACAACGCGAGAGCGGCAACGAGGCCGAAGGGAAAGGGCAATCCGGAACGAATCATGCGAAGGACGGGACGCAACCAGCGGTCGGCACGAGGGGCGCGCACGCGACGGTGCGTGCAGTCGCATGGAACCTTCCGTGCCTGCTCTGGTTTCCGCCGCCGCGATCGTAACGGGAGCCCTTGCAGGTCTCGATCGCGCTTCCGTTCGTTCTCCGCCGCAACCGACGACGCACGCTCTCTATGCCCAAGACCTCCCGAAAGCGCGGCACCGGTCGGCTCGTGTTCCAGCGCCGGAACTACGTTCTGCTCGTACTCGGCGTGGCCCTCGTGGCCGTGGGCTTTGCGCTCATGCGCATCGAAAACGAGTTCGAAGGGTTCATCTCGCTGTACATCGCCCCGCTCATCATCTTGGGCGGCTACCTCGAAATCATCTACGCGATCTTGTGGCGCTCGCCCTCCGAAGAAGCGTCGGACGCTGAGGCGTAGAACACAGCACGGCCGGGTTCTCTCGTCCCAGCGGGGCTATCGGGTGCGAATCTCGAAGCGGCCGTCGTGCGAGCTCAGGCGGATGCGCGGGCCGCCCCCATGGATGCGTCCGCGGTAGTTTGCCTCGTCATCGTCGTCGTCCCTAACGCGGTACGGCCCGAGGTCGAACGTGGCATCGAGGTCGGCGTCGTCGTCGAAGTCGGTCGACAGGTCGAAGCCCGCGCCGGAGGGCATGGCGAGCGTGAAGGTGCCCTCGTGCGCGTCGATGCGCACGTCCCGCGTCAGGGTCGCGAACAGGATGCGTGCGTCGCCCTCGTGGGTGTCGAGCTTCAGACCGCCGTTCAGCCCGTCAACATGGAGCCGGCCCTCGTGGCGGTCGATCGTCAGGTCGCCGGTGATGGAGCGCATCGTAATGCGGCTCTCGTGCGAGTCGATCTCGATGTCG
>Ga0207797_1001473_pt1 | contig 16978 bp, 11 predicted proteins | sample PRCRCaboRojoPR_6_FD_187275 | JGI IMG/M metagenome (GOLD analysis project Ga0207797, IMG submission 187275) | Marine sediment microbial community from Cabo Rojo, Puerto Rico - PR CR 10% Liquid 1 (SPAdes) | ecosystem: Environmental > Aquatic > Marine > Coastal > Sediment | place: Cabo Rojo, Puerto...
GTATTGTATCGGGTTTACCCCGTGGGAAATTGGGTTCCCGGTTTTGGCTGGATAAGTGATTGAACAGGAAATAATTTCCTACGGGGTGAATGAGAACGCGTCTCCGAGAACCCCGCACGGCGCATACAGCTATACGTAGCCCATGATGATCTTAAAGTTGATTAAACCCATTTTGAGAAGCCGTACCAGGGGATTTCAGATTATAAGAAAATGTTGAGAATGACTCACGATATTTTCCTGATCTGAGCATAATCTGTATACCAATCCCTTTATTTTTAATTCTCAAGCAATCTTATGTGAAAAAATAACAAGAACAGGATTTTGGAAAATACAGATATTCAGAGAAAAATTAAAAGACAGACAAAAAAATTTCTTTTTTTTTTAAGGCGTTTAACCAAAGATAAAGAAACATGCATGTTATCTAACATATCCCTATCATAACTGAGAATCAATAAGCATTTAATAGTTTCTCCATAAACCCGTTACCCGAATCCCGCCGGAATCATATAAATTAAAAGATGACAAAAGTCCGGTTTTACAATCCTTAAAATACACTTGGTTTTTCTTTTATTTGCTTCCGAGTTTTAACAAACACACCCCCTATGAAAAAGCACTTAACAATTTTAGGTTTGTTGGTAGTATGTACAACTTTTTCTTTCAGCCAACAAAGATGGTATGTAGACAAATCAGCATCAGGGCAGGAAAATGGAAAATCCTGGGAGGATGCATTCACCCATCTTGAAGATGCCCTTTCACAGGCTTGTTCCAACGATACGATCTGGGTAGCTGCCGGCACTTACAAACCAAATGACAGCGATCCTTCGAATACGAACAGGAGAAATTATTATCCGGTTTTTTCTGATATGGCTTTGTTTGGTGGCTTCTCGGGCTCAGAAAGCAAGCTTAGCGAGCGGGATTTAGCAGCCAATCCTACGGTTTTAAGCGGAAATATAGGCGATGAATCAGTTCAAACCGATAACCTGCTGCATATTTTTAATTTCGCCGACCTGGCAGACAGCATTAGTGTAACCATTGACGGGTTCACCATTCAGGAAGTGTACACCGACAAATATACCATGATGGGATCTACTAGTTACAAGGGTGGTGCTATCCTGACAAACAAATTCCTCAAGCTGCAAATAAACAATTGCCGCATTCATAGCAACTATTCCGAGAATCATGGTTCCGGGATATCCCTGATATCAGGAACTCAGGCAACCCTTTCAAACTGCCGTTTTGAATCGAATGTATCTTTTGGGTTTGGCAATTCCATATACTGCGAGGCTGATGATGTTCGGATTGAAAAGTGCGTTTTTGAATCTGACAGTACTGCAGGATGGGGTGGTTCTGTTGTTTTAGCAGGTGCGGCCGTTATAGACAGTTGCACCTTCAGCAACAACGTTTCTGTTGATGGAGGAGGAGCTGTATATTGCAAAAGCAAAAATTTTGAAATCCGACATTCATCCTTTTATAACAATACATGCCATAATTATGAGGGAGGAGCCATCTCGGTTCGCAATGACAATGCAGGTATCATCTCCAACTGTAAGTTCAAGGGCAACAATGCATTGGACTATAGCACAGGAGGAGCCATTGGAATAGATGGATCTTCCCCGGTCATTGTCAATTGTTTGTTCGATTCGAACAACGCACATCAAGGCGGTGCCATATACGGTTACTCCTCGCCTGCTGAAATTGTTGGAGCAACCGTTGTCAATAATACCACAAGGGAATCCAACGGTTACGCCATTCATTTCTATATGGGCGGAAGTGCTACCCTCACCAACAGTGTTGTTTGGAATAATGGAGGCGAGGTGAAAGAAAGCTATATCAATGTTTATAACTCTGCCATTATGAATGGATATTCCGGGGGTAGCAACATCATCTCCCTGTCCCAGCAAAACAGTGATCCGAGTGGGCCTAATTTTGTGGACCCGACAAATGAAAAATACAGGCTAACCTCAGCATCTCCGCTGATCGATGAAGGCCAGGAAAATACTCATTACAGTCCGGTTGACCTGGGTGGGAATCCAAGAAAATCAGGAATCAGCTGCAATGATCTGATATATGATATAGGCGCCTTTGAATACTTTGCTGATGGCCTGGTTCATGATCCATTCACTCAACAAAGTATGAACGGAAGGATCATCAAAGAAAATGAGCCCCTTGTATTAAAGGCCGATTCACTGCAATCGGGTAGCATGACCACCACATGGTATCACAATAATTCCTACCTGCAAGAGGGTACCCGGCTTGAGATTGCCAATTTTTCGGCAGCAGACACAGGGATGTATTACTTTACCAACCAAACTTCCTGTGGTACTAAACATTCTGATACCATTCATCTGGCAATGCCTGTTGACATTCAAATCCATAATCAGCCTCAGGACAAATATGCCCGCAAAAATACCAACGTTCAGCTTCAGGTCGATGCAAAGGGAAATGATTTAGGCTATTACTGGTTTAAAAACGGGAAAAGGCTTTGCAGTAAAAACAAACCGTCTTTTTCCCTGGATAGTGTCTCCGGTGCTGATCAGGGAACCTATTATTGTAATGTATATTCCCCCTATTTGTCTGTGAATTCGGATACCGTGCAGTTGAGCGTCTTCACCAAAGACACGAACCATGTATCTATCTGTTCCGGGGATTCCATCCTTGTTCAGGGTTCCTATCTAAAATCTACCGGAATATATCGGGACACCCTGACGGGTCAGCAGGGTGCAGACAGCATCATCATTACTGATTTAACCGTTCATGACAGCTATCATTTTAAAGAGCAGGCAAGCCTTTGTGTGGAGGACAGTTTGTACTTTGCCGACCAGTATATTAAGCACTCCGGTATCTATTATGATTCTTTACAGACAGTGAATGGCTGCGATAGTGTATATCAACTAAATGTAACAATGCATGATACTTTCAGAACGGATTATTCCGTATCGATGTGCGAGGGCGACAGCGTTCAAATTGCCGGTAGTTATCGGAAACAAGCGGGAATATATACCGATTCCCTGCAAACCATTCACGGATGTGACAGCCTCATTGTTACTTCACTAGAGGTAAAAGAGCATACAAGCACCACAGTAAATCCCTCCATCTGTGAGGGCGATAGCATTTTTGCAGGGGGTGCCTGGCAATTTACAGAAGGCACTTACTACGACACCCTTCAGGCAGCCAATTCATGCGATAGTGTGGTGATCACCCAATTAACTGTAAACCCTTCGTATACCAAGGAAATAGAAAAAACCATTCAGGAAGACGAGAGTTATTTTGCCGGGGGAAAAGAACAAACCACTTCAGGGGTTTACTACGATACCCTCTCATCCGTGCACGATTGCGACAGCATCATTATCACTTATCTGACTGTTGAAGAGGACCAGGAACCCACTAATTTGCCAGGGTCTCATGAGCGATCCGCCGTGAAAATTTATCCCAATCCTGCCGGCAACAGGTTATACATTGAAACCAGCCGTCTTTTGCCGGATAAGATAGTCGTTATGGATCTGTTGGGGCATGTGATCAAACAAAAAAACAACAGTAAAACAAAACACGAACTGGATTTGTCAGATTTGTCTCCCGGCATCTATTTAGTCAGCATAAAAACCGGAAATAAAGAATTGCACTACAGAATCATAAAGAAATAAGACCTGTCAGGTTTATTAACGCAACATATACAGGGATGTTGGCCAGTCAGTGGACAGGACGAGCCTAATACACAATATAAGACAATTGGGGTTCAGTGGTTTGCAAGCATTTGCTCTCGCATCAAATTTCTGCAACGGTGGATAAGAACGCGCCTCGAGAACCCAACCGTTTCATACTGCAAACCTTGCACAATTTTTCGCACATAATGTTCGGAATTATTCAGAACTTTTTTATCTTTGTAGAAATAAAATTGTGATTTGAAGCTTTTAAATAAACAGAAACTTTATAGGTTACAGCGGAAAAATCGTGGGAACAAGAAATTAATCAAGGCTATTAATAAGTTAATTGATGACCTTGAAAGTACTGATTGGGTTAAACCCAAAGATCTTTTACAAAAAAGGCCTGATGCAGATAATGTTTATAAAGGCAAATTCTATTTTTTCGACATACACATCTATAGGACTTTGGTTTTAATTGAATTTGATGAAGATGGAGAAATGACTGTTGTTTGGGTAGGAAATCATGACGAATACGAAAATACATTCAAAAATAACCGACGGGTTATAAGGAAATGGCTTATTGATAATGAATGGATTTAAATTGAAAATTATGAAAGAATTAAAAGATATACAAGACATACAGAATGTAGAGAAATTGGAAAATGAATACGATTTTGAAAAGGCTTTTCTCCTTGACAAAAAACTTCGTTTAATGGTTAAGGACCATCCTGAATTGAAACCCTTGAAAAAAAAGTTAAGGAGGCTAATGAGTGATTATGAGGATCGGGTATGGTCTGATCCTGAAAAAGTCTCAGAAGAACAGGTGGAAGAAAGTGAAAATGCAGAAAGGACGGTTGAAGCAGAAAGAAAATTTATAAAAAAACGAAAAGAGGCAATAAGAAAAAAGTTAAAAGAATATGATATGACTCAGCAAGATTTGGGAAAATTGTTAGATCATCCTAAATCATATATTTCCGAACTAATGAATGGTGTATCTCAATTTTCAATGAAAGACCTGGTTATTATCCACCGGTTGTTTGGGATAAGCCTAAAAACATTAATACCTACCTATTTGCAGTCAGATACCCGCACTAAGATTAATGAGGCCATCAACAAATTAAACAAGCCGAAATTAAAGTTAAAGAAGGATGACATCTTGAGTGAATAATTCCCAAAACCTGTCAGATTTGGGAATTTTACCCTCAAATAGATTAAAAAAGCTCAAAGAAAGTGGAAAAGGTTTTTACAGTATCCGAATGAATGACCAATGGCGAATCATTTTTCAAATTTTAGACCAGTCTCATAATGGAAAGGATAATAGGCAAACTTGATCAATTACATGATCTATGCCAAGATTATGATTTTAAGACCATGTATGTTTTTGACTATGCATCTTTAAATGATATGAATGCGAACAGTGATATAGATATAGCTATTTATATGACATAAAAGAAGCGATTGACTCAATTTATGAATATCCTGGTGACAAGCGGGATTTTTTGAATATAAAAGAAACAAGTGACTCAGAAGAGGGGTAGAACAAGAACTTGAGATCATTGGAGAAGCCATTAACAGATTACTGGAGATTGACCCCAATATAGAGATCCCCGAAAGGCTGAACAGATTATGAATTTCCCACGGGGGAAATAAATTTCACCCCGTGGGAATGTAAAATTTCAAAAATACACTCAGAATCCCGATATAGACACAAACGCTGAATCACGGCCGGTAAACAGGCGTTTGAGGGGTGTGCCATCCGGTATGGTAACTTCGGCGATGCAATAAGCCTCACCGGTATTCCTGCCTGTAGCTGTACCGCCCTCTTTAACTGTAAATACCGTTGTATCGCTCGACCACCATTTCAGTTCTATGTCGGGGTTGTCAATATCCAGGGTATCGCCTGACTCTGTTATTACAAGAGCCGAAAAGTCACGCTGTTCGCCTACATTGAAAGCCGCTTCTTCCGGCTGTATAATAACCCCTTTGGCAGTCGGGCCCTCGGTTTCCTCTTCTTCTTCACAACTACCCAAAAGCACCATTGCCAAAAATATAAGCAATGCACCTTTGATCCTAAAAATAATGCTTCTTTCCTTTTTCATAACTTATCTCTGTTTTGGATTAAACATAAAAGCAGGAGAAAAGTGATCCCCTATTTTTTTCGAATCAGGACCACACCATTTGCTTCTTTACTTATGGATGTTATTTATTGTAATGCCAGGATTTGAATGAAACTGGCTTTGTATTCTACAGATTGCCAGAGATAAGTTTTAAAAAGAAAGTTCCGGCAGGTAGAATTTCAGATATTTCGTAATTTACATATTATTAAACAGATCGGTGTGAGGAATGTTCATTTCCCGGTAATTTAATTCTATCCTTTGCGGAAATTGATAGGGAGGGAATCATTTAAATGTCTGGATATAAAAATAAACCATACTAAAGGTCTTTAAAATCCATTCTTGTATCATATTATTCTTTACTTTGTGTGCCTATATGAGGTACTTTGTGCTCCTTCTTTGTGGTTAAAACATAAATTATTTAACCACGAAGGAGCACAAAGGATTTCTCAAAGGAACACAAAGGATTTTACCATACCCCCGCTGCTCATTATTTTTAAGGCTCGTAATCGGTGGCGAGTACCTGGAATTCGGTCCGGCGGTTGATCTGATGTGCTGTTTCCCTCTGCTTTTCTGTTTCCAGGTTCTTGATGAATTGTTCTGTCAGCTCATCGCCCTGGTCGAGGAATTCATATTCCTCTGCCAGTTGCTGATCCACTTCCTTGGGTTTTGTGGCTGCATACCCTTTGGCTCTTAGTCTTTCCGGATCAATACCATGGTCGATCAGGTAGTTGACCACAGATTGTGCCCTTTTGGTAGACAATTCAATGTTGTAACCGTGTTCTCCCCTAAAGTCGGTATGGGCCCGTAGTTCTATAATTACCCTGGGATTATCCCTTAATGTTTCCACCAATTGGTCCAGTGCCTTTTTGGATTCCGGTCTCAGGCTCCAGTCATCATAATCATAGAAAATGTTAGGCAGCTCAATGGGCTCCTCGATGGATGAAAGCAGGACCTCCGGCTTAAATACCTTGCTTGATTCAAGTCCGGTGGTGGAGACATTTGCTTTATTGGTCAGATATTTCTTTTTGGAAGCTACGAAAACATAATCGGTTTCAGGGCGGAGCATGAACTTGAACTGGCCGTCCTCGCCTGTTTGGGAGCTCATGGTCATCCCGTCGCTCCCCACGAGTTTGACCTGGGCATTCTGAATGGGCTTTTCTGATTTTTTATCTTTTACCACACCTTCGATGCTGAATTTTAAGGGTGGCAGAACAAAAGAGAAGATCTCATCATCGCCTTCCCTGGATGAACTGAAATATCCCCTTTCTTTTTCCGCTTCAAAGATGATCCCGAAATCATCGTGGGTGGAGTTGATCGGGTACCGCATGTTTTCCACATTATAAGATCCGTTGCCCTGAACGGTGGCTTTAAATATGTCCAGTCCACCCATGCCCAGATGGTAATCGGATGAAAAATACAGGGTCCCGTCCGGGTGAATGAACGGGAACATTTCATTGCCCGGGGTATTGACCTGATCTCCCAGGTTTACCGGGCTGCTCCAGCTATCGCCTTTCCGGTTTACTTTCCAGATATCGAGTTTTCCGTACCCGCCCGGCCGGTTGGACACGAAGTACAGTGTGGAGCCATCATCGGTAATGGCGGGATGGGCGGCCACCAGGCTGTCGGCAGTGAGGGTGAGTGGTTCGGGATTTTCCCATTCCCCGTTCTCCTTGACGGTCCTGAAGATGGTACAGCCCATTTTTTTATTCTTATCCACTTCACACCTTGTAAAATACATGGTGCTGTAGTTTCCTGTAAAAGATGGGGCACCTTCTTCTACTTCCGTATTTACCTCACCCGGAATGGGTTCAGGATCGCTCCATCTCCCCGAAACATCCTTCTGGGAATAGAAAATGTCTGTAAAATGCTCTCCGGTGCCACCATGGGTTTCGTCGCCGGTGCATTCCTCCCTTGAAGTGGTAAAGTAAATTTCGTTGTACTCTGCTTTGGCAAAAGCAGGACAAAAATCTCTTTCCGTGGAATTGAGAAATCTTTGTTTTGTTACATTATATCCATTGGGATTCTCTTTCCACTTTTTGGCCATTGTGCAGGATTTGACACCCCTTTCGCCCCGTGGGTCATCGGGTTTTAATTCCTGATATTGTTTATATTGCTCAATGGCTTCCTCAAACTTCTCATTGGTTTTTAAAGCATTGGCATGATACAGGTAAATCAGCGGATTGTCGTAGTCCTTTTTAATTGCTTTGCTGTACCAGAGCTCTGCCTTTCTGGGCTGACCTGATTTCCTGTAACACTCTGCTATTTTGAAGGTGATCTCATCTTTGATGGCACTTCCCTGGATTTTATCATAAGCATCGCGGTAAAGGTCTACTGCCTTGAAAAACTGACCTGCCTGGTAGGTTTCTTCGGCTTCATTAAAAAATTTCATTTGGGCATGTGCCGCGGAGAACAGGAAAATGCTAAGAAAGAGGGTTATCGCGAATCTCAGTTTCATAAATCAATGTTTTGTCTGACCGACATAATTCTAAAACAACATATTTTATATACGTTCTTTTAAGCATTGTGTTGTTTTATTCCCCTTGAAAATATCAATAAAAGTGTGTAAAAGTAAATTTTTTTAGCAGAAATAAAAATACTGATAATCAAAATCAATTAACGGGTAAATAACATTTCCCGGTACTTCGGAAACGGCCACATTTCATCATCCACGATCCTTTCCAGCTTATCGATGTGATTTCTTATGTCGCTGAAATACGATACCACATTTTCATGATAGGCATATGCTTTTTCTTTTTCATTTTCAATCTGATTGGCTTTTTTCCGTGCATTGATCATATCCACCACTTTTTCCCTGATGTTATTGATATGACGGGCTACTTTTTCCACAGTATCCAGCTGATGATGGGCCATCACCTTGTATTGTTCTTCCGGGTAAATTTCCCTGAGCTCTTTAATGTTCTGCAGCATGGTATTCTGATATTTAATGGCAGTGGGTATGATGTGATTCATGGCCAGATCACCCAGGACCCGTGCTTCAATCTGCATACGTTTGGTGAAATGTTCCAGCTGAATGCCCTGGCGGGCTTCCAGTTCGCGTTCGTTGAGTATGTTGTTTTTCCTGAAGAGCTCTATGGTTTTGGGGCTCAGGAATGCCTCCAGCGATCCGGGAATGCTTTTGATATTGGTCAGACCACGTTTTGCTGCTTCATCTACCCAGTCCTGGCTGTAACCATCGCCCTCAAAACGGATGTCCTTTGATTCTATGATGTATTGTTTGAGAACCCGGAAAATGGCTTCATCCTTTTTAATGTCTTCTGAAGAAACCAGGTTCTCGACTTCTTCCTTAAAATGATTCAGCTGATCGGCTACAATGGTGTTCAGCACGATCATCGGGGAAGCTACGTTTGCCGAAGAGCCCACGGCTCTGAACTCGAATCGGTTACCCGTGAAGGCGAAAGGGGAAGTCCGGTTCCTGTCGGTATTGTCGAGCAGAATCTCGGGTATCTTGCCTATGTCCAGCTTGAGCTCACCTTTTTCTTCGGGTGTCATCTTGGTGTTGTCCACACGTTGTTCAAGATCGTCAAGCATTTGAGAAAGCTTGCTGCCAATGAAAACGGACATGATGTTGGGAGGCGCTTCACTGGCCCCAAGACGGTAATCGTTGCCGGTAAATGCTATGCTGGCTCTCAGCAGGTCGGCGTGTTCGTATACCGCTTTAATGGTATTAATGAAGAAAGTGATGAACTGAAAATTGTTTTTGGGAGTCTTCCCCGGTGATAGCAGGTTTCTTCCTGTATCGGTGACCAGTGACCAGTTGTTGTGTTTACCTGAACCATTGATACCGTCAAATGGTTTCTCATGGAAAAGCACCCGGAAATTATGCCTTTTGGCGACCCTTTCCATAAGCGACATAAGCAGTTGGTTGTGGTCTGTTGCTAAGTTGGCCTCCTCGAAACGGGGCGCACATTCAAACTGATTGGGTGCCACTTCGTTGTGCCTGGTTTTTATGGGTATACCCAATCGGTATGCCTCTATTTCAAAATCATGCATATAGTTTTTCACGCGGTCGGTGAGTGAACCGAAGTAGTGGTCATTCAATTGCTGATCTTTCGGGGAAGGATGTCCGATGAGGGTTCTCCCGGTAAGATAAAGATCGGGTCTTGCATTGTAGAATGCTTCATCGATCAGAAAATACTCCTGTTCCCACCCCAGGGTAACATTCACTTTGCCGACGCTTTTATCAAAAAATTTGCAAACCTCTGTTGCTGTCTTATCAATATAATTAAGTGATTTTATAAGGGGGGTTTTGTAATCCAGGGCCTCACCGTTATATGAAACAAATATGGTTGGGATACAAAGGGTTCTGCCATAAACAAAAGCAGGTGAAGAAGGATCCCAGGCTGTATAACCCCTGGCTTCAAAGGTGTTTCGCAATCCTCCGCTGGGAAAGCTTGAGGCATCACTTTCCTGTTGGACCAGCATCTCGCCCTGGAAATTTTCAATGATGCCCCCGTTGTCGGCGGGTTCAAAAAAGGCATCGTGTTTTTCAGCGGTGGTTCCCGTTAAGGGATGAAACCAGTGCGTGTAATGGGTAGCACCCCGGTCAATGGCCCAGGCTTTCATTCCCGATGCTACCTGGTTGGCATACTGCCTGTCGATTTTGATGCCTTTCTCAATGGCTTCAAGTACATTATCATAGGCCTCTTTTGAGAGATATTCCTGCATTTTCTGTGTATCAAACACATTTTCGCCGAAATAACGGGAAGTTTTTACAGAAGGCAGCTCAACCTCCAGGGGTTTGCGTTTTAAAATCTCTTCAATTGCTTTGAATCTTATTGTAGACATACGGGTAAGTTTTTGATCAGTTTAAAAATTTAATGCAAATATATAAACATTTTGAGATCCCCCTTAGTTTTTGGGGTTGAATTTAATATTTTGTTCAGTTATTATTGAACTACCCCTGAAGATTCGGGGGTAAAATAATTCCGGATTTTGTGATTCATGTTCCCCGCTCAAAGAGATTGGTTCCTGGAATCAACCCCAAATCTATAAACCCTCCCGGAGGTATTGCAGTACAAATAAATTTTGTATATTTTTGCAATTCTATGAATAATTATACTTCGAAAGACAAGATAGAACGATTACGCGTGGTAAGAAGCCTCATCCAGGAGAAGAAAATCACTTCCCAGGAGGAGTTATTGGATCATGTAAAAGAACATGGTATCCATACTACACAGGCAACACTTTCACGTGATCTGAAATATCTGAAGGCCACCAAGAAGTATGATGATACCCTCAAGGGATATATGTATGTTCTTCCTGAAAATCAATCATCCTCGGGACGGGAAATCAGGTTTGCCCTTGATGAGTTTATTTCCCTGGATTTTAGTGGTAATATTGCCGTAATAAAAACAAGCAGTGGCTTTGCCAATGCAATAGCCATATATCTCGACCGTATTTATTTTGAGGAAGCAGTGGGAACCGTAGCCGGAGACGATACCATTCTAATTGTTTTAAGGGAGGGTGTGCGTAAAAAGGATTTTATTGAATCGCTGCTGGAACACATCCCCGAACTGAAAAATAAGGTAGATATTGACTGGCAGAATTTCACTGATTAAGACTTCTTCCTACGTTTATTATTCTTTAGATGATTTAAGAAGAAATTTAAAGATTTTTCGACTTTCTTGAAAGGCTCTGATTGCATCGGGAATCATAAAAAGGTACATTGGGATCTTTGTATAAATTTACAAACCTTGCATAAATGGTTAATTTTTGCTTATAATCTGTATTGAAGAATATTGAATTAAGGATCCAATAAAAATAATTTGAAAAATTATAAATTTATTTTGTATATTTATGCAGAATATTTATTTTTGCATGGTGATAATATATTAATCATTGTATAAAGGAAATTCTTATGAAGGAAGAGGAAATCACAATTCGTTATAGTGGACCGGAAGATACGGTATATTCACCACAGATCCATCAGATGTATAAGAAAGAAGCAGCAAACGGAGATATAGGGCTTGCAGTAAGGTCAGTACCCTACCTGAATGATGTTATTTCTAAGGGCAAAGGGGTGTTCGCCTTTCATGGCGATCAACTGGCCGGATTCTGCTATATTGAAGCCTGGGAACACGAGAAATATCTTGCCAATTCAGGATTGATTGTTATTCCTGAATTCAGGGGAAAAGGAGTAGCCAAAAAGATTAAATTCGGAGCCTTTAAGCTATCCCGGAAGATGTTTCCCCATGCCAAATTATTCGGATTAACGACCAATTCAGCTGTTATGCGGATCAATGCAGAATTGGGCTACATACCGGTTACCTTTTCCAAGCTGACCCAGGATCCCCAGTTCTGGAAAGGATGTGAATCGTGTCCGAATTACGATATACTGTTGCGCAAAGGAATGAAGAATTGTTTGTGCACAGCTATGATATTTGATCCTGAAAAACATTCCAGTAAATATGAAGAAAAAGAATTCCAGAAAGAAAAAAATAGTGCTGGCATTTAGCGGAGGGCTTGATACATGTTTTGTTGCCAGGTATCTCTCGGACAAGGGGTACGAGGTTCACAGTTTGTTTTTGTATTCAGGCCAAACCAATGAGGAGGAATTAAATAATATTGACGTCCTGGCCGGTGAAGTGGGTGTTAAATCCCACAAAGCGATTGATATATCGCAGGATTATTACCAGAATTGCATTCGTTACCTGGTGGCAGGTAATGTTTTAAGAAATGGCAATTATCCATTATCAGTCAGTTCAGAACGCTATTTTCAGGCCGCACGCGTGGCCAAATACGCTGAACAGATTGGTGCCTGTGGTGTGGCACACGGCAGCACCGGGGCTGGAAACGACCAGGTGAGATTTGACACGGTGATTTCCGTTCTGGCACCCGACCTGGAAATTTTTGCTCCCGTGAGGGATGACAAATTAACCCGTGAGGAGGAAATTTCCTACCTGAAGCACCAGGGTGTGAATATCAACCAGGAACAGCACAAATATTCACTCAACGAAGGTCTTTGGGGTACCAGCATAGGCGGTGATGAAACATTGACCTCCCATCGGTCTATAAAGGATTCATCAAATCATAACCACAATCATAAGGAAAACCGTGAGCTGGCCCTGTCATTTGAACAGGGAGAATGCACCGGGATCAATCAGAGCAAATTCAACAACCCGGTCGAAACAATTGAGGCTCTGAACCAGATTGGTAAAGATTATGGGATCGGGATGGATTATCACACAGGTGATACCATCATCGGCGAAAAAGGGCGCATAGCTTTTCAGGCACCTGCTGCATTGATGATCATTAAGGCCCATCATCTGCTGGAAAAACATACACTGACCAAGCACCAGATGCAGTGGAAAAATCATATTGCAGACTGGTACGGAAGCATGTTGCATGAAGGTTTGTACATGGAACCAGCCATGCGGGATGCGGAAAAATTCCTGGAAAGTTCCCAGCAATATGTCACAGGAGAGGTGTATATACAGCTTCGGGACAAGGACTTCAAGCTTTTGGGCATCAAATCTCCCTATGACCTGATGGAAGCTTCCAACAATCAGTATGGTGAAAAGTACACCGGTTGGGATGCGGAAGATGTTAAGGGATTTATAAAGATATATTCCAATTCACTGAAGAATTATTATGGATTGCACCGGGAGCTGATCAATTATGAATATTCACAGTAAAGTGCATACACATACAGTTGATACCGTTGGATTGCTGAAATCGCTGGTTGGCATCCCTTCATACAGCGGGGATGAAGGGGAAGTTGCCAGTTATCTTGAAGGTTGTATGAAAGAGATGGGATTGAAGGCCCATCGCAAAAAGAATAATTTATGGGCCTTTCCGGCAAATTTTAAGAAAGGGCATCCCAATGTATTGCTTAATGCACATCTGGATACGGTGAAACCTTCCGAAGCCTGGAGTATGGAGCCCCATCATCCTGTTGAAAAGGGAGGAAAAATTTACGGGCTGGGAACCAACGATGACGGAGCCTCGCTGGTGTGCCTGCTGGATACATTCATGCATTTCTATGAAAAGGAGCTTCCTGTGAATATTATTTTCTCAGCTACTGCAGAAGAAGAAACCGGGGGAAAGGACGGGATTCAATCCATGGTTGAGGAATTGCCGGAAATCTCCCTGGGTATTATGGGAGAGCCCACGGGCATGCAGATGGCCTTAGGAGAGCGGGGATTGCTGGTTATTGACGGAAAGGTAAAAGGAACACCGAAACACGCAGCCCTTGACAATCCTGATAATGCCATCATCAATGCCATGGAGGTATTGAATAAGCTTCAGAGATGCTCATTTGAAAAAACATCAGAGGTATTGGGAGGCGTGCACGTTACCATTTCTGAGATTCATGCAGGGATACAGCACAATGTTACCCCCGCGGAATGTAGTTTCGTTCTCGATATCAGGATCAATGAGCATTATACACCTCAAGAAATGTTAGACATACTGGAAGAAGAACTGGGCTGTACCCTGGAAGCCCGGTCGCTGGATAAAAAAGCTTCGGGAATTGCCCTGGATCATCCAATCGTTGAGAGTGGCAGGGCCTTGAATTTAAAGTTGTATGGCTCTTCAACCTTATCCAATATGGCTTATGTTTCGTTTCCCTGCGTGAAAATCGGGCCCGGTGATTCAGCAAGGTCGCACAGGCCGGATGAATTTATTTACCGAAATGAGCTGGAAACAGGAAAATTGTATTATAAACGATTGATAAATCAATATATATCGCTGTTATGAAATTGTGGACGGAAAATAACCATACCGAAGATTGGGTGTATCAACACACCACATCTGACCGGGATTTTGATGAAAAGCTGGCTCCTTTTGATGTTATAGGATCCATCGCGCATCTTACCATGTTGCGAAAATGTAATTTCGTACGTGCGAAGGAATTTGAAGTGATGAAGAGCGAGCTGATCAAAATTTATCATGAAACTTTGCAGCAAGACTTTAAAATTCCACAGGACGCAGAGGACATTCATTCCTATGTAGAGTTGTGCCTTACCAACAGGCTGGGAAAAGTGGGTAAGAAGCTTCATACGGCACGTTCCAGGAACGATCAGGTGTTGGTTGATATAAAGTTGTACATCCGGCATGAGATAGAGCAGATTATAAGTCATATGGATGGTTTGTTTAATAAATTGATGGAAATGAGCCGGGAATATGAATATACTTTCATGCCTGGGTATACACATGGCCAGGTGGCCATGCCATCTTCCTTTGGTTTATGGTTCAGTGCTTACGCCGAACAACTGGCGGAGGACCTGATCGAATTTCATTCGGCATTCCAGCTGGCAAACATGAATCCGCTGGGCTCAGGTTCAGGTTACGGTAGTACCTTTGATATCGACCGGGAAATCACCACATCCTTACTAGGTTTTGATTCCATGCATTTTAATGTTGTTGGTGCACAGTTATCCAGGGGCAAGACGGAAATTCTAACTGCAAATGCCCTGGCTTTCATCGCTACCACGCTTTCTCGGTTTGCCAATGATTGCTGCCTCTTTATGAGTCAGAACTTTGGTTTCATATCTCTTGATGAAGATGTAGCCACAGGTTCCAGCATCATGCCCCACAAGAAAAATCCGGATGTATTTGAATTGCTCAGGGCCAATCTGAACCGGCTGAAATCCCTGCCCAATGAAATTTACATGTACACAACCAATTTAACGACAGGATACTCGAGGGATTTCCAGCTTACCAAGCATAGTTTGTTTCCGGCCATTGGAGATTTGAAGGCCAACCTGGCAACGTTCACACGGGCACTGGACCACATCAAAGTCAATGAGCATTTAATGGAAGACAAACGTTACCGGGAGGTTTTCTCAGTTAACAGGATCAAGCATTACACGGAAGAGGGCATGCCATTCAGAGAGGCTTATCATAAAGTGTCCTCCGAAATCAATAACGGAAAATATACACCCGATTATAAAATGGCTTCAAATACAATTGGGAACATTGGCAATATGTGTTTTGAGGGTATTGAAAACAAGTATGAGCATTACAGGAAAAAGTTTCCTTTCCGGAAGATCAGTAGATGCTTCCAGGAACTGACAGAAGATTAGCAAAAACCTGGCAATGAAATGAGTTAAGTTCTTTTACCATAGAAAGCGGTACTTCAGAAGTTGGAGATTTAGGGTTTATGGGTTTTAGGGTTGGTTAGCGCGGAGAAAGTCGAGGCAAACCGTGGCGCAAGCGGTTTACCTCGACTGTTGGTTTTTCAGTCCAATTATGAAATGCCGCTTTTTTTATTTTGCGGTTTCAGGAAATTTCCTGTAAAAGCGGGCTATGGTTTCGATTCCGTTATAAAACTGCTCCAGTGGATAATTCTCATTCGGCGAATGAATGGCGTCGGATTCCAGTCCAAAACCCAGAAGTATGGATTTAATATCCAGCACCTTTTCGAAAGTGGCAATAATGGGGATACTGCCGCCACTTCTAACCGGGATTGGTTTTTTCCCGAGTGTTTCTTCCATGGCATCACTGGCCGCTTTATAGGCTGGAAGATCAATGGGTGAAACATATCCCTGGCCTCCGTGAAGCTCTTTCACTTCTACCTTAACGGAATCGGGTGCGATGGAGTGGATGTAATCTTTGAATAGTCCGGCTATTTTTTTATGATCCTGATTGGGAACCAGTCGCATTGAGATTTTGGCACCTGCCGTGGCCGGGAGTACGGTTTTTGCGCCTTCCCCGGTATATCCGCTCCACATACCGTTTACATCCAGCGAAGGTCTGATACCTGTCCTTTCAAGGGTTGTGTAGCCTTCCTCACCTCCAACTTCATTGATGTCCAGTGATTTTTTATAAGCCTCCAGGTCAAAGGGTGCCTTGTTCATTTCTTTTCTTTCTTCTTCCGTAGCTTCAATCACATCATCATAAAAGCCCGGTATGGTTATCCTGTTTTTCTCGTCTTTGAGCTTAGCGATCATTTCTGAGAGCACATTGGCCGGGTTGGCAACAGCGCCTCCGAAAATTCCGGAATGAAGGTCCTTATTGGGCCCTGTGACGTGTACTTCCATGTAAGCAAGTCCACGCAGGCCTGTGGTTATAGAAGGATGATCCTTACCCAGCATGCTGGTGTCTGAAACCAATATGGTGTCGGCTTTAAGCATATCCTTGTTCTGTTCACAGAATTTGCCCAGGTTTGGGGATCCTATTTCTTCTTCTCCTTCAAACATGAACTTCACATTACAATCCAGGGTACCGGTTTTGGTAAGGATTTCAAAGGCCTTGATG
>Ga0207797_1001474_pt1 | contig 16976 bp, 13 predicted proteins | sample PRCRCaboRojoPR_6_FD_187275 | JGI IMG/M metagenome (GOLD analysis project Ga0207797, IMG submission 187275) | Marine sediment microbial community from Cabo Rojo, Puerto Rico - PR CR 10% Liquid 1 (SPAdes) | ecosystem: Environmental > Aquatic > Marine > Coastal > Sediment | place: Cabo Rojo, Puerto...
CCCGCCGTGACGTTGTTCTGAACGGCGTCCGCGGCCTCCACGCGCTCCGGGGCCGATGCGTCGAGCGGAAGCTCACGGCCCGTCAGGTTGCGAAGCAGATCCTTCAGCGCCGTCTGCGCCGTCTGTACGTGCGTCGAGAGCGTGCTCTGCGTCATGAGATTCGGGATCGGGATTCAGGGAAGAAAGGCGGGGGTCGGGGTCGGGCTCTTCAACGGCGGTGATTTTCAGCGCGCGCTGCTGGCCGGAGCGTCCGGCCACGGCCTTGAATTTGGGCTTGTCGCTCACGTACACCTGCATGGGATCGGACGTCTTGCTGTTCAGCGGAATGACGTCGCCTTCCTCAAGCTGCATCAGCTCGGTAACGGGCAGCACGGCGCGCCCGAGCTCAGCGCTGAGCGTCACGTCGGTCGTGCGCAGCGCCTCCTCGTAGCGTTCGCGCACCTCGGGCGAGGAGGGGCTCGTGGAGCTCGAAATCCACTGCTTCATGCCCGCCCGCCCGAGCATTTTCTCCAGCATCAGGTACGGGTAGCAGATGTTGACGAACGACGGCTCGTCATAGATGCGGACCTCGAACGACGCGTTGAGGGCCGGCTCGGCCGCGGGGATGATCTGCACGAACTCGGCGTTGGACTCAAACGCCACGTCGTTCACCGACAGATCGTAGGCCTTCTTCCAGGCCTGCTCGAGCTCGCGGAACGCCCGCTGCATTACGCGGCTCATGATGCGCTGCTCGATGGGCGAAATCTCCCGGGCGTCGTCCAGAAACTCGCCCTGGCCGCCGAAGAGCTTTTCGATGGTGTAGATGACGAGGCGCGGGTCGATCTCGAAGATGCATTTGTGGCCCAGGTCCTCGTCCTCCAGCACGTAGAGCGCCGAGGGAGGCGCGCTGGACATCACAAACTCCGAGTACAACACCTGGTCGACCGCCGTCAGCGAAATGTCGACGATGGTACGAAGCTGGGCGGACAGGTACACCGACAGGTCGCGCGCGAACGACTCGTGGACGTAGTTGATGATCCGCGTTTGCGCCTGGGAGAAGAGGCGGGGCCGCTTAAAGTTGTACGGCTGGGCCTGCTCGTCCTCAGGGGGGCTGGCGTCGGGAAGGCTGCCTTCGGCGGCGCGCGCGGTGCGGCCTTCTCCTTCCGCTTTCTCGCTCAGGAGAACATCAATTTCCTCTTGGCTTAGCGGCTTCGACATGCAACGGGGCGGAGCAACGGAAAAGGACGACGAACGGGCACGGCCATCGCGCTACTGAAGCACGAACTGCGTGAAGTACAATCGGTCGACGGTGCCGCTGGTAAGAAGGTGATTTGTGTGGCCTCGGAGGCTGTCCTTCAGGGCCGTGCGCCGGTCGGGGTCGCTCAGCTCGGTCGCGGTGCGCTCCGACAGCAGGTTGAGCATGGCGTCGCGCACGACCACCTCCTTGTTCTTGATTTCCTGCACGACGCTGGAGGACGACGACTCGAACGCGAGGCTGACGGCCAGGTAGCGCGTGCCGTCCGAGCCGGCCGGGTTCACGATGAGCCCCTCCAGCTCGGTGAACGAGCCGTACTCGCCCGGCGGCGGGGTGGTGCTGGTGTCCGCGGTTGCTGGCTCTGACGCCTGAACGAAGGGGAGCGCGGCGGCCGTCTCGGCAATCCGGCCGTACTGCAGGTAGGTGACCCCGATCCCACCGGCGGCGGCAAGCAGCACGGTGGCAAGGAGGATCGTTCGGAAGTGGCGGTCGATGACGCCGTCGTCGTCGGCTACGGCGTCGTCGTCGGCTCCGGCGTCGTCGGCTCCGCCTTCAGCGTCGGCAGCCGACGCGGCGGTGGGTTCGTTGGGTCGTTCCATGAGCGCAGGTCAAACAGAATTTCGACGCGGCGATTCTGGGCGCGTCCGGCGCGCGTCTCGTTGGTGGCACGCGGGCGGTGCGCGCCGTACCCGACCGCCGCGTACCGGGACGGGTCCAGTTCAGGGGCATTCTGTTGCAGAAAGCGTACCGACGATGCCGCGCGGGCTGTAGACAATTCCCAATTGGAGGGAAACCGGCCGGTCCGAATGGGTCGGTCGTCGGTGTGGCCTTCCACAACGACAGAGGTCACATTTTTGTCGAGAATCCGGGCCAGCATGCGGAGGATGGTGCGCGACGGTTCGATCAAGCGCGCCTTGCCGGTGCGGAACATCACCGAGTCGGAAATGACGACGTGGATGCCGGTTTCGGTGCGGTTGGCCTGTACCTTGTCTTCGAGCCCGTTCTCCTCGAGGTACTTCAGAAAGCGCTGGTACTGGATGTCCTTCTGCAGGTCGTGGCGCACCGTGGGGGTCATGGAATGCCGCGATGGCATCACCGACGTGTTTTCCGTAAGTATGCTCGGATGCCCCTGAAAGTGGCTCAACGCCTCTTTAAACTTCTTGACCTCGACCTCCGACATGGACACGATCATGACGAAGAACGTCATCAGGATCGTCATCATGTCGCTGAAAGTGGTCATCCAGAACGGGGCCGTCGGCGCATCGTCGTCAGACTCGCCGTTCTCGGATTCATCGAATGGATCGCTCATAACCGGTCCGGATCAAGAGGGACGGAATCGGTGCGGGCAGCCGCGGCTAGGCCATTGCGGCGGCGGTTTGGGTCTTGGCCGGCTCCTGGGCGGTCTCTTCCTCGACCGCTTCGGGGGCCTCGTCCATGGCGAAGAAGCCCAGGCGCTGTTCGATCATACGGGGGCTGTCTCCGCGCGCAATCGCCAAAATCCCTTCGCGGACCACGTAGCGGACCTTGGCCGTGCGCTGGTTCTGGGCCTTCGCCTTGGCGCTGAGCGGCAGGAACACGAGGTTAGCCAGAAGCGCGCCGTAGAAGGTGGTAACCATGGCCGTAGCCATCCCGGCGCCGATCTGCGTCGGATCATCCAGGTTTTGGAGCATCTGAATGAGGCCGATGAGCGTGCCCACCATGCCGAACGCCGGGGCGAAGGTGCCGGCCGTCGTGAAGAAGTTCGGGATGATTCGCTGCCGGCGGGTGCGTTCCGCAATGCGCTGGTCGAGCATCTCACTGATCTCGTCCTCGTCCATTCCGTCCACCGCCATCTCAAGGCCGTAGCGAAGCAGTTCGTCGTCGAGCTCGTTCAGGCGGCGGTCCAGGGCCAGCAGGCCCTCGCGTCGCGCCACGCCCGACAGGTCGGACAGCAGGTCGATGTACCGGGTAATGGACGGGGGCGAAAACTGAAAGATGCCCATGGTCCCTTCCGGGACGCGACGCAGGTCGGCCAGCGAGTAATTCACAACGAGGGCGGCGGCCGTTCCACCGATGACCAGCAGCAGCGAGGCAGGATCGAAGAACGTCTGCCAGCCGCTGCCCAGAAAAATGGCTCCGTAGATGAGCGCAAAGCCGGCGATCAGGCCGATCGGAGTCGATTTTTCCATGAGCTTCTGGCAGGTCAGCGAAAGGCGGAAAGAGGAGCGTGCGACGGCAAAATTGAGGGGCCCCTGAACGGAAAATTGTGCCGTTTTCCGGGCCGGGTCCTCGTTCCGTCAACCGTGGCGCCGCGCCTCAACCGGGGAGGCCGTCCCCGGCGGACGTTGGCACCTCGCCCCGAGAGGCGCCGGGGGCGGAGGGCGCGGCCTCCGACGGGACGGGCGCAGCCGGTCCAGCGTCGGGGGGATCCCCCTCGGTCGGCGTCTCGGCCGTGCCGGCGTCCTTCAGGGTAAACTGTTCGATCAGGCGGCCGAGGTGCACGGTCTGCTCCTTCATGCCGGCAACGGCATCGGCGATGTGACGCACGTCCTGGGCGGCCTCCTGCGAGACGACCGAGATGCTCTGCACGCTCTGCGCGATCTGCTCGCTCGTGGTGGACTGCTGCTCGGTGGCCGTGGCGATCTCGCTCACCGTGTCGGCCGTCTCGGTCGTGCCGCGCACGATTTCGTCGAGGGCGTCTCCGGTCTCGTCCGCCAGGGTAATGCCCTCGCGGACCTGCTTCTTGCCCCGCCGCATGGCCGCGACCGCATCGCCGGTCTTCGACTGGATCTCCTCGACCATCGTGGAAATGTTACTCGTCGCCTCGGTGGTGCGCTCGGCCAGTTCGCGCACCTCGTCGGCCACGACGGCAAATCCTTTCCCGTGCTCGCCGGCACGGGCGGCCTCGATGGCGGCATTGAGGGCCAGCAGGTTCGTCTGGTCGGCGATCTCGTTGATGATCGAAACGATTTCCTCGATCTCCTCGCTCGACTCTCCAAGCTCGCGCACCGTCTCGCTCGACTCCTGCACCACGTCGGCGATCTCCCGCATCTTCTGCACCGTGTCGCCCACGATGCGGGCGCTCTGTTCGGCCTGCTGGCCGTTGTGGCGCGCCGTTTCGGCGGCACGCGTCACGCTGCCGGCATTGGCGCTGATGGTATGGCTCATCTCCTCGACGGCCGCCGCCACCTCGTCGGCCTGGGCGCTCTGCTCCTCGGCGCCCGCCGAGAGCTGCTCGGTCGACGAGCCCACCTGGTGGACGGCCGTCGTCGTTTCGTCGACCACCGCGTCCACCTCCGACAGAACCGCCCGCACCTCCGCGACGGTCTCGTTGAAGCCGTGGCCGAGCTGGGCGACGAGCTGCTCGGTGTCGGCACCGGCGGCCTCGCTGCTCTGGGCGTCGAACTGGACGGTCAGGTCGCCGTCGGCCAGCTGGCGCATCGCCGCGAGCAGGCGCTCTACTTCCGACTCCAGATAGGTCCGCTCGGCCTCCGACTGCTCGGCCAGCCGGGCGGCCTGCTGCTGCTTCGCCTCGGCCTCCTCCTTGGCCTGCTCCAGATCCTGCAGCAGGGCGTCCATCTCCTCGTTTTTCGCCTCGGCCTCAATCTCTTTGGCGGCCCGACGCCGGTACACGCGCACCGCCTGCACGCAGGCAAACGCCAGGAAAGCCACCTCAAAGATGGCCCACGCGGCGTGCTCGACGCTGCGCCATGGGCTGGCCGTGAGCACCCCGTAGATCGACTGCGGCCACACGATGCCGCGCACAAAGTGGTCGATGGCCGTCACCGTGAGCCCCGTCAGCAGCACCCGCCAGTCGTGGTACAGCGACAGGAAGGCCAGCGAAACGAACACGTGAAAGTGCGTCTCGATGCGCCCGCCCGATAGATGGATGAGCAGGCCGGACATCAACAACTGGCTGGCTGCGATGATGTGGCGGGTCGTGGCCGAGCCGGGTCGAAACCACGCCAGCAGCGCCGGCGGCGCACTGATGAGGCCGCCAAGGAAAATCGCGGCGTACACGTGCACGTGGGTGGCGCTCTCGGCCCCGGCCCAGGTGTTCGGCGAGATGACGAGCGCAGCGATGACCGCCGCGGCCCACTGCACCGTCATGAGAAGGGCGAAGCGGCGGTCCACGTCTTCGTAGTTGGCCTTCAGATACGACAGCAGTCGCTGGAGCACCTGCTCATCGCGCGACGCACTACGGTCGGCTTGGGGGGCTGAACGAGACATGGGGGAACGTGAAGTCGAAGTGAGTAGGGTAGCGTACTTCAACGTGGGCATCGGCCCGTCGTGCATGCACCGGCGTCGTGCTCCTGCAGCGGGCAGCCAAAGACGAAAGTCTCAGTGCGGGCGGGCGTTGTGTCCGTCAGGATCGAGCGGAGGGCCGTGCGGCCGGCATTGGCGCCTTCGTGGCCGCGGCTTCCCGTGATGCCGCCCTGAAAGCGCAGGGCACCGGTCGTATCGTAGAGCAGCACCTGTCCGGAGGTCGCGGCCCCGAACCGGTCGGTTTCGCGCCCCGCACGGTCGCGCCAGACGCGGACGCTGGGCATGGACGTCGCGTCGTGCCACAGCGACGCCTCGGTCCAGGCGTCCGCCATCTTGCGAGGCTGGGGAAACACGGCGTGCACCTGCACCCGGCCGGCCACGTGGCGCATCAGGCGCCGGAGCTCGCCCATGGTTGCATCCGTGCAGGGGCACCGCGGATGCGCGAACACGAGCAGCGTCGGAACGTCCGGCGCGTGCGGGATCGCGCTGGCCGTCGGCCACGACGCCGGGGCCTGCGCAGGTGCGCCCGGCGCGTTCTGGTATTTCGTGAGCGCGACAAACCCGCCTCCAATCATGAGAACCCAGGCCACGATGGCCGTCACCTTCAGAAGCCGGGATGTCGAAAAACGTGAGACGGACATATTGGAGAACGGAAGCCAGCGAGAAGCAAGCACCCGGAACGCAATCACGGGTCTGTTTCTGGTTATCGGCGGTACCCTGCAGACGTTAAGCGCCCCCCGCCCCTTGACCGCGGTGCAACCAGACGGGTCTGCGGCCGACGGAGCCCCCCGTGGTGCGGCCTTCCGGGGCGAAATCGGCACATGTTGCACACATGTACCATGCTTTCTATGTTGGGGCTACTCGCAGGTCTTGCTCACCACACCCCGCCGCCTGTGCCTACCATCGCCACCGACGTTCGACCCGTTCGGCCCCGCACCCACTGCCCGCGTCCGCTCTACCTTAGCCGCGTTCAGGCCGGATTTCCCTCGCCGGCCGACGACTACGTGGAGACGGGCCTCGACCTGAACGAGCATCTGATTCAGCGCCCTGCATCCACATTCTTCGTGCGCGTCCAGGGCGACTCGATGGAGGCCGCCGGCATCTACGACGGGTCGGTCCTCATCGTGGACCGGGCCGACGAGGCCGACGACGGGGACATTGTCGTGGCCGCCGTGGACGGCGAACTGACGGTGAAGCGACTGCGGGTGGCCCGGGATCGATGCTGGCTGGTGCCCGAGCACGAGCACTACGCCCCGATTGAGGTCACCGGCGAGCGAGAGATGGTGATCTGGGGCGTCGTGCAGCACGTCATCCGTAGCGTCGGATAGCCGGACCTCGCCCGCTCTCCGACCGCATCCCCTGCTTCCGATGGACGTCGTCTTTGCCCTTGTCGATTGCCAGAACTTTTACGTGTCGTGCGAACGGGTCTTCGATCCGTCGCTGCGAGAGCGGCCCGTGGTCGTGCTGTCCAACAACGACGGGTGCATCATCGCCCGCTCCGAAACGGTGAAGGCTGAAGGCGTGCCCATGGGCGCGCCCGTCTTTCAGTGGCGCAAGGCCCTGGAGAACATGGAGGCGGTGATTCTCTCCAGCAACTACACGCTCTACGGCGACATGAGCCGGCGGGTGCAGACCGTCCTGGAGGCGGAGGCCCTCGCGGTGGAGCCGTACTCGATCGACGAGGCGTTCCTCGCCCTCCCCGCCCTCGACCGAACCGCGTTGGCCGCGCTGGGGGAGACGATCCGCCGCCGCGTGCTCCAGGAGATCGGAATCCCGATCCGCGTCGGCATCGGTTCCACGAAGACGCTCGCGAAGATCGCCGACGAAAACGCCAAGGCGCGCAAGCGGGCCGGCACGGGCACCGGCGTGTACGTGTGCCCGTCGGAACCGGAGCGGGAGCGCCTGCTGGACTGCGTTCCGGTGGGAGACATCTGGGGGATCGGCCCGGCCTACGAAACGAAGCTGCGGGCCAAAGGCGTGACGACGGCCGCGGGCTTCCGGGCCCTGCCCAACCGGTGGATTCGGCGGACGATGACGGTCGTCGGACTGCGCACGGCGTTGGAGCTGCGCGGGCGCTCCTGCCTGCGGTTGGAGCGCGTGCGCCCGGCCCGCAAGACGCTCGTCCGCTCTCGGTCGTTCGGGCAGCGCGTGGAGACGAAGGCCGATCTTCGGCAGGCCCTCGCCAAGCACGCACAGCGCGCCGCCGAAAAGCTCCGCACCGAAGAACGCGTGGCGCGGGGCATCCGCGTGTTCATCACGACGAAGCGGTTCGGCCCGCCGCCGCACTACGCCAACGCTGCCGCCGGCACCCTCAACGAGCACACGGCGGCCTCCGGTCCCTTTTCCCACGCGTCCCGGTGCCTGCTCGAAGCCATCTACCGCGAGGGCCCGGGGTACAAGAAGGCCGGGGTGATGCTGTACGACATCCGGCCGGCCCGCCCGAAGCAGGAAAGCCTGTTCGGGCGATGCACCGAGGCGGACGAGGCGCTCATGGACGCGGTCGATCGCATCAATGCCACCTACGGACGCGGCACCATCGGCCTTGCGTCCGCCGGGTGCCGCGGGAACCGAACCTGGACGATGAAGCGGGAGAACCGCTCCCCTCGGTACACGACGCGGTGGGACGAGCTGCCGGTCGTGCACGCGTAGGCCCCGGCCGTCCCGCCCCCAGTCCGGCGCAGCGCACAGAAACGACCGGAGGGGACCCCTTCGTAAAGAAACGGTTAAGGTTTCGGGGTGAAAAGGCGCAGGAATCGATGTGCAACAGGCCTTTTTCCAACACATACTTCACACTTGTTGACGGATCCCATCCGGGCCGATACATTCCTCCGTTGACCGTTCCGGCGTCAGGGCGGGGCCGGGTCCCCCATCACTCGACCGCGCAATGCGCGGGGGCCTGCCCGTGCGGGGGTACGGTCGATGCAAGAGGTTCTGCCGCGTCGCCGCCTGTTCACTCAGCGTTCCCTCATCCCCATGGCCAACCGTTGGATGTCGTACGCCGTGTGGTATGCGTCGGACTACGGGTGGTCGATCCTGCCGCTTCACCCCCGACCGGGGCAGGCCGAAACCGGCTCCGCGGATCCTGTCGAGCGCCAACTGGGCCACGTCGCCTTCGGAGAGCGGTCGGAGGCGTCGTCCGATCCAGAGCAGATCCGGGCATGGGAGGGGTGCACGGATGCACTGGTGGGGGTCGTAACCGGTCCCTCGTCCGATCTGATTGCGCTGGAGGTGCCGACCGGGCCGCAGGCGTCGCCGGCCGTGGATCGTTTGCAGCACGCCGTGGGTCCGCTTCCGGAAACGGCGACAGTCCTCAACGAGACCCGGAAGTACCTGCTGTACACGTATCCGGAAGACGGGCTGCCGCTCCCCCCGCTTTCGCGGTACGGCGACGTGGTTCTGCACGGCGATCGGTCGCTCATCGCGGTGCCCGGCGCGCCGTCGGGATCGCCCTACGAGTGGGACATTCGGGCGCCCGACACCCTCGCATCGGTGCCGTCTCGTCTCCTTGCGTTGTTTGGCCACGCCGCGAGCGACACGGTTCCCGGCACGGCGCCTTCGGGCCAGGCGCCAGCGGCCGGGCGCGACCTCCGCCCGCCGACCGTGTCTCCTCACGTGTCCGATCGGTCCCCCTCCGCGGAATTGCAACCAGAATCCTCGCTCTTCCGAACCGGCGAGGCGCTTCGCCCGGCGCCCGAAGAGCAGCGCGCGTTTCTGGGGCTTCCGTGGCTCGTCGAGGATGGGATGACGCTGCTGACGGGACGATCCAAGACAGCCGGGAAGTCGACGTGGGCGACCCATCTCGCCGCGGCGGTGGCCGGGGGAACGACGTTCCTCGGACGCCGGGCTACAGCGGCGCCGGTGGTTCTGCTCGCGGATCGGCCGCCCACGAGCCTGCGGGCATTGCTGCAGCGTATGGGTCTAGCGACCCGCGACGCGCTTGCTCATCTTCATGTGCTGCACCCGAAAGATGTCGCCGACCGGCACTGGCGATTTGGGATCCACCATGCGTACGACCATGCCCGAAATGTGGGGGCCCGCCTCGTGGTGGTCGATTCGCTGGAGCAGTACGTGTACGTCAAGGCCGACGCGTATCCGGTCGAGGATGAGGCCGTTGCACACCTGCTGACAGGGGCGGCGCCGCAGGGAATCGGAGTCGTCGCGGTCACTTCGCTGCCGGGCGCCGACCCCACGGCGCCGATGGACGACACCGTGGACCGGCTGGGCCTGCTGGCCCGGACGGCCGATCTGCTGGTGCGGCTGGATGCGATGGAGACGCCGGGCCGACCTACGCTGCGCCGTGTGCGGGGGCTCGGACGGACCGGATCGGCGCCGGCCAACCTCTGGTGCGAACTCATCCGCGGGCGCTATCAGCGGGTGCGAGCGGGAGAGCTGGAGTCCGCATCGTCCGTAGACGACGTGCGCGTGCCCATCCCGTCGGATCTGCGTCGGCGTCCGTCGCGCGTCGCGAAGCACGGATTCCAGAGCGCACCGATTCCGGACTGCGGAGACGAGGTCGGTTGACGGACGACCCGGAGACTGCGGCGTTGGGGCGCGCCCGACGCTCGAAGGGGGCAAAGCGTAATCGTATCGTAATTGTTCTATAACGGGAGGCAGCGACGCGGCCCGTATCCTGCCGGCAACGCTCCTTTGCAGTCTCCGGCATGGTTGATGCGCAACGAAACACTTGCTCCCCCTGAACGCTCCTTGGCTCAAGGCTTGGATGCCAGCATGTGGTATCCCTCGCTCCCCGATATCCTCGAGGTGCACGAGCGGATCTGCGCGTCGATGGGAAAGCGTGCGGAGGTGCAGTCGATGGACGTCATCGAAGAAGCCATGCTGGCGCCTCAGCGTCTGTCTGCCAGCGCAGCAGATGGGCCGACGATGGCCCGAAACGCCGTTGCACTCATGCGCCCGCTGATTCAGGAGGGAGCGTTTGCCGCGTGCAACGAACGCACGGCCTTTGCCCTGGCGCAGGTGTTTCTGCATCAGAACGGCTTCGGCATTCAGGCGTCGCGGCATGAGTTCGAGCGTTTCTTCCTTCGTCTGGTCAGCCACTCGGTGACCGAGGAAGAGCTGGCGTCGTGGCTTGCGCCGCGGGTGCAGTCGCGATGGAGCGAACGCCGGCTTGCACGCATTTTCGGGGCGCTCAATCGCGTCGCCGAGCTTGCTGAGGACCTTCGGGAATTGCCGGGATTGCACGTCGAGGTCGAGCGACTGGACGAGTCCGGGTTCACCCTGGCGCAGGAAATCGCGAATTTTGCCCGGCTCGACGAGGCGGAGCGTCAGGAGGTACTGGAGCGGTTCCCTGCGCTGTCGGCCATGTGGGAAGAGGCGTTCTGAAGACCGCTCGGGTCAGCGAGAACGTCGCGCGGCGGTGCGCAGCTGAGCAAGGCGCTGCTGGGCCGTCTCCACGCGGGGATCGTCGGGGCCGTGCGTGTCGAGCAGCACGGCGTGGCTTTCGGTGAGCAGCGGCTCGGCCTCGGCGTAACGGCCGGCAGTGGCCAGACACCAGCCCAGCGTGTTGCGGGCCACGGCCACCTGCCAGTGACCGGCGCCGAGGGCGTCGGTGCGGAGGGCGACGGCCTCGCGCAACAGCGGCTCGGCCTCGGCAGCGCGGTCCGTCTCGACGAGCAGCGCGCCCAGCCGGATGAGCGGATAGGCCGTGTTGACGTGCCCGCCCGAGAACAGCTGGCGGTGTAGCGCGAGGCTCTTCCGGTAGCCCCGCTCGGCGTCCATCAGGTCGCCCGCCGCGTGCAGCGCCGACGCAAGGCTGTAGCTGAAGGCCGCCACGTACGGATGCTCGGAGCCGAGCCGGGCCTCGTTGATTTCCAGCGCCCGGCGGTAGTACGTGGCCTGCTCCTCGTGCTTGTCGAGGCGCCCCAGAATTCCGGCCAGCGTGCCCATGCTCGCCGTCGTTTCGACGTGCTCCTCGCCGAACACCTCCATGCGCATAGCGAGCGCCCGCCGCGCGATGGGTTCGGCTGCAGCGTACTCGCCCCTGTTGGAGTAGAGCCGCGCCAGGTGATTGAGCGTGTGCGCGACGTCGGGATGCGGCCCGTCGTACAGGCGCTCGCGCATGGCGAGGGCTTCACGGTAGAGCGTTTCCGATTCCTCGAACTGGCTCTTGTGGCGCAGCACCATCGCCAGGTTGTTGAGGCTCGCCGCCACGTCGGGGTGGTCCCCTTCGTGATGAGCACGCCGCACGTCCAGCGCCCGCCGGTAGAGCGTTTCGGCGCCGTCCATGTCGTCCTGATCGAAGCGCAGCGTCGCGATTTCGTTGAGTGTGCTCGCTGTGCGCGGATCGGTGTCCCCGAACTGCTCGGTACGGATGGCCAGGGCGCGCTGGAAGATCGCGTCGGCGCGGTCGTACTGCCCCTGAACGTGAAGCAGCGTGCCCCAGTTGTGGAGTGTGGCGGCCACCACTGCATCGTCGGGGCCGAGGCGGGCTTCCTGAATGGCGAGGGCGGCGCGGAAGAGGGAATCGGCGGCGGCGTACGCGCCCGTCTCCTGCCGCAACACAGCGAGGCTGTTCAGGCTGGCGGCGATGTCGAGATGATCGGGGCCAAGCCGGTCGCGGCGCAGGGCGAGGGCGCGCTCCAAGAGCGCCGCCGCCTCCTCGAAGCGACCGAGGCGCTGGTACACCCCGCCCATCACCTGCATCATGCGCGCCTGCACCGCGGGCTGATCGGCCAACTCGCGCTCGATGCGCTCTGCGCCCTGGTCGAGCAGTGCGCGGGCCGTCACGTCGTCCCCGCCCGATTCGCTCGGATCGGCGACGGCGAAGAGGTCTTGGAGGAAGTCGGACACCTGGGTGGCCGTGGCCGCTTCGAGACGGGCGCGGTCGCGCTCCTGAGCGAGCCGCGCTGTGTAGAATCCAACGAGCGCCACGAGGAGTCCGGCGACGACGACCGCGGTGGCGACGCCGGCGCGATGGCGCTGCAGAAACTTGCGCGTGCGGTAGCCGACGGTGTCGGGGCGGGCGGCCACCGGGCGACCGGTGCGATGGCGCTGCAGGTCCTCCGCCAGCTGCTCGGCGGACGCGTAGCGGCGTTCGGGCTCCTTGCGCAGGGCCTTCAGGCAGATCGTGTCGAGATCGCCACGCAGGGCGCGCCGCCGTTCCGGAGGGGCGAGGGCCGAAGGCGGATCGGGGGTCTGCTTCGTCACAAGGCGCTCCACCTCGGCCGGCGAGCGGTTGGCAAGGTCGAGGGGGCGCCGGCCCGCGAGCAGCTCGTACAGCACCACGCCGAGCGCATAGACGTCCGTCGCCGTGGTCACGGGGACGTGCTGCACCTGCTCGGGGGCGGCGTAGGCTGGGGTCATCACGGCCTGGTCCGTTTGGGTGAGGCCGGGGTCGTCGTCCTCGCCCGCGAGCATCTTGGCGATGCCGAAGTCGAGCAGCTTCACCGTCCCATCGGCGGTGACGAGGAGGTTGGACGGCTTCAGATCGCGATGCACGATGAGGCGGCGGTGTGCATACTGCACGGCCTCGCACGCGCCGCGGACGAGGTGAAGTCGTTCGTCGACCGAACAGTCGTGCTGCTCACAATACTGATCGAGCGGCACGCCGTCGACGTACTCCATCGCGAAGTACGGCTGCCCGTCGGCGGTGAGGCCGCCGTCGAGCAGACGGGCGATGTGCGGGTGATTCAGGCGGGCAAGGATCTGGCGCTCGCTCTCGAAACGGCGGACGATGCGCTGCGAGGCCGCCCCGCCGCGGATGAGCTTGAGCGCGACCTGCTGCTCAAACTGCCCGTCGGCGCGCTGGGCCAGGAAGACGGCGCCCATCCCCCCGCGGCCCAGCGGCTCGACAATGCGATAAGGGCCAATACGCTCGCCCTGGGCCGGGAGGATGCCCGGCGGAAGCAGGTCGCGGGGCAGAGAAAACGCGTCGAGCGCCAGCGAATCAAGCAACGGATGCGCGTTGGCATCGGCCGCGATCAGCGAGCGCACCTCCGCCAGCAGCGCAGGGTCGTCCGCGCAGGCAGTTTGCAGAAAGGCCTCGCGCTGGTGGGGCGGACGTTCCAGAGCGGCTTCGAACAGGTTCTGGACCTGCGTCCATCGGGCGGCATCCATGACCGTCAAGCAGAATCCGAGGGCGGAAAGCGGGCGGTGCCGTCACAAAATCGGACGCCACCGCTATAGGTATACGCAGGAAAACGGGCGCCGACCGATCACGCGGCGTCATTGGGCGCATCGTCGGGGTGCTGCTGGAGTTCGCGGCTGAGCCATGCGCGGGCCAGGCGCCAGTCGCGCCGCACGGTAGGCACCGACACGCCCAGCACCTCGGCGATCTCCTTCTGGGTAAGGCCGCCAAAGAACCGGTAGGTCACCACCTTGCTCTGCCGTTCGTTGAGCTGTTCGAGCCGATCGAGGGCATCGTCGAGGTCGATCAACTCTTCGGCCTGCACGTCACGCGGGGCCATCCCGTCTTCGAAGGTCGCCACGGGGGCTCCGCCGCCGCGTTTCTGCGCGTTGCGCTTGTGCGCGTAGTTGATCAGGATGCGGCGCATCGACAGTGCAGCGATGCCCATGAAGTGGGCACGATTTTGCCACGTCATGCGGTCCTGCTGCACGAGCTTCTCGTACGCCTCGTGCACGAGGCCCGTGGTGTTGAGCGTGTGGTCGGCACGCTCGCCACGCAGCTTCCGATGCGCCAGGTCGCGGAGCTCATCGTAGACCCGCGGCATCAGCGCATCGACGACGGTGCGGTTGCCACCAGTGAGGTCCTCGAGCAGAGCCGTGAAAGGATCAGAAGAAGCCATCGGTTGCCGAAGAGGCGCATCCCATCGGGTAGAGCAGGACTGAGAAGATACAATCGGCGGGTCCTGAAATCAACGCGTCCGGATGGTTGGCCGACATCATGGGAGCGAGCGTACTGTGTGGACCCCGCGCCTGTGAAGTTTTGATGAGGGGTTGTCGGTCGGGCGGGGACCTTCTGCGTCTCTACGCGAACACCCATCCAAGCGTTTTACTCGCGTTAATCCGTTAAGAGGTGATCCCGATGATTCAGCATCCAACCTTCCTCACGTTTCGTTCCCTGATGGCCCTGGATCGGGCACGTCGAACCATGACGCGTTCGGTAGGGCTTCTGCTCGTATCTGCGCTCGTGCTGGTCGGCTGCGACAGCAACGGGGGCGTGTCCGACAACGACACCACGCCGCCCCAGGTGGTACGCGTGGAGGCTGTTAGTGCCGTCGAGGTCGCGGTGGTCTTCGATGAGCCGCTCGATGCGGCGAGCGTGACGCCGCAGGCCTTCACCATCAGCGGGGGCGTGGGCACGCCCAGTGCCGTGCAGTACATCGACGCCATCCGATCGGCCACCCTGACCCTCGGCACGCCAATGCGCCAGGGCACTAGCTACACCGTTACCGTCACCGGCGTGCGCGACAGGGTCGGCAATACGTTGACCACAGCGCAGGCCAGCTTTTCCTTCGGCACGGATCCTGGCCCGGGTGGACAAACGGCGATTGGCGCGGTTTACCCCAACGCCGGGGACAGCCGCATTATTCTCGTCAACCGGGCGGGCACGCAGTTCGTCTACTGGACGCCGAGCAGCGGCGCCTTCTCCGCGGCCCGGAGCGTGAGTGCCCTGGAGAACGGCGCGCTGCCGCTCTCCGATGTCGGGGCCGCCGCGAGTACCCGCGACGGGGAGGAGACCCTGTTCTTCGACACCGACGGCACGGCGTTTACCGTCTACGAGCGCGAGACCAGTGCCTTCGACGAGGTCGAAATGTTTGGCGACGACAACGGTGAGTTTGGCGATCCAGAGATCGAAGACGTTGGTGCCGGCGTGGACGCCAGCACGAGCCAACTGCTTCTCTTCAACCGGAACGGCACGCGCTACGGCGTCTGGAACGTGGACACTGAGACGTGGGACGGCTACTTCAACTTCCCGGCCGATTTCTTCGGCGGCGGGTCGCCCATCTCGTCCGTCGGGGCCATCGTGTTCATCGACGAGGAGAACGCCTACTATCTGTTCGACCGGGACGGAACGAAGTACACCGTCTTCGCGGGCAACTTCTCGAACGCCTTCGACGTGACCGAGCTCGGCGACGGCACGCTCTCGTTTGACTGACCGGTTCGAACGGACTGGCTTAATATCGCGTCATGCAGTACGGCCCCGGGCTTGTTGGCTCGGGGCTTTTTCTTTGCCGGCCCGCCCCGAGTCCCGGCGGGGCACCTCGTTCCGTCCCAGGATGGCCCTTTGTTCTGTTTCTCAGGGACCATGCGCCGCGTCACCGAGCCGCCGAGAATTCCGCTGCGCGCCGCGCGATCTTTCTCCCAATTGTTAAGACTTCGCGAACGGTTGTCGGTTCGACGCGCCTTTGATGCGTGAGTAAATGAGAGCCGCCCAGACTTGGGCTTCATCCCTCATCCTACGTCGCGCACAACCATGACCGATCTCCGATGCACCCTCCTCATCACCGCTCTGGCCTTGACCTTAGCCGCCTGCGATGGCGGGCCCGGCGTGAACTCCAACGAGAGTCCCGACGGTGCAGCCATCGGCGACTACCTCGCCAGCCTGAATTACGACCCCGACGCGCTCCTCAACGTCCAGCCGAGCGACGCCGCCCGCACGCCCATCGACACGACGACGAACGTCGAGCGAGACGGCAACGTCGAGCGCACCTGTACCCGAACCTCGTATAATCTGCAGAATAACTTTGAAGAGGTCGCCATCCTGCGCCCGACGCAAGACGTGATCTGGCCAGGTTCACTCGTCGAGGCCAACCAGTCGCTCCTCGACGGCCTGCCCGAGCTGGCCCGCTTCGACCGGTCGCCGGTCAAAATCCGCGTCGATCTTCCCGGAATTGGCGAGAACGGTACGAAGACGATCGAACGCCCCGACCAGGCGAACGTTCAGACGGCCATCGATGAGGCCCTCGAGTGGTGGAACGCAAACGCCTACGAAGAGGGCTACGTGAACGCCTCCAGTTCGTCGAACCGCATCACGACGTCATACTCGTCGACCCAGGCATCGATGGACGTGGGCCTGAACGTGGCCTGGGCCACCGGCGACGTGCAGTCGCAGTTCAACTACGAAACGTCGGCGGAGCGGCGCGTGGTGATGTCGACGTACAAGCAGGCCTTCTACACAGTGAGCTTCGTGCAGGAGAGCGGCGCGCAGCCCGAGGATGTCTTCGGCCCCGACGTGACGATAGGAGACGTCCAATCTGCCTTCGACAGCGACGCCCCACCCGCGTACGTCGCGTCGGTGACCTACGGGCGGATCATCATGTTTCGGATGGAGACATCGTCTTCGTACACCTCCGCTGAAGTCGAAGCCGCGTTCAAGTACGCAGCCGGGACGCAGGTCGATGGCGATCTAGAGGCGACCTACAAAAAGATTTTGAATGAATCAACCGTGGAGGTGATCACGCTGGGCGGGAATGCGGCGGTGGCCTCAGAGGCCGTCACGGCGCGCTCGGCCGGCGACCTGGAGCCCATCATCACGGGCGAAAACGCCGTCTACTCCCGCAACAACCCGGGCGTGCCC